>Ga0071330_1050100_pt1 | contig 30441 bp, 27 predicted proteins | sample GBScel77sediment_FD_63802 | JGI IMG/M metagenome (GOLD analysis project Ga0071330, IMG submission 63802) | Hot spring sediment microbial communities from Great Boiling Spring, Nevada - Cellulolytic enrichment Sediment 77C v2 (version 2) | ecosystem: Environmental > Aquatic > Thermal springs >...
TCTCCCTTCGGTCGGCCTGCGGCTCAAGCGCTGGTCGTTGGGCGTAATCCAACAAGGAGGCTAAATATATGCCAACGATACCATGTCCAAAATGCGGATATTCCAATGCTACTTGCTCGTGCCGAGACGTGGGTGGTGTCGAGTACTATGACGAGTACACGCTTTACTGTGAGAAATGCGGTTATACTGCCAGCAGCATACAGTACGGTGGGTCCCCACTTTCTGCTAACTGGGATACAAGATGCCCCTTCTGTGGTCAGGACCAGCGAGCTCACGGCTTATGGTGATGTTTGGCAAGCGCTTGTACCCGATGCCTCGCATCGCGGTGGCTGAAGCACAAGCCGTTATGCGGCGCTGTAATGGTCAATGTGACTATGCCCACCGTGACGCCGCCCAACTTGTGCTTGCACCCGACGTTGCTCCGCTGCGCTTCGCGGCGCAGGCGAAGCGCAGGCCATTACAGGCCCGAAGAATGAATGTTCTGGGCCAGAAAAGGGCAGTCGGGCAGCGAGGCTTGGTTCAGGTCTCTGGGGGCACGGCTCTGGCAAAGCGGGCCTGCTAACCCGCTCATCCAGCCTACAGCGCTTCGCTCGCGCTGCGGCTGACGCGCAGAGCATTGAGCATCTAAAAATTTAGGAGGTATAATGCAAAAAAGAGGCTATAACGCGCTGAATTTTGGCAATGAATTCAATCTTAGAAAGGAATTATAACATGAGCCCAGAAACCAAATTCTGTAGCCAGTGCGGGAGTCCCATTTCTCCAGAGGACCGCTTTTGTAGCCACTGTGGTGCGCCGGTCATTTCTTCCCAGCCGTCCGAAGCGGCTGCTCCATCCCCTTCGGCTGAGCCCATTGTTAACGTCATCCCCCTGCAGCAGCGAAGTGGATTTATGGGGATGTCTATCAAATCGTTCAATATGATCGTTACCCCCCAGCGACTGATTCTGCTCCCCATTACAAAAGAGGAGATGAACGAAGCCGTTAAGACCGCCCGAGAACGAGCTCGCGCTGCCGGTAAAGGTCTACTTGAGCAATGGGAGGCCCAGATGGCTTGGATGCAGATTCTCTACGAGAGGTATCGGGCTACACCGGTAGAAGACTTGGCCAAGACCCCTGGCAGCACTGTAATCTGGAATCAAGAGGTTCGCTCCATTCGCTTGAAAGACGTTAAGGGAACGAAAAAGGAACCTCATTCCTACTCTACAATTGACATTGAAACCGGCCGTGGCACTTTCCATTTTGAAATGCTGACTATGAAGGCCGGGGAGGCCCGGAGGATTTTGCAACAGACCCTGGGTGATAAGGTCCGTTAAGGGGTGTCCAGAGAACGCAAGTCCTGGATTTGGGATTAGAGCGGGCGGAGGCTCTGTTAGCGGCGGCGGTTCCTCTTTAAAGTTTTGAGCAGCTCCTCCAGCGGCAGGGTGTTCACTACATCCTTAGGCTCGGCCCAGCCACGCCGTGCCATCGCTACACCGAATTCCAGGGAATCAAGCCCATAGAGGTTGTGGGCATCGCTGTCTATGGCTAACCTTACACCCATCTCCACCGCTCTGCGGATGTAAACATCGTCCAAATCCAGCCTATCCGGAGTGCCGTTGACCTCCAAAATGGTGCCTGTTTCCTTAGCTACCCTCAAAACCTCATCCATATCCACCGCGCTTTCTTCCCGTTGGCCCAATATCCGCCCTGAAGGGTGCCCTATTATATCCACGTAAGGGTTGCGCATCGCATTTATCACCCTGGCAGTAATGCGCTCCCTATCTTGCCTTAGCCCAGTGTGGATAGATGCGATGACCAAATCCAACGAAGCTAAGACCTCATCAGGATAATCCAGGGAGCCATCGGCCCTTATTTCCACCTCAGCGCCCTGGAGGAGCCTGAAATCGCTCCAGCGCCTGTTTAGCTCATCAATGATGGCCCTTTGCTCCCGCAATCTCTCAGGGGTAAGGCCCTTGGCTATCCCAAGGCCATGGCTGTGGTCGGATATCACCAGATACTGATAGCCGCGGCGACGGGCAGCCTCGGCAATCTCTTCAACGGTAGAGGCCCCATCGCTCCAGTTGGTGTGAACGTGGAGGTCGCCCTTTATGTCTCCAAGCTCCACCAGGCGCGGGAGCCTCTTTTCTCTGGCTGCTTCTATCTCGCCCCTGTTCTCCCGCAGTTCCGGCGGAATCCATTCCAGCCCTAAGGTGTGGTAAACGTCTTCCTCCTCTGGGCAAAGGATTTCCTCTTCCCCCCGCTTGAATCCATATTCGCTCAAGCTTAAGCCCATATCCAGAGCTAACCCCCTCAGAGCCACGTTGTGCTCTTTAGAACCGGTGAAGTATTGGAGCAGCGAGCCATACCTCTCGGGCGGTAAGACTCGCAGGTCTACTTGTAGGCCGCTGTGTAGGAAGACGGTGGATTTGGTAGGGCCCTTCATGGAGATTTCGGCTACTTGGGGCAAATGGGTGAAGGCTTCTATGACTTCCTCCGGTTGGTATGAAGAGGCCAAAAGGTCTATATCCCCTATAGTGGCTTTCATCCGGCGTAGGCTCCCAGCAGCGGTGACTTTTAGAGCATAAGGAGTAGCGTCTTTTAGGGCCTGGATTATCTCTTTAGCGACCGGAAGTGCTGTAGCCAAGGGGATGCGTTCGGAACGACGGTAGAAGGCCTCAATCCCAGCTAAAATCTTAGCCTCAGATTTAACTCCAAGGCCTGGCAATGTCCGGAGTTTGCCTTCCCTGGCGGCCCTTTCCAGTTCCTGGATGGAAGTTATCCCCAGCTTCTCCCAGACAAGCTTAGCGGTCTTTGGCCCAACTTCTGGCACTTGAAGGAGGCTTACTACACCGGGCGGGATTTCCTCCCTTAGCTCCTCGTAGAAACTCATCCTTCCGGTGCGCAGGAGCTCATCCAACTTCTCGGCCAGGGACTTGCCTACCCCTGGTATCTCCAAAAGCTTGCCTTCGCGCCACACATCCTCAATATCTCGCCCCAAGTATTCAATGTTATCAGCTGCCCTACGGTAAGCCAGGGCTTTGTATACAATCTCCCCTTTAATTTCCAACATATCGGCGATGCGCCTTAAGATTTCAGCCACTTCCTTATTGGTCATCTCCTAACCCCTACATTGTAATACCGCCCCTTCCAAGCCAAGCCTTTCCCAATTAAGGAACACCTCACCGAGTTAATTATCATAAGCAAAGTCAGGCCAATGGTCAAAAAGCTGAGGAAAGGGACAAGCCTGGATAACTTGAAGCGCCTGGCCACTTTATAATGCATTAACCAGGCTAAGGCGATTTGGAACGATGGCACCCAGAAGGTCAAAAGGTGGAATTCCCTGAAGGCCAAGCTCTGAAAGACCAAGAAATACGGGTAAATGAACAGTGACCACCCCACGGCGATGTACAAAGCAGCAGTGAAGAGCGAGTAATCCAGGGCCCCGAATATGCTCTTAGATAGGCCATCCCATATTTCCCGGAAATTGCGGTAGAAGCGCACCGAAACCAAATCCGTGCCGTCCATTAAAGCTATGCGGCCTCCTGCTCTCTTTATCTCCCTGGCCAAAGCTATATCGTCCACAATGTTATCACGGATGGCCTCGTAACCTCCGGCCTTAAGGTAAGCCTCCTTCTTCACCAGCATGAAGGGGCCAAGTGCCATAACTACGCGTGGGTGTGGTAGTGAGTTCATGAGGCTGATAGGCCAGAACCCCAGAAGGCCGAAAGGTATTACAGGCAGAAGAACTTTCTCCCAAAAAGAGCCAGTTACTATGTGGGGAATGAGACTGAGGAAGTCAGCTTCTTCTTGAATCGCACCCCTTAACGAAGCCGAGATGGAGCAAGGGGAATGGATAGTATCGGCATCGGTGAAGAGGAACCATTCCCCATGGGCCAGCTGGGCCAATTGATGGCAAGCATAGTTTTTGCCTATCCACCCCGGCGGTAAGGGCTTGCCCTTGACTAAAGTTAGGCCCTGGTTTTCTGCCGCCATTGCCTCCACAATTGATGCAGTCCGGTCGGAGGAATCGTCATCCAAAACTATAATCTCCTTTGAGGGGTAATCTTGGGCTAAGAGGGAAGAGACGCAATTTCTTATGTTGCGTTCCTCATTCCTGGCCGGAACCAGGACCGAAACCATCGGTAAGTCTGGAGGGAGAGGGCCTTCGGCTGGGGGTTTGCGGAGGAGGCGCAGGTTGTTGAGAAGGTTGAGGAAAACGGCAAGGATAAGAAAGGTGACAACCGTTTGATATAAGGCCAACATGGCTGCTGCCCTTAGCGTTGGATAATCCCTTTGGGCTCAAACCAGCCGCTCTTCTGCCGGATAGCCGTCTCATGAGGCCGGTCCAGGATTTTCTTGAAGGCCAGGACCAGCATCAACCCCAAGATTTTGAGCCATTCCCCGAAAGGAACCCAGAGGAGGGCCAGCAGGACCATGGAGCCAAGGCCTACACCAGCGCTCACATTGAAGTTGCGAGTTATGCCCCAAGCAATGCCCATAAGGATTACCCCTATGAATATGGCCTGAGGTATGACGTTGAGGAGGAAGCCCAGGGCTACTGAAATCCCTTTTCCTCCTCGGCCCTTGAGGAAGATTGGGAAACCGTGGCCCAGGATTGCGGCTAAACCAGCTAAGTAAATTATGGGCTCACTATGGGTAAAATGCAGGGCAAGTCTGTAGACCGCAAAACCTTTGGAAACGTCCAAGACCCCTGCCAAGAGGCCGGGAAGAGGGCCAGCAAGGTGCCAAACGTTTCTTGCACCCACATTCCCTTCCCCTTCGTAGCGGACGTCTTTATTGGCAAGAAAGCGGGCCACAAGGTAAGAGAAGGGAATAGAGCCTATAAGGTAAGATAAAGCCAGAAGCAAAAGAACCTGTCCCATCATTGCTCCACCTCCTGTAGGGATATTCCCAGTAGCATAATACCACAGGAAAATTCGCTCGTCAAAATTGTCCCCAAAAGTCCAAAAAATTTTGCCATGTTAAAGGCCATAAACCGGCTTTTTGGGGGATTAGCGCTCGCACCCAATCCCGTCTCCATCCGCATCAAAGTGGTGGGGGTCAGGGGGGAGGACTTTGAAGCGCCTATAGGGTATGTCTTTGCAATCCAAATCTGGTGGCGGTGGAGGGATGCAGACATCAGGGTAAGAGGGGTCGCAGCGAGAGGAAAGCGTTGGCGTAGCTTGGCCCCAGAGGCCAAGGTTTTCCTCTCTGGCCTTTCTCTCAGCTTCAAGGAACAAATTAGCGCAGGAAACATCAGGCGGGTAGGTGAATGCCTTGGCATATCCGTTCCTTACCAAAGCATAGTTGACGAAAACTCCATCGGCGAAGACGTAGCGGAGAAGCCGGCCATAGCGGTCAGTTTCGGAGACATCCTTAAACAAGAAGAGCTTTTTATCCAGGACCAAGGAGGCATTAGCCTGGGTCGCCTCTTGGAAAAACTGCTCATCCTGTTCAGGAGCATCTATCCCTATGTAGCGAACCCTGTAAGTTTTGCCTTGGACGTTGACATCTATGGTATCACCATCCAAAATGGCGACGGTCAAGGCCTCTTGAGGAGGCATTTTGGGGACACAGTAAGCTTCTGGTGGTAAGGTGGGAAAAGTGGGGGTTAAAGTCGGCGGAATAGGGGTAGAAGTAAAGGTGAGCATGGGCGTAGGGGCTAGGGACCCGCTTAAACGCATTGCCATTAGGCCTGCCAAGAGACCACACGCACATCCTATTCCCAAAAGTCCTATAGCACCAGCGAAATAGGGAAGGTAAGCTTTGAATTTGTGCATGGTTCTCCTTTCCTTAAAAAGTATAATACTGAGAGGGGAAAAAGCAAAATTTCTTTCCGGGGGCTCCACCCCGTAAGCGTGCCTCTGTGCAATTGGAAATCGGCCTTCCTGTGCGCCTCCGCGCCGGGCGTTGGCCTGCGCCGACGTCTTTTTCCAGGGTCGGCGAAAGGGCATGGCCCGAGGGGTTCACCGGGGTTTTGGGCCCCACTCTTGGCAAGTTTGCAGAAGATAGCAACTCGCTCCCCTTTACTTTCCTCGCAATGGGGTCAGGGGTAATGACTGGACAGCTTCCACCTTCTATGCTAAACTTCAACCGCAAGGAGGTCGCGTCATGATTGTGGAATGCATTACGGTAGGACCACTACAGACCAATTGCTATGTAGTAGCCGATGAGGTCAACGGTAAGGGTTTAGTGATTGACCCCGGAGGAGACGGGGGCAAAATCCTCAAGGTTGTGGAGCAGTTAGGAATTGAAGTTTTGCTGGTCATAAATACTCACGGCCATTTTGACCACATAATGGCTAATAAAGAAATCGTCAGGGCCACAGGGGCTCGCCTGGCTATCCATAAAGACGACGAGCCCCTACTGCGCAAAGGCGGCGGGCTGATTTTTCTGGGCCTCATTGCCTCAAGCCCACCCCCCGATTTGTACCTCCAGGAGGGAGATGAGGTAAAGTTCGGTAAAGCTTACTTGAAAGTGCTCCATACCCCAGGCCATTCTCCAGGAAGTATATCCCTCTATTCACCGGAAGAGGGGATTCTTTTCTGCGGAGATGTGCTCTTTTACATGAGCATCGGGCGGTGGGATTTCCCCGGCGGGAATTATCAGGTCCTCATGGACTCAATCCAAACCAAGCTCTTAGCTTTGCCCGATAACACCATAGTTTACCCTGGCCATGGCCCTTCAACCACCATAGGGCAAGAGAGAGCGCACAACCCCTTTTTATCCGGCTCCTGAGGCCAGGTATACTCCGAAAGCGATGGATACAAACTTGGTCTCGGGGGGATCGGCTCTGGAAGGGAGGACCAGCGGGCATTTGGCGCCTACGGCAACCCCCGCCATTTTCCCCCGAGCAAAGTAAATTATGGCCTTGGCCAAGATATTCCCCGCTTCAATGTCAGGGGCTATGATTATATCGGCATCGCCAGCTACTTCGCTCTTTATCCCCTTTATCTCAGCTGAACGGGGAGATATGGCGTTGTCTAAAGCCAATGGTCCGTCCACTATGCCGCCTTTTATTTGACCCCGTTGGGCCATCTTAGCCAAGTTAGCTGCATCCATGCTGACCGGAATTTTAGGGTTCACCATTTCAGTGGCGGCCAAGATGGCAACCTTAGGGCATTCTATTCCTAAGGCATGGGCTACATCTATAGCGTTTTGGACAATTTCAACCTTTTGCTCCAGGGTAGGCGAAACAACAACCCCGATATCGCTTATGAAAAGGAGCTTATCGCGGCCAGGGATTTCAAAGATGCTTACATCGGTGACCAATTTCCCAGTGCGGAGGCCTTTTTCCCTATCCAAAGCAGCCCTTAGAAGGTGACCAGGCTGAGCCAGGCCATTCATTACAAGGTCCACTTGACCATTCCTGGCCATTTCCACCACTCGGGCACAGGCCTCCCGCTCATTGCTCTCCTGGATGAGCTCAAAATCGTTCAAATCAACCCCTTCCTGAGCAGCGATTTCTTTTATAGCGGCTACTTCACCCATAAGTATGGGTATGGCAATGCCTTCATCGTATGCTCGGCGGGCGGCCAAGATTGTAGCTGGCTCATGGGAGAAAGCTATGGCCAAGCGCTTAGGGCCTCGCTTCTTTGCTTCTTCTACAAGCTGGGCAAAATTCCTTATGGCCATATCCAGACCTCCTCTCCTTTGGGTATTGTGGGTAAGCCCATGCTTTCAAATTCCCGATTGAATTCTTCAACGAGCTTTACTTTCTCAGAAGGGGGCAGGAAAGCCCCCAGAATTCCGTTCCGGATGACAGCCGTAAGCTCTTCGTGGGTCATTCCCAAACCCCTTATGGCCAAGAGGTATTCATCGGTCAGAGTCGTCCCAGAAATCCCTGGGTCATCGGTGTTTAGGGTAACTAAGATTCCGAGGCGGAAGAGGGGAAGGAATGGATGTTCATCAAGCCTTTTGACTGCTCCCGTCTGAAGGTTACTTGTTAGGCACATTTCCAGCACAACTTTCTTAAACTTGAGCAGGTCTAAAACGTTTACATCCCCTACAGCCTTAACTCCGTGGCCTATCCTATGAGCTCCTAAGATTTCCACGGCTTCATAGACGCTGCTTGGCCCTGTGACCTCACCAGCGTGGATGGTTATCCCAAGGCCTTTCCGGCGTGCATTCCGGAAGAGTGAAGCAAATGGATAGGCCCTGTAATTGACCTCATCCCCTGCTAAGTCTAAACCTACAACCCCTTTACCACGTAGGTCCAAGGCCAACTGGGCCAGCGTCTTAGCATCCTTCAGGTCAGTATCCCTGGTTATGGTTATGATGAAATTGAGCCTGATTTTACCCTCTTTAGATGCTTTCAAACCGGCTTCAATAACCCACTCACTAACTTTTAACAAGGGGAAGCCCTGGGCTTGAGCTAAAGCTAAGGGGTTAAAGCGCAGTTCTAAATAGCGGACGTTATCCTTAGCGGCGTCCAGGACAGCTTCGTAAGCAATCCTTTGAATCGCTTCACGGCTGGAGTAAATTCGCCTTAGGATTCGGAATTTGCTCAAGAAGGAGTGGTAATCCGGCATTTCCTTTTCACTTACTTGAACGTAACGCCTTAACTCTTCAGGGTCATGGGTGGGTAAAGGTATGCGCTCGCGGGTCGCTATGTCTAAAATAGTGGAAAAGCGGATAGAACCCTCAAGGTGGCGGTGCAGGTCTACTTTGGGGTAGCGCTTGGCTTTTTCTCTGAGCTGTTGGAAGAGCATGTTTCTCCTTTAGGCCGGTGCCAGTAGGACTCCTAAGGCTATGGAAATGAGCTTAGTCTCGTGGGGATCGGAGCGGGAAGCTACCACTAAGGGGCACTTCCCGCCCACCACTACGCCAGCCATTTTCCCTCCGGCAAAATAAGTGATTGCCTTGGCCAGGACATTGCCTGCCTCTATATCGGGAGTGATGAGGATATCGGCTTTGCCTGCTACGGGGCTTTGGATTCCCTTTATTCTGGCTGATTCCTCGCTTATGGCATTATCCAAAGCCAAGGGGCCATCCACTATTCCCCCTTTTATCTGGCCTCTGTCGGCCATTTTGGAGAGGTTGGCAGCATCAAGGGTGGATGGGATTTTGGGGTTGACCATCTCCGTAGCGGCTAAAATGGCCACTTTTGGACATTCAATCCCCAGAGCTTGGGCCACGTCAATGGCGTTTTGGACTATAGCCACTTTTTCCTCAAGGGTTGGGGCTACTACCACCCCAGCATCGCTTATGAAAATTAGGCGGTCAAAGCCAGGTATTTCAAAGATTCCCACATGAGTAAGTAGCTTCCCAAGCCTTATGCCGAACTCTTTATCCAGTGCAGCTCTCAGGAAGTGGCCGGTCTCAATCTTGCCCTTCATGGCCAATTGGGCATGGCCCAGGCTGACTAACTCCATCACTTTGCGGGCAGCTACAAGCGGGTCGGGTTCGTGGAGAACCATCATCCTCCCGATGTCAATCCCTTCTTCGGCAGCGATGCGGCGGATGAGGGGATAATCGCCTACTAGGATACATTCTGCTAAGCCGAGCTTTTCGGCATCTTGTGCGGCTAAAAGGACTTCCTTTTCGTGAGCTGCAGCTATGGCTACAAATTTAGGCCCTCTCCGGCGCGCTTCTTCCATAAGTTGAGAGAAGTTGGTTATAGCCATTGGGTACCTCCTCAAGCCTTGGGGATTACAAAGTAGAACGTGCTACCCTTTCCTAATTGGCTCTTAACCCAGATTTTGCCTCCATGGGCTTCTACTATGCTTTTGACTATGGCCAAACCCAGGCCCATACCCCCGAATTTTCGTTTGGAAGAGCTATCAACTTGATAGAAGCGCTCAAAGATTTTGTCCAACTTATCTTCCGGTATCCCTATCCCTGTGTCTTCCACCTCAGCCTGAATGTATTCCCCGACGTCTTTGAGGCGTATCGTTATGGTTCCACCGTTGGGGCTAAATTTGATGGCATTGTTTATGAGGTTATCAAAGACCTGGACAAGCCTGTTTTTGTCGCCCATCACTGGGGGCAGATTGGGCGGAATTTCCAGCTTGAATTCAATCCCTGCGTTTTGGGCAATAAGGGAAGCGCTGCGCACAGCAAATTGAGCTATTTCCCCGAGAGAAATTGGCTCCAGCTTAAGCTTTTCCACCTCAATTCTTTGCAGCGCAATCATGTCCTCTACCAGCCTGGCCATGAGGTCTGCTTTCTCGGAAACAACCTCAAGCGCTTCTGCTTGCTCCGGTGTTAAGGACCCCATGTGGCCTTCTCGCATAAGCTCCACATACCCCTTTACGAAAGTGAGGGGGGAGCGAAGTTCGTGGGAAATGTTTTGGAGGAGCTCACTTTTGAAGCGCGAAAGTTCGCTTATCTCATCGTAAGCCTTTTCAAGGGCTACAGCCCTTTCCTTGAGACTCTCATAGAGAGCAGCATTCTCTATGGCTATCGCCGCCTGGGCTGCCACGATTGACAGGAACCGTTCATCATCGGGGGTGAAAGCATCGGGAATTGTGTGGTCAACGCTCAGGGTCCCTATCACTTTGCCTTTGACTTTCAAAGGGACCACTAAGATGGAACGGACCGAGCGGTCAAAGAAGATGAAATCGGGCTCAAGCAGGGTATCGGGGACGTAGATAGGGCGGCCAATGGCCACTGCTTTCCCGCTTATACCTTCCCCAACTCTTAGTTTAGCCTGCGTCCGCCAGTGAGAGGTTATGCCACTGGAGGCTTTTATCTCCAGCATCCCGGTTTCTTCGTTCAACAGGAAGATGCAGGCAGCCCGGCAATCCATAACGTGCTTCAGCACTTCCACTATTGACTCCAGGACTACCGGTAGTTCAAGGCTTGACATAATTTGCTGAGATATGGCGTAAATGGTGGCCATTTCGGCCAGGCGGTTCTCCATCTCCTGATGAATCTGAATTTTTTGAAGGGCTTCTGCCAATATTCCAGCTACTGAGGTCAAAAGGAGGGTTTCTTCTTGGCTTAAATGGGTATCCTGAAGAAGTATGAAGCCCAGAGCTTTATCGTTCAGCACGATAGGGGCTACGAGGGTAGGCCTCCCCTCTGGCCCGGCAATTTCAAAAGGGACGGGGCTTTTCAGGTAGTCTTTAACGGTTTCAGGGGTTAGGCCCAGTTCTCCACCCCAACGTGCTACCATCTTCATTTCCCCTTTTGAAACAAAGAAAATGGCTCCGGACTTTGAAGGGAAAACTTTGGCGAGCAATCCACCCACCGATTCCCCGAGCGCATCAAAACTTAAAGCCTGGGAAATGGTTCTGTAGAGCTCGTTTAGCATGGATAGCAGCCAAGCCTTTTGCATCTTCTCTTCTATGAGTTTGAACGTCTCTATCGCTAAGGCGATTTGCTCAGCCAGGGTTTCGGCTAAGAATAGCTCTGCCTCGTCAAAGGAGTGCGGGGCATGGAAGGCAATGGCCATTGCCCCCAAGGTCTTAAATCCTCGTTTCAGAGGCAGGGAAAGGATAGCTCTGAACGGGAAATCCGGCCCCAACTCCTCAGCTATTACAGCTGTGCCTTTTTCTCTGGCTTGGTTTAAGAATTCCTTAGCGTAATTTGCTCTTTGCGAACTTTCGCCCAGTAGACCATGTTCAGTAAGCTCAATCCAAACCTCATCGGCTTCAAATAGTTTTGTCAGCCCTACCAAGGCCGCCTGGGCCAAGGCTTGGAGGTCAGGCGCTGAAGCCATCTGCAGGTTTATTTTCCGGATGAGTTCAATACCATTTTTTTGTTTCTGGAGTTTCGCATTAAGCAAGGCGTTTTCCAGGTTTAGGGATAGGTTGGAAGCAAGTTGTTCCAAAAGTTGCAGATGTTGCTCATCAAATGCTCCTGGCTTGGGGCTGGAGAGGGATAAAACTCCAAGCGGTTCCTCTCGGCCTATTAGCGGGGTTGCCATCCACGAGCCCGGAACTCCATGGAGGGAATGGGCCACAGGCAAGGAATCTTTCTCCTCCTCCCAATCTCTAACCAAAACCGAGGCAAGCAATTTTAAGACCCATCCTTCAGCTCCGGCCTCCTCCAGCGGTACCCATTTCTCTCCTTGGTCAGACAGAACTTTAAAGCCGTTCCTTTCCCGCCAGTAAAGGGCTAAAATCGGCTCTGCGCCTTTAAAAGTTTCACGGAGTTTGGAGAAAACCTCCTTCACCACCTGCTCCACAATCATTACCCGTCACCTCTCCCAGAAAATCCATCCCCAGTATTTTATTGTAACCGCTAAAGCAATGAGCATCCCCAAAAGCAATGGGAGATGATAAGCTGCGAAGTAGAACTGGGGGGAGTAGAGGATGTTAGGTCTGGCTTCTGGTGACACTAAAAGCATTGAAGCTTTTATCAATCTGGCGAAGAGGGCAACTGTGAGAAGAGCGCCAGCAAGGTAGAACAGAAGGTAGTAAGGTGGCATCTTCAGGACAGAGCCCAACTTACGGCTAAGCTCCATCAGCACAAAGCAGAGGTAAATAGCGCTTATCAAAGCCGCCGTGCTTAAAAGAGCAACCACGAGCTCCATCACTTTCTACCCATCATTAACTCAAATAGGTAAGCGGCCAAGGCCAAAGTGAGCAATCCACCCAAGGATAGGAATGCATCCCCTCGGAAATCGCCCACGAAATCCCCTGACCGTCCGCTGTAAATTAAAGCCGCTACTACGAAGAGGAAAATGGCCAGGGGATAGACCTGGTAAAGGGTTTTATTCCCGCTCTTTTTCTCGTAGAACTGGGCAATGCGCATCATCACTATTAAGATAGCACTGAAAGCAAGCCAAGCCAAAAGCTGGATAGATGCTTCCATGCCTCATTTCCTTATGAAAGCTTCCACGAAAGATTCAGCCATGCGGCGTGGGGTGCCGCTCATTAGCCCTTCCCTTCCTTCAAACCTCTCTAATACTTCTATCCCATTTGAAGTTATCTCCAGCCGGCGGATGTCTTTAGCGTGGTCGCTACCCCTAAATTTTAGGACTAAGATGGCCTTGTAGATCCGGCTGTCTATCTCTACGTAGCGTAGGAGGATGTAGGAATCAACCATGTAGCTCAAAGGATAAGCTCCCATTTCCCCTCCCAGGAGGGTGGGGCTTTCTCGGGTAAGGATGGCCGTAAGCTCCAAGCGCTTAAGGGCGTTGATGAAAGAATATTCTAAGTTCCTGAGCTCTGTGGGATAGGAGGCAAGCTGCTCAAAGTGAGTTATGCTATCCACCACAATCCTCTTAACCCCTCTCTCCAAAACGGCCTGCTCCACCATCCCGCTGACCCTTTCCAAGTCAAGCTTGAGGATTTCGGGGCTTGTCATCATAACTTTGAGCAAACCTTCCTTTTCCAGACGGCGGAAATCCCATCCGAAGTTCTCTGCATCCCGGTAGTATTGTTCGGGGAATTCTTCAAATGTGATTAAAAGGCCCGGCTCACCGAATTTAACTATGCCATTGTATATGAACTGCATCCCTAAGGTTGATTTCCCTGTGCCCGGGGCCCCTTCCACTAAGTTAACGCTGCCAGGATAAAAGCCGCCGGAAAGCATTTCGTCAAGGCCTGGTATTCCCGTTTTAACCCTCTCCAAGGCGCACCTCCTGGCTCTTAAGAATGTGGTAAACCACCCTTACCCTTACCTGACGGTTGCGACAGGCTTCCAAGAATTTGTCTATTAGCTGGCGGGTTTTTTCATCCTTAGGGAGGGAATAGACTGGAATGCCGGCCACTAAGTGTATTTCCAAAAGACCATCCCGGACCATTTCCTCCAAGTTTTTAATGACGTTTTCCACTGGCCTACCACATTGACGAGCAAGCTTTTCTGCCGTATCAACCGTATGGGGATTGGAGTTAAGGATTTTAAGGATGTCCCATTTTATGAAAGAATTTATCTTCGCTTTGATGAACTCTGCAAGTTCCGGGTCAATGCTCTCCAAGAACTGCTCTTCTTCCATAACTGAACTCCTTAACGCCTACCCATAGCTTCATCTTGTCGCAAGTGACAGTGCTTATATTTTTTGCCGCTACCGCACCAGCAGGGGTCATTCCGCCCCAGGCGCTTGTGCTCCGATGACGCATGCGCTGGGGATGGTATCCTTACCCTGGGGATTGCAGGCTCAGGCCTTCTTATGGCAATGGAAGTGTAAAGTATTCCCTGGGCTATCTGGTCCCTTATCTGAGCCAAGAGGTCTTCATACATCTCGTGAGCTTCTCGCTTGAAAGCAATGAGAGGGTCTTGGTGCCCGAAAGCTCTTAGGCCAATCCCTTCCTTAAGCTCATCCAGGTCGGTAAGGTGCCTTACCCAGAGGGAGTCCACGGCCCTCAGCATGACGAAACGGTCTCGCCCCAGAGTTAAGGCTTTGGCGATAGGCTTTTCAAGCCTTTCCCTCAGAGCTCGCCCTAAAGCTGTAAGGGGCTTATTTTTTACGGCTTCAAGTTCATCCTTAAGCTCTGAAGCTATAGCTTCGTAAACTAAGCGAAAGACAGGGTTTGGCTCCAGAGCGAGGTCCGAAAGGCGTTTGTCCTGTTTAGCTAAGGCATCCCAGAACTCTCGGGCCATGGCTGAAGAAAGCTCGTCGTAAGCCCTTTCAGCGATGGAGTGGAGTTCGGCTTCTACCTGGCGGGGTTTTTTGCCTTCCCAGCTTTCGGGTGAGGGCAGGAATTGCGGAGGTATTACGGCTCTAACTGCTGAATGGAGACCGCGCCAGTCGGGTTGGCCGTATTCTCCTGCTGTTGAGTAAGAAGCCACCAAAGCCGATAGCTTTTCCTTGAGGATGTCCATGACGAAGGGGCGGAGGTTCTTCTGGCGGAGGATTTCCCTCCTCTGCCGGTAAATCACCTCCCTCTGCTTGTTGACTACGTCATCGTATTCCAAGACGTGCTTGCGGTAATCAAAGTTATAGCCTTCCATCCTTATCTGAGCTTGCTCAATGGCTTTCGTGACCAGGCTGTGCTCAATGGGCATGTCTTCATCAACCCATACTTTTTCCAGGAGGCCTTGTGCTCCCCCCATTTTGCGCATGAGTTCGTCTTCCAAAGAGACGTAGAAGCGAGAGGAGCCGGGATCACCTTGGCGGCCTGCTCTTCCTCGGAGCTGATTGTCAATGCGGCGGGCTTCATGGCGCTCAGTGCCAATGATGTGGAGGCCGCCGAGCTCCACTACTTTTACGTGGTCCTCCTGGCACTTTTTATACATCTCCGCCAGGACCTCCGCCCAGCGAGTTGGGAAGCGAGTGGTCGGGTCCTCACCACGGCGCAGCATCTTCAGAGCTTCGTCCCATTCCGCTGAGCGGATTTGGGTCAAGTCAAAGCCTTCTTGGCGGAGCTTCTCCCGAGCCAGCCCCTCAGGGTTCCCTCCCAGGAGGATATCCACTCCTCTTCCGGCCATATTGGTGGCAATGGTGACCGCTCCGGGCCTTCCAGCTTGAGCGATTATCTGGGCCTCTTTCTCGTGATATTTAGCGTTTAGGACCTGGTGCGGTATCCCTTCCCTGAGGATTTTCTCCAGCCTCTCCGCATTTTCTACCCCCAGAAGCTGAGCCAGGCGGAGGATGTTCTCCCGTGCCAGGATGTTGGGGTTGACCCCGAGCTTGCGAGCCATAGCGTTTAGTTCCCTGGGGTCAAGCTTCTCCAAGGGAACGCTCAGGGCTTTGCTCCACTTTTCCCTCTGGCTGTCGTCCAAATCGTTACGGGAGTTCAAAGCATCCCTCAAGAGGATGACCCGGGCTAAATCTTGTAGCCTTTGAGGGGAAAGCCTGGAGCTTAAGTGCTCAGACTTTTCTATGGAGAGGGTTCCCACTAAGACCGGCCGATCTTGGCAGTGGAGCTGGATTATTTCTTTGGTAACGGCTCTGAATTTCGCCTCCTCGGTCTTGTAGACCACATCGGGGTAATCAATGCGAATCATCGGCTTGTGGGTGGGGATAACTACCACGTCAAGGCCGTAGATTTTGTGGAATTCCTCGGCTTCGGTGGCGGCGGTTCCAGTCATTCCGGCCAATTTCTTGTAAAGTCGGAAGTAATTTTGGAAGGTGATGGTGGCCAAGGTAAGGCTTTCCCTCTGGACTGGAACCCCTTCTTTGGCCTCAATGGCCTGGTGGAGGCCTTCGGAGTAACGGCGGCCATACATTAGCCGGCCGGTGAATTCGTCCACGATTATCACTTCGTTGTCCTTCACGATGTAGTCTTTGTCCCTGTGGTAGAGGGCATAGGCTCTAAGGGCATTGTCCAGGTAAGGAAGGAGGTGGAAATACTGAGGAGAATAGAGGTTTTCAATCCCCAGCATTTTCTCCACTTTAGCGATGCCTTCCTCGGTCAAGGTTACAATCCGAGCTTTTTCATCCACTTGGTAGTCTATTCCTGGGGTGAGGTGCGGGACAAGGCGGGCAAAAGTTTGGTAAAGTTCGGTTGATTCTTGGGCCGGGCCGGAGATGATGAGAGGGGTTCTGGCTTCGTCTATGAGTATATTGTCAATCTCGTCCACGATAGCATAATTCAGCTCCCTCTGCACGCATTCCGAGAGGTCCTGGACCATGTTATCCCGCAAGTAATCAAAGCCGAATTCGTTGTTAGTGCCGTAAGTGACATCGGCCAGGTAGGCCTCTCGCCTGGAGACGGGCCGCAAGTGCTGGTAGCGGTCGTCCTCGGAGATGTAATTGGGGTCGTAAATGAACGAACTCATGGCGGGGTCAGCGGCCAGGGATTGGATTACTCCCACTTTTAGGCCCAGGAGGTGGTAAATTGGCCCCATCCACTGGGTATCCCTTTTGGCCAAGTAATCGTTGACGGTTACTACATGGACGCCGCGGCCGGTTAAGGCATTGAGGTAAACGGGGAGAGTTGCCACCAAGGTTTTGCCTTCGCCGGTTTTCATCTCGGCTATTTTGCCTTGATGGAGGACAATCCCACCCATTAGCTGGACGTCAAAATGGCGCAGGCCTATGGTCCGTTTGGAGGCTTCCCTTACAGCCGCAAAGGCTTTGGGCAGGATGCGGTCTAAATATTTCTCTTCCGCTTGCCGTAGTTCTTCATCCAAGCGGCGGTATTCTTCCTCAAGCTTTTCCCTTATCTCTGGGTCCTCTTCAGCCTCAAGCTGAGCCTTTTTCTCCTCCACCCTTTCCCTTAAAGCGGCCGTCTCCTTCCAGAGCTCTCTCCTGAACTCCTCCGTGAGCTTCCGCAGGTCTTCATCGGAGAGTTTCTCCATCTCTGGTTCCAGGGAGTTTATCTCCCCGACCAGAGGCTCAAGCTTCTTTAACTCCTTCTCGTTAGGGTCGCCTAAGACTGTATCTATCAGCTTCTTGAACACTTTCTCCTCCTACTCCTTGAACAAAGCTCCTACCGAAACCCCCATGTGTATGCGCCTTATAACTTCCCCAAGCAATGGGCCGATGGATACAACTTGGATTTTGGGTAATCTTGCCCTTTTCTCCGGGCTTATGGGCACGGTGTTAGTGACCACGATTTCTTTTATATCCAACCCCTCCAGGTTTTGGTAGCAGTAAGGGGGCGAGAGGATAGGGTGCACAGCGCATACGTATACATCTTTGCAGCCGAAATTTTTAGCGGCAGCGTAAGCGTGGGCTACGCTGGAGCCGGTATCTATTTCGTCGTCAACGATGAGCACATTTTTACCTTTGACATCGCCAATTATCCCGTAATCTTCTACCTTTGAACCTCCGGATACAGTATAGCGCCTCTTTTCCACAATAGCCAGGGGTACACCGAGCCTTTGGGCGAAGTTGCGACATCTTCTCACCGCCCCTACATCCGGAGCCAGGATTACAAGGTCGGGTATGTTCTTCTCCATGAAATATTCTTCCAGGAGGAAGAAAACGTTGATTTCGTCCACGGGTATATTGAAGAAGCCCTGGATTTGTGGGGCATGAAGGACTACTGTGAGGACCCTGTCAGCTCCGGCAACGGTTATGAGGTCGGCCACGAGCCTGGCGGTTATGGGGACTCTGGGCTCGTCCTTCTTATCAGTTCGGCCGTAGCCGTAGTAGGGGATAACAGCTGTTATCCTGCCTGCTGAGTCCCTTTTAAAAGTGTCAATTGCTATCAAAAGCTCTACCAAGTTGCGGTTCACGGGGGAGCAAGTGGGCTGGACGAAGAAGACATCCTTAGCACGCACGCTGGAAAGCAACCGGACGAAGGTGTTCTCGTTGGGGAACTCAAAGATTTCAATTCCCCCAAGTTCTACTCCCAGGTAATTAGCGATTTCTTTAGCCAGTTCAGGGTGAGCCCTGCCGCTGTAGATTACGAGGTCACCATACATTTTGTACATTTGATTGCCTCCGAGCGAGAGGATTCAGACCACCACAATTATATATCAAAACCGGGAGAATTAAAAGCTTGAGGGAAATTTAGCGGGGCAAATCGGGAGGCAGCAGCGGAGTTGTTACCCTTTCAACTTTATATCTCTGCGTTGGAAGATGAGAATCCCCGCAATTATTAGTAGTATCGTAAGGCCTATAAAGAGGCTTGCATAGCCCCAGTTAAGCCCTTCTACCATAGGTCGGCCGCCGCCGTAGTAATAAAAGAGGGAGAGTTTGCGGTAAGGCCTAAACTTCTCTGAGACCACGCCTATAGCCTCTACGAGGTAAAAGGCAGTAGCAAGCCCACCTGAAATTCCCCCGGCTACCCCTGGCCCATAACCGAGGCCTGTAATGAAGAAGGCCAATCCCCCGAAAACCAGGCCCAAAAGCAAAGAATCCAAAACGGCCAGACCGACACGCAAGTAATCGGCCTTTATTTTCATCGCCAGCCCACCAACCCAAAGGCTGAGCCAGAAGGCAAAGTGAATTATCAGTATGGCAAGCAGAGCTGCAACGACTTTCTCAATAGCTACTCTCCAGCGTGGCAATGGTAAGGAAAGTAGGAGTTCCAAGTATCCTCTCTCCTCTTCCCGTCCGATAAGGCCAAGAAAGTAAATGATGGACATAATGATGGAAAGGATCGGCATTACAAAGCTGAAAAGCTCTATGGAGAGATACCCTTCAATCGTAGCAAGGGTGCTGAAATCCCTCATGAATACTTTAAAAAGAGGGTTGTCAAGGTAGGGTGACAGGTCCGCAAGAGCGTCCTTAACCGTTGGAAAAGCCAAAATAGTGTACAAACCTAACAGCAGCATGCCTATGCACCACCAGAAAATGGAACGCCGGAAATCCCTAACAGTCTTGAGGAAAATTAAGCGCAGCATAGACACCTCCACATTACGAATAGAAAGCAAGGAAAATCTCCTCTAAAGAGGCATCTTGAACCCTCAAGCTGATGACATTGTGGCGTGCCAGGGCTCTAATGAAGGCATTGGGTTCCCCTTTGAGCAAGCAGCGCAGGGTTTTACCTTCAACCTGCAAATCATTAACCCCAGGAAGGCTTGCAAACTCTTCCCGATTTACCTCTTCAGCGAAGACCACCTCAGCCCGACGCATCGCTTTAGCCTTTAAGGATTGAACGTGTTCCACTACAATGAGATGCCCTTCTTTTATTATGCCAACTCTATCGCAAATCTTCTCCACTTCAGGCAATATGTGAGACGAGATAAAGACCGTTCGGCCCTCCCCCTTGACTTCTTCCATAATCTTGTAAAACTCTTGCTGCATGAGGGGGTCAAGCCCAAGAGTGGGTTCGTCAAGGATTAGAAGCTTAGGCTTGTGCATTAGGGCCTGGATTATGCCCAGCTTTTGGCGGTTGCCGTGAGAATAGGTGTTTATAGGCTTGGAAAGGTCCAAGTCAAAGTGCTGGGCGAGGCTTTTCACATAGCTCCAGTCAACGCCTCCCCTTAAGTAGGCGAAATAACGAAGGAATTCTTCGCCCGTTAAGTTGCCGTATAGGCTTAGCTCGCCAGGGATGTAGCCTATGTCTTTTTTCCAGGCAAAACTATGAGTGGAAACTCTATGGCCTAAAAGGTAAGCTTTTCCCCGAGTAGGGTTAAGGTTGCCTATCAGGAGGCGAATGGTTGTGGTTTTCCCTGCGCCATTTGGGCCTAAGTAGCCGAATATTTCGCCCTCTTCCACCTCTAAATTCAAATTCTCCACCCCTCTAACGGGGCCGTAATACTTTGTCAAATCCTCAGTTTTAATTACGACCATTAGGAACCTCCTTTATTCTCAGCCTTAACTTCATCGTAAAGGCGGGCGAGACCAGCTCTGAGCAGGTTGCGCACTTCTTCCTCCTGCTCCGGGGGACAAGGGAAGAAAGGCAACAGATTGTTTATAAGCTTGGCTACATCGGTACGCCCTTTGCCCGATTGGTAGAATTCTTTCACCAAATCCCTGACCTTGGACAAATAGTCAATCATCTTGTCAATCGCTTCAGGCCCGCAAGGCTCTCCTTTTCCCGGAATGAGCACTTCAATGGGCAAGGCCTTGAGGCGTTTGAGGCTTTCAATCCATCGGGCCGAGAAGGCCAGCCTGAGGTCAGGGTGAACGCCTCGGACCACTAAGGCTCCGGTGAAGAGGATTTTTTCCTTGGGCAGATAAACCGCTATGCTTGCCGAAGTAGGCCCTGGTGCGGAAAGCAGCTTTACAATGTCCCTACCCCGGTGCAGGGTCATTTCCCCTTTGAAAGCGAAGGTAGGCAAAAATGGCTCAAAGTTCTCAAGCATTTCCCCATCCCAGTACTTTTGGTAGCATTCCCGGAATATAAGCTTAAAGTAAGCCTTGGCCCCCAGAAGCTCTTCTCTGAGGTTGTAGTGCGCTATCTTGGGGAAAGGAGCTTTCAAAAGGCCAAGAAGGCGCATGGGGTGGCAATCAGTAACCACAATGTAGAGGATTGATTCCCTAATTCCCTGAAGCCATCTTTCGGCCTCGTGGGGCGATGGGGGAACATCTACGAGGATAACCCCTTCCTTAAGCTTGATTAACCCAACATTGCCTTCAGTGAAACCGGTCTCCACAAAGACTTTATCGTTCACTTTCCTCATAGGCTTCTCCTAAGCGAAAAAGGCATAGACAAGCCAACCGCCCAGAGCCAAGAAGAGGAAGAAGGTTGCCAGTTTTACGGAACTAATGTGTCGGCTGAAGAAGAGCCCAAGCCTTTCCGAGGAGACTCCCCAGGAAGCCAGGAGGAAAACCGCTACCATGGGTAAGACGAAGGCCAAGTTGTAAAGCAGTAGGTGGGCGAAGGCGCGAACCCGCATTTCAGGCACACTCATTATGAAAAGGAGGGTGGGCAGATAGACCTGGCCTGTGCATACGAACTCAATCAGGGAGATGATGAAGCCTATAGCCAGGGAAAGAGGGGCAAGGTAACGAACCTTCATGCTCTCCCTTATCACTTTATTCACCAAGCGGCGGAGGCGAGTAGGCATCTTGAGGCTCATCTCCTCTGGAGCGCCGCGCCGAGCCTTAAGGTAATCCCTGAAGCTGGCCAGGGCCAAGGCGAAGCAAAAAGCTGCGGTAAGGGCATAAATCCCCTTAGAGAATTCCCGAAGCCAAGGCAACGCTTGGAGCCCCCTAAGGAAACCAGCTCCTATGCCAAAGTAAGCCGCGTAAACCCCCAAGGTAAAAGCCGAGCCTACAGCTAATATCTGAAACCTATTGCGGCCGGTGACGGTAAGGTACGAAATGAGGAAAATTAAGGTAGCAAAAGCGCATGGATTAAGCCCATCCACAAGCCCAGCTGTAGCCACGGTGATGAGGCCGAAGGATTGGAATCGCCTCAAGATGCTGGCTATAGCTTCCTCCCGGTTCCAATTTTCCCAGAAAGGCTCCGCTCCGCTGCTGGAGTATTTGTCAATCAACTCTTCAATGTTCTTAACGGTGACATCCTTGCCTAAGAGGTAATCATTGCCCACAAAGATTGCCGGGGCTGTAAGCCTCTTATCCTGCGGGATTCCTAACTTTTCTCCCAGCCATTCCCACAGTGGGGCATCCTTCTGCACATCAAAAGCATGGACTACGAGGTTTGAGAATCGCTTCTTGAGATACTCCAAATCTTGACTAATTTGGTCGCACTCTCGGCAGCCGGCGAGGTAAAAGTAGGCAAGGTGCACCGGCTTAGCTTGTGGCTGCGGAGTGGGGATTACGAAAACGTCCTTTATCTTATCCGGCGGGATTAAATAATCAACCCCTCCCTGCTTGAGGTAGAGCTCAACAACTTCTTCCATGTGCTGCCGGATGTCAATTTCCCCGATGAGGATATACTGGCCGATGACCATGAAGGGGACGCCTCTGGATTCCTGGGGGATTTTAGCTTGGTCCTCTATGAAGACCCAAAAAAGGTAATTTGCCGGCTCCTGGACGTTTAAGAGGGTAATTTCCAGCGAGTTGCCATATTTTTCCTGGATTTTCGGCAGGAATTCTTCAATTATGCGGTGGCAGTGGGGGCAAGTTGGGCTGTAGAACAGATAACCTTTGACCACCCCTTGGGCTTGTGGGGTTGGAGTTTGGGCGAAAGCTTGTTGCATGAGGAGAAAGAGGGCGACAAAAAGCAACCACAAGCGCCTCATAGAGCCCTCGCTGTGTTTTATTTTATAGTGAACAGCCCGCAATGACCAGTGAGGCTTTGTTCAGTTTTCCAAAAGTAGTTCAGGTCACGCCCCAGGCTTTTCCGGAGCCAAACTCCATACCTGGCCGAGAAGGTGAGCCCAAACCAAATAAGCCCAGAACTCGGTGAAAATGACCCCAATCACGCAAAGTATTGCGCCGAAGAAAGCCACGAACGAAGCTATAAGGGACAAGATCCAAGCCAAGAAGTAGTTGCCCAAGTTAGTGGAAATGTACCGGAATATTTCCCCAACCTTGAACATGGAGCCAAAATCGCCTCTTAAGGCGTAAAGGGTGATGGGTCCGTAAAGCCAAAAGCTCATCGCAAGGCCGTAAATGACTATTAGGCAGGATATTAGCCCTGCACATAGCCCGGCTATAGTGGCTAAGGCACCTTCTTCCTGGACTCTGGCTATTGCTGCAAAGCCCGCATTTAAGCCATTGAGGATGAAGATGGGCAAAGCGTAGATTAAGCCGGCCAGGAAAACCATCAGGCCTTTTTTGAAGTAGCCGCCCCAATCATCCCATTCAGGGAGGGGGCTTTCCCTTCCTTCGGCGACATTGCGGAGAGCAGTTAAAGCATAGCCGATGGGGATAAAGTTGATTATCGGGATTAAGAGTAGGATGCCGCCGATGAGGAGTTTGACAAGCCAATTTTTGTCTTCAAACACATAGCTGAAAGCTTTCCCTACGTCCACAGTGGCCTCCTTAAGGTTAGTTTCGTCACATTATAACCCCGGAAAGCAAAAGAAGCAAATCCGTAATGGGCCAATAAATCGTTACCACATTGCGGGATGTGGCCTAAGGCGGGAGGTAGCGCTTATGCTTCCTGTCTTTTGGCTTGTTTCTGCCGGCGTTTTTCTTGCTTTTGCGGGGTTTGGTAAACGAGGTCTGACGTAGCGTGGCCCCTCTTTCTTAAGGTGAGGCCCCGGCTTTTGCCGAGATTGTTTCCACCATCTGATAGCGGTCTCTTGGCGCAAGTGCTAAACGGATTTGACACAAGGCCGAAATTCTGGTATTTTTGAACGCCAGGGGTCAGATGCACGAGCCGTTTGAGTTCACAATCCTCAAGGAAGACTCCAAGACTTGGGCAAGGGTTGGGGTTATTCGGACTCCCCATGGGGAAATTCCGACTCCGGTCTTTGCACCCGTTGGGACTCAGGCTACGGTTAAGGCCCTTACGCCGAAAGAGCTGGAAGAGCTTGGCGTCACCCTCATTTTGGCCAACACCTACCACATTTACCTGAGGCCCGGCCCAGAGGTTATAGCCGAGCTTGGGGGCTTGCACCGCTTCATGGCTTGGCCCCGCCCAATAATGACCGACAGCGGTGGCTTTCAGGTTTACAGCTTGGAATCCCTCCGCCGCATAACCGAGGAAGGAATCGTTTTCCGCTCCCATCTGGACGGCTCTATGCACCTGTTGACGCCGGAGAAGGCAATAGAAATCCAAGAGCTTCTGGGAGCCGATTTCATCACTTGCCTTGACGATTGTCCTCCCCCTCTGGAAAGAGATTACGTTAAAGAGGCCACTGAAAGGACCCATCGCTGGGCCGAGCGATGCCTGAAGGCCCATCGCCGCACTGACCAGGCCCTATTCGGAATAATTCAGGGGGGTATATTCCCAGACCTAAGGAGAGAGAGCGCTCGGTTCATCGCTTCCTTAGGCTTTGATGGTTTCTCCATCGGGGGTTTATCGGTGGGTGAACCTAAAGAGAAGACCTGGGAAATGCTGGAAGTTGTAATCCCCGTTCTGCCTCGGGGCAAGCCAAGGCATCTACTGGGGGTTGGCGCCCCGGAAGATTTCTTTGAAGGGATAAGCCGAGGGATTGACATTTTTGATTGCGTTTTGCCCACTCGGATGGGCCGCACTGGCACTCTATTTACTTGGCAAGGGAAGATTAACATCACCAACGCCCAGTACGCTCGGGACCCGAACCCGATAGACCCTACTTGTGAATGCTATACTTGCCGCAACTTCTCTCGTGCTTACCTCCGCCACCTTTTCAAGGCCGAGGAAATCCTTGCCCCAATCTTAGCCACCATCCATAACGTTTACTTCATGGTCAATTTGGTCAAGCGCATTAGGCAATCCATCCTGGAAGGAAACTTTTCCCTTCTCTGGGAAGAGTTCTCAGCATCTTATCAGAGGAGGCTTTGATGGACCCTTTACATGCTGTTGCCATGGGAGTCCTCCAAGGGGCGACCGAGTTCTTGCCTGTGTCCAGCTCCGGCCACTTGGTCCTTATCCCATATTTACTGGGGTGGCCTATCCCCTCCGTTGCCTTTGATGCCTTGGTGCACTGGGGAACCCTTTTGGCCGTTTTGGCTTACTTCCGCTCGGAGCTAATCTCTCTTGCCAAGGCCTGGTTCAGAAGTATCACCGGTGGCGAAAGGTCTTACCAAGCTTATCTGAGCTGGCTCATCGTACTGAGCACAGTCCCAGGGGCAGTAGCGGGAGTCGTCTTGGGTGATTTCTTTGAGGCTTTGTTTTCCTCGCCGAGGCAGGTTTCAATAGCGCTTATCGGCACGGCTTTGCTCTTAGTTCTGGCAGAGCTTGGGTTAAAACCCCGCAAGAGTATGGAGCGATTGAGCTGGCTTAATGCTCTTTTCATCGGGCTCTTTCAGGCTCTGGCTATAACGCCGGGGATTTCCCGTTCAGGTGCCACTATAACAGCGGGGATTCTCGCCGGGCTCAGTCGGGAAGAAGCTGCTCGCTTCAGCTTCCTCCTTTCGGTCCCGATAATATTTGGGGCTGGACTGAAAGAGGTGCTGGACCTTACCCTTGCAGGTGAACTTTGGAGCCAATGGTTTATCCTATTTGCGGGATTTGCGAGCGCGCTAACAAGCGGTTATCTCAGCATAACTTTCCTTCTTTCCTTTGTGAAGCGCAGGAGGCTCTATGCCTTCGCTATTTACTGCCTGGCGCTGGGCTTTCTTGGCCTTATCCTTTCTTAGCCTCACGACTGGGTGTTTTATCCCGACCTCCCAGCCTTCCCCACCGCTGAGGGTTGGAGTCTGCACTTCGTTTCGCCCTTTGGTGGACGAGGTTACCAAGGCAGGCCTTTGGAGGATTGAGGTTACTGAAGGCCCAAGCAGGTTCATATTGCGCGGGCTTGAAGCTGGCGAATTTGACTTGGCCATAGTGGCATTGCCAGTATCTGGAGGCACTTTGATAGCCAGAGATTCTCTGGCCATAGTAGTCCATCCCAACAACCGTGTAGATTCTCTGTCACTGGAAGAGCTTAGGCAAATATATGCCGGCTACATTTGGGATTGGAGTTTGCTGGGGTGGGAGGGGGAAGAATTGGTAATTTTGAGCCGGGAGGAGGGTTCTGGGGCCAGGGCTTTCTTTGAAGAAGAAGTTATGAAGGGAGAGAGGCTATCGCCAGCCGCAATTATAGCCCCTTTAAGCCAAGGGGTTCTGGATTACGTGGCCTCAAGGCCTGGGGCGATTGGCTACGTTTCTGCCTCCCTCTTGAATGAGGAGGTCAAAGCGCTGCGTTTGGAAGGCAAAGAGCCTTCATCCCCCGATTATCCCCTTAGGCTGCCGGCTTACGGAGTGGCCGGTAGTGAAGCTGGCCTTAAACTTTTGGAATTCCTCAAAGGGCCTGCTGGCCGTAAACTTCTGACACACCGCTATTTTCTTCCTTGAAAGGTCGGCTATTGGCAAAGGCCAATTCGGCTCACAAGCGTGGGCCCGAAGTGCCCGAAGCTATTTCCATCCGGTTTAATGAAAGTCGGCGCAGGCCAACCACCGGCTGAAAGCCTCAAGAGGCCGACTTTAGTCGGTGCCAAAAAGGTGGTATAATCAAATTCCAAGGAGGAGCCATGAAAGGAGGATGCCTCAATGAGAAGATGGCAGAAGTGAGGGCTCTCGTGGATGCTAAGGGGTTCAGCAGCGACGAGAGCCGCATCTGGGAAATGCTCGCCCTCATCCACTCCGAAATCTCCGAGGCTACCGATGCTTACAAAAAGGGCCAGCCTTTGGAAAAAGTCGGGGAAGAACTCATTGATGCCATAATCCGCATCCTCCACCTCCTTTCAGCCCTTGGCCTTGATGCCGAGGAGCTTTACCAGAAGAAAATGGCTGAGAACTGGAAAAGACCATTCAGGTACGGGACGGTGAGGGGAGGGTGAACCGAGAAAGGCTCTACAAAATCAACGCTATAGTCCTCAAACGGACCGATTTCGGGGAGGCCGATAGGCTGATTACGGTCTATTCCCTGGAGGAAGGCAAGCTTCGCCTCTTGGCCAAAGGGGTGAGAAAACCCACCAGTCGGAAAGCCGGCCACCTTGAGCTTTTCGCCCACGTTAAACTTTTGGTGGCTAAGGGTAAAGAACTGGACATAATAACCCAGGCTGAAGCTTTGGAATATTTCCAAAACTTGCGTGGAGACCTCCTCCGCACCGGATACGCCCACTACATTGCCGAGCTTACAGACGGCTTCATGGCCGAGCAGGACAAAAACCCTCAGGTCTACTCCTTGGTTTTGGAGAGCTTTCGGCGCTTGGACAAAGGGCAAGAAGCGTGGCCTGTCTTACGCTTCTTTGAGCTTCGTCTCCTCACCCTCGCCGGCTACAGGCCTGAGCTTTTCGTCTGCGTCAAATGCCGAGAACCCATCAAGGCCTCGGTCAACTATTTCTCCGTAGCCGATGGTGGGGCCCTTTGCCCCCGCTGCGGCGAAGGAAAAAACGGGGCAACGGCTCTATCCCAAGGAGCCCTTAAAATCATGCGCTTTTTCCTTACGAGGGATTACGAATACTGCCAGCACCTGCGGGTCCCTCACAACCTTGGGGTAGAAGTTGAAGCCCTCCTCAGGCGCTACATCCTTTATCGTTTGGAAAGGCCTTTGAAATCAACAAAATTTTTGGACAAGCTTGAATTGGGAGGGATATATGGGTAAAGCTCTGTCGTTCCAAGAGGTTATCCTCCGCCTTCAGAGGTTCTGGGCCGATAGGGGATGCTTAATCTGGCAACCCTACAGCGAGAAAGTCGGGGCCGGCACTATGAACCCTGCCACTTTCCTGCGAGTGCTCGGCCCCGAGCCTTGGAACGTGGCTTACGTAGAACCTTCATACCGCCCCGACGACGGGCGCTACGGAGAAAACCCCAACCGGATGCAGCTGCACTTCCAGTTCCAGGTCATCCTCAAGCCCGACCCCGGCAACCCTCAGGAAATTTACCTTGAAAGCCTTAAAGCTCTGGGAATTGACCCCGCTCAGCACGATATCCGCTTCGTGGAAGATAACTGGGAATCCCCGGCCCTTGGAGCTTGGGGGCTCGGCTGGGAAGTGTGGCTTGATGGCCTGGAAATTACTCAGTTCACTTACTTCCAGCAGGCCGGGGGTATTGACCTCAACCCAGTGGCTGTAGAGATAACTTACGGGCTTGAGCGCATTGTCATGTTCCTGCAGCAGGTGAAAAGCGTGTGGGAAATTGACTGGGATGGCATCCACACCTATGGCGATATCCTACTCCGCTCGGAAATAGAACACTGCATTTACAACTTTGAAGAGGCCGATGTGGACAGGCTCAGGCTCCTCTACAACGAATACGAGGCCGAAGCCAAACGCTGCTTGGAGAGAGGCCTTGTAATCCCTGCCCACGACTACATCCTCCGCTGCTCCCACACCTTCAACCTACTGGACTCCAGAGGAACCATCGGGGTTGCCGAGAGGGCTTCATACTTCGCCCGGATGAGGGATTTAGCCCGCCAAGCTGCTCAGCTTTACCTCCGCCAGCGCCAAGAGCTCGGCTTCCCCTGGCTTATTAAAACCCCTCTTCCTGTAAAAGAAAAGGCTGCTGTCAAAACCGAAGGTGAAAAGCCCCTACCCCCTTACGCTGATGCCCTCCTGGAAATTGGGACAGAAGAACTTCCAGCCCGTGACCTTAGTTCGGCTGTGGAACAGCTAAAATCCATAGCTCCTGAACTTCTGGCCGAAGCTCGCCTTCGCTACAGTAATCTCTACGTATCCGGAACCCCTCGCCGCCTCGTTGTTTACATTGAAGGCTTGGCCTCTTCCCAAGAGGAAGAGGAGATCGTGATTAAAGGGCCACCGGTTTCGGCAGCGTTTGACCAAGAAGGGAAGCCCACAAAGGCAGCCATCGCTTTCGCTGAAAGGCAAGGGGTAAGAATTGAAGACCTACAAGTTCGGGAAAGCCAGGGGAAGCGCTACCTTGTGGCCGTAGTCCGGAAGGCGGGCAAAACTGCCCCTGTAATCCTGGCCGAACTCTTCCCTCGCCTAATCTCATCCCTGCGCTTCACCCTCTCAATGCGCTGGAACGAAAGCGGAGTCCGGTTCTCAAGGCCGATCCGCTGGCTTGTGGCCTTGTTCGGCGACGAAATCGTGGACTTTGAATATGCAGGGGTCCGTTCCAGCCGCACAACCTTTGGCCTGAGGCCAGAAGGGTCCCCCCCCATAACCTTGGAAAGGGCCGAAGATTACTTCCAAGCCATGCAAGAAGCCGGAATCATGGTGGACATGGAGAAGCGGAAGGAAACGATAAAGGAGCAGGCTTCTAAACTGGCCTCGGAGGTTAACGGCTTCATCCCCGATGACCCTGCCCTTTTGGAAGAGGTCGCCAACCTTGTGGAAAAGCCCACGGCCTTTAGGGGGGCCTTTGACCCCGATTACCTACGCTTGCCTAAAGAAGTGCTCATAACCGTCATGGAGAAGCACCAGCGCTACTTCCCGGTGTTAACCTCCGACGGACAGCTCTTGCCCTACTTCATCGCCGTTCGCAATGGCGATACTCGGCATCTGGACACAGTTTGCCGGGGGAACGAGGCAGTCCTACGGGCCCGCTTTGCCGATGCCGATTACTTCATTGCCACGGATTTGAAGAAGCCCCTTGAGGAACACTTGCCCAAGATTAAAGGCCTCACCTTCCAAGAGAAACTGGGCTCAATGTTGGACAAAGTCAAGCGGTTGGAAAACTTAGCCCCTTGGCTTTGCCAGCGCCTCGGCATCCCTGAAGAGGAAAGAGGGAAAGTCTACAGGGTAGCTCACCTCTGCAAGGCCGACCTGGCCACTCAGATGGTCGTTGAACTTACAGCCCTGCAGGGGCTAATGGGCCGATATTATGCCCTCCACTGGGGAGAAGATCCGGAGGTAGCGGAGGCAATCTTTGAGCACTACTTACCGCGTTTTTCTGGGGATGCCCTGCCTAAAACAATTGCTGGCACCATAGTAGGCATTGCCGATCGGCTGGACACAATCACAGGCCTTCTGGGTGTAGGGCTTGCCCCAACCGGTTCAGCCGACCCCTATGGGCTCAGGCGGACGGCCCTCGGGCTGGTTCAGATCCTTGTGGACAAAGGCATAAACCTATCCCTAAAAGAAGCCCTAACCGAAGCCGCCCGCCTGCTGCCTTTGACCAATCCGGAAGGGGCGATAAGGGAAGCCTGGGAATTCATCGTAGCCAGGATGCGAGGCCTATTCCAAGAAAGGGGCTACAGAGCTGACCTCATAGAAGCGGTCCTGGCGGAGCGAGCCGATGACCCATTCTTAGCTTGGCAGACCCTTAAAGACCTTTCCCGTTGGGCCCAGAAGCCTGAATTCCCGACTATCATGACCTCCTTCATCCGTCCGGCTCGGATAGTGAAGGATGTTCTGGAGCTTCTTCCCCTTTACCCCGAGCGCTTTACTGAACCGGCCGAGCACAACCTCTACAGGGCATACCTGGAAGCTGAGGAGAAAAGGCGCGAAGTTAACGACGTGGACGGGCTTTTCGCCCTCTTGGCCCCGCTTGTGGAACCGATTGACAAGTTCTTCTACGATGTCTTCGTAATGGTAGAAGATAAGGAGGTGCGGGAGAACCGCCTTGCTCTCCTCCAGCGCATCGCTCTTCTGCCCAAAGGCATTGCTGACCTTTCAAAGGTGGAGGTGTAAACCGCAAAGGTCGCCAAAACCAACGCCCTTTTACCCTGCGGGGGTAGAGGGAGGCCCTCACCGGGTATGTGGGGGTGCTTTTTCTCGCCGATTGAAATCAGCTTTCTTGAGCCTTCGGCCGAAGGCTGGCCTGCGTTGTCTTCCTGCGCGG
>Ga0071330_1059282_pt2 | contig 30374 bp, 26 predicted proteins | sample GBScel77sediment_FD_63802 | JGI IMG/M metagenome (GOLD analysis project Ga0071330, IMG submission 63802) | Hot spring sediment microbial communities from Great Boiling Spring, Nevada - Cellulolytic enrichment Sediment 77C v2 (version 2) | ecosystem: Environmental > Aquatic > Thermal springs >...
CTTTTAAAGTCTACCATTAGTTGGATCGTAGACGTTCTTAAAAGTGAAGTTCAAAAGAAAAAGTTAAGCAGTGTTAGAGAAAGCAGTGTTAAAGAAAGTAATGTTAAAGAAAGTAATGTTAGAGAAAGTAATGTTAAAGAAAGCAGTGTTAAAGAAAGTAATGCTAACGAGACGAGATTAAGTTTAGTCAAAAACGTATCTTTAAATCTTTTTAAGAAGTTAATTGCAGTAAGCGACACTACCGTGGCAGAGTCGACTTTGAACTTTTTGGAAGAAGTGAAAAGGGAAGTGAAAGAAAGAAAAGAGACGTGCGTCGACGTGATTTTGGAAGACTTAAAAAATTACTTTCCTAACGTAAACAAAGTAACACCTGATTTGTTAGTTGAGTTCGTCGAAAAAAAAGTAACAGACTTTTTGGTGAAGTGGGATAAAGACAGGGAGTACGAATTCAACCTTTCAAAAGGAGAGGATGCTTTTTGGAAAGAATCTGCATTTTTTCTCGTTAAGTACGACGACAAAGGAAACTTAACTCGTAGTGCTGAGTTGTTTGATTCTAGTTTGGAAAAAACGGTAGGCCGTTCGTTGTATTGCTTGTGTAAATTAAGGGAATTAGTAAACGTTAGTAATTTAAAAGAAGAAGAGTTAAGGTTTTTTAATTATAAAAGAAACGCAAAAGAACTAACCGACTTCCTTAAAAATCTTTACTCGTTCACGAGAAGAGTTTTTCCGTCACTTACAATAAGAAGTGGTTTTAACAACGTTGATGTTGATAGTGAACTTGTGAAAGTTTTTAACCCGTATTTTTTAAGAGGAGGGGGAAAGAAGGTAGGAAGTTGGTCCTCATCAGATTTTAAAAAGGCGTCGTGCGGTACTGGTCAGCCGTTATCGAACTTTAACTTTTACTTTCCCTTTTTGATAAGATCTTATCCTTTAGGGTTAACGAACACATACTGGTTTGGCGAAATTGGCAAAACAGAGGGCGTTGAAAAAGTTGCCGTTCTTCACTTCCTAACGGCTTTTCCTTTTGGTTCGGAAAAATTAAAATCGTCTGAAAAATTAAAATTGTTTGAGTTTGAAAAGGTATTTGGCGAGCGTCTTGAAGACGTGCTTGCTCTTTACGACTTCGTTTGTTTAAGTATTAGTCAGTGGACTTACGAAAGCTTACACTCGTGGATGGTTAATCAAATAAAGAAACTCGAAGTGGACTTGTCAGAAGTCGTCTCGCAAAAAAAGTGCGATTTACAGAAAAAAAAGGATTTACAGAAAAAAAGAACGACTGCAAACCTCAACTTGATGAGGCCTTAAGCAAGTTTTTATGGAATTTAAGATAAAGAAAAAGTGGATCAAAAATTACGATTGGGCAAGCTTAGAGTCAGAAAAAGAGTCAAAAAAAGATCGAAAGAAAAAACGAGAAAAGCGAGAAGTCGAACGACGAGAGCAAGAAAAAAAACTTCAACGAGAGTCAAGGCAAGAGAAGGATCAGTCTTTAGGAAGTCAGTCGTTAGAAAACCAACTTTCTGAAAGTCAATCGTTAGAGAATCAATCGTTAGATAGCGAGTCGTTAGATAGCGAGTCTTTGGAAAGTCAGTCTTCAAAAAGTCAATCGTCTGAGAGTCAATCGTCTGAAAGTCAATCGTTAGAGAATCAATCGTCTGAAAACAAGTCGTTTGAGAGTCAGTCGTTAGAGAATCAATCGTTAGATAGTCAACTTACGATAAGTCAGACGATTAAAAGTCAAAGTTACGACGAGCAAAAAGAGCAAGCGAAAGGTAGCGAGGCTGGGGACAGTAAAAAGAGTAATAAAGACGAAAACGGCGAAGAAGAAAAAAAACGAGAGGGTGAGTCTGACAGGAGTTTTAGTCAAAATCGTTTTGGTCAAGACGACGAGGTTAGGTCGAAAGACGTCGGTGTTGAAGAAGTAAGTAAAAAAGACGGTGAAAGGAGTAGTAATAGAGGCAGTGAAGTGGTTAAGGGCGGAGACGACGACGTTGCTGTTGCTGAAAGTGAAGCTGGAAGCGAAATGCGAGAAAGTGAAAACCAACGAAGTTGGCGGGAAGAGCAAAAAGGAGAAAAAGAGGAAAAAGAACGAGAAAAGCGAGAAGGACGAGAGGGGCGAGAAAAACAGGAAGAGTGGGAAGGTAAAAGTAAAGATTTAGGTGACGAAGAGAAAAGTTGGAACGAAACGCAAAGGTCTGGCAAGAAAGAGAAAGAAGGCAACGCAAGTAACGACGTTGGTGGTAAAACTGACGACGAGTTGCAATCTAAACCCGAAGGCAAATTGCAGTCTGAAAAAAGTGAATCGTCGTTACAAAAACTTTTGGAAAAGGTTCTAAACGAGATTAATTTAGACGATCTTTTGAAAAGCGTTACGGTAGACGTTGAAAAAAGTGACGAAAAAGAAAGTGACGAAAAAAAGGACGAGTTTTACTCGTACGACGGCACGATAAAGAGGCAAAGTTTTTTTTCGAAAGAGTTTAGTGCTTACGACAAACACTTGTTAAGAAGTTTGATGCAAATAATGGAATTGATTCTTATGGAGGAAGAAGCGTTAGACGAGTCGGTAAAAGAGAGGTGGGACGTAAAACGTTTGTTAGAGAGAAGGTTTACTGGGGAGCACTTGTACGAGTGCATGCACGGTGAAAAGTTAGGAAAAATTTACGTTGGTCTTGACTTTTCACCTTCTTGTGAAGCTTACTCTAAATTTTATAGAAAGATTTTAAAAAGTTGCGAGAGACTTCACTTGGTTAAGGTTTTCGACGTAAGCAACGGGTTTGGTTTGTTTAAACCACTAAGTTGGCTTTCGTTTTGGTACGAGCAAAGCAAGCTTTCGGAGCACTTAAACCTTAAAAAGCGTTTTAACGTACCTGAGGCGGTTTTGAGGTGCGTTAGGAAGTTAAAAACGGGGGAAGGGATTAATAAGGTTGAGTATAAAACTTTACGTACTTACTTAGGTAGCGAAGCAGACCTTACTTATTGTTTTACTGACGAGAAGTACTATTCTCTCGATCACTTCGTTAAGCACCTTAAGGACGGCAATTCCATTTTGATTTTTGCTGACTTTGACGGAGGACGGTCTTACTGTTGGCTTACTAACTTTATTAAGCGTAAGGATAAGTTCGTTTGGTTTTCTAGTGAGAAAAGGTACGACGACTTGTACGAGCATTCTTGGAATGAAGGTTTGTCTTTAAAAAGGAACTTTAAAGGATTGTACGTAGACGGAATAACCAAAGAGAATGCTCTAAAAAGGTCAGTTTGGGTATTGAGGTCTCTTTTAAAGAAAAACAAAAACGTTTTAACCATTGGCAAGTGTAAAAACCAAAAATTTTAAGGCGGAGTCGTTTGACTTAAGTCCAATAAAGTCTAAATTTCGTGCAATGTTTTTAGACTTAAAGGAAAAATTTTTAACTAATTTATCTAACTTTACGAAAAACGAAAGTGGTTAATTGTTAGACTAATTTGAAGAGTTTCCGACTAAAAAGTCTAAATAAAAACGCACGTAGTTAAAAAAACGAAGTAAAACTGGAAGGTTTTCGTTATTTAAATTAAAAAAAAGAAAAGGAGAAGGGCGTTGGGTAGAGATCTTAGGGCTACTTTTTTTAAAGAGTTTTTCAAAACAAAACGTTCGCAAAACGTTTTAGACGAAAACGACGAGCAGTGTTTACGCACGTGGGAGGAAGTGAAAAGGCTTTCTAAAAGGGCTTTAGCGACTTTTTACGTTTTCGCGTTGCTCGAGGGTAAAAAAGGGAACGGGCACTTCTTTAATTGGGCTTACGAGTACAGAAGAAACGAAATGTCGTCTTTTCTCAAAGAAGGAAACTTCGTGATTTTGATCAACGCGAAAAGTCCTAATGCTGCTGAGTTGATAAGTCTTTGTCAAAAACGCGAAATAAGTTACGAAGTCGTCGAGAACGGAGACGATAAAGACGACGGAGTTGGCTATACGGTGTTAGAGAAAAAAGCACGATAAAGACGTAGGCGTTTTCTTTTGGGTTTTTCTTCAAACTTTAAAAAAAGTTTACGACTTTTTTCAATCGTTATTTTATAGTAAACTTCGCTGCTGAAAGGAGAATAACGTGGTTAGAGGTAATTACAAAACGATTAAAAAGCTTGCTAAAGACTTTTTAGAAGAAAACGTTTCGGTTTTGGTTTTAGGACATCCAGGCGTTGGGAAGTCCTCCCTTGCTAGGGAGCTTGCAGAGGAGTTTGGATTAGAGCTCGTCGACATAAGGCTTAGTCAAATAGATCCTTCTGAATTAGCGGGAATACGACTTCCTGACGAAAAAGCAAGCAAGGTTAAGTTTTACGCTCCTGATTGGGCTCCAATTGACAAACCTGCTTTTCTCTTTCTCGACGAGTTTAACGCAGGAGTAACGAAACTTCACCAATCAGCTGCTTATCAAATAGTTCTCGAAAGGCGTGCAGGTCAAGCAAAGTTTCATCCAGGAACGAAAATCATGGCCGCGGGTAATCTTTTAGACGACAACGCTTTGGTCGTTCCTTTATCAAGTGCTTTAAGAAACAGGTTTGCTCACCTCGTGTTAGAACCAGACGTAGACTGTTGGCTTGAGTGGGCAAAAAGTGCTGGAATATCACCAGTAATGAGAGCTTACGTTAAGTTTAGAGGAATTAAGGCTTTGTTCAACATGCCAGTTAACGACGACGTGTACGCCTTTCCTACTCCGAGATCGATAGAAATGGCTGACAAGATGTATCGCAAAGCCGTGAAAGAAAAGTTCAAGCCAGAGGAAGTAAAAAGTTACGTAGCAGCTTGCGTTGGAGAAGGAGACGCAATACAATTCGTGCAGTTTGCAAAGCTTTACTCTCAAATCGACGTGGAAAAAGTAGTAAAAACGGGAGAAATTGGAGTAGAAGACAAGTACAAAGAACCTAGTTTTCTTTACGCCTTAACGTACGGAGTAGCTTCTCACGTAGAAAACATGAGTCCTAAGGAAGTACAAAAGTCAGGTCTGCCCAAGCTTTTGAAACAGTTGCCTTCTGAGTACGTGGTTCTCTTCGTAAGGGAAGTTAAAGACAAACCAACCGTTTTTCGAGCAGTAATCGACTCGTTTACGAAAGACGAAGACCTAATGGCGTTGATTGACGAGGTATTAGAAAGCGTTGCTGAGGTCGACAAGTTAAGAGCAAAAACGAAAGTGACGACGAAAACGTAAAGAAAGGGTCGAGACGTGAAAGAAGAGGCAAAAAGTAAAGAAGCAAGTCAGAAAGCACCTGACGAGTTAACGAAAAAGTTAAGTCAACTGTTAAAAGGTTTTAAGTCTTACCTTCTTTCGGAGCATCCTTTTTTCGCAACGGTAGCTCTTAACTTAAAGTACGTCGTCAAAGAGGACGTTGGTTCTTTAGCTGGAACTGACTGTTATCAAACGGTGTACGTTCATCCTAGCTTAGCAGAGTATTCTTGGGATGCTTTTCTTTTCGTTAACGTGCACGAGTTATTGCACGCGGTTTTCATGCACTCTCAAAGAAGAGAGGAAAGAGACTTAATGCTTTGGAACGTGGCTTGTGACTACGTGGTTAATTCCATTTTAGTTGACGAGATGAGATTACCTTTACCTCAAGACTTATCTGTTCTTTACGATCCTCGGTTTTCGAAAAAAACGGCAGAAGAGGTTTATCGCATACTCAGTCAAACGGCGTCTCAACGAAAAAAGCTCGTTCTTACGTTTAGAAACGGCAAAAACGAGAATTTTACCAGTGAGGTTCCCGTAATTCCCGTAAGTGGTAATCTAAGTGATAATCGTGAAAGTCGTTTTGACGGCGTTCTTCAGCCTTTTGACCTTGAAAAGAGCAAAGCTCCTCGTGAGGAAGCAGAAAGAATAAAGGACGTCGTAGCTCAAGCAAAGATAATGCAGGAAAAGTTGAAAGGAAGAGGCACCATTCCTGGGAGCGTTGCCGAATTCGTAGAAAGAATTTTTGAGCCTGACGTTCCTTTTGAGAGGTTGTTAGCATTGTACGCTTCTGAAGTCATTTCAGGTAAACAGACGTATACTTACAATCCAGTAAACAAGAAGTACGCATACTTTTACGACGTGATTTATCCTAGCATAACCAAAGAAGAAGTTCCGAGAGTCGTGGTTGCAGTCGACTCGTCTGGAAGCATGAGCAAAGAAGACTTAGAGTTGGCAGCAGGTGCGATAAAAAGGCTTTCTACTATTACTCCTGAAGTTACCGTTATCGTAGCAGATTGCGAGGTGCATCAGGTTATACGTACGAACGAGATAGACGAATTTTTAAAAAACGTTCGTTTTGAGGGAAGAGGTGGTACTTCTCACGTTCCCGTTTTTGAGCACGTCGAAAAGAAAATGAAAAACGCGTTGCCAGACGTGGTTATTTGCATTACTGATGGATGTTCTGAGTATCCTTCAAAAAAGCCCAAGTATCCAGTGATTTGGTTGCTTACTGAGAAACGTCAGTCTCCACCTTGGGGGATGAAAGTAGTGATGAAAAAGAGACGAAATTTAGGATTAACGAGGCTTAAAAGACTTACGCCTTAAGTATTTTAGATTAACGACGTAAGAAGAGGGCGTAAGCAATGGACGGGGGAGCGAAAACTAAAGTTAAAGAGGAGCCAGTAAAAGAAAAGATTTTGGAAGTAGCTAAAAAGTTCAGTCAAGTTCGAAACGAGTGGAATTTTTTTAACTTTGCTGAGTACGTAGGAAGGGTTAGAGAAAAAACGACTGACGACGAGTTTGAAGTTTTTGCCGAAGTAGTAGGTCGCTTTGCTCGTAAAAGTGCTTGCCAAGACGTTAACGAAATAGATTCTGGTAGTGAAGTTAAATTTCTTTTTAACGACGATCTCGTTTTAGAGAAAGTTCAAAACGATCTTTTGTCGTTAAAGAAGCTTGACGAACTGTTGAAGAAGGTCGAGGAGCTTAAGAACGAAAAGCAAGAAGAACGGCAAGGTCGTCGAGTGCAGAATCAACTTTCGGTTTTAGAAAGAGAGTTAGACAAGTTTGCAACTAAACTTAAAGTTTTATCTATGACTTCCGAAGACGACAGAGTGAGATGTAAAAAATACTTAGTTTTAAAGGATTGGAACTTTAAAAAAGTGGGAAAGATAAACGAGATTGACTTGGATCAGACGGACTTGTCAGACGTCGTAAAAAGGATTTTAGATGCTTACGACGTTTGGCGCTTTAAAGACTTGATAAAGTTAATGGGAGAGGTGTACGAGGTTGCAAACGAAGAAGAATTTAAAGTTTTTGCAAAGATGATTAACTGGTGCGTTCATACGAACGAATCTGGCTTTATTCGCTTTGACGTGCGTGCTTGTTTTGACGAATCGTATTTGGAAAAAGAAAAGTTTTTTTGGTTAGAAACGAGCACGCAAGTTTTAGGATCTTTGTTGGGAAAGTTAAAAGTCAAGTCTTTGAATTTTGATTCAAAGGTAAAAAACTCTTTTGATTTAAAAACAAACTCTTTTGATTTAAAAACAAAATTTTGATTTAAAAGCAAAAAATGATTCAAAAACAAGCGTTAAACGACGAACGGCTTAAGCATTACAAAAAGCACTACTACGTAGTTAAAAAGGACGATAAAAAGGCCATTTTTAACGATAAAGGGGAACCAAGTGTCTGATTGGTTTGACGAAATTTGGATTAACGGGTTAGTCAAAGGGCGATCTAAATACTACCTAGTAAGAAAAGACGGTAAAAGTGCCGTATTTGACGAGAAGGGAAGTCAAGTGTCTGAGTGGTTTGATTGGATTGAATTTGACGGATTGATTAAAGGAGAATCCAAATACTACGTAGCCAAAAGGGACGGTAAAGTAGCCATATTTGACAGAGAAGGAAATCAAGTGTCAGACTGGTTTGACGAGATCGTAAGTGGTGAGCTAATTAAGGGAAAATCAAAGTACTACCTAGCGAAAAAAGGCAACAGAATGGCCATATTTGACGATAAAAGAAGGCAAGTATCGAATTGGTTTAGAAAGATTGGGAACGATGGGCTAGTTAGAGGAGAATCTAAATATTACGTAGTAGAAGAAAACGATGAAATAGCTATATTTGACGATAAAGGAAACCAAGTGTCTGATTGGTTTGATTGGGTTTCTTTTGACGGACTGGTTAAAGGAGAATCCAAATACTACGTAGCAGAAAAGAACGATAAAATAGCTATATTTGACTTACGAGGAAAACAGGTATCGAGTTGGTTTGACGAGATTGAAACTTACGGGCTCGTTAAAGGACAATCCAAGTATTACGTAGTCGAAAAGAATGGTAAAAGTGCCATATTTGACTTAAAAGGAAATCAAGTATCAAATTGGTTTGATTGCGTTTGGACTTACGGACTGATTGAAGGTACGTCTGAACGTTACGTAGCTGGCGTAAATAAAGGATTAGACTTATTTTACGCCCTTTTTAACTTAAAAGGAAGACGACTTACCGAATGGCGTAAGTTTGATTTTAACGATCTTGAAAGTCTTGAAAGGTTAGCTTTATCAGGATCAAGTCAAAATGAAAGCAAAAGAAGAACAAAAAAGTTAAAGACTACGTAGCAGTTAAAGGAGAAAACGACGTGTCGGTTGACGAATTAGTCGAAAATAGAATAACAGAAAAAAAAACTTAACGACTGAGAGTGACGACGACGTGGTAATTAACTTTTATTGCAAAGTCGTGTTCAGGTCCAGAGAGGACTGCGAAAGTGACGAAAGAATCGTAGCTAGTTCTGAGTCAGGTTATTACGTAGCTTATTGCGACTTGGACGGATGAAGTTGCGTCGAAACCGAAACGAGATCGACGAAAAAGAAAAAGCGTTTTAAAGCCGTAATAGACGCGAGCAGCGAAAAATAACGTTTTCTTAAACTCAAAAAACACTTCAGGCGTTACGTAAAAATCAGTTCCGTTAAAAAACGTTTGGGCACGTTATTACGTTATATAAAAAAAACGACTTAAAAAAACGAGGAGGTAGGGAGATGAAAGGAATTCTTACGCTTACTGTCATAACTCGAAAAGCAAATAGTTTAAACTATGGAGAAAGCATAGGAAACGTGTCTATTCTTAAAAAAGTTTCTTTAGGAGATGGTTCTCAAATAACCTACGTTTCTGACAAAGCACTTAAGTACGACGTAAAAAGGAAGGGTAAAGAAGAAAAAGGATGGAAGCTGTTAGACGAGAAAGTAAAAGAGATATTAGCTGACAGTTTAACAGAAAGGATACAGGAAAAGATACAGGCGAGAAAAAGAAAGAAAGGTTTAGGGGCAGAGGTGCTTACTTTAGGCCTTGCAGAGGCAACACAGGAAAAAGAGGAGAAGGAAAGTTCTGAAGAAAAAGTGCTTGAGCTTGACGTAGGTAAATTAGGGAAAGAGTTAATAAAAGAATATCACGAGTTTGACCTTTTTGGAGGGCTTTTTACGAATCTTAAAGGGGTAAACGACGAAGAGGTAGAACTCTCTTATGGAGACAGCGTCAAAAGAACCGCGCCCGCAAAAGTTACTTACGCTTTTTCTACTTCCAAATTTCGAGGGGACGTGGACTTCATGAACAACGTAGATGCTTACGACAGATATATAAAGCACTTGGAACGAAAAGAAAAACAATCAATACCTCAATCTGAACAGCACTACGCTCATTATCACTACACGTTAACGGTAGACTTAGACAGGATAGGAGTGTGGGAAGGAGAAAAACGAATAGAGGACGTTCTTTCGCCTGAAGAAAAAGCTAATAGAGTAAAAGACCTTTTAGACGTAGTAATGACGCTTTCAAGGCAGATAAGAGGTAGGTACGAAAACCTTTCTCCCATCTTCGTAATAGGAGGAATTTACAAAGTAAAAAATCCATTTTTTATGGGAGGTATAGACGCAAGGGAAGTTGGGGACGAAAAACTGCTTTTGAACGTCGACAGACTTCTTGATTGTAAAAGCTTAATTCCTGAAGCAGAAAGAGAAAATACTCTTTGTGGAATGCTTACGGGATTTTTCGTTAACGAGCAGGAAATAAGGGAAAAGCTGAATTGCAAAAAAGTAGAAGAGGTTTTTAAGGAACTAAAGAAAAAAGTAAACGAAGTTTATGGAGTATCTGAAACGTGTGGAGTATCTGAATCAGTAGCTAATCGTTCTTGCAATTCAAAGACCGTTGAGTAGAGGGAGTTTATGAAGTGTTTAAGGTTTAGGCTTTATACTCCTACGGGGATTTTTAAAAATCCTTTATCTATGAAAGGCATAGAGACTTATCCGTTACCGCCTTATTCTACTATAATAGGGCTTATTTATCGGGCAATGGGAAGGAAGTGGAAAGGAGAGAGATTTCAGATTTCCATTCAAGGGGATTACGAAGCGATGTATAGAGATTACGTGTGGTTTAAGAAGTATAATTTTGATAAGAAGAAACTAGAAAGACTTCCTTTGCAAGTTCCAATTCTTTACGACTTGAAACTAACGATACACGTAAAAGCTGAAGAAGAACTTTTAAAGGAAATGGAAGAAGCTTTAAAAGCTCCAAAGGAGCTTCTTTTTCTTTCAGGAGGGGAGTATCCAGTAAAGGTGGAAGAAGTAAAAATCGTTCAATGCGAGGAAAGAAGAGTATCTGAAGAAAACGCTATAGAATTAGAACGCAACGTTTACGCGCCAAGAGAAACTTTGGAAAACGTCAGCTTTGATAAAAAAGGAGTGCTTTTTAGCCTTTCTTATTTTTACGAAAATTGCGAAAAAAACTTCGAAAAAGATTTAGGAGAAAACCCTGAAGAAAAACTCAAAAAGCCAAGAGTTCATTCTTGGATTGACGTTTACTACTTTCCCAAGGGAACGCAAGTTTACGGTTCTTTGGTTTTTGACGACGACGATTATCTCGTTTTTTTGACTCCACTAACGGAACCGACTCATTCAGTTAAAAAGGAACTAAAAGCGTCTGAAGAAAATCGTGAAAATCACGTAAAGTTCTATGCTGGAAATTGGCTTATGGCAAGTGCGTGTGTTGGAGTTTTAAACGTTTTGCAAGAGCAAGGAGAAAACGTAAAAAGTTTGGTAAAAGAAAAAACTTTGCAAATTCCGATAGAATTATGGGAAAAGCTTCCAGAGATTTACGCTGACTATCTTTTGAAGGATAAAGAAGTGCTTAAAAATTCTTACGAAAAAAAACTTCTTCGTAGTAAAGAAAAAGGGGATAAAATAATAAAGTTTAATCCTTACAACGTTCTCGTATCTGCAAAGCTTGAAGGTTTTCATCACGACAGTCCTTTTACGAATCCTTCTAGTGGGTACGTACGAAAGTTAAGCAAAAACGTACGAGAACTGGAAGAGGATTTTATAGAAAAAAACGTAAACGAAATTTTAAAAGAAGTTAAAGAAAGCTTTTGGGAAGCGTATCAAAAATTTTTAAGCATTACCAAAGCTAAAAACACTTCGAGCACGTGTTTTTTCTGTCACGAAAGAGAAGCTAAAAACTTCGTAAGTGCTACTACTTTTACGCCGCTATTCGCAAGTTTTGATGCGAGCAGAAATTTTTTGTGGAATCCAATACCTATATGCAAGGAATGTGAATTTTTGCTTTACTTCACGAGTGTTGGATTTTACGAGTCAGGTGGAAGGTATCTCTTCGTTTACGTTCCTGACGACCTTTTGAAGACTTACAGACTAAATCAGATTTTAAGAGCGAAAAAAGAAGTAGAACGAGAAAAACTTGGAACGTTGTGGGACGTGGTAAAGCACGTTATAGAATTAGAGAAGCAAAAAAGCAGTTGGATTTTAGAAAACGTTTACTTAGTAGAAGTAGAAAAAGCAGGAAGAACTACTGCCAACATTTACTCTTTTCACGTGAGTCCAAATTTAGCTGAGGCTATTCGTCAATTGATTGATAAGTATCCCCAAAACTTAAAAAGCGTTTTTTTTGACTTTCTTTTTTACGTATACACTAAGAAGTCTCTTTACGAGTTTTTATTTCTTTTGTTGTTAGGTTTTTTTAAAAAGGACAACTTTAAAAATTTAGGAAAAAAGTCTATTGAAGAAAGAATAATTCAAGTGGGAACTAAAATAAAACGTTTAAGTTCGAGTTTGCTTTTTTTTATAAACTTTCAGGAGGTGTTAAACGTGAACGAGAAAAAAAGCTACGTTAATTGGGCTTTTGAAGCAGGAAGGGAACTCAAAACACTTTACGAAAAAAACTCAAACACGAGCACACAAAAGAAGCTTGAACCACTTACTTACAGACTGCTCGAAGCAATAAGAAAAAAAGATAAAGAATACTTTGTTTACAACCTGATAAGAGCTTATCTTGAGGTGGGAAAAGAAATTCCTTACGTTTTTAAGGAAGTACTGGACGACGAAAGCTTTAACGTGATAGCTTATGCTTTTTTAATAGGGTTAAATGCAGAAAAAAGGAAAGCAAGAGAGAAATTAAAAGAGGAATCAAGAGAGGAAGAAGAAACGAGAGAAGAAGAAAGGAGTAAGGAGAACGATGAATAGTTTTCAGAAAAAAAACGACTTTCAGGATTTATTTGAAAAGTTTTGGGCAAAAAGCGATGGAACCACTATAAAAGAACACGTTAATAACCTTTTGGAAAACTTAGAAAAGCTCAGAAATTGCTACGGAAGAGAAATAGAAAAGTTAATACCAAAGAACGTTCCTGACGAGTTAAAGCGTAAGTTTTGGGACGTCTTAAAGCTTGCTTGCGAGTATCACGACTACGGCAAAATTCACCGTAATTTTCAGAAGAAAGTTGGAAATAAAAACGTAAAGCCTGTAAAAGAACTTCCCGAAGTGAGGCACAATCTTCTTTCTCCTGCTTTCGTCGACGTGGAGGACGATCTAATTAAAAAAATCGTTAGACTTTTGGTTTTACACCATCATACCGTAGGGGTAGTGTCGATAGAAGACGTAACGAAAGTTTTGAAAGAAGAGTTTGGTTTTAAAGAAAATCCCATAAGGTTTATGCTGAAAAAAGAAGAGATAAGCTATTTAAAGGAAGCCGTTGCAGAAGAATTTAAGCTTCCTGAAGAAGAGGTGATTAAGTATTATCGTCTTTTAAAGGGATTGCTTCTTCGTATAGACCACGCAAGCAGTTCTAAGCAAGCTCAAGACGTGGAAGAAGGTTACGTTGACGACACTTTAGAATTCGTGAACGAATTTTTTAAAGAAACTAACAAGGTTGCAAACGAAGTGCAGACGTTCGTGACGAACAACAGAAACAAAAATCTCGTAATTATAGCACCGACGGGGGCAGGCAAGACGGAGGCAGGTTTCGTATACCTTCAAAAGAAGGGATTTTTTACGTTGCCGTACAGAGTTTCTGCTAACGGCATTTACGAAAGAGCAGAAAAACTTTTTGGAAGTCGTGTGGGACTTTTGCATTCAAGTGCTTTAAGCTACGTGTTTGAAAAGGGTGAAGACGTTCAAGACGACGACTTTTTAAACTACTTTCTTTCTCGTAACTTTGCTAAACCTTTAATCGTCTGCACTCCCGATCAATTTATGCACTTCGTTTTTAGGTATAAAGGTTTTGAAAAGTATTACGTAACTGCTCTTTATTCAAAGGTCGTTATTGACGAGCTTCAGTCTTACGATCCCATCACCTTAGCTTTTATAGTAAAGGCTTTGGAAGTGATAGCTCAAAACGGTGGAAAGTTTTTGGTTATGACTGCTACTTTTCCTGAGTTCTTGAAGGAAAAGTTTGAAAGAATGGGAGCAGAATTCGAAAGGTTCAATTTGCTATCTAAACCTTATCACGACGTTAAGGTCGTAGACGATAGCATAGAAAATTGCGTAAAAAAAATAAACGATCTTTCTAAAAAAGCCAAAGTGCTCGTAATAGTAAATACCGTGAAAAAGGCTATTGAACTATGGCAAAACGTACCAAATGCTAAGCTTTTGCACAGTAGGTTTATACTTGAAGATAGAAAGAAAAAAGAAAGAGAGATAAAAGAGTTTTTTGACGGTCGAGAAAGTGGCGTGTGGATTACTACTCAGCTTGCAGAAGTTTCTTTGGACCTAGACGCTGATTATTTATTTACGGAGCTTTCCACTGCAGACAGTTTAATTCAACGTATGGGAAGATGCAACAGAAGAGGACGAAAACCAACAGAGGAACCAAACGTGTTCGCGTTTACGGAAGGGTGTTCTGGTATAGGTTCTGTATATTATAAAGACTTGCACGAAAAAACACGGCAAAATCTTAAGGAAGGATCATGGGATTGGAAGTTTAAGTGGAGTCTCGTAGAAGAGGTATATTCGCGTGACGCTTTAAAGAACACTAAATACTTGGAAAGTTTTAACAAAGCTTATCGTTACGTAGAAAGTCTTTGGGACGAAGCAGATAGTCTTATAATAAGCAAAAGTGAGGCACAAGAGCTTTTTAGGGACGTAAACGCAGTGCAAGTGATTCCTAAAGAGTTCAAAAATGAGGTAGAAAAACTAGTGCAAAAGTGGGAAGAGGCAAAGGGGAACTTGGTAGAAAAAGCAAAGTGTTTAAACCAAATTCTTGAGTACAGTTTTTCTCTTCCTACGTGGTCTTTAAAAGACTTAAGCAAACAAAAAATTCACGACAGGTTGGACGTCTACTACGTAGAAGGAGACTATAGTAAAGACACAGGCTTTAAGTTAAAGGATTCTGCAGATGCCGAACAGGTAGAAAACGTTATTTAATAAACCTAGGTTAAAAAAAGATAGAAGACATAGGTAAAAGGGTAGAAAACGGTACCAAACGTTAATCATTTATAATTCACTTCCTTAGTATATAAAGATATTTTTTACTTGAAGAAAGTTTCAAACTGTATTTATTTTTCTTTTATTTTTTCTTCTGCGCTAGGAATTTTATTTACCAGATAAACAAGTTCATGAAGCACTGCGCTAATAGGTAGTCTGTATTCTTGGGAGTCTCTTTTTATTTCTATGACTTCTCCACTTTCTTTTTGCCAAAGATCAATTTTACTATATGGAGTTTGGAAAGATTCACTTTCATAAGAGGATAATGCAATCATTGTGAATAAGAATAAGCTTTTTTTCTCTAAATAGCCTTCGTTTTCTTCCCATCCAGGGCCTTTAGTAGAAAAGACTTGAAGAGGTTGATGATAAAAAGCCTCTCCACCGTCTAACTCAAATTCTTTATGATGCATTGGTTCAACTGGTTTTATGGCTAATACGGCAGAATTATCGTTACTTTTTATACCAAGATTAGCCTTTAGCTTTTCAAATTCGCTAGTGTGTATAACGAAACAATCGTTCTGAGATTTTTCTGATATGTAGGCTGTAGGAAGTTCTTTATACTCAACAAATAAACTCCTTTCTTTTATTAGCTGAGGTTTATCCGACAAATTTATAAGGTCTGTAAGATAAGAGTTTTCCCAGTTTATTTTGGTTATAAAACAAAATCTCGTTTTATCGTCTTTAATTTTGCTTTCTAGCCAAAATCTAAACCTTTCTCTATCTATATCAAGTTTGCTTGCTAAAAGTTGCCACTTATTTATAAGCTCTATTTTTGCAGTTTTCTGTTCTATGTCTATCTTATAAACTTCGTAAAGAAAATGTCTAAGACCTTTATCGTCAAATTCTCCTTTTGTATAGCAAAAAGCAGCAGAAGGCTTTTCAAGAATAACGTAAACGAGCAATTCTTGAGGAAGATTAAAACCTTCAAAATCAAATCTTAAAGCTTTGTAATCTTTAAGAAGGCTTATGGTTAGGTTTTTATATAAAGCAACTAATAAATTTTCGTTTTTTTCTTTTTTTCTATTTCTCCACCAATTCCAATTATTTCCATTTTCATCTTTTTTGTTTTTAGCAAGTTCTATTATTTTATCTATCGTTTGTCTGTTAATCGTCTGAACAGGAACTCCAAAAAAATTGTACGTAAATTTGAAGTAATCCCAAAAGGGGTAGGGTTTTTCTGCTTCATCTGATGATAAACTATCGTTTTCTTTTCTATCTTCTTTTTTTGCATTCGTATCTAAAAGTATTAAAATACCTAAAAGTTCTTTTTTACTGCTCATATAACCTTCAAAGTTCCTCATTCTGCATGCAAAATCCATTAAACCGAAAAGCAATTCTACTGCATCTTGATGCTGTAGAGTTGTAGTCTTATTCTTTTTTAACTTTTCAGAACTGTAAATATTTTTTAATTTCTCAAAATTATATATGATTTTTTCTATAGGAGCTTTTTTTACTATGCTCATTTTCATATTCCCTAAAAATCTACTAGACTCTTTGTTTAGCATTTCAAAACCTTTTATAAAGTTATTTACGTCTTCTTCTTTGAAGCTATTCTCGTAAAATAAATACAGCTTTATTTCATTGCTTGGAACGAGAAACTCTCCGTAGCTAACGCTACCTAATTTATTATCTTTAACTACAAGAGCTGTAGAATACTTTTCGTTTTTTTCTGATAGCATTCTTTTCAAAACTTCTTTCCAGTCTTTTCTTAATTCTTTCATAAAATCCTTATCTTCAGATTTTTGAAGCAGTTCTAAAAATTCGTTTTCGTTTATTCCTTTTTCATTTAATTCATAATCAATGTCTTCCCATAAAGCTATATTACGATCTTTTATTTCTTTTATAAGTTCGTCTGCTTTTTTCTTTCTTCCAAAAAGCTTAGCTTTGCTTAAAAGGATGGCATTATTGAAGTTTTTGAAACTAAAACCTGCCATGTATTCAAAAAGTTTAGCTGTTTCTCTGATTTTGTCTGTTTCCTCTAACGGATATATATTGTAAAGCACGTCTCCTACACGTCTAACCTTTGCAAGGTGTTTCTTTACGTAATCGTTTTGTGATAAATTTTCCCAAATTTCTATCAATTTTCTTCTTCCTTCAAATAATTTTCTAACGTCAATGACTCCTTCTTCCATACCAACAAGTCTAAGAAAAAATAATCCAGTCTTTTTGCTTGTTTCAGATTCAGCTACTTTACCAGAAATAACGTTTATTCTTTTGTCTTTATTAAATCTTGGGAAAACGAGTTCATTATTATTTTTTTTAAAGGATTTTCTTTGAATTACTCTGTCCCTATCATAAAGAGCTGCTCCTTTCAATCTATAAGATGAGTTTCTTAATACGTTTGAGAAATCGTCTTTAAGTCTGTCTTTGTTTTCTTTGTTGTGGATTAGTTTGTGTAAGATTATAGAAAAATTTTTTATGTACTCTTCGTCTCCAGTCCAGAATAAACCAGCACATAAATAATCTTTTGCTAATCTTACGGCTTTTGAAAAATAGGAAAGACACTCTACAATTTCTTTGCATCTTATTTCAACTTCAGCCATTTTTTTACCTCCTTATGAATTTTTTTTAAGCATCCTTATGGATTTTTTCTAAGCAAAATGCTTAAAAATTCTATAGGAAATTTTACAAATCTTCCACTTAGAACTTCTTTATAAGGATAAGATTCTCCTAAAGGAATGCATGCATATTCCGTTTCAGAAATATTTCCTTTATAACAGCGAGTTTTTGGATTTTCAATTCCCATCATACTATTTGCTCCGCCTCTCCCTATAGTTCTGTTTACGTAAAAGCACACTTTTTCTTCGCTTCTCAAAAAATGCTTGGTTAAAACGTAAGAGTAAACTGGTATTAACACAGGCATGTTCTTTGAAGTTTTTGGCACGAAATTATGAACAAAGTTTTCTAAAAGCATAGCTTTCTCTTTGTTATGCTCTCTTAAAAGATCCTTTATGGTTTTTTTTCTTTCGTTATTTTTTTCTTCGTTTTCGTCATCCTCTTCTTTGTTTTCGTTATTTTCTTCTTCGCTTTCATTATCCTTTGCGACTTCGCTATTAAGCAATTCGTATATTCTTTGTCTTAAACTATCTTCAGAAACGATGTTAACTTGCTGCTTTTCAAACAAAATATAGGGATGATAGTAGCTGTAAGAGTTATTTTTAAAATTTACGTTAACTATCGATACTGTAAGAAGTTCTATGAGAACTGTGTAAAGTGCAAATAACTTTACTTCTCCAGTTAAATCGTACACATTTTTAACAAAGCTAAGAATTTCTTCAAATTCTCCAACAGGATTAGGTATGTATCTGGTTTTGTATTGTTTAGGTATGGGAACGAGCACTTTTTCTTCTTTTGGATTTTTCACAAATTGTTCTATTATTCGGGAAACTACGTAATCAAGCTCAAGCATCTGTTCTAATGAATGTTTCTCCAATAACAACTTTACGAGGTCTTTGTCTGTATCTACATCAAGATACTCAAGTATTGCCTCTGCCGTATTATCAGAGATCGTGAAGGAATAGATTAAATGTATCTCTTTAGGACTTTTTTCAGTTTTTTCGTCGCCTCTTGCTCTTGATATAGTCTGTATTAACTCTACCAGATTGTTTTCTATTCCCCAGTTGTTTATTATTACGTATATTTGATTGACTGGTTTTTCAGGTCTTGATAGATCAATACCTCTTGATAGTGCGGAGGTTGAAAGAATAACGTCTTCGTTTCCTTTTTTTATTTTTTCTTGACTTTGACGAGAATCTGCAGTAGCAACCAACGTGCTAAAACCTTCTTCATTTAATTTCAATTTTACGTTAGAAAGCATTTTTTTATTCTGTAGGTAAATAAAAGCAGTGTTGTCTTCTTTGAAAGTTTTCTTGACGTAATCGATAATAGATTTATTAATAGATTCTTCTGACTTCTTCGAATCTTTTTCTAAAATAAACTTCTTCTTTAGAATTATCTTCGGAGAGGGATAGCCATGTTTAGCATAAACAAAAACCTTTATACCATTACGTTCAAATACGTCAAAATTCTTATGGTCGCAAATCATAACGGCATCTGGTACGACTTCAAATTCTGCATATTCTTCTAAAAGTTTTTTAAGCATAGGTGGGGAATATCCGTTAGCATCGAGAAGATAAAGATTTGCTTTTCCACCTTTTTCTTTTATCCAGTTTAAAAACTTAAACATTTCGTTTACGGCAAAAAGTCCATTGTTATGTCCCAAAAACTCATCCAGTATTACGTGAAAGTGATATTTTTTAGCGATTCTTCCTGAAACTAAACTACCTAAATAGGTTGAAGTGCTTCCACCTCTTTCATTTTCTACAATTGCCTGTTGAGTAAAAAACGCCCATATGGTTTTACAGTCTGAAGCTGTAAGCTCTGTTATTTTTTTTACTGTTTGTTTAATAATTCCTGCTGCAGCACCTACTTCATCAAATCCATCACCTTTATTTTCTACTTTATTCTCTAATTCATTTTTTGCTTCGTTCTTTGTTTTGTTCTTTACGGAATTTTTGTCTTCGTTCCAATTTCTTTTTTTATTCTGTTCGTATACTATTTTAAGATCTGGAAGATTAGGAAGTATTCTTTTTTCTCTATCGAGAATCACTTTTCTGGTAGCAGCATATAAAACTACGTTATATCCACCATTTTTTAAAATGGCTTCTCTTATTTGCGTCGTTTTTCCGCTACCTGCAGAGTGAAGAAGACATAAAGCTTTTACGTCGTCATCAATTTTTAGAAAATCTTTTAATCGTTTTTTTACGTCTTTTCTCGTATTTTCTACGCTATCTACTTTTATTTCATAAGATGCTGCTTCCATCTCTTTCATTTTGTTTTTAATTTCTTCTATTTCATTAGGTATTTGTTCCCAAAGTCTTTTATGTCTTGTCGCAGCTTTACTTCCTACTTCATTATAATATTTCCATTCTTTACTTTTTATAAATTCATACATTTCTTTTACTATATCTTTATAACGACTAACGTTTTCTCCTTTCCAGTAAAATCGTGCTGAAAATGGTTCTGCAAGAGGATAAAATAAAGAAATATTTACTTCCGAAATGTTTTTTGGATCTCCTTCTTCAGAAAGATAATCAACTGCGTAAGAAAGCGTTTGAAGAAATCCTTTAATTTCTGGATTTACGTTCTGAAGAGTTAAGATTTTATCTTTTAGGGCTGGTATTTCTTTTAAAAACTCTACTATTTTAACCTTTGCTAAAGATAAATTTACTGGCACTCCAGGTGGTCTAAAAGGGACGTAGAGATCGTTAGCACCGTCGAGAACGTATTTAACTCTATGCTGAGCTCCTCCAAGTTTTAAATCAATTACGTAAAGAGTTTTGTTATGAATAAAGATTAAATCTGCATTCCTATAATTGCCTGCTTCATTGCTTTCCTCTCCAATTTCATACTTTATGAGCTTATTTATATTCTTAAACTCTTTACCAAAGCATAATCCTTCGTGGTAGCCTACCAGAAAGATAAAGTAAAGAAGATTTTCCTCTGTATACTTAAGCCCTAATTCTTTAATGCTTTCTAAACCGTCTGGAACTTTTTCTTCTAAAGCATTCCACGTTTGAATTAGGTTTATTCCCGTTGATTCTTCTGCACCTAAAACGTCTTTATACTCTACGAGAATATAATTAAAAACTCCTCGTTCTTTAAAATTTTTATACTCATTATCTTTAATTTTTTCCTTTAAAAAACCTAATTTAAATGCACCTTCAAAAACGTGCCCTAAAAATTGTGATTTTCTTTTACTTCTCATTTCTACTCCAACTTTTTTAGTAGATATTTCTTTATTTATATACTTATGAAATAACGTCGTTTTTATAAAATCGTTGTGCTCGTTATTTTTATTATGGTATGAGAATAAAGGTATTGTTAGAAAGCGAAAGCGACTTAACTTTTCCTAAGGATTATCGTCGATACTTTACGTCGTTTTTAAAAAAGGTTTACGAAAGGGCTGGTTTTTTAAACGAAGTTTTTGGGGAAAAGAAGTATAGACCTTACGTTTTTTCCGTATGGTTTGGAGAAAACTTTAAAATTGACGAGAAGGTTCGTGCTGGTAATAAGATTTCGTTCTTCTTTTCAAGCGGTGATCCCTTAGTCGTTACGAACTTTTACGACGGCGCGTTGAAGTTAAAAAACGAGAGACACGAGCTAATTAAAGAATGCTTTGAAATTAAAGAAATAAGACTGTTATCTTATAAAAAAATTACGAGCAACAAGGCAACTTTTAAGACTATGGGAATTTGTGTGTTAAACAATCCGCAAGGTTCAAAGAAAGACTTTAAAGCTTGGTACGTTACGCCAAACGACGACTTGGAATTGTTTAACGAAATTCTTTATCAGAGAACGAACGATAGGTTTAGATACGTAACTGGGAAAAACGTTACGCATTTTATTAAGTTGAATTTGATTGAAGGTCGTCAGCTTAAAGAGGTTATTGCTAAGCATTATGACGGTAACGTTCGAGGGTTTAGTGGTACTTTTGAGCTTGAGGGTTCTCCTGAAATTCTTCAGTTCGTATACGACTACGGACTTGGCGTAAGAACGGGGCAGGGATTTGGGTTGATAGAGCTGGTTAATGGTTGCTAAAATTTAAAGTTAACGTAAAATACGTTTAGTTCTTTGAAAAGTGAATAAGTAAAGCAAACGAGTAAATAAAAGAGACGAGGTAGAGGTTTGACGCAAAACGATGATAAGTTTGTTTAGAAAGTGCTTGATAATTCTTGTGTTCAGCCACGGTTTTAATCTACCAATGAGGAATATAAAGTCGTGCAATGCTGCTAAAATCAATCTGTGATGCTCTTGTTTTAATCTACCAATGAGGAATATAAAGAGTTGATTGGTTTGATGAGTGAAATGTTTGTTTGATGAGGTTTGATTTGGTTTGATAAGGTTTGATAAGGCTTAATTTCGTCAGTTCTAAACTAATTCCCTAATTTCTTAACAATTTTTCTTAACAATTCATCAGGGATTAACCCTGCTAACCTCCCTCAGGGGAGGTCTCCTACCCAAACCGAAGGTAGGAGCGAGAAAACGTATCTTAAAAACTTGCTTTTCTTCTGTTTCTTATTTTAAAATAACACTTTCTACTTAAAAGTCAATAAGGAGTAACACTTTTAAATTACTTCTTTCCGTCTTCTGCCTCCTCAAGCTCTGCTAGGGCTGCTTCTTCTAAGAGTTCAATCTTTTTTTCTCTTTTAAACCTCTCTACTCCTTTCTTAGTTTCCTCGTCAAGAGGCAATTCAAGTCCACGAGGCACTCTGTAAACTGCTCCAGTAAACTTGCAAAGCTCGTAAGCTGCCTCGTGCATTTTTAAAATTGCTTCGTTGTATTTTTTTAAAAGCGGTAAAACTGCGTCAGGATTAAATTTAATGAGTAAGTTTCTTCTAATGTAGTTAATAGCCCTGTCTGCCTGCCTTGCAATGTCGAGAACTATGTGAGTGTCGTTCGTCCTAACGAGCATCACCCTCGTATTCCTCTGAGAAGCAAGAGATACTTTTCTCTGCACTCTTGGATCTACTTGTACTTGTTCGCTCATTTCTTACACCTCCTTTTTCTTTTTTTCTTTTTCTTTAAAAATTCACGCTACGGTAACTAAAGCTCCGAAAAGTCTTCTAAAAACTTTTTCTCTTTCTTTAACTTCCTTCCGTAGTAAAAAATCGAAAAGCAAGGTATGGCTATAAAAAGCAAAGAAACAAAAACGACGAAGTAAGCAGAAGGAATAAAAACCTCTCTAAACTCTAACAACCACGAGTAAATCTGTTGGTATAAATCAGCCGTTAGTTTTGTTCTACCCGACAACGCGTAAAGACACCTTGCTAAATTTTGCGGAGTAAAAACGAAAAAGTAAATAAAGTGGAAACCTAAAAACGCTATCACTGCCTTAAACGCCGTTCCCGTGAATAATCCCGTAAGAAAAGTATTTATCGCCACTTTGGTTATTTTGTTGCTGTGATAATACCTTCCTAAAGACGCTATCAAAAGAGCGTAACCTATCGGGAAACCAAGTGCAAGTGCAAACGCGAAAATCCTGTCGAACAGCGAAGGAGGATATTCTCCAAATATAGGTATAAGCTTGTGTATCACCCCCATCGCAATTGGCGTAAACAAAGCACTAATAAGCCCTGATACGAAAGCATCCCTAAATCCAACCTCAAAGAACTCCCACTTTTGTTTAAAAGTAAAAAAACTCTCAGGAACTTCTTCAGTTCCTAAAACTGCACTATACTGCTCTAGCTCAGATATAGCGTCAATTATACTCTTAGGTCTCTCGTATTGACCGCCAAATACGATTACCTGTCCGCCTTTTTCTTCCACTTAAAACCTCCTATCCAAAAGACTTTAAAACTTTCAAGAGAAACTTATACACTCCTCCACCGTAAGCAAGAATGAAAGTTAGGAAGTAAAAAATTACGGCAGTCCTTAACCTCTGCCTTCTAACCGCCAACCACAAAGCTAAAACGAACAAAGAACAAGCAAGCACCTTACCCCAAAATCCACAAAAAAAAGTATGAAAAAACTTTAACCAAAATTCTGCATACTCTTTTTGAGATACGTATTGCAAAGGATTTAAATAGTCAAGTAAACTCATTTTGCCATCCTCCGTCTTCCTTCCCTTAATCGTCTTCTTCTTCTAAACTTATCCGTCTAACCACTCTTTGAGGTTTTAAAAAATAAGTAGGTTCTTCCTCATTACGTTTGTAAACGTCCATGTCAACCTCTCCTAAACAAAGAGGAAAAAAGTCACACCACAAACAGTGCTTTGAAAGGTTTTTGTAAAACTCCCCTCTCTCGACGTCTCTCCAAACTTTTAACACTATCTTCTCAAAGTTTTCAAAGTCTTCTTTCGTTCTTTGCCTTCCCCAGACGTATTTAATTTTTGGTTCACTCTTTTTCAAAAAAACTCCCCAGCCTACTTTTTTAGGCGTTTTCCCAATCGTGTTTGCAAGAACGTAAGAATAAGCAGTAAGCTGAAGATCGTAATTAGCTTTAACAGGATCGTATCTGTAAGACGAGGTCTTCCAGTCAATTAGAAGATTACCATTTTCTCCTACAAAGTCCAAAACCGCATAAAAAGGAATACCGAAAATTTCAATCTTCTCGTTGCTTTCAACCAAAAAACCTTCTTTAGGAGTTTCTTCGTGCTTAAACCACTTCACGAGAGCTTTTTCTCCTATATTTAAGAGACTTTCTTTGCTTTCTCCGTCTTTGTACTCTATCTCTTCTGATAAGCTCGACAAAGCAGAAATCCAAAAAGACTTAAAAGTGTCCCACGGCTCTATTCCCGTTTTGTAAAATTTTTCTATTCCGAAGTGGATCCCAGTTCCCCAAAGACAGGAGGCTCTTATGCTCGGTTTTCTAAGCTTTTCTACGTAAAAAAACCTTACTTTTTCAGGACAAGTAAGAAAATCTTTTACGATTGAGTAAGTAAGATACTTTAACACTTTCTAAACTCCTACTTCTGTTTTTATCCTTTTACTCTTACTCTTTCTGCGTAAACTCTACCTTCACTTTTAGAAACTAAAACTTCAACGTGTTTTCCTCTGCTTAACTCTCCTGAAACTTTAGTAGTTTCTTTAAGATTTATCCAAGAGTCGTTTACCTTAAAAGAACTCCCACTCTTTGCTACTGCTTGTACTTCTCCTTCGACTTTCACGAGTTTAAAAGGATTGGTCTTTACCTCCACTTCGTTTTCTTCTGCTTCTTCTATCTTCTTTTCCTCTACTACTTCCTCTTCTATTTTGTCTCTGTCTCCAACAAAAACCCACCACGAAGATTGCATTGCTAAAAACTTTAAAAGGTTGGAAGCGTATAAAAACCTTCCTTCACTTAAAGCAACGTTAATTCTTTCTTGCCCTCTCACGATTACCAAAGAAAATCCACTCTTTCCGTCTCTTTCCCATCTTTCACAAATTAATTTTGAAACGACCTCGCTTCCGTCTGGAGCTAAAAAGCTGTGTAGCAAAGAAAAATTGTTCTCTTCCTTTTTTACTATCTTTTGCATGCGAAAACCAAGCACGTAAGCCTCGTCAGGATCAAGCATAAAAATAAGATTTTTCTTGCTTCCGTCTGTAGTAAAAAACCTTAACCTTACTTTTCCTTCTCTCGTGTCTTTAATCACTCTGTCATACTCTCTAATCTCTACTCCAGTGTTTTTACTAAAAAAAGTGTATCCTTTTATCATTTTTTACCTCCGACGTCGTTTTTTAACTTTCTCGTTTTGAAGTTCTAGTTTTTTCCTTCTTTTTCGTTTTTTTCACTTTCTTTTCTTTTTTTCACTGCCAAACTTCTTTTTTTACTTTCCTCTTTCTGGTGCTCTGCCATGTATTTTTCCCACTGCGAAACGTCGTCCCAATCAATTACGGTTGTTACTTTCTTTAACTTCATTCCTAACCTCCTTTTTCTTTTCTTTTAAATAGCAAAAAAGTAACATTATTTACTGTGTGTAAGCAGGCTCAACTTTAACGACTTTTTTCAAAGTTTCTCCTTTTAAACTCTCAAATTCAGAAGGTAAAACGCCAAAAGCTTCAACCTTCAAAGGAAGGTAAAGCACTCTCGTAGGAGTTTTTTCGTCTTCTCTGTAAACCAAAAAAGGGGCTGCAAAGTATCCTTCTTGAATAAGCCAATCTGCTACGTATCCTTCCTTTCTTAAAATTTTAACTAAACTTACGAGAACGCTTCTTTTAAAAACCTCGTCCCCTTCAAAAACGACGACGTCGTGAACCCTTTCTTTTAAAGCAAGTCTTTTTAAAATCCTCCACATCCCAGTAGGATGAACGTACACCACGCCATTAGGCATTGAAAAAGCAACCCATCTACCTTGAACGACTTGATTTACTTCTTTCTTTAATTCCTGCATAAACTCAGAAACGTTTAACCAGCTTAAGTCATAATCGTAAACGATCTCAGAACTTTCTTCTGCTTCTCGTACCTCTTCTAACTTTTCTTCTTCTCTTTTTTCTTCTTTAGGCTTTTCTTTTTTTCGTGATTCTTTCTTTTCGTTAAAGTTTGCTTCTACAGCGTTAAGATCTACCTTTACAGAAGAAGGAGAGTTTTCTTTCTTTTGTAAAAGCTCTGAAATTTCTCTTTTTCTCGCATTTTTGTCTGCTTGCTTTAAAAGCTCAACGAGCTTTCCTTTTCCTGCCCTATGATGACTTGCTACTGCCTGTTTTACTTCTTCTGCAAAAGGAAGATCCTTAAAACCAGGGATCTCTTCTAAAACTACGACAGAAATTAAAGGATGATCTCCTAAAGTGTAAAACTTCGGAAGGTATTCAGGAATTTTACCTAAGTCGTGAGAAAGAGCTGCAATAAGAAGAGGTGCCTCGTATACTCCCGAAACACCTAAGTTCATTGCTTCTTCTGCAACGTGAACTGAGTGCTCTAAAAGAGATACACGAGAAAGCAAAGCATAAGTGTTTTCGTCAAGATCGTAAACCTCGTTTTTTATTTTAACTACAGAGGGAGCATCCCCTTTTTCGTCAAGCAATTTCATAATTCCTAAAACTACCTCTTTTACCCTTCCCTTAAACCACGTCCTTCCTTTTAAGTACCTAACGTAAAATTCGAGAAGTAAGTCGTGCTTAAAGTCTACGGTTTCTAAAGTCACTTCTACCTCTTCATCGTAAGTCCTCCAAATTCTGGCAAGCTGTTCGAGGTAAATTTCTGTCTTTTCCTGCTCCTTCCACGTTCTGTAAAGCTTTTCAAGCTCTAAAACTAAAACGTCGTTTTTGCTTCCTTTTAAAAAAGACGTTTCTTTTACGTCTTTCTTAAAAAGAACTTTCCAAAACGAGTAAAAAAGAACGAAACCTAAAACGAACACTAACACTTGATGAGTTTCGACGTGTAAATCTGCCGTAAACATTCGCTACCTCTCTTTTTTTGCTTCTGGAAACTTTATAACTATACGTGAAGGCGAAACGTCTATTGTTTTACCGTAAAACTTTCCGTGATAACTCATCATATAAAACTTTCGTGGCTGGAGTTCTAACACGTCTTCAATTCGAACGATATTTTCTTCGACCTCACGTGCAGTAATTCCACCACCAAGGGAAAGCATTGGTGAGACCTTTTTTATCCTACCAAAGTGTTTGCTTACGTAGGTTGCAGTTTCAGCGTCAGGCACTCTCATAAAAACCTTAGTGTTAGTATTGTCAAGAATGGAATTACCAAAGTCTTTACCTATTGCTGCATAAATTTGATTAACCGATTGAGAAAAACCGTGAACCCATACACCTGCTCCACCTGCTTTAGCAAATAAGTCTTCTATTCCTAAGTAAAGAAGATTCTGTGCCTCGTCTATGTAAACACACAAGGGGGGGGCTACTTTTCTTCCAGAAGAAAAAACTCTTCCAACGAAAGTTTGTACCATAGAAATAATTACCTTTCCGAGAGTATACGCTGCCTGCTGAGTTAGGAGACTACCAAGCTGGGCTACTAATATTACTCTTTCTCCATTTTCAAGTCTTTTGATAAACCTGTTCTCGTCGGCCTTCCCTATTATTTTTCCTATGTGTCCGCTCGTTAACTCCATTAACGCTACTCTCAAGCTTGAAGAAATCTTTGAGTAATAATCCTGGGGAGAGGCAAGTATTTTCTTTAAGTCTTTCAACAATTGCTCTGCTTCTTCGAGATTTACTCCCTCAGGTCTAGCTCTTACTATTTCTTCAATCTGCGTTTTTAACTCTTCTAAAGATTCTCTTCCAACGTAGTTTTTCACGTCGTTAAGGTTAAAAGACGGCTCCTCTCCTCGTGCTTTAGCAAGAAGAATGAGACTTTGAACGACGACGAGGCTTATTTCGTAAGCTACGTTGTAAAAAAACCTTTCTTTCCCAACCTGCACTCCTGAAACTATGTGTGCTACGAGTTCCTCTACCATATAGTAATAAGCAAGAGGATCAAGCACTGCACTATACTTCGGAAAAATAGGATTAATGAAAATCAAATCTTCAATTCTCTGCGTTTCAAGGGCTACCTGCACGATCTTTGAAAAGAGGTCGACGTCTCCTTTGGGATCTATAACGACGACTGAGTATCCTTTTCGAACGTCTTGCTCTACCATAGCTTCTATAAGTTTCGTTTTTCCTGATCTCGTGGTCCCAAAGCACCAAAAGTGTCCTTTTCTGTAAGCGTCAGGATACACTATCTCTATTACTTTGTCCTTCTGAATACCTCTGTCAGTTATTTTAAAACCCTTACCGAGAACCGTGACGGGCTCTTTAACTTCCATACCTTACTATCACTCCCTCGTCAATTTCTCTACTTACTTCTCTAATAACTTCCTTAGGAAGCTTTCTTTTAGCGTAAACCAACACCTTAAAAGGTTTTCTTTCTATTCTGAGTATTTCATTTTCAGGTACGCCGTGCATAACGAAAAGCTTTTTAACGAAAGTTTTGCTCTGTCTCGTAAGCAAAACGACGAGTCTCAGCGTGTTTTCTAAAGATTCAGTATAACAGTTTTTAATCATAAAAAGTTTTTCCACCCCGAGGGCAAAGTTTTTTCTGTCAGAGTAAGTAGTGTCCTCGTAAAGACAAATTCCGACGAGTTCCAAAGGCTTTAAGGGATTTTCTTCGTCGTCAAGAGTAAAGTTAACGTAGTAGTCTCTTCCACTTTTCGCAAAAATTTTACCTTTAACTACGGTTTTAATTTTTCTTCTTGCCTTAACGTAAGTCTTCCACAAAAGCTCAAGTTCAAATCTCTTTCTCAACTCTCTCTTCACGTAAGCTATCATTCCTTTAACGATACCTTTGTTTAAGTTCGTAGCAGGCTCAACTACCACCTCGTTAGGTTTAAAAAGATAAAACTTAGGATCGTCTGAAAGGACGAAGTCTGCTTCGTATTTGAAAACTTGAGTTAAAAACTCTGCGGCGGTTTCTTCGAAAAGACGTTTAGCATCATCAAGAGGGATTGAATAAAGCTCTCCAAGCTCTTCTAAAACGTTCTGAAAGTTCGTCTGTTTAGTCATTTAGCTAAGATATTCTCCAGTAGGATTTAGCTTTACTAAGTCAAAGAAGTCAGGGGCTGAATTACGCCAAAAATACATCCAAGCGTTTAATTCTTTCCCACTATTAATCAATACTACTTTTACCTTCTCTCTTTTATAAAAACGAGGATGTCCTTCAAGAAAGTCTACTTTCTTTAAAGTCTGTAGAGAAACTTCGTAAACTTCTCCTTTAATAGAGGATACCTTTTTCCCTTTTACTACGTAAGGAATTACGTTTTCGTACATAGCGTACTTTTCTTTAGTCACTGCTTCTCCTACAAAAACAGCGTCTTGAAGAAGGTAGTGATTGGTACGTCCTCTTTTTAAAGTACCGTAAACGAATAAGTAGTCTTTTTCGTTTAACCTCATAGCTCTCTCCTCGTCCTTTAAACTGTCATTTCTTTTACTTCTTTTAATTCCATCTCGTAAACTTTTCTTACCTCGTCGTAGTGGTAAAGAATTGAAAGCTTTTTCTCACCTAACTTTTTAAGCGTTTTCCCAAAAGCACTCAAAGAAACCTGATCTTCATTTTTTAGATAAAAGAAACTCTTAACTAAAAGCTCAATCGCACCGAAGCCATCGTAAACGTACTTAAACACTGAGTCTTCACTTTCTAACGCTATAACGACGATGACGTCAGATCGAACTTCTTTCATAAACTTACTAAAAAAAGAAGCAAACAAAAAGCTTAGATTCTCAGGTTCTTCGTTTAAGTGTTTCTTTAAAATTACTGCTATCAATTCGTCACAAACGAAAAGAAAGTCTTCAAACCAAAAAACTATACCTTTCTTCGCTTCAAGAACTTTTCTTTTTACTTGACGGGGTATTTTAAGCTCTTCTAGTTCTTTCGGTTCTAAAAAAAGAAATCCCTTTACCTTTTCTGCAAAAGTAAAAAATTCTTTTGGTAAGCTTTCTAAGTTTTCAACGAACATAGCTTCTCCTTTTGGAGATTTTTTTAAAAAAAATACGTGAAAAGTAACAATAGAAAAGAGATAGGGAGAGTTTTTAAAAATTTAAAAAACTACGAAAAAACTCTAAAATCGTAAGCTTTTCTAACTTCTTACGAAATCTTTAACTTTAACTGAGAGCCAGGAACGAACTTTACGACTTTTTTAGCAGAAATCGTAAATTCCTGCTTAGTGCGAGGATGGCGAGCTTTTCTTTCTTTTCTTAAGACTACTTTAAAAGTACCAAAACCAAGAATACGAACTTCTTCTCCTTTTTTTAAGGATTCCGCAAGCACTTCGAAAACGGTGTTTGTAAGCGTTAAGGCACTTTTTTTAGTAATTTTTGCTTTTTCAGCTACTGCGTTCACGAACTCCTTCTTAGTCACGTCGTTCCTCCTTTTATTTTTGTTACTTTCGGATAAAATATCACTTAGAACGAAAAAAGCAAATACCTTCACGAGAGGGAAACGTCGTTGGAAACTTCAAAAATTTCTTACGAAATTTACGAAGTCGTGAGGGATGCAAACTTTAAACTTCTCGACGTTCAGAACGACGAAAAGAAAAAAGAAGAAATTACTCGTCTTGCTATCAAAAAGATAACAAAAATTCTAGAAAACGTGCCTAAAGAGGAAATTCCAACGGTCATTTGGAAGGTTTCTCTTTTTTTAGCTCAGGACTTTGGAATGCTTTTATACGCAATATACGAGGAAGTGTTTCCGTGTGCTGAATGCGACAAAAAGGACGTAAGTAAAAAAGAACTTTTAAAAGACTTTTAGTGT
>Ga0071330_1065363_pt1 | contig 30120 bp, 28 predicted proteins | sample GBScel77sediment_FD_63802 | JGI IMG/M metagenome (GOLD analysis project Ga0071330, IMG submission 63802) | Hot spring sediment microbial communities from Great Boiling Spring, Nevada - Cellulolytic enrichment Sediment 77C v2 (version 2) | ecosystem: Environmental > Aquatic > Thermal springs >...
CCGATGGTGGGACGATTTACATCGGGGTAGAACCTGGGGGGCGAGTGTTGGGAGTCTCCTCCGTTGAAGAAGTGGAAGAAGCTTACGCATTGGCTCAGAAAAGATGCCGGCCGCCAGTCAAGGCCGAGTGGGAAAGAGTTGAAACCCCCTACGGCACCGTCTTAAGCCTCTTAGTCTACCGCAGCATTGACCTACACAGCCTTGATGATGGAAGGGTTTACCTCAGAGTCGGGACTGAAAATAAGCTCTTGAGCGGAGAAGAAATCCGAAGGTTAGCCTCTACAAAGCCCATAAGCGCTTACGAAGAGGAGCCCGTACCAGGGGCAACCATTGCCGATTTGAGCGAAGAAATCATTGAAGAATACCTCAAGAAGAGAGAGGAGAGGACTGGCCGCCGGCCTCAAGGGACAGAGGAGGAAATACTCAAAGAGATAGGGGCCTTAACCAGGCAGGGCGAACCAACGGTAGCTGGAATCCTGCTTTTTGGAGCTAATCCTCAATTCTTCCTGCCCCAGAGCGGCGTCGTTTTCGTGCGCTTTTTGGGGAACGAAGCTAAAAGGCCCGAAGGGCTGGTGGGCTACGGAAGGAGGGAGGAAGTAGGCGGGCCATTGTGCCGAGTGATTGAGCGGACTTGGGAAATAATCTGGGAAGAGATGAAGAGGGAAGCGGTAGTTAAGGGACTCGTGCGAGAGGACCGCACCGAATACCCGCCCTTTGCCGTAAGGGAAGCCTTGGTCAATGCCGTAGCCCACAGGGATTACAGGCTCCGAGGCCGTAAAATAGAGGTAAAAATGTACGACGACCGTCTGGAGGTCACAAGCCCTGGCGGCCTTCCCGGCTACATAACCTTGGATAATATCGTGGAAGAACACTTCTCCCGCAACCCCAGAATAGTCTCCGGCCTCTACTACTGGGGCTTCATAGAAGAGCTTGGGCTTGGAATTGACATGATGATTGAAGAGATGGTGAATGCTGGCCATCCCCCCCCAGAATTCAGGGCCACCCCTTACTCCTTCACCGTAATCCTTCACAACATTCAAGAACGGCCCCCCATCCCCCGCTGGGAAATGGAGATGAACGAAAGGCAACTGGCAGCTATAAACTACATCCGCCAGCATGGCCGCATTACTAACCGTGAATACAGGCGCCTATGCCCGCACGTCTCCGCTGAAACCCTGCGCCTTGATTTAGCGGACTTGGTAGAGAAAGGGATACTCATCAAAATTGGGGACAAACGCGGCACTTACTACATCCTGAAGTAGCGCAAAGTGCCGATTGCCCGCAATAGCAGGAGAGGAAAGCGAAAATGAAGATAAACTCGTTCGGGGTTAACCTCAGGCAATTTGCTCCGCCCCTTTTCGCCAAGAGGAAAGAAAAACTATACATCCTCTTCATCCCCACATCCTACCCAAGCACAATCCCCGAAACATTCTTTGCCAGGGCCGAAGAAAACCTACGAGATAGCTTCTACGCCTACCGAGGGGGAGTCATAGGAGCGCTCAAAAAAGCCATTGCCTCCACAGGCTACCTTCTCCATTCCCGCCAGGTTCAGGGGGCTATCTTCTGCCTTGCCGAAGGCAAAAATGAAGCCTATTTAGCCATAGCTGGGCCGATAACCGCCATATGGAAACAGCGAGGGCAGGTTAAAAGCCTCGCAGGTGGCTCTCCAGCCCTGGGGGAAAGCCCAGAACCAAAGCCCCGTTTCTCCTCTTTGCCTTTGGAAAGCGGGAACATCCTCCTCATCACGCCCGCTGGAGATGAATTAACCCTCCAACAGCTGGAAAAAACCATCAAATCTGGGAAAGGGGAGGACGTTCTCGCCACTTTGCAGGAAACGCTTGGCCCAAAGAGCTGGGGGGTAACTTTAGAGCCCACACCTCTCCCCACATCCGAACCGCCAAGCAAAAGGCTGAGAGCGTTGGGGGAACTGATTAAAAAACTTTTGACCCCAGCAGAAAAACCTGAGGAAAAGCCCACCCCATCCCCCAACCATTGGGCTAAAGTTGCAGCTTTGGCGATCCCACTCTTAGTCCTTTTCCTAATCCTCTTGGCCTACTTCCAGAGGGCAAGGGTTCTGGATAGCCGAATGAACCAACTGCTCCGGGAGGCAAAAGCTGCCATATCCATAGCCAGTTCTGTCCCCGATGAACCGACCCAACGGGAAGCGCTGAAAAGGGCAGCCCAAGCTATAGACGAGGCCCGCTTGCTCCGCCCTCTGTCTCCCCAGCTCAAAGAAGTGGAAAAAAGCTTCCAGGAACAATACGATAAAACCTACAAAGTTCTCCGCAACTACCCAATCGCTACCCTGACTCGCTTCCGAGAGCCCGGAGCAGAACCACGCCGTCTGGTAGTGGATGGGCGGGATATCTACGTGCTGGATTCAGGGACCGACAGGCTTTACCTCTACAAGCTCAACGAAGTGGGAGATGCCCTCGTTGACCCCGATAAGCCAGCGGTTATACTCCAGAAGGGGCAAGTTGTAGAGGATGTAGTGGTCAAAGAGCTCGTGGAAATGGCTTTTTACTCCACAACCCAGCCTGAACCCGAAAAGGGCATCCTAATCCTGGACTCCTCCGCTAACCTTTATCGCCTTTCTCTCCCCTGGGGAGCCCCCCGCCACTGGAGCCTTGCCGCCAACTTTTCCTACCCCGACCGAATGAAGACTTTGGACAAAAGGCTTTACATTTTGGACCGCGGCCAAGGCCAAATTTGGAGGTATATGCCCGGAGAAGGCGGATACCCATCTCCTCCAACTCCCTACTTCCCAAAGGCTATGAGGATGGAAGGAGTTAGGGATTTTGCTTTGGACGGCTACGTTTACCTCCTTTTAGCTGACGGACGCATATTGAAATTTCTGGCTGGGAACCTCGTGCCATTTGAATTAGAGCCTTTAGATAAGCCTCTCCTTAACCCCTCTGCCCTCTTTACCTTCCCCGAAGAAGACCTGGAAAAGCCTAAATTCCCCCTTTACGTAGCCGACCCATCCCAGCGCAGAATAGTAGAATTGGACAAAGATGGCAAACTTCGGAGGCAATTTGCCTTGCCGGAGGGTGGAGAAACCTTGGAAATCTTAGACATGACCGTAGATGAGAGGGGGAAAAGCGCCTTTATCCTCACCTCTAAGAGCCTTTTACTCCTTTTCTTCCCCTGACGCAAAGGCTACCGAAGCCGGTACTCGGATAGAGATAACGGTCCCTCGGCCTAACCCCTTAGTGGTTGACCTTATGGAGAGCTGCGCTCCTATAGCTTTGGCTCTCTCCTGCATGTTGAGAAGGCCCAAACTCATCTTCTCTTTGTATTTGCTGAGCACTTCTTTGACATCAAAGCCAACTCCGTCATCTGCCACGCTCACCGTAAGATAATCCCCATCCATCCCCAGTTTTATCCAGACATTCTTGGCTTTTGCGTGTTTCTCCACATTGTTCACCGCTTCCTGGACAATGGAGAAAATGTTCCGTTCAACCTCTCGCTTTAGCGGCTTATCCACACCTTCCACCTCTAAATGGGCCAGGAAATTGCCGGTGCTATTGAGCTGTTCAACGTAGGTTCTGAGAGCTGGGATAAGCCCTTGGCTTTCCAAGATGAGTGGGCGAAGTTCAAATAGGAGGAGCCTCGCCTCCCTTATAGCCTGCCGAGTCATCTTAGAGAGGGCATCAATCTCCGCTTTAACCGCTTCCGGCTTAACTTCCAGTAAGCGGCTCAAATGCTCAAGCCCCATAGATATGGCCGAAAGATACTGAAGGGTGCTATCGTGAAGGTTGCGGGCAAATTCTCGCCTCATTTCTTCCTGGATGCTTAAAAGCTTGTCCCTTTCCTCCTTCAGAGAAAGCTGAAGCTTAGCGTTCTCAATTGCTACGGCGGCGTGAGCCGCTATGGTGCTCAGAATCTTGAGGTCATCCTCGTCAAAGCCATTGTTTGAACGCTTATTGATGGCCTCTAAGACCCCGATAGTTTTGCCCCTTACCTGAAGTGGAACACATATTATGGAGCGGGCCAAAATGCCCGTGCGTGCATCAACCTTAGGATTGAAACGAGGGTCCTTTTGGACATCGTTCACGATAACCGGCTCTTTGTTTTGAGCCACCCACCCTACTAACCCTTCCCCTATCTTGCCTTTGACCATGTGGAGCGCTTCGCTTCCTCCCCCGTATACCACTTCCAATACCATCTCATCGGTCCCTTCTTTTATCAAAAGGAGGTAAGCAGCCATCGCATCCAGCACGAGGCTTGCAATCTCCGTGATGTCCAAAAGCAGCTGGTTCAAATCAACAGTTGAAGTTAGGTGTTGGCCTATTTGAAAGAAGAATTCCAAAAACTCCTTCCTCCTAAGAGCAGCCTCAAGCCTAAAGTAAAGCGGCAAAACTGCGTTTAGGCCACGAAGCAAGGAAAGGAGGGATTTTCGGGCCTCCGGGGCAAGCCTGTAGCCAGGCCCCCCAACGAGGCTCAATGCCCCAATTACCTTATCTTCTGATAAGACTGGAAGGTTATACAATCGGCCAGAACCAGAGGGTAAAGCTACCTCGGCAATGGGTATTGGCTCTTTCCCATGGATGACAAGCGCTCCCTCTTTGAGCTTCTCCGCCACTTTGCCTTCCCAGCTTTCAATTACGGTGACCGCCTCAGGCGGAATCTTACCCTGCCTCGCCTTGACTTCCTCCTCTGAGACAACGAGTATAGACCCCCCCTCAGCGCCAGTAACTTTCAAAACCGAGGAAAGTAAATTGTTGAGGCATTCCCTTAAGTTGCGGGCTTTTAAGACCTCCAAAAACTCCCCGTTCATTCCAATGCCCTTTTTCAAAGAGTTATGTCCAAGAGGCTGGCCGCAAATTCCCGCAAGGCCTCAACTGAAAGCTTGCTTAGGTAAATGGCCGACCTCAGGTAAAGTATGTTGGAAGGGTTAGCCACAAACTTGCGGATTTCCTCCGGAAGCTTGAGGAAATTCTCTATTTCCTTATCCAGCCCTTCTTCCTGACCGAATAGAGCCTGCTGGAGGAAAAAGTCTTTGTCCACTTGGTAAAAATCGGCCAAAGCTTCCAGGTGGGGAAGGGGGACGAGTTTCTCTCCTTTCTCATAGGCCCGCAAAGTGCGAACTGATACCCCCAAGGATTTGGCTGCTTCGGAGAGGCTTTTTCCAGCTTGCACCCTCGCTTTCTCCAAAAGAAGCCCTATGATTTTCCGCCTCACTTTTACCGCCTCTTCCGGTGGAGGAAAAGGCTGTTGCTGGGATGAATCCCCCACCTCTCCTTCCCACAGAGCCAAAGTAGGAATTCCTAAGAAACGGGCCAAAATTTCCAGCTGGGCTAAATCCAAATCTTTCAACCCTTTCTCCACTTGGGCCAGATACGCTGGGGACACACCTATGGCTTTGGCGCATTCCTTGAGGCTTTTGCCAGCCCTAAGGCGCGCCTTTTCCAAAGCTACCCCAAGGATTTTGCGCTTAATTTCAAAAGCTTTTGCCCCCATGTCCCCTCCTCCGGCTTAATTATAAACTTCAAACGGCGTAAAAGCAATTTTGAGATGCAGAAGCGGTGTATCCCAGAACTGTGTAGGAAGTCGGGAAACTTATGGCGATTTGCCTAAAAGAAGGGCCAACGCAGACCCAAAGAAACTAATTCTAACCAACATCTATGGGGGACCGACGGCGGGGGCTTGTTCAAAAGCACAAACGGAAGAACGAATGAAAGTTTACTCGCCCCTCATCCTGCGCAACAAGTATAGCCCTACGCTAAGGGCGGAAGTGCTATGAGGCATTCTTACCCTTTGGAAATATAAAGGCCCCTTGGGTCTATCTCTTCCCTGAGGACCCTGAGCTCTTCCTCAGTTGGCGGCTCGGTTTGCTCTACTTTTTCGGGTATTATTAATTCAAAGCCGGTGTTTTCTATGACATCTTTAACCGTAATGCCAGGGTGAGTGGCCAGAAGTTTCATCCTCTTGGTTTCTTCATCAAACCCAAGGAGGGCAAGGTTAGTGACCACCCGGTACGGGCCTGAACCCCTGGGAAGGCCAACAGCTTCCCTCGCCCCAGGCCCCCAAAGGTAACCAGGAGTGGTTATGAAGTCCACTTTCTCCACAAAACGGCGCCGGTCGTGCCGCATTATTATGATTGTGCGCCAGCAAAGGGAACCAACATCGTTAGCTCCACCGCTGCCCGGCAACCTAACCTTTGGCCTGTGGTAATCACCGATGACCGTGGAATTCAGATTGCCGTAAGGGTCAATCTGGGCCCCTCCCAGAAATCCGTACTCTATGAAACCCCTGGTTGCCGTCTCCATGATATCGCATATGCCCGAAGCCGCCAGAGCTTTACGGAATGTGTTGTATTCACCAACAGCAAGCGGAAGCTCCTCTAAGGTAGCCCCGATGCCACCGAATTCAAAGATAGGGATTAGGTTAGGAGCGTGAAGCTTCTGAGCCAAAGCCGCCGCCAACATCGGTATCCCAGTGCCTATGAAGACTGTGGTGGAATCAGGCATAAGGCGAGAAGCCACACAAATCATAAGCTCCGTAAGGTTGTAATTCCTGGCCGCCATAGGCTTTACCTCCTCTCAGCTTTCTCCCTGAGCTTCTCCAGCCTCTCCCATCCTATCTTCTCCAGGTACTCTTGGTGGTTCTTGACACTGTAGACGTATTTTTCCAAGAAGGCCTTGGCCCCCTCTTCGGTCTGAGAACTCTCAGCCCATTCCCGGATAATCTCTTCATCCCGAGCATAGCAGTAGCACATTTCGCCTGGGTGGGAACCGAACGGGGCATGAACCACTGCGTCCACTAAGAAGTATGGGATTATAGTGCGGTCGGGATAACGGCGTATTTCCTCGGTGGGGACTATCTCTTCGGCGCTGATTATGAGGCGTTTGGCAGCACGGGCCAGCTCAAAAGCGAACCCGCTTATCCCCTCAATCTGGGCATTCCCGTACCGATCGGCTCTGTGGACGTGGATAAGGGCAACGTCTACAATCAAGGCTGGGAGCAAGGCTACTTTCTGGCCCGTAAAGGGGCACTTCACCACTTTGGCCGCGCTGGACTTAAGGGTATCGCTGCCTAACATGGAGCGGACAGGGATAAATGGGACCCCCATAGCGGCAGCTTTGAAGCGCCAAGCTATGGCCCCGTTGGACCAGTCGGAGACAACCTCAACTTGGCCGCTCTCCACTGCCCGCCGCAAGGCATTTGAAACCCCGTACACCTCCAAGCCTATGTAAGTTATTTCCACTTGCTTGACAAGGCCTGCGGCTAAGAGCAAATCCAGTTCCAGAACCCCCTGCCCAGCAATCCGGAGGTCCTTCTTGCCCTGGCGGATGATTTCCCGCGTGAGGGACATGGGGCAGCGAACGGTTCCGTAAAGCTCAGTAGCCAGGTAATCGCCATCGTGGACGAAACGGCTTATGGCCTCTTGTTCCGTCATGAGCTTATCTACCAAAGCCTTGGGCTTCTGACGGTTCCACTCCCTGAAGGCTTCAATGTCCGGAGGCTGGATGAGCTTCCCTTGCCCTTCTTCCACTATCTCAAATTCCAGCATATTCCCCTCCTATGGGCCTGAAGTATCTTATGTCTGTGATTTCCCCTCGGCGTTCTTCCTTAGGCTTGAAGACTGCTTCTACTTTCATCCCTATGTAGACTTCCTCTGGCTCCACTTCCCCTAAGTAATGGACAAGCCCTCCATCCGCCCCCTCAAGCTTTACAAAGGCCAGGATTTGGGGCTTTTCCAGGGGATTTTCCTCTAAATCCAAGTGGAGTACGGTAAAGGTATGGACCTCTCCCCGCGGTGGGACTTCTATCCATTCCTCAAGTTTAGAGAAGCAGCGCTCGCAGTAGAGGCGAGCAGGGACGTATAAGATTCCGCACCGGGAGCATTTAGTTCCCATTATCCGGGCATTGTCCTTAATCTCTCGGAAAAAGCGCTCTCCGGCTATCCCCGCAGTGTATCGGCCGTAGAGGGGTATTTCCCCCCGCCAAGCCTTGATTTCTGTAATCCGCTCAACTTTTTCCAAAGTAGCCATAGCAAGCCTCCTCATTCCAGTGGCTTAAAGTAGAGGATATCGGTTATTGCTCCTTCCCGCTCCTGCGGCGGCTTCCAAACTGCTTTAACCCGCATGCCAACATGCACTTTCTCCGGGTCCACTTCTCCCAAAAGGTGCATTATCCCCATACCTTTGGAGGCTCCATCAATCTGAATAACAGCCGGGATTTGAGGCTCTTTAATGCGCACCATATCCCAGGTCACGTAGCAAATGGAGAAGGTGAGCACGGTGCCCGTATCTTTAAGGTAAACCCATTCATCGGTAGGGCGGAAGCAGTGCTCGCAGAACATCCTTGGGGGGACCATTATCCGGCGGCATTTCCGACATTTCCGCCCGATGATACGCCCCTCTTTAAGTTCGGCCAAGTAGCGGCCTATGGCTACTCCGGCATCCCAAGCGTAATGAAGCTTGGGATACCAAAGGGTGTAGAGGATTTTGCCCTCAGCAAAGTCCTCTTCTTTGGCGTATGTCCCCGGAAACTCCTTTATGTGCATGCTCATGGACAGCCTCCTAATTTAGGATTTGATAGGGCGGCGTTTCAAAATGTAAAGAGAGGCAACGATTACCAAGACCATTAAGGTGAGAACGCCTAATTCCAGCAGGATTGCTCTGAACATTTCCAAATTCCCTTCCAACATGAGCCGGGATTGCTCGGCAGTAATGATGAGGATACGCCGCACCGTAGCTATTAGCCCCACTATCAGAAAAGGCTCGCAAGTGAGTTCATGTTGCCGGACTGATATGCCAACAGTGTGAAGGATTTCAACTATCATCAAGACTAAAAGCAGGCTATCAAGGATATGGAGGACTTCTTGAGCCAAGGCCCCTTCTAAGACCGCTGAGACAAACCCTTTGGTCGCTTCAAAGAGGACCACGACTGCAGTTGCGACTAAAAGCAAACCTACGGCGATGTAAATTACGTTTTCCGCTAATTTCCAAGCTTGATCCACATCTACGTTCTTCATAGCCCGACCTCAAAGGCAATTGGCATACATTCCGTGTTGTAAGCCCAACCTAAGCGGCCTTGCCGGTCTATGAGGATTATACCGCCTTTCCCGCCCACTCTTCTCTCAAGTATCCTAATAGCTTCCTGAGCTGCCTCCTCAGGAGACAGGCCCTGCCCTAAAAGGTCACAAGCGGTCTTTGCCAGGACTACCCTTATTATCGCTTCCCCTACTCCTGTAGCAGAAGCAGCCCCGGTTAAATTATCAGCGTAGGTTCCGCAGCCTATGAGGGGCGTATCACCGATGCGGCCAGGCAATTTGCCGATGAGGCCTCCGGTGGAGGTAGCAGCCGCTAAGTTGCCCTTCTCATCTATAGCCACTGCCCCCACAGTATCACCCTCATAAGGGAAAGAGCCTGCGTTTTTCCACTGAGCTCTTTGCCTTTCCGTTATCAGGCTTTCCAGAGGCACTTCTTCAAAGCCATACAGCCTGGCCAGCCTCAAAGCTCCGTCCCCCACGATTAAGACATGAGGGGTTCTCTCCATCACCAGCCGAGCCAACGATACAGGGTGGAGGACAGCGCGCACCGCCCCAACCGCCCCCGCTTTTAGGGTTGAGCCATCCATTATGGCCGCATCCATCTCTATCTGGCCTTCACGAGTTAGGGCAGAACCCCTCCCCGCATTGAAGATTGGGTCCTCTTCCATCGCTCTCACCGCTTCTTCCACTGCATCCAAGGCCGAACCACCCTTCTTCAGGATTTCAAACCCTCTGAGGGCCGCTCTGCGACACCCTTCTTCCCGCATTGCCAGGATTTCAGGCGGGACCTTGGCCGCGCCTCCGTGGACTAAAATCGCCGGCCTCATATCCCAAGTATCACCACTGTAGCCACTTGCATTAAGTCACCCCAAGCCTGGGCAAGTCCACGCTTAGGGTTACCCGGAACTTGCCTCTTCCCAGCTTCTCCCCTGAGCTGCCAGAAGATTTCGGCTACCTTCATCAAGCCAGCCGCTGCAATCGGGTTACCTACTCCCAGAAGCCCCCCCGAGGGGGAGCTGGGAAGCCAATCGGGCTCGCTTTCCTTATCCCGGTCAAAGCGCCCCCTGGCTGCATCTTCGGGAGCCTTGCCCCTGTCAGCAAGAAGTAATCCCTCCAAGTGATGGAGCTCTTTGTAGTCAAAGGGGTCATAAGGCTCTACTACGTGGATTTCCTTCCGCGGCTCCTTTATCCCAGCCATCTTGTAGGCCATCCTGGCTGCTTCTTCCACGTAAACAGGATAGGAAAGGTCACGGTTGGTCCAATAAGTGGTGTCAAGGCACCAGCCCACCCCTTCAATCCAAACTGGTTTATTTGTGACGCGGCGGGCTACATGCTCGGCAGCAAGGACAACCGCCACCGCACCATCGGAGATAGGGCTTACATCCAAGCGCTGGACCGGCCAAGCCAAAACTTCGGAGTTAAGCACGTCTTGCACAGTTATGTTGGGGTCGCCCAGCAAGGCACAGGGGTGGTCGGCAGCGTTGCGACGGTTCTTAACGGTAACGTAGGCTATGTCTTCTTTCCTAAGGCCATAGCGGGTCATGTAGGCGTTCATTTCCAGGGCGAAAATCCAGAGAAGGTTGGGTCCCAAAGGCCTTTCAGTTGTGTGGTCAAAGATGGTGAGGAATGCCCCTTGGGGGTGAGGCATACAAGAGGACATCTTTTCCTCGCAGACCACAAGACAGGTGTCAAATACTCCCGAAGCCACGTGGTACCAGCCCTGGATTACAGCAAAAACCCCAGTTCCTCCGCCAACGTAGCAGCGGATGTAGGGCTTACCCCAGGCCCCTGCCCCATCCGAAAGGTATTCGGATTTCATGTGGACAGCGTCAAAGGCATCGGGAGCAGAACCGAGGACCACGCAATCAATATCGTCCAGGGTCATTTCGCACGATTCCAGGGCCATGGATGCGGCTTCCCAAGCCAGCTCTTTAGCTGTCTCCTGAGCGCGGCGGACGAATTTAGTCATGCCTGCTCCAACTATAGCAACCTTACCCATGGTCATTTTGTCTTCCTCCTCGTTTAAGTAATAGCTTTCTTCCAGGGGTGCCCTAACCCTAATTTATATTGTTAAGACCAGCTCGTTTCTTGCTTAACTTTCCTCACGATTTGCATAAGTTCATAGTAAGTTCCCTCCCCTCCGAGGGCATCCCAGAACTCAGGCCCAAGAAGGAGTTGATGCTTGAAATCCATTATTTGGAAGGTAGGCCAGTGGCGATATTGTTCTCTGGTAATGAAAGGGTTGTAAGGGAAGCTAAGGAATGCCTGCGGCTCCCGCCCTTTGTCCAACTCCAGGGCTGTGAAAAGGAGCATCGCTTTCTTTGATTCGGCGCAGACATCAAGGTTAGGTAAAGGGCTTTTTATTTCGGTGAAGAACGGCCCCGGTTGATAATCCCCGATGTATAAATCGGCGACAGTAACAACTTCTTGTTTAGCTCGGCTCTGGGCTTTCATAATTGCATCAATCTCTTCTTTATGGTTAGGTCTTCTCAACCCCCTTCTTAGCTCATCAATAATTCCCTCAATTGTTTCCACCTTTGCTGCATCCAAAATGCCCTGAATACGATAATTGCGGCGGACATCTGTGTATCGGTCAAGGGCGATCATTTCGGCAAGTGTCGGATAAAGCTTTTGGCCCATACGTGTGACTATGCGGCGTTGCTGTTTGAAAGCCTTAAGGGCTTCTTCCCTGAAGAAGAGGGAATGGAAAGGATAGGCTTGCTCTAACTCCTCTAATGAGTATGGAACGCTTGTAAGCTGGATGACAAACTCCATCAGGAAAGCCTGAATGCGCTCTATAGTTTCAGGCTTCATAGCTTCTAATCTCCTTCCGCATAATTAAGATGTCTTCCTCAAATTCAGAGCTTCGCCGTCCGGTACGGCGGTTAACTTGGCGGGTTATCCTTTTCTCTAGATGCAAGCCAGCACTGGAAATGATCTTATCATATAAGCCGAATTTGTCATTGACGATGAAGATGATCACGCCTCTCTCGCGAATATAGGGGAGGAGGTTCCGGAAAACTTCCACCATATCCTTAACATAGGAAGTTTTGGCCTGCTCGCTTTGGCCCTCAGAAAGACGCCCTATCTCCAAGTGGGAGAGATCTTTCAACCCCAATAGCTCGTAAGCATACCTGTGTTGCTCATGGTAATCAATTAAACCAACATATGGAGGGGATGTCAATATGCCATCAAATTGGCCTTCTAACTCAACCGTCCTGGCATCTCCATGGATAACCTTTACTTCTACTTCTTTCCGAATGGTTTGAAAGGCCTTGATGCGGCGGTAAATGTCGTGACTGTAATGCTCAAGGAACTTAAGAGCTTCGGTCACGGGATAACAGATACGCTTATGCTTGTGGCAATAGTACGGCCCCCTCACAGGCTCTTTTGGCCAATCCAGCTCATAGTGAGGAACTTGCCTTGCGGAACGAGCAGCTCGTGAAAGTATCACCTTAAGAACATCCTGATACTCGTATTCCGGGATCAAGCGGCGATAAGTTAAAAGTTCAAGCCTGGCTTGCGGAGCATACCAGCGTTCAAGGTAATCACTTGCAGTTAGGTAATCGGCTGTTTTCTCCCGAATGGACGACATAAGCGAAGGTTGAAGTGGAGATTGGGTAGAAACTGCTTGCTTTACACGCTCCAAAATGTTGAAAATCTCCCTCCGTAGCTTCACCAAGTCATATTTGGCTGTCTTAACTTTAGCCAGAAGGCAGTTAAACTCTGAAATATCAATGCCCACGGAGTGAATCCCTAAGACGTTAGCCTCTACTAACGTGGTCCCACTCCCCACGAATGGGTCCAAAACCCTCTGGCCCGGCTCAAAGTAATACCGTAGTAGTATCTCCACTAATTGAGGGATAAACTTGCCCAAGTAAGGATGCAGACCGTGCACGTGCTTTGTCCTCAGCCTTTGCGGCAATTCTTGCTCCGTCCAGCTGAAGTTTATCTGCTCTATATCTAATTGGCGAAGCTCACTCCACGTTAAAGAAAACTTCATAATAACCTCATCAAACGCTTAAAACAACCGCAGCCCCGCTGGTGGTGGGGATTCCACGCCAGCTAAAGGCCAAGCCTATTTGAGGATCGGGGACTTGGCGCTTGCCAGCCTCCCCCCGCAGCTGGAAAACCACTTCCATAACTCTGGCCAGGCCAGAGGCATCAAGCATGTGGCCCATCCCCAAATTTCCACCAGAAGGATTCACAGGGAATTCTCCCCCCAGGGATGTATAGCCTTCTTCGGTCAGTATGCCAGCTTCCCCAGGAGCACAGAGCCCAAGGGCTTCCATGTGCTGCAATTCCTTGTAGGCAAAGGTGTCGTCAATCTCGGCAAAATCAATCTCATGGCGGGGATTGCGTATTCCGGCCATCTCGTAGGCCATTTTGGCTGCTTTCGTGGCATAATCGGCTCTGGCCCAGGAACGGGATTCAAGCCAGAAGGTGTCGTTGGCCCAGCCTATCCCCCGGATCCAGATGGGTTTATCCGAAAGGGCCCTCGCCACTTCCCCCGAGGCCAGCACCATGACGATAGCTCCATCAGCATGGCGGCTTATCTCCAAAGAGGTTAACGGCTCAGCGATGGGTTCGGAGGCAAGGACATCCTCAGGGGTGATTTTGGCTGGATATGAAGCCAGAGGATTGAGCAGAGCGTTCCAGCGGTTCTTGGCTACTACCATAGCGCATTGCTTGTGGGTAGTTCCGGTCTCGGCCAAGTAGCGGCGCATCTCCATCCCAGCAATGGCGTAAGGGTGGAAAGCCAAAGGCCTGTTGAATACGGGGTCAAGGGCAAAAGCCAGGACATGGGAATGGTAAACAATGTTTGAGGCTTTAGAGTGGGATTCCACTACCACGATGTCAAACTGCCCAGTCTTTATCTGGAGGAAAGCAGCGGCAAGGCCGTGGATACCATCGCCGCAAACGGTGTGGACCGGCTTCAGGACGCCGCCCAACTGGTCAGGGACATACTCGTCAAAGATGCTTGTGCCTTCGTTGAAGTCTTCAGAAACAGTCACAAAGCTTTGGACGTCTTTCCTGGGGTTTATGCCTGCTTCCTCATAGGCCTTTGTTGCGGCTTCAAACATAAGCTCTTTGTAGGAAACCTCGGGGGTCAAAGGGCGGAACCCAGCGTAGCCTACTCCTATGATGGCAACCTCTTTGCTCATGGCTCATCTCCCCGTTGAGGTTTTGGCTTTTGTATTTTAATCAATTCTCACAAAAAGGCAAAAATGAAAAGGCCTCTGCCATGGGGGCTTCGCCTGGCTAAATCCAGCCTTGGCGGAGGTCCTCAAGGACTCTCTCCAACTCCGGAGGCAATGGGGCTCTGAAGGTAACCTCTTCCCCGCTGACTGGGTGCTTGAAGGTGAGGGAATAGGCATGGAGGAAAGGGCGAGTGAGGCCTGGGATGCGCGGGCCCCGGCCGTAAACTTTATCTCCAGCGATTGGGTGGCCCTTGTGGGAAAAATGCACCCTTATCTGGTGAGTGCGCCCGGTCAGAGGGTATACTTCCACATAGGTATAACCGGGCAAATACTCCAAGACTTTATACTCGGTGATGGCTTCCCGTCCGCCGGCCACTACCGCCATCTTCTTGCGATGCCGCGGGTCCCGGCCAATCGAGGCCTCTATCTTTCCCCTCGCCGGCTTCAATTCACCCTTTACCAAAGCCAAGTAAACTTTGCGAACCCCCCTTTCTTTGAACTGCCTCTGGAGCTCAACCTTCGTCCTCTCATCCTTAGCCACAACTATCAAGCCCGATGTATCCTTATCCAGCCGATGCACTATCCCCAGCCTTGTCCTATCTTCCAATCCCCTAAGCTCCGGCCAACGCGCCAAGATGGCATTGACAAGGGTATCGGAATGATGGCCAGGGGCAGGGTGAACCACCAAATTAGCCGGCTTGTTTATGACTATGAGCCACTGGTCCTCGTATACGACATCAAGTGGTATCGGGAAGGGCTCTGGCTCCAGAGGGGGCGGCGGAGGGACGGTTACAGAGATACGCTCTCCGCCCTTAAGTTTATAGCCAGGTTTAGTAAGGGCACCTTCTACAAGGATGAAGCCTTCCCGGATGAGCTGCTGAATTGTGGAACGGGATAACTCGGTTAACTTTTCCGCCAGGAATTTATCAAGCCGCATGCCTTTTACTTCGGCCGTAAGCTCAACCTTTTTCATTGGGCCTAACGCAACCGGAAATTACAAAAGGCCTTCTGGAAGCCTTACTAACATCTTCCCTTCATCAAGGTCTATCTTCAGGACTACGTCTTCCAAGGCCGGTATAAGCACTTCCCCTTTAGGCCCGTCCGCGACGTAAACATCGTTGGCTCCAGTGTAAATCACCTCTTTGACCCGGCCCAGGTAAAGGCCGTCCTCGGTCCAAACCTCAAGGCCTATAATCTCAAACTCATAGTATTCTCCCTCAGCAAGGGGCATTAGTTCTTCCAGGGGGATCTGGAGGAGCTGACCTTTCAGAGCGGAAGCCGCAGTGCGGCTATCGTACCCTTCTAACTTCAGGACTGCATAGTCTTCCAAAACCCGTGATTTTTCAACCTTGAGGGGGCGAGCGGTCTGGCCTATGTAGACCTTTTCCAGGGAAATAAAGCGTTCTGGGAAATCCGTGAGGATTTCCACCTTGACCTCGCCCTTATTCCCCCAAGGCTCCAAAATCCTACCTATGGCTACAAACTCGGGGTAGCCCTCTTTAAATTGAACCCTTCGGCCCGGGCGGGGAGTCTTTAACTTCTTCCTCATGGAATTAAGTCAACTCCTGCATCCGGACTTGCCAGAAGGAGGCCAGAGGTAGGAGTCCGGATGAGGCTGCGTTGAAAGTTGGAGTCAGGTTAAACTAACTCAAGCACAACCCTCTTACCTTGTCGGACGGCCATGACCCTCAAGAGGGTGCGCATGGAGTTTATGATTCTTCCATTGCGGCCGATGATCCGCCCCACATCTTCGGGGGCTACGTGGAGTTCAAGGATTGTAGAGTTAGGGCCAGAGACCTCTTCAACTCGGACTTTAGAAGGGTCATCAACCAAGGCCTTGGCGATATACTCTACAAGCTCACGCATGGAGATGGTTTCCGCTGCCATAGTAGAACCCCCTCCTGACAGATGTAATAATTTTTACCCCACCCGGGACCGAGAGGCCCATTTTACGCACGGCTCTTAGCAAATTTTTCCATAATCCCAACCTTCTCAAACAACTTGAGAACTGGCTCCGTAGGCTGGGCTCCGACACTAAGCCAATAAAGTGCCCTTTCCTCATCTATCTGGATAGTATCTGGCTCAGTGCGAGGGTTGTAGAAGCCAATGCTTTCAATGTATTTTCCATCCCTCGGTGCCTTAGAATCGCAGACCACGATTCTGTAACTCGGCTGCTTCTTCATCCCCATCCTTCTAAGCCTTATCCTGACCAAAGTCTCACCTCCTCATGATAGGAATCGGAGGAAACCGGGAAGCCGGCCTCTCTGCATCTCCTTCATCATCTTCTGAACCTGACGGAATTGAACCAGAAGTTCGTTGACCTCTTGAACGGTAGTGCCTGACCCCTTAGCTATCCTCCGCTTGCGGCTGGCATTTATAATTTCCGGATGCCGACGTTCCTCCGGGGTCATGGAATTTATTATAGCCTCTACCCGCTTGAGCTGGCGATCGGTTAGCTCAAGGGGGATTTCCCTGGCTAAGCTTGAGAAACCGGGTATAAGCTCTAAAAGCTGGCTTATCGGGCCAAGCTTCTTCAGCTCCTTTATCTGCACTAAGAAATCTTCCAAGGTGAACTCACCCTTGAGGATCTTCTCGCCCGCTTTAATTGCCTTCTCTTGGTCCATTACCTCCTGCGCCTTCTCTATCAAGGTAAGGACATCGCCCATGCCAAGGATCCGGGAAGCGAGCCTTTCCGGATGGAACTCCTCCAAAGCCTGAAGCTTTTCCCCCACCCCGATGAATTTTATCGGGACCCCGGTTACTGCCCGCATGGATATAGCCGCACCGCCACGCGCATCGCCATCAAGCTTGGTAAGGATAAGGCCTGTAAGGCCGATGCGCTTGTGGAATTCCTGGGCTACCCTTACCGCATCCTGGCCGGTCATGGCATCGGCCACTAAGAGGGTTTCTGCTGGGGAAGTAGCTCTCTTTACCTCCTCAAGCTCCTTCATCAGCTCATCATCTATGTGAAGGCGGCCAGCTGTATCCAGGATTACCACCGTATTGTAATCGGCCCGCGCTTTGTTCACAGCGTTAACGCATATCTGCGGCGATGGAAGCGAAGGCTCCCCTTTGTAAACCGGTATATCCAGTTGGCGCCCCAGAACTTCCAACTGAGCTACAGCCGCAGGCCGCTTGGTGTCGGCTGCGACCAAAAGCGGGGTGTGGCCTTCCTTGCGGAGCTTTAAAGCAAGCTTGGCCGCCGTGGTAGTCTTACCAGAGCCCTGCAGCCCTACCAGCATTAGGACATAAGGAGGCTTACCGGACAAGTTCAGCCTTTCGCCTTCACCCAGCACTTTTATGAGCTCTTCGTAGACGATTTTCACCACCTGCTGAGCCGGGGTGAGGCTCTTCATAACCTCAGCCCCCACCGCCCTTTCCCTGACCTTCGCTAAGAAATCCTTAACCACCTGGTAGTGGACGTCGGCCTCAAGAAGGGCAAGGCGCACCTCCCTGAGAGCGGAATCCACATCCGCCTCGGTGAGGTACCCCTTCCGGGCGAGCCTTTGGAATACCTCCTGCAACTTACGGGTTAGACTTTCAAACACCCTCTTTCGCCTCGCATGAAATGTGGTTAATATTATAAGCAAAAAAGTCTATTGCCGCAAAGAGCGCCCCAGACGCACAGGGCTTTCTATTTTTCAAACGTGCGCAGATCCATGAGCTTGCGCCTTCAATCGGCCCTGGCGCGGTAGGACAACCGCTAATAGTTGCTCCATGCTCTCCGCCTTATCCTGCACCCAAGAGAGACCACTCCGCCGGAAAACTGGAAAACCCTGGCAGATGCAAAGGGGGCAAAACTTTTCACCTGCGGATAATCGCATCCGCATACATCCCAGGCTTGAGCTTGTGCTCAGGGTTAGGAAGCTTGACCCGCAAGGCAAAAACCTGCGTTACCCTTTCTTCCTTTGTCTGAACTGAGCGAGGAGTGAATTCAGCCTCGGGGGAAATGTAAACGATTTTGCCTTTGAAGACTTCCCCTGGGTAGGCATCAACCCTAACCTCTGCTTCCTGGCCCAACTGCACAAATCCCAATTTGGAGAGGGGTATGTAGAGAGTGAGCTCCACTTCATCCAAGGAAGCGATGGTAACAAGAGGTCTTCCTGGCTGGATGCTCTCTCCAACCTTTACCGCACACTCGGATACGAAGCCAGAGACAGGGGCGTATACGGTATGCTTGGCCAAGAAGTAGCGGGCAATCTCTAAGGCAGCCTCAGCTTGCTCTAAGGCTGCACGAGCAAGTTCTATCTCCTCCGGCCTCGCTCCCGACTTGACTTTGTCCAGCTCCGCCTGAGCTATCAGTAAGTAAGCCTCCGCTTGCCGATATTCCCCCTCGGCTTGGTAAGCTTTTAGAAGGTAAGAGTAAGGGTTGGATTTCTTTCCTTCTAAATCCTTCAAAGCTTGCTCGGCAGCCTCCCTTTTGGCCTTAGCTGCCTCCAAAGCCCATTCCGCTGCCTCCGCTTGACGTGAGTAAGACTCGTAAAGGGTTTTCCCCTGTGCCGAACCATCACCCTGGTAGCGGTCACGCATTATCTGAGCGATGCGGAGCTGGACTTCGGCTTTCTGGATTTCGCCCTCTGCAGCCACAAGCTCAGCCCGAGCCTTCTCTATCTCCATCTCCAGCTCCTGCAAGGCCCTTAGGGAAGCCAAAGCATCATCCCAAGCCAATTTGGCAGCATCCCTGCGGGCTACAGCCTGGCCCAGAGAGGCTTCGGCTAAATGCAGTTCCTCGGGGGTAGCCCCTTTCTCCGCTTTCTCCAGGTTGGCCTTGGCTTCCTTAAGAGCGGCCTCCGCCTCCGCTACCTTCTGCCTCGCTTCGGAATCGTCCAGACGGATGAGGATAGCTCCAGCGTGGACTTCATCCCCCTCTTTTACCGCTACCTCCAGCACCTTTCCGCCTATTTCCGAGGCCACCGCTACCTCACTGGCTTCAATTGTCCCAGAAGCCTCTATAAAGCTGGGTTTAGATTCGGAAACCCCGGTACATCCTGTTGCTAAGAAAGCTAAAATGAGCAAAAAAGCTACAATTTTGCCCATAACTTGAGCTACTCTCCCTCCATTAGCCATTCAGCCAAGTGAAGAGCGCGGATTGGTAGGCCCATGCGGTGCAGTCCGCCACTGATGTGCATAAGGCAGCTCCAGTCAGGCGCCAGGACCACTTCCGCGCCAGTGGATTGGATGGCCTGAATCTTTCGCACCAGCATCGCCCCGGAGATTTCAGGAAAATGCAAGGAGAAGAGGCCACCAAATCCGCAGCAGACGTTTGCCTCCGGCAATGGGCGATATTCTGCACCAGTAGCCTGTATCAGACGCTCCGGCGCTTTTCTCACCCCCAACATCCGCTGGGTGTGACACGAGATATGACACGTCACCACCCCATTACGCCTGATCCCAAGATCCTCAATTCCTAAAACGTCTACCAAAAATTGGCTGAGCTCATACGTGCGGGCAGCCAACGCTTCCCAGCGTGAATAGAGAGGATGCCCTTCAAAGAGCATCCGATAGTTATGGCGAACCATCGCCACACACGAGCCGGAGGGAGAAACTACTGGGAGCTCAGGAGAGAAAGTCCGCACCCACTGTTCAGCTACCATCCGAGCTTCCTCCCAGCGTCCCACGTTAAACGCAATCTGACCGCAACAGGTCTGGGCTTCAGGAAAGATTACTTTAACTCCGGCCCGTTCCAGAAGCTGCACCGTCGCAATCCCAATCTCAGGCCTAAACCAATCTACAAGGCAAGTGGCGAAGAGCTGGACCTTCATCACAGAGCCTCCTCAATTAGGATTGCTATTACTTCCCGTGGCCCATGCACTCCTAAGACCAAGGTCTTCTCAATATCTGTGGTCCGGCTTGGCCCGGTGATGGCGATTAGGGTGCTGCTTTCTTCAACCCACTTCTGCAGCTCTCCTGAGGCTCGGGCTTCAGCCAGCCACTTGGCCATACACGGATATACTTGACTCTGCCGGACTAAGGCTATATGCAATGTGGGCAGCAAAGACGCACAACGCATCCCTCCTGGGCCCCCAGCCACCCAAAGCGTCCCAGAGTCAGCAAAAGCTGCCACCACATCGGTCACACCGGCCTCAGCCGTCGCCCAGTGCCTCAGTTCGGTATAACGCGAACTTTCTTCCTGAGGGAGAGCGCCGCTAATCGCCCTCAGCTGTGCACCCTCAATGGCCTCTATAAGGCCGGGATATGCACGGGCAGTGCGGGAATCCACCAGCACATTCTGGACTTTCCGCTCCCGTAGCCGGGCGACAAGCTCTCGGAAGGCTTCAAGTTCATTGGGGCAGCGAACCGCTTGCACCCCAAGCTCTGCCCACGCAGCCAATAGCCTCTCAACGGCTTCTGCACTCCCTCGCGGCGCATCAAAAGGCAAAGGAGGGACCACTTCCAACGGCACTGGCTTATGGGTAGCTCGTTCGCGAACACGTTCCAGCACTGGATTCCTCATTGGGCACCTCCGTGGCGTGATTTCCACCAGTCTCTAAAAGCTGAACGTCGCGGGAGCGGGAGATCTCGCACCGAGGTCCAAGCTTGTAGCGGACCAAAGCCCCGGCGCATCCAACCATCGCGCCCCAAGCGACGCAGGAGTCCCGTCCCCAAGCGGCCAAAAAGTTCCCAAACTCGGGGGTGGCGAGCAATCAAAGCGTAAATCCGCAGCCCAGCTCGCTCCCAGGCCGGCAGGAGGTGGCTGCTTTCCATCCGCCAGCGTATCAACAAATCAGGAGTGGAAATGCGCACTGGACAAATCTCCTGACAAGCTCCACATAAGCTGCTGGCGTAGACCAACTCTATCCCTGCTTCACCAAACAGCATCGGAGTCACAAGCGCTCCGATCGGTCCTGGGTAAACGCTATTGTAGGCATGACCGCCAATCGCTTGGTAAACTGGGCAAGCGTTAAGGCAAGCCCCGCAGCGAATGCAATACAGGGCCTCCTCCATCGGAGTGCCCAACCAGCGGGAGCGGCCATTATCCACCAGCACCACGTGAAGCTCCTCAGGCCCATCAGGCTCCTCAGAGCGGCGAGGACCGGTTAGGAAAGAGACATAAGCGGTGAGGGCCAGGCCACTGGAGCTGCGCGCTATCAACCGCAGCAAAATCTCCGTGTCCTCCCAGGTTGGGACAACTCGCTCAATGCCCATCAAAGCCACGTGAATGGGAGGTAGCGTCGTCACCATGCGGCCGTTGCCCTCGTTAGTCACCAGAACCAGGGTTCCAGTCTCGGCGATACCGAAGTTTACCCCGCTGATCCCCATGTTGGCATCCAAGAAGACTTGGCGCAGGGCCTGGCGGGCCGCAGCGGTCATTGCTGGAATCTCCGAAGTCGGTGGCATCCCCAAATGCTTTTGGAAAAGTTCCGAGACATCCTCTCGCCGTTTGTGTATCGCTGGCGCGGTGATGTGAGATGGGCGCTCGCCGGCGAGCTGAATGATGAATTCCCCCAAGTCGGTCTCCACCACCTTAATCCCGGCGGCTTCCAAAGCATGGTTAAGGCCGACCTCCTCACTAACCATGGACTTGCTCTTAGCGATAAGGGAGATGCCCCGTGCGCGAGCCAGGTTTACGATGTATGTGCAGGCCTCTTGGGCCGTAGAGGCCCAGAACACCTTGCCCCCGCGCCGCTCCACCTCGCGGGCAAAAAGCTCTAAATAGCGGTCAAGATTGGCAAGCGTATGAGCGCGGATAGCACGGGCGCGGTCGCGGACTTCCTCAGCGCCGGGCAAAATACTGAAAGCTTTGTCCCGACTGGCCACAGCCGTTTTGGTAGCCCGCCTCAAAGCCTCCTGGAGGAAAGCATTTGATAGGCCTTCCTGGATACGTTTGTGAAAAGCTGGACTCGGGATAGCCATGGCTCCTCCTTAAACCAAGGATAGGAAACGTTTACCTTTCGTAACCATATCATCAAAAAGCTTTTGCAAAGAGGCAATATCAGCGTAAGAAAGGCGCTCAACTTTGCAGCCGGAACGGCGCAGAAGCTCCTCCGCCTCTTCCCCCACTTTGTCTTCGGATCCAACGATAGTTACGTACCGAGCCTGAAGGGCTTCCTTGACGGAGAAGCCACAAGTAGGCCGGAACTTGGCCACGTAATTTTTAGCCGCTTCCCATTCCTCAGAAGCCCACTCCTCCCCCTTCTGCCAGAAAAGCATGTAGTGGTAAAGGGGTTTGAAACCTTGGCGAGGAGCTTCATCCACAGCTTTGAGCACCAAACTCTTCCATTCCTTCCATCTACCCCCTGGGCATACCGTAGGGACAAGCTCTTGGTGGCCGACGATGGCGCTTTTATCAAGGCCTAACTTCTCCAAAAGGAAAGCGCAGAGGTGACCGAGAGCCGAAATCTGGGCCATAGGTGGGATAGAATCGGTGAAATTCCCAGCCAGGCAAATGCCAACCCCGGAAGAATTGTAAGCACGGGCATGGTAAGAGATTACTTCCAAAGGGTTAGTCTGGTAAATCTTGCCCTGCGGGTCAATGAAATAGTGGTAACCAATCCCTGGCCAACCCTGCTTTTCCACATGGTAACGAGCAATGACTTCAGGGCCTCTATCGGGCGGAATGGCCGAATGGTGCACAACTAAGTGCTTTATGGCTGAAAGTTCCCTGCGAAGGTATCGCTCAGAAGGATGCTTGGGGAGCTTTTCAGATATGTCCTCTACGATTGGCTCTAGGACCGGGGCTGGGCCTTCCAGGCTGGCCTTGAGTTCCTCCAATTCCTCCTTAGCCCTAAGAAGCAATTCTCCAGCATTACCCAGAGCCGCTTCGCCTGAGGGGAGACGCACCATTAGAACCTTCTGGAAATATTGGACCCTAACCCCCTCCTCTTCCACTTCCTCGGAGATAGGTAACCCGCAAATTTCCAAGCCAAGTTTGTCCAAAAGGTCCAGGAAAGGCCTGCCAACGCTGAAGCCAGTCTCTTCAAAGTACAGGGCTGGCGGTCTCCTGGGCATAAGGGCCACAGCTTGAACAACCGGTCGGAAGACACCTTCCTCAGTCCGCCAGGCAAATGGTGCCCAAGCCAGATCCGGAGAAGAAGCGATGAAAGCGCAAGCCGAGTTTACATAGGGGTACTTGTAGAGCTCTTGGTAATACTCCACATACTTCCTGGCCATCTCCTCAGGCGAGATGTCCGGGGTTGAATCGCCAAATTCCGTTATCTCAATGGGTTTATGGGGGAAAAGCTCGTGGTATAGCTTGAACCTCAACCCCCACTCCGGAGAAAGGTGGTTCTCGTATTGCCAATAGCAGTGGCAACCGAGCCAATCGGACTCTTCAACAGCATCCCGGCAAATCTCAAGCCACTCCAGGTCCCGATGGGGGTAATTTATGGCCAAGCCTGGGAAGCCAAATTTAGCCCAAGGGAAAAGCTCCTTAAGCCTCCTCAATACCTCAAGGTACCAGTTCCTAAAGTCCCTCGCCTGCTCATCGGACGAGCCCCACCCTTCAATCCGGTGGAAATGATTGGGCTCGTTGTGAATTTCAAATTTCTCAGCATAGGGGCGGAAGGCTTGAATGCGGGGTGCAACCCTTTCCACAAACTCCTGAGGTGTGGGATGCTTCCCCAATCCGAAGCCCTTGTCCCAAAGCCTGACGATGAACTCTATGGAAGGGTTCTCCCTCCGAATCCTCTCGCAAACGGAAATATCAGTTAGGGATAGGATTTTTAGGGTTTCAATGCGCGCCTCTTGAATGAGCCTAAAGTCTTCCTCGGGGAAGAAGACATCGTTGCGGGCATTGAGGCCTACGCGGGCCATCCCCTTATTCCTCCAGTTTGAACTCCCAAGCGCACCAAAATTCGGGGGGGTGGGGGTCAGGTGGGCAAGCTATGCATCGGGTCTTTATGCGGGGGTCAATGGTGCGGGCAAAAACAGAGTATTCTACTAAACCGACAGATTTGCAGGGAAAATCGGGAAGGCCTTTGCTTTTACGTGCCTCTTGAACCCGGCATTCGTTCATCCGGAATATGAGGGTGTTCTCATCGGGCTCCAGTATCTCCTGGCGGTTTATGTAGGAATATAGGCGGTACTGAAGGGCCTTTTTGAGAGCCTTAAGGCCTCCACCCGGCTCCATCCCCAACCTCTTCATTATCCTCTTGGCCTCAATTGCCGAAAACTGTTCCCAAGCCTTCTGATCCAACTTGATGGCCATATCCATTCCGCAGGCTTCCTCTACGGCCAAAAACCAAAGACCATCGTGGGCGAGCCAGTTCCTCGCTGCATCCTCTAAAAGGCCGATAAGCTCCTCTTTGCTTAGTTGCATAAGAGTTTGACGGTCCGGCATGGCTTTACCCCCCAAAAATTTGGCGCAGGATAAGTATAGCATGGAGCAAAGGAGCAGGCAAGCTTAAAAAAGTGAAGCTAAGGACGGATTGCAGTTATTCTTCCTTTAGGCTTTTCCGGGGCTTTATACCCCAACTATTAGTGGTGTAACGCTAAAGGATAAAATTGCTACTTCCTCAGAGGCCATTGCCACTCCATTGGTTAGAGGCTAAAATGTATCTTGCCCATTGTTAGCGGAGGATTCCCTGTGAAGCCAGAAGAAGTGTGGCAAGCCACTATTGGAGAATTACAACTTAAAATGACCAAGGCCACCTTTGATACCTGGCTCAGGGGTACTACTTTTTTGGGTTACGAAGACGGGACCTTTGTAATAGGGGTTCCGACTGCCTTCGCCAAAGATTGGCTTGAAAACAGACTTTTGGGCCTCATAAAAAGGACTGCTTCCAGTATAATGGGGAGAACAGTGGAAATTCACTTTGTGGTTCAACCTCCTTCCTTTCCTCAGCCCAAGGAAGTTCCGCCGTTATTACAGGAAAAGGCCAAATCCTTCTCTTTCCACCCCGATTACACCTTTGAGACCTTCACCGTGGGACCGGGGAATAAATTGGCTTACAATGCAGCTTTAGCGGTAGCCACAGGCAAGGACCAAGCTTACAATCCACTCTTCATCTACGGTGGTGTAGGACTTGGCAAAACTCACCTCCTCCATGCTATAGGCCACCGAGCTATCAAGAACCACCGGAAAGCCCTCTACGTTTCCGCTGAAGACTTCACAAACGACTTCATAAACTCCATCCGCAACAAACGCACTGGGGATTTCCGCCTCCGCTACCGCTCAATTGACCTTTTCCTCATAGATGACATCCAATTCTTGGCGGGAAAGGAGGGAGTTCAAGAAGAGCTTTTCCACACTTTCAATGCCCTCCACAAATGCCAAAAGCAAATCGTTATCGCCAGCGATCGGCCGCCGAAAACCATACACCCCTTGGCGGAGAGGTTAAGGTCCAGGTTTGAGGGGGGGCTTGTTGTAGAAATCCGCCCCCCTGACCTACAGACCCGCATCGCCATCTTGAAAGCCAAAGCTTCCCGCAGAGGGATGGAGTTTCCGGATGAAGTGGTGGAATTCATCGCCTCTCAAGTCCAAGGCAGCGTGAGGGAACTGGAAGGAGCTTTAAACCGCTTCATAGCTTACATCCATTTTATGGGTATGAAACCGACGCTGGAGACAGCTTGCATGGCTTTGGAAAAAGACGGGGAGGAAAAGCTTTCACCAGATAAAGTGATAGAGACCGTAGCCGCTTTCTTCAACTTATCCCCAGAAGACCTCAAGAGCAATCGGCGCAGCAAGGAACTCAACCTTGCTCGCCAAATGGCAATGTACCTCCTCAAGGATTGCCTTTCCCTATCTTTCCCCCAAATTGCCAAACTTTTAGGCAAGAAAGACCACACCACTGTGGTCTACAGCTGCGAAAGGATTTCCCGCCTCCTTGAAACTGACGAGAAGGTTGGCAGACAGCTTTCTCTCCTCAAGGATCACCTCCTAAAGCGCTGAGTTTTCCACAGTTTCCACAGAATCCACAGACCTACTACTACCTTATCTCTTTTCTTACTTTGACTTAGAAGGCAGTAGAAGTTAAAATTTCCACAGGGTTGTGGAAAGCTGTGGAAATTGGGGAGGAGTGGGATGATACCCTTAAGGCTTAGGCTGAAGAACTTTTTGAGCTACCGTGGCCCCGTAGAGTTGGACTTTGCCGATATAAGCTTAGCTTGTCTCTGGGGAGAAAACGGTAGTGGTAAATCAGCCATCTTGGATGCCATAACGTGGGCTCTGTGGGGCAAGACCTCGCGGACTGATAGTTCTCGGCGTAGCTCTAAAGAACTTGTGCACTTAGGGTCCAATCTAATGGAAGTGGAACTGGAATTTGTTTCCGGACAGGACCTCTACAGGGTGAAAAGGACCTTTTGCCGCTACAGAAGTCCTCAAGAGCAGCTTTACTTGTACCAGGTTCGGGAAGGGAAGGCCTGGCCCATCATGGAAGCCACAAAAGACGATACGCAGAAAAAGATTAATAAACTCCTTGGGATGGATTACAGCACGTTCATAAACTCTGCTTTTTTGGCCCAGGGTAGGGCGGGTGAGTTCACCTCAAAACGACCCTCTGAGCGCAAGGAGGTCCTGGGGAGAATCCTGGGCTTTGACTTCTGGGACAGCTTGGAAGAGAGAGCAAAAGAAAAGCGAAAGGAAGCTGAAAACAGGGAAAAGGAACTCTCAGGAGAATTGAAACAGATAGAGGCTGAGATAAAGGAGGAGAGAAGGCTGAGGGAGGAGCTTGGGCGAGCCGAAGTTGAATACAAGCAATTCAACGCTTTCTACAACAGGCTGCGAGAGGAACTCAGAACCATAGAGGATGAACTGCGCGCGCTGGCGGAGAAAGAGAGGACATTAAGCGAGAAAAGGCGTAAACTCGGCGAGTTGGCGAAGGACATTGAAGAGACGGAGGGCAAAATAAGGGAAAACAGGCTTAAGATTGAAGGCTATCGGGAAACCATCAGAAGGGAAAGCGAGATTCTGGGGAACTTGGAAAAGCTTAGGAAGGTCAGGGGAGATTTGGAAAGCTTGAAGGAAGAGATTGAAGGACTTAAGCCCTTTGAGGCTAAAGCAAATGAGCTGGAGAGGAAGATTGCGGAGGAAAGGAGCCGCTTAGAGGGGGAGCTCAAAGTTCTAAAGGGGCAAGAGAGGCTATCGGCAACTGAGATTGCCAGCCTTGAAGGTTATCGGAAAAAGTTGGCCGAAGTGGAGGAGGAGTTAGCCTTATTGGACGCGCAGGAAAGGGAAGTAAAAGAGTTGGAAAGCAAGGTGGAGAAGCTTGCAGGGGAGCTTAACAACCTGGGGAAGGAGAAGGATTTAGCCAAGGAGGAAGCTCGCAGGCTCAGGGAACAGCTGGAAATGCTGAGCCAAGCTGAGGCCAATTGCCCCCTCTGTGGCCATCCCCTCTCTTCCCACCGGAAGGATGAGTTGGTTGGAGAATTTCGGACCCGCTTGGAAAGCATAGGTACCTTTGTAAGGGAAAAAGAGCAGAAGGAAATGGAATTGAAGCAGGAAAGAGAGGAGGTGCAGCAGAGGATTCAAGCCTTGCAGAGAAACTTGACTCGGAAGAATGAGTTGGTAATGAGGAAGGCTGGCCTGGAGGAAAAGATAGAAGCATTGGAGAAAAAATCCCAGGAGCTGGAGAAACTCAGAGCCCGCATCGGGGAAATGGAGGAAATCCTGCAGAGTGGAAACTATGCGCTGGAGCTCAAAGTTGAAAGGGAAGCCTTGGAAGAGGCCCTTTCCAAGCTTAGGGAACTTGAAGGAAGGTGGGATCAGCTGAGCAAGGAGGAGAAAGAATTGAGCTTGTGGGAAAGGGAAGCCCAGAAACTGGAAGATGCCCGGGAGTTCTGCCAAGTACTGGAGGAGGCCGTAAAGGACTTGGAGAGAGAGCTTAAAAAGAAGCGGGAGGAGAAAGAGGATTTGGAGTCAGAGATAAAGGAGTTGGAGAAAGAAGTGACTCGCAAAGGCGAGGTGGAGCGAAGGCTGAAAGAGAAGGAGAGGGAAATGGAAGAAGTGGCTGAAAAGAGGGATGAAGCTTGGGGCAAGGTGGCTTCCATTGAAAGCCGGCTCAGGAGGATAGAGGAACTTAAATCTACTAAAGAGAAGAAGGAGGCTGAGCTTAGGCAGGTTCAGGAGGAGAAGGGACTCTATCAAGAATTGGCCGAGGCCGTTGGTAAAAACGGGGTTCAGGCCATGATAATTGACACCGCTCTCCCCGAAATTGAGCGGGAAGCCAATGCCCTCTTAGCTCGGATGACGGAAGGAAGAATGCAGGTTAGATTTGAAACTCAAAAGTTCACCCAGGGGGGCAAGGTTCAGGAAACCCTGGACATAAAGATATCGGATGAGAAAGGGATAAGGGATTACGAGCTCTATTCAGGTGGGGAAAGGTTCCGGGTGGATTTGGCCATAAGGATAGCTTTGGCCAGGCTTCTGGCTCGGCGGGCTGGGGCTCCCTTGTCGGTCCTTTTCGTGGATGAAGGCTTCGGGACTCAGGATGCAGAGGGACTTGATAGGGTGGTAGAAGCAATAAACTCTATAAGGGACGAGTTCAAGTTCGTGTTAGTGATAACTCACTTAGAGGAACTCAAGGAGATGTTCCCTGTCCGAATAGAGGTAACAAAGAGGCCTTCAGGCTCCAACGTTGAAGTGGTGAGGATCTTGTGAATGTTTCACGTGAAACACCCCATTTGCAGTTACGAGGGCGTCCCGTATAGTTCTAAGTTCTGGAAGGGCCGGGAATACGAGGATTTGGCGGAGCGCATTGCCTTAAGGCGCCTTTTGCCCCAAAGGACCTCCGCCCTTCTGGATGTGGGGGCTGGCTTCGGAAGGCTGGCCGATTTGTATTCGGGGGCAGAGAAAGTGGTCCTCTTGGATTGCTCTTTATCCCAGCTCAAGGAAGCCCAGGAACGCCATGGCCACGACCCTCGCTTCTCCTTCCTGGTGGCTGACCTCTACAACCTCCCCTTCCCCGGTGGCACCTTTGACACCGTCGTGATGGTCAGGGTAATCCATCATGTGGCTGATGTGCCTACTGCCCTTTCGGAAATCAGGCGTGTAATCGGGGAGGGAGGTACGTTCATCTTGGAATACGCCAACAAAAGGCACCTCAAGGCCGTAATCCTCCACCTCTTGGGCCGACGCCCCAACCCATTCTCCACTGAGCCTTTGGAATTTGCCCCACTCCACTACGACTTCCATCCCGCCTGGCTGGAGAAAGCCTTAAGGGATGCGGGTTTTGTCCCGGTGGAAACCTTAGCTCTCTCCTTCTTCCGCCTGCCTATTCTTAAGAAGCTGTTCCCCCCTCGCTTCTTAGCCTTGCTGGACGGCTTCCTCCAAAAGCCGCTGGCCTCCTTTAAGCTCACCCCCAGCGTGATCGTCAAATGCCTGGCGAAACCTCAAGCCTAAGGGCTGGGCAAGATTTCTATCTCTACTTCTTCCGGTTGCCCCCTAATTAAGCTGAAAGCCTTAACCACAGGCTTCTGGGGATCGCACAGTGAAACGATGAGGTAAACAGCCTCTGGATAATAGGCCATTTCCAAGTCTGTGGCCGAAGGGTAAGGAGGATACGAGGGGTGCGAATGGTAGATCCCGACCATCTCCCAGCCTTTCTCCTCCATATCCATCATCGCCTTGTACTGAGCCTCTGGATCAGCCCTGTAGCGGTATGGGCTCTTTTCCAAATTGGGAAGCGGATACACTTTCTCCACCTTGCCCCCCTTACCACCCAAGAGCCCACAAGCTTCGTTTGGCATCTCCTTAAGAGCATGGGCTATTATCTCATCTAAATGCTTCTGGCTCAGAACCAACTTCATCGCTTTCCTCCCCTGCAAATTGCTGCAAATTGACAGAATTGCTGGCCTGTAGTAATATTAATTTGGAGGGATGGCCGAGCGGACGAAGGCGGCGGTCTTGAAAACCGCTGTGGGTAACTCCCACCGTGGGTTCGAATCCCACTCCCTCCGCCTTTTTATCAACCAACTTCCCTTTAGCCGATGGCTGGCGTCCCCTTGGATTCCCCGCACCTTTCATGACACACAGAGGGGGGG
>Ga0071330_1073600_pt1 | contig 30093 bp, 29 predicted proteins | sample GBScel77sediment_FD_63802 | JGI IMG/M metagenome (GOLD analysis project Ga0071330, IMG submission 63802) | Hot spring sediment microbial communities from Great Boiling Spring, Nevada - Cellulolytic enrichment Sediment 77C v2 (version 2) | ecosystem: Environmental > Aquatic > Thermal springs >...
TTTTTATATATATTAAACATTTAACACACTGAAGCCTTAAGGAATCACATTTAAAAATCACTAACATTTCCAAAAAGCTATACATACAAAGCAAAAATTCTACAAAAAACGCAAAAATCATTTAAAAAATAAAATCGTCCCTTTTTTTTTCCCTGTATTTCAGCAATACATAAACTTGATTTTTGTATATACATACATTAATCTTATTTCTAACAGGTTAGGAGGTGATGTGTGGTGTGGTTAAGTGGTGTGGCAGGAGGTCAGGTGCTAAAAGCCTTTATTTTACAGGCTTTCGGCAAAGGGACAGTGGACTCTGGATCCACGAGTGGAGGTTCGAGTCCTCCTCCCCCAGCTGAAAATAAAAGCTCTGTGCCGATTCAAGTCCAACCTTCACAACTAAAATTTTTCGCAACAAACCCCCAGTGTAATCTGGCTTTTTATCAGGTGTAGAAGAAACACCGACCCTACCACACCACACCACCACACCACACCAATTTTTTAAATTATATAAAAAAACTTTTTTTGAACTTAAAAAAACTCAAAAAAATGTATATACAATGTATAAAGGCATAAAAAACCTCTACCTGATTAAAGGAAAACTGGTATTTAGAGCACACATTAGAGAAAAAGGGCAAGAAAAACATGTATGGAAAACGATAGGGATACCTGAAAACTTTACTGATGAGGAACTAAGGGAAATCGTATCTGATCTTCTTAAAGAAGTTAATCTATCCACACGACAAGAAAAAACAAAGAAGAGTCAGCAAAAAACACCAAAGGTTCCATCACTAAAGGTTCCATCACTAGGTGAGATCATTACAAAGTTTCTTGAGTGGTATAAAGAAACGAGAAAACCATCTTCTTACGAAAGACACAGAAAAAGCTCTTTACACGTGATGAGGTTTTTTGGGAAAGACACACCTATTGATCAGCTAAACAACGGAAAAATAGAGGCGTATAAGCTGTGGAGAAAAAAACAAAACGTAAGCCTGGTTACTATTAACAAGGAACTGAGATTTATTTCAACGATGATAAACAAAGCAGTAGAATTTGAGTGGATCCCACATCACAAGCTTTACAAAAAACCTATTCTGATAAAGGGAGTAGATAACAAAAGACTGAGATATCTAACCGAAGATGAAGAAAAAAGGCTCTTAGAAGCTATAAAATCACCACTCGTAAAAGACATCGTCATACTTGCATTAAACACAGGACTGAGAAAGGGTGAAATTTTATCGTTGAAGTGGAGTAACGTAAAAATTGAGATAAAGTGTATTATTCTTGAACCTCATGAAACAAAAAACAAAAGAAGACACGTCGTACCACTTAACCACAAAGCATGGGAAGTGATAGAAAGAAGACTAAAAGAAAAAAGAGAAGATTGCCCTTACGTGTTTCACAGAGAAGGTAAAAAAGTAAAGTGTATTAGGAAAACTTTTAAAGAAGCTTTAAAAAGTGCAAACATAAAAGACTTTCGTTTTCACGACTTAAGACACACTTTTGCAAGCAGGCTAGTTCAAAAAGGAGTTGACATTTACGTAGTCAAAGACCTACTCAACCATTCTGACGTCACCATAACTCAAAGATATGCTCATCTACGATTTGATAACTTAAGAGAAGCTGTAGAGAAGTTGTAGTTATCTTAAAAACAAAAAAAAAAAGACAACCCTTTAAATCTCCAAGAATTTAAAAGCACATAAAAAGCCTAAACGTAATTGAAAAAAATTAAAACCTTATAAGCAAAGGAGGGGGAGTTAAAGGATTTATGTTTGACATTACCTATCTTCTGCTAAATGAAGAAGCTTTAACACCAGAAGAAAGGCTAGCACGGGCAATAGTTTTAGATTGGTTTTCTACTTTGAAAAGTCTTTTATTAAAGGACAAATTCAGTGAAAAAGATGAGATAGTGTGGAGGAGGGAAATTAAATGGCCCTTTACTGAGAACGCTCAATTTTGGGTAGAAGAAGTTCTAGGAGGAAGTGTTACAGCTCTTAGACTTCTTGCAAGTGACATAGAAAGGGTGAGGATGGGAGAAAATCCTAAGTACTTTCCTCTTCTTCTTGAAATTGTAGAAAGAAGGAAGCAAGAAAAAGAAGAAAATAGAAAACACAAAACCCAAGAAAAAAAGGCGTTAGGTACTGCGTTATGAATAAAAAGACTATGGCTGTTAGAAAAAAACAAAAATAAGATAACTGGTAAAATAAGGTTGCAACAACACATTTGAAAAAATGAAAGTAGGCATAAAAACCACATCACGGAGGGGAAAAAATGATGTTAAGTAGAAAAGACAGCGATAGTGAACTCATTCAGATTATGCTTGATTGTCAAGACAAGTTAAACACCGAACTTAAAGGAGAAGATTGGAGAAGTCAAAACCTTCAGTGGCATAGGGCAATTTGGATAGAGTGTGCAGAGCTGATGGATTGTTTTACGTGGAAGTGGTGGGCTAAAGTGGAGACTGATTTAGAAAATGCTTTAATTGAAATCGTAGACATTTGGCACTTTATCCTTAGCTGGAGTTTGCAAAAAGACTATCCTCTTGCTATAACCATTGGGATAATTGAATACGCAAAAACTACAATTAAAGAAGAACTATCTATTGAAAAAGTCACAGAAAGTATAGAACTTTTAGCTAAATACGCCCTGGATAAAGACATTACGGGAACTATCTACACCTTTTATAGCCTTCTTTCAAATCTCTCTTGTGGGATCAAAACTCTTGCAAGGATTTACTTTGGGAAAAACACTCTTAATTACTTTAGAAAACTGAAAGGAATCCAGGAAGGAACCTACAACAGGTATTGGAATGGCGTTGAAGACAATAAAGTAATGCTTAGACTTATCAAGGAAGTAAAGACAGATGTAAAAGAAGTGGAGGAATTCCAAAACGAGCTTATGAGTTTGCTTGAAAAAGAATACCAGAAACATTTTCAAGCAAGTAAGTAAATATAACAGGACACTTTTCTCTACTAGTTATAAAAGTATGCACTATAAGTAAGAGGCTTATAGCTTACAACTACTTTGAAGTAAATAGGAGAAAAATGATAAAAAGTATAAGTAGGATAAAACCAATCGTTAAAGCTAGAGAAAGCTTATTAGTGCTATCCTTTGCGGTTGTCAGAATATAGGGATAGTGTTTTGGTTGGAAAATTCTATCACATATAAGGTTTACAACCTTTCCTAATTCAACCCCTGCAGAATTTGGTGTTGAAAACCTGCCAGAGGAAACTAGTTCAAGAGTGGAAATACCCCTATCTAAAGTGTGACCAATTGCTAAAAACACAGGGATATTAATCTCAGCTATAGTAAAACACGTTTCTGGTCCACCTATATTTTCAAGGTCTTTTTTATCACCTCCCCCACGCACGATAAAGATGACATCTGGTTTATCTTGCTCAACTATTGTTTTTATCCCTTCTGCCAGCTTTTTATCGTTTGAGAGATACGTCTCGTAGTACTTTAGTGAAATGTGTTTTCTGTAAATACCAGCTGTTTCATTTACTCCGTGCTCAAAATCAAGGTGTGTTTGTGCTCTCAACCCATGGATAACTACTACGTTTAGTTTCAGATCTTTTCCCTGTTGTTTCTTGTCTAAAAGAACTCTTTCAATATAAGAAAGAAAGCTATAATTTTTATTCTTTCTTCTCAAAATGTCTAGCAATTTTTCTTCTAATGCAACAGTTGAAAGATTTTTATCCTCAACCACGCTAAAGTTTCTAACCTTTATTCTTGGGTAAACACCTCCATTTGGATGAGCATAACACTTAAGTATTCCTTCTACCTCAACGACAGCACCTTCGGGGATGTCACTTGGAAAGTTGTCAAGTGTTACCTTGTATTTTTTATCATCTGTAAGGTATATGTATCCATTTTCCTTTAATATACATCCTTTAACCCTGACAATAAGGCAATCTCTGCTTGAAGCAACAAGTTCAAGGACATCTGAAGGGGAAAAAACGAGAGAAGAAGGAATGTGTTGAGTAAATGCTTTCTTTTCCACTTCTATACTTTCACTTTCTTTTTACTCTTGAGTTTTTCACTCTAATATTTTAATAACAGGATCTTAGAAAAATACAAGAAAAATGAAATAAAAAATCAAAAAACATTATTTTCTTCAGTTATGTTTTTAACAATTGAAATGGTAGTGTCTCATTAATTGTGTAAACTTAATCACAACCCTTATCTATCCGACAAACCTCTCCTTGACCACGTTTAGAACCTTCTTCTCCGGAAAAAAGAGGCAAAGAAGAAGGTGTTTGGCTTGAGAAAGAAGCTTCTGATTGAGCTTTTTCCTCTTTTCTTATAGTTTCTTTTGTAGTTTGCTTAAACAACTGAGTTTCTCTTTTCTCAAGAGTTTCGTTAAAAACCTCTTTTTTACCAATCCTTTTGGAAGAAGTTTCTAACTTTTCGTTAGTTTCAAGCTTTACGTAATTTTCTCTAAGCCAGTTAATAATAGCATTTTTACCAACCAAGGCCAAAAGATAGTTATCTTCTCTATAAAGAAGTAACGGCACTTCTTTAAGGTCTACAAGCCTTATCAAGGCATAAACTTCTTGTGCTTCATACAACTTTACAGGTATTTTATTGTTTTTAACGTATTCTTCTACAACCGCACAGTTAGGACAATTCCTCTGATAAACCAAAATCGGATAATCTAAAGGCACTGGCTTTAGGTTTACGTTTACTAAAAAATTAGCGGTTAAAATTCCTAAAAAACCCAAAAAACCTGCTAATCCCCAAAAAACTTTCCTCTGATAAATCACGTCTAAAACAAAACTAAGGATAACAAGACAAGCAACCACTAAACAAAACTGACAGAACTTTTTCATCCAAAAAGCTTGAATTCCAAGAAAATAACCTTCTACCAGCAAGCAAATTCCTAGGATAAAAAGTCTAAATCTTTGGGAAAAAACACTTTTCTTACTTGTAAAGTCAAGCAAGGTCAATCCTAAAAGAACGGCAAAAAGAAACACCCCTAAGTAATTAAGCACACCAAACTTGTCAAAAAAATGTATTATCTTACAGGATTCTGTTTGACATAAAGAACTGTTTTTAAAGTTCAAGTAAACTTCATAAGAGGTTAAACCAAACCCGAAAAGAACCAACAAGAGTAAAAAGTATTTAACAAAAGTTGGGCCTTGCTGATAAGACCTTTTCTCCCCTATAATCAACTCCATCTTTAATCCTACCTCCTACTTGTAATGTTTTTCTATAGCTCTAGTATTTTAATAACAAGATTTTGGGAAAATACGAGAGAAATAAGACAAAAAACCAAGAAAAAGAAAAATTTCGTAATTAAAGACAAAACAAAAAAAGGAGGGCACAAAGCCCTCCCTTCCTATAAACTTCCCGTGGTAAGGATGAATTCCTACCACGGGAAGTTTTTAATAGCCTGTATGGGGTCAGGCGGATTACTCCGCCTGATCTCCCAGGCCCTATGGAGGGCCTTTCTTAAGGCCGTCCTTTTTTCTTCGTCCTTAAGTTTTCCCATGAGGTGTTGCGCCTCTTGGGAAAACTTATAAGCGTAGCGACCGCTCTTTGCGGTCACCACACTCTTTATCAACCTTGAAATGTTATCTATCAGCTTCTCCTCCTCCTTCGAAAGAGGAGAACAAGATATCTCCTCTTCCGAAGGATCCTGGGGAAGCACAGGGATCCGTACCTCCCCAGTGAAATTCCTCCAGACTTGGTTAACTACGAAGTTAACCAAGTCCTTGTCCCCAAGGACAAAGTCCTCAGGGACTTCTTCCTCCTCTAGAGGAAGAGAAGGAAGCACATTTTCTTCCTCTTCATTCTCTTCCCCTGATAAATTTGGTGGAAGTGGGACATACTTTTCCCCTTCCCACCAAAATTTAAATTCTTCCTGGAGGAATTGGTCAACCAATTCCTCCAGGTTAAAAAGGGAAATAACACCCTCTCCATTTTCCTGACCCTGGCGCCAGTAATAGCGCCAGGTGGCTGCAGGAAAACCCGCTGCCATACATTTCAAAATGAACCATCTAGCCTCTTTATAAGGCCAGGTGGCTTTGGCCGCAAGGCAACGTGCCTCACGGTCAATCAATTCCCCTCTGGAATCGTCCAAGGGGGTAAACAAACGATATAAGTACTCCCCATCAGGGGAGTACTCTAAGTCATACCCACCTTTCTCCCGAGTGGTCCATGGCCACTCAGGTTCATCGTGAATGAGTTCCAAATCCAAATCCAAGTTCATCATACCCATTTTTCCCCCTCCTCCTTATTTTTTTTTATCCTTTAACATAAAGGCAAGTAAAGTCCTCAAACCTGACTTTCTTCATTAGAGTAGAAAAGACGAAAGGATTTAAAGGGGAAGCTTTTAAGGTTATGTAGAAGATCGCACAAAAAGAGTATAAATTAATAGAAACGCAATGGCACTCCCAAACTCAATCAAGAAATACCTTATGGGTATTTTGACACCACAATAAGCACACCTGCCTCTAAGAAAAACATAAGAAAAAATAGGAATATTGTGATACCACTTAATTTTCGTCTTACACACAGGACACATAGATGGAGGACGAATAATAGACATCCTTCGTGGAACACGATAAATTAAGACATTTAAAAAACTCCCTACACATGCACCAACTAAGAAGAAAAAAGTTGCTGCAAGCATAGGTACTGTTTTTATTAAGAACCAAAAAGTACTTAAGAAGTTTTCTGTTTCTAACCACATGTTTTTATACTATTCAAGCTTAAGATGAACAGGAAGCTCATCTTCCTTTTTTACAAACCTATCTTTGTAAGCAGTAACCCTATTCTTCCCTGAAGATTTGCTTCTGTACAAAGCCTTATCTGCAAGTTTTATTGCACTGTCAATGTTTGTGTCTTTCGCAATTCCTGCTGATACGGTAAACTTTACCTTACGAAAGAACGGGTTTTCTTCCACCTTTTTTCTAATCCTTTCTACTGCCCTGAATGCCTCGTCTACATTAGCCTCAGGTAGAAATATTATAAGAAACTCTTCCCCTCCATACCTAATAACGATGTCACTAGAACGAAGACTCTTCCTCAACATGTCGCCAAGCACTTTTAACACCTCATCTCCTGTTTGATGACCATAAACATCGTTTATCCTTTTAAAATTATCTCCATCAATTAATGCCACACAAAAACTTTTACAAAGACTTGAGATCCATAACTTTTCATCTTCAAGAAACTTTCTTGAAAAGACTCCAGTAAGATCATCAAGATAAAGCGATTCTATACACTTTGAAAAATTAACCCTGTTTGCCCCCCTTTCAGATAGAATTTTAAAAGCCATATTTTGTCCTTCGTTTATTGCAACTCCTAAAGGTAACCCCTTAAGAATTGAAGCAATATAACTTGAAAAAAAAGCATCTCCACAGCCTGACGAGGAAACAGGATTCTCAACAGTATAGGAGGGAAAAAACCACTGTATTGTCCCCTTCTTACGTCTTTTGTCAGGGATGTAAACCTTTACTCCCCTTGGGCCGTAAGTAATAATCCATATTGCTTGAAGAAACTCCAGAGGATTTTCCACCCCTGTACTGTCTATCACTGCTTCTAACTCCAGGTTATTCATACAAATAGAATGCACTTTGCTACCTACCTCTATTCCCCTCCTTTTTAAGAACAACACTGCATTTACAAAACGCTTTACCTTCACCTCACTCACTCCTGAAATAAACAAGTTTGAACCTTCCGGACTACAATTTAAGATGTAGATAATAGTGTCAACGTGAAGATTACAATCAAAATAACCATAGTGGCCTGGAATTAAGTAAAGCAGATCTGTGAACTGTTTTCCAATCCATTGCCTACACGAAGGATGATCAACACACGTAGAAGTCACAGCATACTTCAACTTTCCTTTCTCCCTAATAGCCAAAAACCCAGGTTCTGGAAAGTCGTCTTGCCCTAGATAGAGAAAATGTTCAACTTGCCTGTCCCTTAAAAAATCCCTTACTATCATACTTGTGATTGACTTTCTTGGAAGAGCTGACACAAAAACTGGGTGTATACCACTTTCTAAAAGCCCCATAAGAACGTTAAATGAGGTTCCACCAATGGAATAAGCAAACGTTCCTGGAAGATCTTTACCATCCTTATCAAATGAGAAGTCAGAATCAGCAAAAATATCAATGTGTACTGAACCACAAACAACTATGTCTCCTTTCCCCACAATCAACCTCTATTGCTCTAACTTACACAAGGCATTATATGCTTTAAGGAAAAAGTCTTTCACTTTTTCTTCATCTTTAAACCCATCCTCTCCTTTTAATCCACTGTTAGCATCTACTCCAAAAGGACGTACTGCCTTAATTGCTTGCTCCACATTAGAAGGGTTTAACCCTCCAGCTAATAACACAGGAAAGGGTCTAAAGTAGTCTACAATAGCTCTGCTGATATCCCAGTTATGAGTTTTCCCTGTTCCTCCTATCTTGTCATCTGTTCGTGAATCTAACAAAATTGCATCTACTTCACCTACATACGTAGAAATGTACTGAATCAGTCTTGCTAAGTCATCTTGAGACACGTCACCCGATGGAACATGAAAGGTCTTAATAATAAAAACTTCAGGATAGTACGTTTTTATGCTTCTTATGTCCTCTGGAAAAATGTCATCCTGTAATTGTAAAGCAAAGCTGGTTGAGGAACCGAGTAAGAGATTTGACCTATAAGATCTTAAAACAGCATTGAGAAGATTGTTAATCTCTCGAAAATTGTTTAAGTGAGTTACAACCACTCTCAGTATGTCGTAAGGTACCTTTTTAAAGAAGTAACCAACTTTCTCTGGAGGAATAGCATCTGAAGTCTTATACCTTACTCCTGAAATAAAACCAACAGCACTTACTCCATAAATCCTATGTTGACAGACAATATCTAACTCTTGCTCAGTCTTAACACCGCATACCTTGATTCTATACATACCCTCCTCCTTGTATTGCAGGCTTATTATATTCCCTACAACAGTAAATCATCTATAGAAATGTCCTTTCCCTCACCAAGTTGAGTTTCAGTGTGCAATTCTTTACTATCCCCTTGTATTATCTGATCAACTTTTGTGTTTTCCATTTTTTCTGTTCCCTTTATTTGAGCCCTCTCTCTACTAATTGATTTGATCACGTCTTCCATAGCTTTTGTTTTTAACGAAAAATTGACCACTTGCTCATACGCCTTGCACAAAACGAACAAAGCAAAATCGTCTTTCATCTCCTTCCAAAGGTCTTCCAAAAGTTGTGACAGAAAGCACTCAAAAACAGACCTTTTTGATAGAGGCATCCTCTGTTTCAAAAATACGTGGAGTACTTCGTTTAGATCTGAATCCTTAATAATAAGATTCACTCTATGTCGGTACATAGCGCTTACCTTATCCTCTACTGGTCATCTCCTTTTAAGGCTAAAGATTCTTTTATCTCCTTAACCACGATCTTAGTAACACCCTTCACATTTGCTATGTCTGCATTTGGAACAATAGTTATCTTAAACTCTTTCTCCTGCTCAGGATCTACAAAGAACGCTCCACCTCCACCTATAACCATAGACTTGATATCACTTGCTACCACTCTCCATTCAGATCTTGCAAATAATCTGCTTTTCAACCAATCAAAGTAATACTTTCTAGCAAGCTGAGTTAGGTACTCGTCTCCACCCTCAAGAAAACGGGCAATCCTAAAAGGATCATCCTTACTTGCCCTTTCAAGAAAAGAAACAAGACCAGCTTCCTTGAGACCAAAACATAACTCTCTTGGTATAAAAGGAACTCGTACTAATTTTCCATTTTTTTCCACCGTTTTGTAGCGAGCAACTAAAACATCCACCGTGTTAAAGCCTATGTCAAGAACAATAACGTCTCCAGGAGTTCCAGCTTCTATCCATATACCTGAACCTTGTATTAAGAAAAATACATTACTATGATCCCTCTCCGGAAGCACCTCTCTTATTCTTAAAGCTATTAAATCCTTCTTGTTCCAGTCTGACATGGAAAGAAGAACGTATAATCTATCAAAATCATAACAAAACGCTTTTGTAAAAACAGGAATACCAAAGTTTTCAAGCCATCCTGGAGTCAAGGTGGGTAAAGGAACACCACAAGAGAGAGCATCTTTTCCTACGACATAACTTTTGCCGTGTACTGATATAGAAAGCGAATCCTTTAGAGAGTTTTTTAAAGTGTCACTCCACTCAGGAATTTCGCTAATAGCACTTGGTATTTTGTCAAAAGAGACCTGCATTCTACCAGAGCTAAGATTGACAAAAAGTTTAGCTATCTTAAAGTTTCCATACCCAGGATCTACTACGTAAACTTTGTACATAACTTCCTCCTAAATCTACGTTTTTTTATATTACTTAAGTCAAGTTACCTGAAAAGAAAAAGTCAAATAGAACAGATTTCTTTCTCTTGTTCCCGAAGAGGAAAGTATAAAAAGGTTATTTGCATGCCCCTACTCTGGTTAGTATAACAAAGACAGTTTTGGGTTTACGATCAGTAGGGGACCAGCTGGGTGCCTTAGAACATGGGATAGGAACAGAAGAACTTCTCGATAAGAAGGCATTAATTGTTATTGTTACAAAACCACCATCATAATCAATAGTCACGGTTCCAGAATAATCGTCTAAAGACTCAGGTCTAAACAGTACAGTAAAAGAACAATCCTCAGATGATCCATCGCATGTATTGTCTCTTATTAAGAACACGTCAGGATCAGAAGAAGTTACAGAGTTAATAGTTACACCTCCCTCATTAGTAACAAAAACAACTTGTGATTCCCCAGGATTGGTGAAGGTAATATCTTCTAGGGATACAGTTATGTCGTCCGCTCTTACTACAGGAGCTGGTGCTTCTCGTACTGATAAGAACAGTATAATCAATATCAAAGCTCCTAAGAAAAGTCCTTTAATAGCATCCTTCATAGTCCACCCCTTTTTTATTTTTTTTATTATTAACTAATCCGTAAGAAAAAGGACTCAGCCATTCATAACTCTTGGAAGGACAAGAAAAAAATCATTCTTTTGAATGAAAAATAGAACCATTTAGTTCCTTAAACACACCTATAAGCTCGTCAATAGCCTTTTCAAGCCTCTCCTTTTTTCTTACGTATCCACTATAGTCTTCATGAAGAAGACAGCTCATAGGGTCCACAAAAAACCTTATAGCTTTTTCCATGTCAGAAACAAGAATCCCTCTTTTTAAAACCTCCTTGTACACAAGCAAAAAAAACAGTAAACCAGCCTTTATCCATTGTGACTTTTCGTGCTTTTTCATGGAATCTAGCACAATCAGAAGAGGTAGGTCCGTTCTTTCAGATAGAGAAAACTTAACAGTTTTACTTTCTCTCTTTTTCACAAGCTCACACCTCAAATAGTAACCATCCTACCTCAAGCCTAAGCCCTATTTCAATAGGTATTCAAACCTCTTTTCCAAAATGTCATCAATAACCATTGGAGGCTCTATATAATAACCCTGCACAAAAGGAACTCCAAGCTCACAGGCAATTCTGTAGTGTTTGTCATTTTCCACTTTCTTCAAAATAATAGAAGTCTTTCCTGTTTGGTTTGCTAACTTAACAAGATGGGCTACCTTTTCTTTGAATTTCTCACAAACACTCATAGGAAGCTTTACATAATCAGGAGCCAGACTAAATAGCCTGTCCTTGTTTGAAAGGACCCTTTCTAAAAGGTCAAGATCTGCGTTTTCCATTAAATCAATCGCTGTTTTAAAACCTCTTCTCTGAACAAGGTTAATAATGTTAAATAGGTTCTGCTCCCCCTCTAAGCTAGTCTCCTCATCAATAGTAATATCTACAACTATCATCTTCTTACTTATGCCTGATTTCTCAAAAACCCATGACATTATCTGTGTTAGATCTTTAAACTTAGGAGCCCCTGGAGAAACGTTAATAAACAGTACAAAATGCCCGGGTACCTTTTTCAATAAAAGCTCTACTTCTTCAGCTGTTCTTTCATAGAAGACATAATTGATGTTTACAAAATTACCAGATTTTACGGCAAAGGAAAAAAAGTCTTCTGACATAAGGACTTTATCATTAGATTTAATTCTCATAAACACTTCATAACCAAGTACTTTACGCTCAAAAGTTGATACAACTGGCTGGTAAAAAGGAGTTACCTTCTTTTCTTTAATGTACTTCGCAACAGTATAAGCTTTGTTTAAAGCATCTTGATAGTTGTCCATATTTCCCGTTTTTATGTAATACTTGGTACAATACATTATACTGTCTGCCATCCAGAAAAGTTCCTTCGGCGTTTCGCCATCATCAGGAAAAGCCACTACTCCAACTGACGCAGTAACAGATATAGACACGTCTAAACGTTCTACGTTAATCGTTAGTTTCCCTAAGTTTTCCTGAAACTTGCATGCTATAGCTGAAGCTACCTCCTTTGGGGCACCAGGCATAATCACAACGAACTCATCACCACCATAGCGAGCTACGATATCTGTATTCCTAAAACTTCTCTTAATAAAATTTGCCACTTCTTTTAAACAGATGTCTCCCACTTCGTGTCCATACGTATCATTTATTGTCTTAAAGTTGTTCAGGTCCATTATCACCAATGAAACAGGAAACTTTAACTTCTTTGCCTCCCTCAGTTTTAAATCCAACACCTCCCAGAAAAAGCTCTTGTTTACAAGCCCTGTAAGATGATCCTTTCTTGACGCCGACTGTGAATAACCAAGCCATTTGACCAATTCAATACAACTATGTAGAAGAGAAAGAAGCATCTCAAGCTGGGAGACTATCACTTCTCTGTTGGGAGAAAGCAAAGCCTCATCTAAAGCCAACCCTGAAAAAAGTACTTTGACCTTAGTAGAATCTATAGAGGTAAGAGCATCGTCATCCGAAAAAGAAGGATACTCACTTTCTTTTATATAGAACGTAATGTTATCGTCTATACCCCATAGATTGACATCGCTTCCTACGTGAACTTGCTCAACTATTATATCTTCTTCAGTAACTCCCTGTACAAGGGGCGACAACTCATTCAGTAATGAGTCCTTTATTTTTTGTAAAAGCCTGAACGTCCTAACTTTTGTAAATAGAACAATTTTCTTTGACTCTTTTACTTGTACGACAAAGAACAAAGTATGTACAGGAAAAAAAGTTAATATTTTCCTTAGATTGAGTTCTATAAGCTGACGCCAGTCGTCTTCTGTAAAATCAGGAATAATCCCGTTAAAGTCAGGAAGCCTTGATATAAAAATGTCAGATGGGAACTCCATATAAAACCTCCAATCTTTTTTAGGCTATTTTTTAATCTTTATATTTTCTTTAGAATTCCGCATTCACAATAACGAAAAGGTATTCATCTTCTTGATGTATCTCCCTACCTAATATACCCTTTGAAAGAGCCTTGTTCCCTGTTTTCAGACCCGCTACGACAAAATAGTCTCCCTTCTTCAGTAAGATTTTGTTCAATATGTTTTTCTCATCTACTAAAGGTCTCTTAATCTGAATAGGTTGAAGTTCAGGATCTGCCTGCCAACTAGTAACAGCATAATCAAATACGTACGATGACTTCAAGAAAAAATCCATAACCACTTGTCCCTCTGCTACAACCAGTGGGCGGAATATTAGACTAAGTCCCACCTTAACAGGGTTCCAAGTAGGTTTTCCTTGCCTTACTTCAGAAGTATACTCAGCATAATAAGACGTCAGATCCCCAGGTTCCCAATAACCATATTCCTTGGTAATAGAAAATTCAGCAGGAATACCGTTGGCTGTCATCAAAATAGGACTAGACAAAACCTCCACCTTTCCAAATTTCCTGAGATAATTAACAAAAGACTTGAGTCTGTCCTTTGATTGTAGTGAAAGAACAACAGTACCAGGCTGGCTTTCCTCAGAAGACGCAAGAGGAACAACTTCTATTGTACCAACCAAGGTCTTGTCTAAGTCAAGTAAGTACCTCAGCGAAAAGTCAAAGGCATGGTCTTTTGATAGTTTCAGGTTAAGTACTACTACTTTCAAAAGTACATACCTTGTTTGTGCATTGAACTCTTTTTTTATTGATTCTGCAAAATCTCTTAAACGATTTGGCGTTCCACTAGCAGTTATCCATCCACTAACTTCAGAGACAGAAACTAACGTAACACCACTTGCCTCTGCAATACTTTTTACTCTATCTTTAAAAGATTCAGCCTTGTTTTCCACTGAAAGAGTTTCAGCCTCTATTTTTCCTTCTGGTGGAAATGCAAGTAAAGTAGGTATCCACAAAGAAGCAATTTCAGAATCATTAAGCACTATATGTCCCTCTTCATCTCCCTTAATCCACAAATCATATTTATTTGCAATCATTCTGAAAAAGTCTTTAACAGTTCCAGCAAACTCAACACTTACACGGCGATTGCTCAGTTCCTCATTCGAAAAAGCAACACTAATACCTGCTACTTTATTGATAAAACGCATTACATCTCCTAAAGGAACGTCGTTTAAACTGATTGTTATGCTTTTACTATAAATTGGATGCTCAAGTCCTCTCAAGTTTTCTGGAAGATTCACCACTATCTCAGTGTTAAGCTTGAGACCTTGCTCCTTTTCCAAAGGCTCTCTGTAAATGTCCTCAAGCTCCCTTTTATCGTAGTATGAACTCTTAGATGAACTTATCTCTTCATCAGGTATGTCAGGAATAATCAAACTACATGAAGAAAATAAAAATAGACACAAAGTTGATAGAAAAAAGAGTATAATTTTTTTAAAAAGGAGTTCAAATTCTTTCATACCCTCTCCCTTTCTTTTTAATTATTATTAACTACGTGCTAGGGGGTAAAAACACATCATCCATTTTTACCATTTTAGAAAACCTAACTTTATCTTGTGCTTTCTCTAGAGCATCCTCATAAGTAACCATTCCCTTTTTGACTAAGCTGGCAAGACATTGATCAAGAGTATTCATCCCGTCTTGTTGGGAAGTTTCAATAACACTTTGTAATTGGTAGGTTTTTCCTTCACGGATGAGGGATCTCACAGCAGGAGTAGCAGTCATTACCTCGTAAGCAACAATCAATCCTTTCTGATCCCGCCTAGGAAGCAGAGTCTGAGAAATCACTCCTTCTATTACGTCTGCGAAATCCATTCTAATCTGATTTTGCATTTCAGAAGGAAAAGATTGTATGATTCTATCAACTGTTTTTGCAGCAGAAATGGTATGTACCGTAGATAAAACTAAGTGTCCTGTAAGTGCAGCCTTTATAGCAAGGTCAATAGTCTCTGTGTCTCTCATCTCTCCTACTAAGATAACGTCAGGGTCTTCTCTTAACGCTCCCCTTAGTGCCTCAGCAAAAGATTTAGTATGTTGACCAACCTCACGGTGAGAAATAAACGACTTCTTATTTTCATGTATGTATTCAATAGGATCTTCAATGGTAATTATTCTACACATCCTCGTTTTGTTTATCTCATTCACCATTGCAGCAAGAGTGGTTGACTTACCACTTCCTGTCGGTCCCGTAACAAGAACAAGTCCACGAGTAAGACTAGTAAATCTCTTTAGCACCTCAGGTAGTCCCAAATCGTCTATTGAAGGGGGATTCACAGGAAGGTGCCGCATAACAGCTGCCACTCCTGCAAGTTCAAAAAAAACGTTTACCCTGAAACGATGGTTATCTATCTGTAAAGCGAAGTCAATTTCCCCACAAAAATTACTAATTGCATCCCTTTTTCCAGGAGGAACAAGAGAAAAGATGTCTTCTCTATTCACAGGGCGGAAGTTCTCAAGGATTGTAAGCTTCCCCATAACTCTTACTCTTGGCTTTTCCTTTTCAACAAGGTGTATATCAGTTGCTTGTCTTTTTGCTGCTTCTCTAATTAATTTCATTAACCACTCCGTCTCAACTCCACCTTCAAGGGTCGCTAAGTCTATTCTCATGGTTGGTCTCTCCTCATGCTATACCACTTATTACGAAATAACAGACGGTAATTCATATATAGGAACCACAACAGAAAGCACAGTATATCCAACAATTAGGCCTAATAGTAATACTGCTAAGTAACCAAGAACCGATACAATCAACCTGTAATACTCACTTGTCAGGGAGGTATAATACTCGTATGCTGTTCTCATTGTTCTATCTATACTTCCTGATAACTCCCCTGAACGAAGTAGAGTGACAAATATAAAGTCTGTTTCCTCTGGGTTAAACGACTGAGAAAGAGTTGAACCTTGTTCAACTAATTGCTCCGCTTGTAACACAATCTGTTTAAACACCCAGTTTGGTAAGACAGACCGTGCAATACTTAAACATTCCCTTATGCTTATTCCTGACTCAACACCAACGGAAATAACAAGGGATAAATAAGTCAAGTTATAAGACTTCACAACTTGACCTATGATAGGCAACTTGTAAACTATTTTATCTCTTATCGGTTTTATTATGGGATGGTACTTTCCAACAGTAAAAAACGAAGCTATCAACACAGTTATTAGTGGAAGTATCCACCCATAATGAACCAGAAAGTTGTTTATAGACATTAACATTGCCGTTCTACGTGGAAGGACTACACCGCCAACTAACTCCTTGTACATATTGGTTATTTTTGGTATGAAAACAAAAATCATTAGAGAAAGTAAGATAAACACCATGGTAATAATAAAAAGAGGATAAGCACTCTGTTGTTTTAAAGTCTTTCTTAACTGGTATTCTTCTTCTAACCTCCTAATCTGTATGTCCATGAGCCTATCTAGCTGCCCAGATAACTCTCCAAACTTCATTGACTCGATAAAAACAGGGTCGAAAACTTCCGGATAGTTTGCACACGCTTCTGAAAATCTAGCACCCCTTGATATTTGATCCTTTATAGAGGTGAGTATTTGACTAAGCCTTTTATCCCTTTTATAAATACTTCTTGCGGTCTCCTCAAGAGCCATCGAAAGGGAAATACCTGATTTGATTAAAGTTCCGAGTGTTTTTAAGGCTGTTATCACGTTTTTTTTCGAAATGCCTCTTCTAAATAGAAGAAGTCTAAATGGAGAGAAGTTTGAATAGGGATCACCAGTTGATACCAGTTTGGGATCTTCTACTAGGAATAGGTTCTGGCTCTCAAGAAAGTCGTATAACTCAAGCAAAGAGTCAACTTCTACTTCACCTTTAATTTTCTTGCCTTCCCTAGTTTTTGCTACATAGCTAAATCTAGGCATAGCCTTTAGACAGTTGGAGTATGTTCTAACTCCAACACCGGGTTATTTATATCGCGCCTCTCGAAGCTGGAAATAAACCCGGTAGGCGCTATTTTCCCAGCTTCACTCATTTTCATATTATAGAAAAACATCATCCGGTGTACCACAACTTTTGTCAGGGCCACACGATTTAAAACTCGTTCCCGTATATACAAAAAGGGATCCCCATGCATCGTATGCATCTTTTCCCTTAAGAAATCCCTCTCTCACTAAAGTAACCACACAATTAGTACTTCCTATAGTACACCCTGGGGTATCTCCATCATTTACGTCTCTATAAACATTTAACGCTGCCTGTGCTTGAGAGAGTCTTTCAATTGTAATGTCATGCTTGGACTGTATTGCATCTTTTACGTTAAGAATAACGTAAAGGTCATCCTTTTGTGGGCTGAAATCATGAGTTGAATTATTATACAAACTATCAAGGTTACCATTTAACCCCTTGCTTAAGATAACAAGATCATAAAAAGTGCCATTATAATTAACAGGAGAGAAAAATACGTAATCTCTTCCCCATATGTCCCTATATTGGTCAGGGTTTAAGAGATTTTTTACGTCATTTATGCTCGTAGGTATCCTATCTGTTTGATAGTTATACTCATACACTGCAGCCTTTAAGATTTCAAATCGTTTCTTCTGTTCTTTGTCAAGATTTTGCCGGAAAATGTAAATATTATTCGCAGCTGACGATAAGATAATATACCCTGCAATTGCAAAGATTATTACTCCTATTATCATTTCAAGGAAAATGTACCCTGCTTTCCTTCTATTCCTCGTCTTTTGCATTAACCTATCCCTCGTAGAATTTTCTGCTTTACTTCACTCATAGAAGTGATTTTATCCGCTACTTTCCTTAGTGCCACCTGAGCTAAAGTCTTAAAACCTGTTTCCTTAGCAGCTTCTCCTAAACGCACTATACTAAACTCACTTCTCAAGAGCTCTCTCTTGACGTTCTCATAAAACAACCAAAGTATTTCGTAAACTACAGTTTGTTTGTAATATCCAGAACCAGAACAATAAGTACACTTCATATTGTCAAAAACAGGATCAACAACTGTGTTTGGTACATCTACCGCGAACTTTTCAAATAGTTCTCTTTCTTCTTCAGTTATCTCCCTTTCCTGCCCACAGAATGGACATACAACTCTAACGAGTCGTTGTGAAATAATAGCTATTAAAGATTCAGCAATCATTGATGGATTTATTGACAATTCTATTAGTCGTGGGATAGTTTCAAGAGCTGTATTTGTGTGTACTGTAGAAAGTACGAGATGACCTGTCAAGGCTGCATGAAGCGCAGTCTTTGCCGTCTCTTCATCTCTAATCTCACCTACAAGTATTACGTCAGGGTCTTGACGAAGAAATGACTTTAATGCACTGCTAAAAGTAACCCCAGCTTTTGGATTTACCTGGACCTGTCTAAATCCACTGATGTTATACTCAACTGGATCTTCAACTGTAAAAATGGCAGTTGTAAAGGGATTTCTCTCAAGTAAAGCGGAATAAAGAGTAGTAGTTTTACCACTTCCTGTTGGTCCTGTAACCAATATCATCCCATAAGGATGTTTTACCGCTCTTTTCAAAAGCTCTAAATCTTCAGGATAAAAACCTAAGTTGTCTAGTTTCATAGCAACTCTTGTTCGGTCAAGAACTCTGAGAACCAAGCTTTCCCCTCTTTGAGGAGGGACAGTAGGAATCTTGCTGACTCTTAAGTAAACTTTTTTCGTTCCTTGTATGGTAACTGTTAATGAACCGTCTTCTATGTGTAATTTGTCCCCTATTGTCATTCCTGCTGCCTGTTTTATCTGAGTGGCAACAGGCTCGTAAAGAATTTTGTCAAAAGTTCTGAAGTGAATAAGGTGACCTCGTACTCTATAAAAAACCCTAAAAGCCTCATCATCAAGGACAAGATGAATATCTGAAGCTTGATCTGCAAGCCCCTTTAGTATTAAATAGTTTACAAGCCTTGGTACACCAGCTGTTTGAGCCCCGACTCCTTCTCTTTTCAAGGTATCTGTTAACTCGCTTGAAAGAAGATCTATCCTTTTGTCAAATGACAGTTCTTTGTAAACCTTTTGTTGAGTAAGTATAAGAGACGTAAACTCAGCAATAACTATCTCTACGTTTTCTCCTTCAAAAATACTTTTAACGTAATTCAATGCATTAATATCAAAAGGATCTGCAACAGCAACTATAACTCTACCATCCTCCCTTCGTAAGGGAAGAACTTTCATCTCATAGGCAGTTTCAGCATTTACTTGTGTTGCTACGTCATAGTCTATTTTCTCTTTCTCAAGATCAATACGCCTGTAGCCTGTCTGAGCACATAAAGCAGTTACTATGTCCTTTTCTGTGATAAAGTTAAGGTTAAGGGCTATTTCACCGAAGCGTTTTCCTGAAGTTTTCTGTTCTTTTAGAATGGTATCAATCTGTTCATCAGTTAATATTCCTAGCTTTTTAAAAAGTTCACCTATACGTTCTTCCTTTTCCTCCGAAAAAAACAGGTACCTCTTGATGGGATTGTCTACCATATCACACCCTCCTTTGTCTTAACACAAAGAACCTTTTCATCCTCATTGTCCTGTTTTCTCAGCATTCTCGTGGTTCTGACTCTTTATTCCAAGCTCAGTTAAATTAATAGACCTTATTTTGTCTGGTGGTGGAGGTGGAGGAACCTTTGACACATCTTCTTTCCCCTTCTTATCAGCACTGTCTTCTCCCTCTTGTTTCTTTGTAGACTTAATGGTCTCTGTAGTAGTTTCTGTAGCCTTTTCTGTTTGAGTAGCAGTAGTAGTCTCAACTACTTCACCTGAATAGGCAAAGGGGACGATCAGATAACCTTGGCTTAAGTGTAAGGGTTCAAGTAGTAAGTAAGAACCCTGCCACGAGTTCTTTGTTAGAATGTAAACTCCATTGGAAGTGAACAACCTATCACCTGGTTTAAGATAAATAAATAAAGGCTTACCAGTTATGCTCTCTATTACGTAATAACAATTCTTTCCATCCCCTATCACACCAGCTACTCTGAAGTTTTCAGAGACGTGGTAATTTTCTGGGCTCTTTTTGTACTCTTCTAGAATCTTTCTAAGACTACGGGCTTCTTTCTCTTTTTCCTGAACCTGTTTTTCAAGATAAGTAAGCTTTCTTTTCATAAAGATGAGTACATTTTCCTTACTACCTAGAGGAATCTTTTTTAAGTCGGATTTTGAGAGTACAGAACTGCTATCCCTTTTCCCACTAGGTATTGAGGACTCTCCCGGCTCAAGCTCTGAGGAAGTACTGGTAACCTCTCCTGAGACTGTAGGGGATCCATCATCGTTGGTTGTAGGTCTACTTGAGTAAACATTACTAGGTCTTCCCAAGTGAAAGGAATCTTTACCTTTACCTCTATCACCAATAGATGAGGTAAATCCTTCACTTCTGGACAGATTACCTGCTTTGTTGCTATCTCTTTTATCTCCCACTGAGTAGGGAAACGAACCATGTTTTGGATCAGTGATTGTTTCTGCTCTTGCGAGAGAGATAGAAAAGACTCTACGGAAGGAATTGCTAACCATATTTGTGAAACCTGTGGATATACTGTGAGGGAAAAAAACTGTCTTTTCTCCTCCACACTTCTCTTCAAAGCATCTAGCATAGTTGTTGCCCTCTTTGTTAATAGAGGAAATACGACGTGGTTCACTATTATCAATATTACCAACGTTAATAGGACTAGGATTAGTAGATATTTCTTTTTTCCAACAAACTTCTGAGTAAAGATTGTTTTGATGAGTTTCACTGATCTCACCTCCTATATCTTGGATCCACCTTATTACCTCCTTTTTGTCCTCCTCGCTAAACACGTAAGAACAGGCCTCAACGTAACATCTATTCTTATCAGCTTCCAACTTCTTCACGTACCCTATAAAACCATTGGTGGGGTTAAGAAAGCTAATACATTCAGTCCTAATCTTGTTATCAAAAACGCTCTTTAAAGAAACGTAGTCATTTTGTATTTGTTTTAACTTTTTTTCTTCACTTTTAAGAAGATCGACTTCTTTCAAAATACTAAGAAAAGCAGTCGTAGAACGATACACCTGAAAAGTGTAAAATATACAAATAGCTGTTAATAAAAAAGTGAGAACTGGAATTAAATACTTCTCAAGAGAGGGGTAAATACTTATAAACTTCTTTGTTAAAGCTCGCAAAGGATTTTGTATACTACTGGTAAAAATTGTTTCAGGTGCAGTAGCAAGTTGTTTTTCAAGCTCCTCCCAGTCATCTATGAAAGTAACAGAACTATCATCTGGGGTTATAGGGAGGTTGAATTCAGGTGTTTTTATAACAAAATAACGGACTTCATTGGCTCCTCCACTGCTTCTTTTAATTTTAGGTATGACGTCCGCTAATAACCCGGTAAGTCCGTCTATATTAACACCTCTGCAGAAAAAGATGCCTTTATGTGAACATACCGTTACGTAAACACTGGATTGTGTATTTTGGACAATGTAGACTCCTAACGCATTGGCAGGTAGGTTCCTTACAGTATGCAGCAAGAAAAAAAGAGGTGCAGGGAATAATCTTACCTTGTATCGTGAGGTCAAACCATAAGCATGAACCGTATTTTCCTCAATGAAAAACAAAACATCTTGAATTCTGTAATTTATATATTGCTTTTCAAGTTGTGTTTTAATCCATACTTTCTGTTCCCTCTTTTTCAGAGCTTGTGGCATCTTATTAGGAAAAGAGGCATATATAAGATTCTGGGGGAGAAAACCTACATAAGAAGCCTTTTTTGCGATCTCTTCTTCTACTTTTAGCTGTATCTCATCTAGAAATACAACAGTAGTGTTTTCCATCTTATTCCCTCACATATAGGAGTCCTTTTTATTAATTTTTAAAAAGTTTTTAACGGACTTAAGATAGGTAAAAATATTTACTTAACAAGGAGAAAAACAATAACACGTTTATAATCAAAGGTACATGCTCTTATGTTCCTTCTACCCATTGAATTGAGCCAGCTGTTGGGCCATCACCCTGATCAACTTCCTTGTCCAAGTCCCTAAACACTTTTTCACATTCTTCATCAGAGCACTCTATTTTGAGATAATAAACTGTGACACCTGAAGTATCATCAGTATAGGCTTGTAATAATAAATAACGGGCTCCTGGAATGACACTCGGAGCTTTTGACAAATAACCTTTCTGTATTAAGTCGTCTAAATAATCACCGTTTTCGTTGTCGTCTCTCAAATCACCTTTCACCATTGCTGAATTGACAGCAGTTCTTATAGACGTAACATCTCGAGCTACTGCTCCAACTTTTCCTCTATGAATATAATGATGTAATATAGCAACTGCAACTCCTATTATAAGGATCAGTATAAAAATTGCTATTACAAGGGAAAGCAAGGTAACACCTTTTTCTCTTCCCTTGTGCTTAAATCTCTTCTTGTGATGTACCTTCATTTCTTCTCTACCTCCGTGCTCTTTTTTCTCTTTCTTTAAAAAAAAAGGGAAGGGGTAATCGCCCCTCCCCTTTGTATTAAACAAAGGTAAAGATTATTGTATTACTCGTGCCATGTGCTCATTCCAGGCTCAGCATAGAGGAGGTAGAAAGCAGTTACAGTTGAAGTTGCATTGCTATCATTCCACTGAATTGCACCTTGAGCATTTCCATTATCATTATCAAGCTTCTTATCAAGCTGGGATACAATGTATTTTGCCATGTCATAAGAATCGGCACCTTCATTGGCGAGTTGAATGTAATAAGAAACGTTATTATTAGCGTCTGAATAACGTTTAACTTGGTATGAACTAAAGACTTGATCACTAGGTAATTTAGAGAGCCATCCTTCATTATAAATGTCATCTAGGTAGTTCCCATCGTTACCTTCATCTACCAATACACCAGCATTCTTTGTGTAAGCAGAGTCAAATGCAGTTTTGATAGCTATTAAATTCTCGTTTGTAGCAGCAACTTTAGCATCTTTAAGGTGTGTTAACAACATAGGTGTAACTGCTGCCCCTATTAAGAGCACAATAGCAATTGCTACAATAAGCTCAATAAGGGTGAATCCTTTTTTGTGTTTCTTTTCGGCTCTTTTCTCCATACTTGCACCTCCTTAACAATTTTTTTGTGCAAAATAAAGGAAAAACACTTTGTTACTATCTCTTACGTCAGCCCTTCCAGCCAGACATATTTCACCTCCTTTCTACAGTGTTTTTTTTATATATAATTTAAATTTTTTAAGCAATGTCCTCTGTTGTTTGTAGAAGTTTTTGTATGTGTGCTTAAACTTTTGTTTACAGTATAGGACCTTACCTATTAAGGCCATAAACTTTTTATTGGGTAGACACAGCTCTTTCTATAACCCTCGAAACCTTCTTAGCATATGCTTTCCCCTTTGCATTTCTGAAAGCCCCTCTTCCTGTGTTATAACAAGCAAGGGTATCTTCCCACTTGTTGTGGTATACATAACACCTCTTCAATATCCACGCTCCCACAAAGATGTTTATACAAGGATCGTAAAGATCCTTTACATGTATCCCATACTTTTTTAACACTGGAAGCCATCTTGAGTTTATCTGCATAATACCTATGTCGTGACTACCGTCTTTGTTACGATTCACCGCTTTATAATTGAAACCACTTTCTACATAAGCCACACCCCACAAAACTAAAGGGGGAATATTATAATACTCACCTGCTTTAACAAAACATCTTGTTATTTCTTCAGGAGTGTATCCGAGGCAAGTTTTAGCCATAAGTAGAAACAAAACTACATAGGTAACAAAAATCTGGCATACTACACGTTTTATTAATGTTCCCATCATTGTATTTGAGTAATACCTGCGTATAAACTCCCCTGTCTTCTTGTTTCTAGTGTTTGCATTTCCTCTGGGGTAAAAATGCTTCCCTTTAGAATAAGAAGGTAAGCCTCGTATGGTGATCTTCCACGGTAATGGATCACCTTCTTATGCCACCCTCGATCTGAAATAGTCAATCCCTTTGCTACAAGAATTTTTGTCACCTTGTTTTTTACGTCCTCAAGCCCTTCATAATACAAAAATTCATGTGAAAGAACGTTTTTTCTCCTCCTTTGAATGTCAACAAGGTGTATTAGTCCCTGTTTTCTTACATAAATGCAGTTCTCAAATGTAAATCCAACAGCAGGTTGTGCTTGATCTACATTTAACAAACCAAAAAGATCCTTCTTAAACTCATCAACATCAAACCAAAGCTCTATATCCTTTAACTCTGTGTTTCCAAGACAGAGTGCTACTTCTAAAGCTCTTGATTTTGTGTCAGCCTTTTTCAAAGCACAAGCAACTTCATGTTTTGTAGGAACGTGATGTTCTCTAATTGCTTGTGCTATGTCTTCTACCCACACTGGAAGATCATCACCATATACACGTTTTGCCACAGCCAAAAGTATATTGGCAGATATAAAAGAATGACTATGACTACCAGTATATTTTTCTTGATATTCCCTTACTTTGCCTATGTCGTGAAAAAGTGCAACAGCCACAAGCCGTGGGACATGAGCCTCAGGGGAATAGTATGATTTTTTAGCCTCATTAACAATTTTAGTAACAACATTTATTGTGTGTTCTCCTAGCGAAATCTTTGCTATAACATCTTTATAGCTAGTTATTTGAACTGTCTCAGGGTCTTCTTCAATTCCACTTAGAGAAGATACGTTAAAATGCTTGTCTAGAAGAATGAAGCCTTCAATAACAAGAGGAAGAACATTTTGGAGCCTGTATTCCTCAAGGTAAGGCGTAACAACAGTGTTCCATAACTTCTTAAGTGGCTCATGCTTTAACATAGGCAAAACTACTCCTTTATCACCTGAAACCACAAACTCCTCTTTCTCAACTGTCCCTTCTGGTGGCTGAACTTCGTATTCCATTTCTGTTTGTACTTCTACTTCCTGTGACTTATCCTTTATACTTTCTAGAGGTTCAAGTACCCATATCAATGATAACTTTTCAAAAGGAATTACCATTTCAGGGACTCCTTGTAATACATCTAAGTTAGCTGTTTTCAGGTTTTCTCCACTAAATATCTTCCTAAGATGTTTTACTTGGAATAGTAGGTACAAGAACATAGGCACAACTACAATTATCAATATAGCCCCTACATACACATGACTCTGCAAAAAACTCGTAAGCATACCTAACATACTTTGCATCCCTTCTTTTTCTCTTGATAAATAAGCTTCTGCTTTAACCTTTCAACCTCTTTCCTTATGAAGTCCTTGATGTTTTTAATAAAGGTATTATATCCTTCTTCTCCTTTGTCCTTTTCATATATCTCGTTCAATTCTTTTTCCCATATAGATGTAATCTCAACAGATGAAAGCGAGCTGTCATTAATTAACTCAAGTATAAGTTTTCTTCCCTTCTCCGTTGAAATAAGTTTACCATTTTCTAATCTTAAATAGCCAACTTCCTTCAGCCTTTCTATGACAGAATCCCGTGTTGCAGCTGTTCCAAGTCCTTTTGCCTTCATCTCTTTTACAAGTGTACCCTCAGTAAAACGTGGAGGAGAAGAAGTTTTATCTTCTTCTACAAAGTGTCTCTCCTTGTAAACAAGCACTTGTCCCCTCTTTTGTGTTTCTAGTCTTAACCCTTCAAATTTGTGTAGGTCTTTTTTATCTTCTTTAACACCATACACTTTCCTCCACCCAGCCTCTACACGAAAATTCTGACAAGCCTTAAAAACAAGACCACTCACTTTTGTGTTTATCTCAACACTAATCTTCTTACTGTCCTTAGAAAACGCAGCAACAAACCTTTTCAAAACAAGGTTATAAATCTTCATTGAATCAGAATCAATGTTTTTGGGAGGTGCCCCCTGTGGCACAATAGCGTGATGATCTGACACCTTAGAGTCATCAAAAACTCTCTTGTAGTTCGAAGACACCTTGTTCCAATCTATCAGATCTCTAAACTCTTTAGGTGTCAAGGTTTGAAGAAGATCCCTAACCTCGTGGACTAGGTTCGAAGGAAGGTATTCTGAATCAGTTCTAGGGTAAGAAAGTATTCTGTATTCTTCATAGAGTTTTTGAGCTATCTTTAAAGTCTTGCTTGGTGTAAATTTAAAAAGTCTGTTAGCCTCTGCTTGCAAACTAGCAAGAGAAAAGAGTTTAGGAGAAGGATCAACAACTTCTTTCATAGACACGTAATCAACCATTCCTGTTTTTCTGTTTTCTATCTTTTTCACTACCTCTTCAAGCTCATCTTTGAGAAGAGCATCTTCAGGAAGATTTTTTAGATCAAAATGTCCAAACTTCTTACTGAACATGTCTTTTGCTGATGCTTTAAAGTAAGAACCTCTAACGAAAGTTCCAGTCCACTTGAGATCATCATAAGAAAAATCACACTTAAGAAGAAAATAGGGAACAGGTACAAAGTTTTCAATTGCAAGATCCCGTTCAACAACTAGCCTCAAAGTGGGAGATTGTACTCTACCTACACTCCATACGTGAGTGACTCCTTCTGCATGTGCTAAGCCCTTTTTTCTCTGCATAAGTGTAATTAGCCTCGTCATGTTAACACCAACGATAAAATCTGCATGTTGTCTTGCAAGTGCAGCATAATAAAGAGAATCAAATTCCCTTGAAGGACGCATACCATTCTCAAGCGTAGAGAGAATTACCTCTTTTGTTAATGCTTTTGACGACCAGAACCTATAAACACAACTCCAATCTTTCCACCCAGCATACTGCAGAATAAGTCTTATAATCAATTCACCTTCTCTTTCCACATCACCAAAATTAAAAACCACTTCACTTTGTTTTATAACAGAAACAAGCTCCTTAAGCAGTTTTTCTGTGCCTTTGCGTGGAGAATATCTAAACTTCTCAGGAAAGATTGGCAGTTCTTCAAATCGCCACTCCTTATTGATAACATCGTCTGCTATATCAACAAGGTGTCCTTGGGCATAAGCAATAACGTAAGGGCCAACCTCAAAAAATATTCCCTTTTTCTTTGCTTTGCCAAACTTTGACTCAAGAGCTTTTGTGATCTGGTAGGCTACAAGATACTTTTCACACAGCAGTAGTATTTTTCCTACTTCAACCTTTTTACTAAAGCCTTTTCCTTTCACTGTCTACTTAATCTGGAAAAAGTAAATCAAAGCCACACAGGCAACAATGTAAAAGCAACAGAATATATACTCTTTTACAGAACCTGTTCTGAAGAGTTTAAATTTTCTGAACTTTCGATGTGGATTAAAGATAGGAATACCCCCTGTCAACATGTCCTCTACGCAATGCATAAACGCCCCAAAACTAAACCACATGGAGAAAATCAAGATTCCAGCTAATACGTCTTTGCTATTGTTAAGAAGATCCGTTCTAAGTAATAAACCCTCGTACCCTTGCTCAAAAAAATTCTTTATGGTAAAATATGAAAGGTAACCATAGGGTTGAGTGTGTGAAACAAAAAGTAACAAGGAGAGAGTAATAAGTAGCCACACTCCAGTAAGGTGGCTGTAAGTACGGTGTTTAAGCCCTAAGGATTCAAATACATCTGGAAAAATACTCCCTGGCAGGCTAAGAACGGCAAAAACAGGGTTACCTGTTAGGGAGAGTGTTGTAAAAAAGGTCACAACCTTATGAGATTGCCACTTCATTTGTACCTCCTTACATGTTTTTCAAAATTCTTAAAAAACAGATCAGGTCATATCCTCTTTTGTTAAATATGTAAAAAAGCAAACGCAAAAGTAACTTTCAAAGAAGGGTAAACATTTTATGAAATTTTTTCTGTTTACCCCAAATCATTTTCACCTTCTTGCTGTTATTTGTTTATATAACATGAAACAAAACAGACACGCATCACTTCCTATCAAAAAAAAATCAAAGAGGAGGTGACGTATGGATCAAGACAAGCTTCTTGTTGGTAAAAACGGTAATGCAAAAACAATCTATGACCATGTGTATTTTAGAGTCTTAAAGGAACTAGAACAGGTTTTCAACAACCCTCGCTGTGAGAAAGAGTTAAGAGAAAAGTACCCCGCATTAAACTTTATCATAGCAGAGCCAATTTGGAACTGCATAAAGGCAGCTATGTCCCTCATACACCATGGCAAAGAGGCATGTTTCCAGCAGGCTCTTGACTACAACCATAGATGGATTGTTGAGCCTGAGGATCTTGCAAGCGAGCTTACAACATGCATCATAGAAACACTGGATAAGTATAAAACACTCAAGATAGATATAGAAGAGTTAGCAAAACCTATAAACCTCGAAAACAGTACAAAGAAATTCATCGTGTTTCTTGCAAGAAGTCTTAAATCAGTATTAATTACGAACAACCAAGGCGCTAAAGAGATTATACGTTATATAATACTCACAGATCAAACAATGCAAGTCATGGGGGAAAGAGAGTTTCACTCAAAAAAGAAGAAAATTAAACATCAAATAGCAAACATAATCTCAAGAAGAGAATGTATCTACTTCAGTGAGGCAAGCAACTTGTATAGGTATCAAGGTAGACAAGGAAATAAAGAACTGACTGACACTGAAATTATAGAAAACATGATGGACAGATTTATTTACTGCCATTTCATTGGAGGATGTGGAACATACTTGTCAAACCCTGAACTTTACATGATAATAAAAGAAGAGCTAAAAAATAAAAAAATAAGAATTTAGATCAAAAAAAAAGAAAGGAGAGAAAGAAAGACTCCTTTCTCTCCTTTCCCTATTTAATTCGTTTTGCTTTTTTTTTGAAAAAATTAAAACTTTACTCCAAGCTTAAATCCGAGAATGTCTCTGTCAGACTCAGGTTGTCTAACATAATCGTCAATAACTGAGGAATACTTCCATGAGGAAGCATCAAAATTGTCATGTGCATAGAAAGCAGAAAACTCAACTTTAAGCCCTTTCTTAGCAACATTCTTCACCCCTATCCCTGCTTCTACACCGTAACTCCATGCCTCATCAGGTTTAACAGTAACATCAAGAAGCTCAACTTCGTTTCTCACATCAAAATTATATCTCACATAGACATCTCCGAAAAGGTAATAACTTCCTATGTTATAGACAGGTCTCACTCCTACTCCAGTGTACCAAACTTTCCATTTCTCAGCATAACCTAAAGAAAACAACGTATTTTCAAGATGTCTTTTCCAATACTCATAACCGAGCATCACGTAAGGAGTAATCTCAAAACACTTAGAAACTTTAAAACTCTTTCCTACGTCAAGCTCCAAAGACCATCCATCATATTCGGTATTACTTGAGATTGAATCACCACCCCATGTGGCCCCATCATAGTCCACCTCACCACCAAGAATAGTAAATTTCTTAGTAAGAACGAAATCGTGATACTTCACATTTGCCCCTATCTCAGCTCCATGTACCCATCCTTCCTCTTCCACGTCAACACCCTTCTCGTCCCACTGGTAATAGTAAGGCTTGTACTTCATAAAAAAATCAACACCAATAAGTTTCTGTAAGTCTGTAGTTGATGCTAAAGCATTACCTGCAATAAGAGAACAACAAATTACACCTAAAATAGCACCTTTTTTCATACACACCTCCTTATTGAGATTTTCTCTATATTTATATTTAGCAAATTCACAAAACTTCTACCGTCTTTAGCCTTCTTTATTTTAAATAACTTGAAAAATATAAGACTAACAAGCCTAACAATCTAAAAATTAATAGGACGCACTAAAAACGTCTAAAGATATAAAAAAAAAAACAAAAAAAAGGAGGTGTTATCATGAAGCAAAAAGGTTCTACTTCAAAAGGTTTCACCTTAGTTGAACTTGCAATTGTTTTAGTCATTATTGGGTTGATCCTTGGAGCAATGCTAAAAGCACAGGAACTCATTAAAAATGCCAATACTAAGAGACTTTACAGCCAGTATAATGAAGTAGTTGCATCTATTCACACCTACTACGACAAATATGGAGTC
>Ga0071330_1065379_pt1 | contig 30029 bp, 27 predicted proteins | sample GBScel77sediment_FD_63802 | JGI IMG/M metagenome (GOLD analysis project Ga0071330, IMG submission 63802) | Hot spring sediment microbial communities from Great Boiling Spring, Nevada - Cellulolytic enrichment Sediment 77C v2 (version 2) | ecosystem: Environmental > Aquatic > Thermal springs >...
TCAGGTATAAGGGATTAGGAGGCAGAAATCTTAAACCTTTATGTAATATCAACAACCGATACCTGATTGTTATTCACTGATCCTTATCCGAGTTTCAATCCCTTATAGGTTAGCTACAAACCATCTAGAATTAGGAACTATATTAAGGACCCAGTAATGTTTCAATCCCTTATAGGTTAGCTACAAACGCCAGAGGACTGGGACAAGAGAGACAGGGTTTCTCTGTTTCAATCCCTTATAGGTTAGCTACAAACCCATGAAGAGCCTCTAGAACTAACCCGTATGTTTTTCCGTTTCAATCCCTTATAGGTTAGCTACAAACCCGTAGAACGTTGGTTCCCAGATCTGAAGCTCAACATAGTTTCAATCCCTTATAGGTTAGCTACAAACTGAAAAAACAATTTACTACATCTTTGGCACTTTCTCGTTTCAATCCCTTATAGGTTAGCTACAAACTAAGAGTAGAAGACACTGATATATGGAACAGAATATGGTTTCAATCCCTTATAGGTTAGCTACAAACTTCCTATGCTAACAGTGGAGCGTTGGTTCCCAGATCGTTTCAATCCCTTATAGGTTAGCTACAAACCGTCAACGTATTGCTTCTCTCTACGATACATACCAGAGTTTCAATCCCTTATAGGTTAGCTACAAACATTCGAGAGAACGGATTTTCAAGCACTGCTGAAGCGCGTTTCAATCCCTTATAGGTTAGCTACAAACTGTAAAAAATGAGTAAGAGTAAATACAATATCAGGTGTTTCAATCCCTTATAGCCCACATTCCGCACGTGTCATCCTTAATTATAATATTTTTCACACTCCCTCCCCATCAATGAAAGAATCTTTTTGGGCACATCTCTTAAATTCGTCACTTTCACTACCTCTTCTCCCATTAGCTCCATCTTTACTTCACTTATACCCCTGAAAAACTGAAATATCCACTTCATTGTGGGTCGCTGTGTCGGTTTCCCCTTCTGATTAGGTATGCTTTCTCCTAACCTGGCTAACTCCTTCCTTATCTTCCACTCAGCTATCGTGTATACTAGTAGTGTCAGTACCATTACCATCAGCAGTGCTGCTATCCTCTCCTCTTTCTTTAGATATACCTCTGATACTCTGAAGCTCTTGTCCTTTAGAAACCTGAATCCCCCCTCTATATACTTCTGATCCTTGTAGTAGTTGAGTATCTCCTCTCCACTTACCTCTGTATCTACATCATTGGTCGCTATTATAAATCTACCCAGCTTCTCCCTTTCCCTCTCTATCTCCTCTTCTATTACCTCTAATTCCCCTTCTATTAAGTAGTACCTGTCTAGTTCTTCTCCCTTCCTCGGCCTACCCCTCTTCTTCTCCGGTTTCCTTAATTTCTCTCTTATCTTAAGCTCCTTAAATCGATACAATGGATGCTTCTCTATCCATCTGTTAGCTTCTTCTATGGCATCTGCCTCACAGTAGAACTCTCTATTCCTTAGATGCATCAGTTCTTTCTCTGCTTTCTCTCTATCTTTCTCTATCTCTTTATCGAAACTGACTTCTTTCCTCTCCCTCATCTCTTTGGAATCTACTACTATCCACCTCTGTTCTACCCCACCATAATTCACCCTGGTCTCACATAATGAATATCTGGCGTCTTCACATTGAACCATCTCCAGTTCTTCTTTTAGCAGGTCTTTTGCCATCTTTATCGTACTTGGTACCCTTGTTATCCAGTAGACATCATTCCCTACTTCTCTTATGTTATCTTCTGTATAGAAACTGCTATCAGCTATGTAGTATACCTTGTCTATCCCTGTCCTTAACTCCTCTTTTAGCTTCTTAAATGTCTGGCGTATTATCTCTTTGTCTGATTTATTACCTGAGTGTATCTCTTCAAATAGAGGCATTCCATATTGGTTAGTAGCCATACTAAGTATGAATTGCTTTAAGTCCCACCTACCATCTTTAGGATAGCCAAATGTTATCTCTATGGCATTCTCTCCATCTTCGCCTTCATACCCTCCTTCTACACTGAAACTAGTAGTATCTAGATGTAGTAGCAGGGGTTCTACTGATAACTTCTTCATCACTTTCAGGGCTATCTCGCTGAAAAGTTTTGTAGGACCATACTCATATATCCTATCTAAAGTCCTTCCTACTGTATCTTCGTTTATATCTTCAGGAAGGATTCCTCTTCCAAGTAACCTCTCTGTGGGTAGGTTATTAAAGTAGGAAGGGAAAAGATAGAGTCTTCTTTCTGTGTAGCCAAGACCATTTAAAACCATAGCCTTAACTATTGTGGAATGTGAGACTTTATGCTGCCTATTTTTAGGTATTTTCTCGTCCAGGACTTCAGAGATACCTAACTCATCAAAGACTCCAGCAACTATGCCTAGGTGATCTATATTTCTGGTAATTATCTCCATATCTTCTATACTTTTATTAGTAACTTTCAATTCTAATCCTCCATCCTTTCTTGAAAGAAAAATTTTAATACATTATACTATACCTGCGGAATGTAGGTTATAGGTTAGCTACAAACTTTTTCGGGTTTCGACCATACCCAGTCATCGACCCGAGTTTCAATCCCTTATAGGTTAGCTACAAACATATCAGGTATGAGACAAATAATATCTACGTATCCCGGTTTCAATCCCTTATAGGTTAGCTACAAACAGAGGAGGTGAAAAGTAATGAAAGCAAAGATAACTGTGTTTCAATCCCTTATAGGTTAGCTACAAACCAATTCACAAGTATGGGTTTTCCTCTACAATTGAAACGTTTCAATCCCTTATAGGTTAGCTACAAACTTCCTTGCATTTTTACGATATATACCAAAAAGTTATGGTTTCAATCCCTTATAGGTTAGCTACAAACAAGAATCCTGAATATCACAGGTGGGCGGTAGAAAGAGGTTTCAATCCCTTATAGGTTAGCTACAAACCAAAATCTCCATTCCTGTAACAGGAGGAAAAGAAGCGGGTTTCAATCCCTTATAGGTTAGCTACAAACTCATTTTGTTCCCATAAAATCTAGGTCCTGAAATTTACAGTTGGACCCTACGCTACAATTTTGAGAATATTATACTCCCAACTTTTATGTTTGTAAAGGGGTATGTGGACGATTTTGAATTTTCAGTCGATCCCCAGCACTTTTTGCACTATTACACATCGACTGAAATTTAGTTAGATGTTTGAGTCTTGCTTAAGCTAAAACTCTTTATATATTATCTCTTACTTTTGGCTATATTTCTATGGTATTTAGTATAATTGGAAGAAAGTTTAGTGACTGGTCGAAGGACATAATATGACCCTGATTTTTATATAATTAGGAGTAAGTAAACCCTTAGGAGATAGGAGGATCTTATGGGTATATGTAGATTTTGTGGGAAGTCAGCAGGCTTTTTAAGAAAAGAGCATAAGGAGTGTAAAGAAAAGCACAATCAAGGGGTATTTTTAATAAGGGCTATGATCTCTTCTTCTCTAAAAGAAGACGTAGAAAAAGAGGACATATTGAGAATTGCTAGCGATAGTTTCATCGATGAAACAGAATTAAAAGATATAATATTTGATGCTTGGGAGGAGATTTTAGATAACGTTTTATCAGATAATATAGTAACAGAGGATGAGGAGAATAGACTTAAAGATATTTTATTTAAGTTTGGTTTTAGTGTAGAAGAGCTAAGTTCTAAACCTTCGTATCTGAAATTAATAAAGAGCCTTGTTTTGAGAGACATATTAGAAGGGAAGATCCCTAGCAGATTAAAGATAGATAGCCCTCTTCCCTTTAATTTTTTAAAGGGGGAGACGATAGTCTGGGTATTTAGCAATGTAAAATATTATCAGACCCGAATATATAGACACTATACAGGAGGCTCCCATGGTGTCAGTGTTCGTATTATGAAGGGAGTATATTACAGGGTTGGGGGATTTAGGGGATATCCTGTTGAAGAGGCAAAGCTTACACTAATTGATCAGGGTATCCTCTGCGTTACTGATAAAAATATATATTTTGGAGGAAAGGTAAAGACTTTTAGGATACCCTACAACAAGATTGTTTCTTTTACTCCTTATTCTGATGGTATAGGAATACAGAGGGACTCAGCAAATGCTAAACCTGAAATTTTCTTAACAGATGATGGATGGTTTACTTATAATCTTCTGGTAAATTTAGCAAATAAGCTATAGTGACTGTTGCAGTTTTGGCTGATAAATTCTAATCTCTAGTTATTAATTTCTCTACAAAATTTATAAACCTTTCGATATCCAAAAGGTTATTTTTCAAAATTTTATAGACTTCTCTATCATTCACTTCCTGATAAAAGTGAACAAGACGATTTCTAAACCTTGCCATTCTTTTATAGGTTTCAGCTTCATCTTTGGATATTAAACCAGACTTGCCCAGGATTTCAAAAGTATCCGAAAAGGTCTTGGGGATACCTAATTTCCTTCTAGCTATTATATGGTTGGAAATATCTATGATAGCTTCAATTACTTTGACAAGATTATATTTCGCAGAGTCGTAATTTTTAAAATCTTCTATAAACTCATCCTCACTAAGCTCAGAGAGAATCACTAATTTAGAAAGTGTATCCTGGATTACTTGTAATTTGTCCAGAATCTTTTTCTTATCTATTTCTATCATTTTCTATCCCTTTTAGAAAATCTTCGTAGAACCCTCTAAGAACAGGTTCATAATCAGCATATCGATCAAAAACTTTCTCTTTGAATTCGGCAAGAAGAATTTCGTCCCTACAGTATATAATCTCACCCTCAGAGAGCACTTCTATTTGAAAATCGACAGAAGCTCTATTAAGTACTATTACATCAATGTCATCTCTTTTGAAGATTTCTGAAATTTTTACTTCAAAATCAATCTCCTCTTCTATTTTAGGAATAAATCCATATAACACTGCAAAGTCTATATCACTTAAAGGGGTCTGCTCAGAAGTGCCATAAGAACCAAATATGTAAAGAGCAATAATCTCTTCTCTACTCTGGCAAAGCTCTTTTACCTTTTTTATTTCCTCTTCAATATTCTCGAGATTTCGCATAATCTATATTTCAGCCCCCTAAAGCTCTATAAAAATCTCTGAAAGCCACCCTTGCTTATCCCCATTATCTCCCTTGCAGTATACTTTGTGGTTCTCATAATATAAAAGATTACTGAATCTTCTTCTGGATTGATTGTGTTCATAAGTTCCATCTTTAATTTTTCAAACTTTGCCTCGGTTATCTCTCCCTCCAGCACAGAATTCTGAACCCATTCCAGATATTTTCTGCCAATCTTTAAGACCTTATTAACCCTCTCCTCATTAATATCATATACCATAATGAGATACATTTACTATAAATTATACCAGTCACCATTCAGAAATTGAAGAACCTTATTCCAGGTTAAAATATCTTCTTATGAGTTCTCTAATTTTTCTAGTTATTTGTAAACTTTCTATGGCTTCATCTTCTAATACTTCTGAACCGGGATAGCGGACATTGACAGCATATACAGATAATTTTATTAAGTTATCCCTATAGAGCTTAAGTTCAGGTAAAAATTCTTCACACTTCTGGAGCAATATATCAAGATCGTGAGTTTTTTCAGGCTCTATATTATTCTCCTGTAGGATTGCTTTCATATATTTCTCTATACATTGCTGAGAATGGAAACAAACAGCCTCTGGTACTGAGGGAACTAATTCCATCTCCCTGACAGCAACAAGATAATCCTTCTCTGCTCTATTTATCCATTCTTCTGTTAACTGCTTCATAAGATGATTCCCTCTTCTATGGCTTTTTTTATAAAAAAGTCACCCAGCTTAAGCCTTTCTTCTATCTCTTTGGGGGTCTTTACCAGGATATCTATCGGAATTGATGTTTTTAACTCTCTTCTAATCAGAAACGCCTGTTCTTTAACTGAAAGATTAGTATTCATTATTATAAGAAGATCCACATCACTATTTTCTCTTGGTGTCCCATACGCGTAAGAGCCGAAAAGTATTATCTTTTCTGGATTGAATTTCCTTCTTATTTCTTCTGCCAGGGTAAGTATTTCTTTATTAATATATCTCTGACTTTTTTTTGACATAGCTTAAACTCCTTTTGGTTTTCTTCTTTTATTATACCAGTTACCATTCAGAAACTAAAGGTTCATATTCTTCGTCCCCTATGAGATGTTTTTCTAGCTTGTATAGTTCGAGTCTGATTAATCTCCTGTATGAGACCTCTCTTCCTATCTTCTTGTAGTTTACCGTAGTCTTTAATTTCTCCTCTAACTTTTCTATAAAAACCTTTCTCCCTGATTCCTTAAGATAGATCCCTCCAAGTTTCTCCTCAAAATCCTCTAGGCTTATCATATTCTTGTTAAGTATATAAAAAATTACCCTATCCACTATGATAGGTTTGAATACCTCTGCTATGTCCAGGTTTAGGGAGAATCTTCTAAAATTAGTGGTATGGAGGAAACCTATCCTTGGATCCAGGTGGGTTTTGTAGATTTCAGATAAGATGTAGGTATATAGTAATGAGTTGCCAAAACTTATCAGGGCATTCAGTCTATTTTCAGGTGGTCTTTTGGTCCTCTTATCCATTTCAAAGTCTTCGCTGTTAATTATTTGATTGAATGATGAATAATACACGTCTCTTATATTACCCTCTATAGCCATTAAACTTTCTATATCTTCTTGCTCATCTAACAGCTGAGCTAATTCTTCAATCTTATCTACGTAAGAAGATAGCTCTACCCCTCTATTCAAATAATAGTTTAATACCTTACTTAAATTTCTTATGGCTCCAGATACAAATTTATGTGCAAGTACGAACCTCTTTTGAGGGTCCAGGTAATGTTCTGCCTGTTTAAGAATCATATATCCGGAGTTGTAATGTTCTCTTGGATAGTAGCTTCCAACGTAATATCCGTAGTAGTTATAGAAGTGCAGGATTACTTCATTTTGAGTAAAGAATTCTAGAATCTCTTTATTCAGGGTAACCTCTCCAAACAGGTGTATGTCTCTTGTGTTTTCTATCGGTATATATTTGTAGTCCCCTTTATCATTCTCAAAGTATATGGTATTTTGTTTTCTCTTTATCTCTCCATTAGAGAAGATATAGATGCTTTCACTCATGACCAGCAAAACTCCCTGTAAGCACAGTTAGTACAGTATTTAATCTTTTGTACAGGGGGAGGAATAGGGTTCTGGATAATAGATTCGATCTCTTTAAATGCCTCTTTAAGTCTTTCTTCCAATTCAGCATCTAGTTCCATTGATATTCTTTTCCTCTCTTTCGGGAATAGAAGGACCCCCTTCGCTATTATTCCGTTCTCTTTTAGCCTATACAGATAAAAGGCAAGCTGAAGCTTTGCACTTTCCTCGGCTCTCGAGGTCTTCTTTATTTCTCCTATCAGTAGACTTTCATCTTTCACCTTAATGAGGTCTATCACCATATCTTCAAGTTCTATCTTTTTCCGATCTCTATCATAAGTCTCAGTATCGATTAGTCGCCCTATCTCTATGAATGGATGCTCCTGATCTGGAATTATCTGCCTCGACATAAGCCAACATTGCCTGTGACATATTGAGTAGCTCTGAACTATAGTACCAGTAATGTGGACTACCATAGTAGTACAGTATCTCCCTTAGGTTTAAAACCTGTTATCTTATCATAATAATCGCAAAGAGAATTTCTACTTACATATCCGAAGCCATTGATTATTGGAGGTATATTTTCTATATTTATGGGAACAGATATTACATATTTATAAAAGTCTGATTTTATCTTGTCAAATTCGATTCTTCTTTTTACAAGGTCCTTAATCTGCTTAAGTTCTGAGTAAATTCTCCATATATCCTCAGCTTCTTCATTTAATTCTATGAAGACTTCAAATTTAGGGTAATCTTCTTCTATTAATTTAAAGTCTCCGATCCCCTTTGTCTCATCGGTACTATCATATTTCAATCTATAGATTGCATTGATAAAGTCGCTGGAGATGTCGCTAGATTTTTTCTTTTGAACCTCTGTATAGTACAGGTTAACTATATCCCAGAATTCTCTTTCTTCTATAACTTCTTTCTGAGATAGGATCTTATTGGTTATGTCTAGAAGCAGTGAATCATATATATAGGATGCGTAGGATCTTTTTTCGTCTCTCAGATATACCACAACTGTTTCTCCCTTATTACCCCAGTTTCTGTTACATCTACCAACCGCCTGAATTATCGAGTCTAAAGGAGCCATATCTCTATATACAACGTCAAAATCTATATCAACCCCCGCCTCAACAAGTTGAGTTGTTACCGCTAATCTGACCTCTCCTTTCTTTATCTTCTCGATCCGTTTTAGCCTGTCGTATGGAACTATATGAGAGGACATATAGACTATATCTTCTCCTGTTTTATCTTTTAGAAGCTTGTAGAATTCTCTTGCCGAAGTTATAGTGTTTAATACGAAGAGGTAACTTTTATTACTTTCTAGCTCTAACTCTTCTAAAAATTCATGCAGATATAATCTTTTATCTGTTTTGACCCTTATGAAAACTCTTTCCATTTGTCTGAAGTATTTCTCTGGTTCTACAAGCTGGTACATATCTTCTCTTGGTATAATTAGGGGCTGAGTAGCAGTAACAAATACTATGTAGATGTTGAACTTTTTAGCGAGGGTAGAGAGAAGTTCTCTTAATAGGAGCCAGTATTTAAATGGAATTGCCTGCACCTCATCTAGGATAATAATACTTCCGGCTAATCTGTGGAATTTAAGTAAAGACTTATTTCTATTAGAGACAAGTGTGTGGAATAATTGGACAAATGTTGTAATTATAATCTCCGAATTCCACCCTTCAATGAGGAGTTTCGCTTCTTCTGGTTCAAACTCTATATTCTCTTTTTTGTAGTAGATATCAGATAGATGGTGATGCCTTATAAATATATCACTGGTCAATGGAATCTCAATAGTTTTAAGGATATTTTCTATCTCCTGTGCATTCTGGTCTATTATGCTTAAGAAGGGAAGTGAGTATATGATACGGGGCATATATCCTTTCTCTCTGCATATCTTATCCCTGAGTTTTAAAGCAAAGGCAAAAGAAGTAAATGTTTTGCCTAGCCCGGTAGGTAGATTTAGAGAGTATATTTTCTGTTTTAAGTCTAAATCCATATCAATTACCTCTCTATAAGCTTTTTCCCTGAGCTCGTTTATGTAGATATTTTTGAATCCCTTACTAGCCTTATACCTGTCAACTGCAATATGGGGAATTTCTATCTTTTTCCTTTCTATAATATTTCTGATGCCTACCTCATTTTTGTCAGCATCTATAACAAGTGAGAATATTAAATTTGTCAGCAGGTATACTTCGCTATTCCTCTCCTCCTCAAGATTCCTGAGCCTTCTTCTGATCCTTATGAGATGCTCCTTTGTATAAAAGACACACTCCCTGAGGGTCTGCTTGTTTAAATCTGTATTCAATCCATAATCCTTCAGAATCTTTATTAGTACTGAAAATTTCTCGTCATCGATGCTATCGATCTGTTTATTCAAGAGTTCTATATCTTCTTCATCTAAGATGCACTCTGTCAGAATATCTCCTAGATCTCCATGATGCCTCTTTACAGAGAGATAGGCTATGAAGGGTAGGAACAATTTCTGCTTTTCATCTAAATCTATATGATCTTCAAATTCTTTGTATGCAACATAAAAAGAAATAACTGAAGATAAAAGTGAATGGTGGCACTCCTTCATAGCCTTTAATTCTTCCTGTTTTCTTTCGTCAGAAAAGAGATACTTCTGAAAATACCCGGTAGCTTTACCCAGGTCATGACATAGGCTACAAATCTTTACTAGCCTTTTTATCTTATCTCTGCTAAATGTATATAGATCCTCTATAGGTATTTCTTCTAAATTCTTTACAGCTAAATTAGCTACATTTATCAGATGTAACTCCAGGGGTTTATCTGGATGAGAGTATAACTTAGAGGAAAGTGATACAGGTTCCATCTTCTCCTTTCCAGATGTTTTTTATTTTTGTATGTACCTTTTTACCCTGTGATTCATAAAGGACATCCTCGTATCTTTTTACCACTCTATTTTGATCCATATCTATGGGGATTCTCTCTTTGAAGTATCTGTATCCTTCCTCTAGTTTCAATCCTTCTGATATAAATGGGATAGGGACGATAGAAGATATCTCCACTTCTCCTTCTCCAAACCCTTCAAATTCCATATCCCCGACATAGCTGAAGTCTGCTAGTAATTCGCTCAAACCCAGAGAAATAGTGAAGAATGTTTTGTGAGATCTTATGTTTTTCAGTAATGCATTAAATATCTCTTCTTCCTTATGAGTTACGTATATTCTATAGGCGGGATCTTTTATAAATTCGGCAGGTATTTGGGTCCTTGCCTCATGAAGCCCTTTTTTTGTTGGACGCCAGAAGTTATCTTTTGTATTTATATGGTTTAATCCAAGTCTTATCTTTTTTATAGGATTTAAGATTTGAATAGCAATATTACACTTGTCACTGGAAAAAGTGTCTAGGTAACTATTTTTGTCGCATCCTATGATTGCTCCAAGGATTCCCTTTACGGTAGGAGGGGGAGGAAAGGAGAATGTTAGCGGAGAAGATGTCGTGTAGAATTTTTTAAAGTGGGCAAGATCTCCCCAGATGTCAAATATTAGGACCTTCATCTTTGCCTCCTAAAAAGGAAGCTCTTCTATCGTAACTCCAGTAAGTGCTTCCTGAAGAAATGTCCTTTTACCGTTAAGCGATAACTGAACCCTGTCGTCTATCTTGTATCTTACTTTGATGATGCTTTCTTTATTGTTATTCAAGGCTTTCGCTAGTTCTGTTATATCGATTACCCCATCAGTTATATCTCTTATCTCTTCGTCGTTTTTATCAGATATGAATCTTATCCTTTTATCAAGCTCTCCTATATGGTAGTTCTCTTCTTTATGAATCACCTGTAGAAGCAATCGGGGCATCTGACCAACCTTAGATGTAGATATAAGGTTCTTAGTTCCATTCCACATAGCTTCTAATAGCAGATCTATATCGTCTTCTTTTAGTGGGATGTTCTGAACCTTTGCTGCATTTTCGTTTACAATACCGTAAAAGACTATAAGAGAATACGGAAGTATATACTTTTCGGTAAATGTCCCCTGTCTTCTATCCTGAGCAGAAGGCATTACAGTGGTACCCTTTATATAGGTCAGATCTACTCGATGGAGCGAATATCCATATTTAAACTGTACTGGTCCTGTTAGTGTCATTGTCTTACCCTTTACCGCAGTTGTAGCTCCAAATAGTCTTACATCTATGCATTTTTCTATAAGTTCTTCGTTATCTTTAAACTCGTCAAGTCTTTTTTCTTTTGTCCTTAGATTACCATCTTCCTCTCTTATCTCTCTTATAAAGACCTCTATCCCTTTATAGTCGAAAAGGTAATCCCTAACCGTCCTCTTTAGCCTTACATCAGTAACGATATTTATCCCTGTCTCCTCATCTATACGCGGTTTATTCTCATCCAGAGGATCGCCATTGGGATTAGTATTTGTGGCATCATAGAGGAATAAAATTTCTGAACGGTTTTTAACTATTTCACTCATTTTTATACCTCCTCCAATTCAATTTCTTTTCTCACTAACTCCTTGTCTGGATAGATTATATCGGCAACTTCCTGGACAAGATTCATTCCACAGGCAAAATAGAAATTCATCTCGTCTACACCCATTCCCCAGCTATCTCCAGCAAGTAATAGATAATGAGATGCTTCCTCTGCTAAAATCCTCTTCCCTTTATCAAAGGCATCGTACTCTTCAAGTTTGTTCTGAATCTTGGGTAAGAGCCCTATAAAGTCTTTTTTGTCCATCTTTAGACTCTTGAGCTCTTTCATAAATGGCTTTGAGCCTCTTTCCTTGAACTGTTTTCTAAGTAATAGTTCTGTAAGAGCACCAAGAAGGAATAGTCCTTTTTTAGCTGGAGCCTCAAAAGTGGGTTCATATTTTTTAAATAAGTCATCAAACAATCTAGTCTCCATATCTTTCACCTCCATATCTAGCAGATTTAGCCTTTCTAAGAATATGACAACCATAAAGGCTTCCTTTATACATACTGTCAGGGATTCGTCCTTTATAAATCTGTCTCTTATCCTTCTCATCAAAAAGTCCATTATAAAGCTTCTATCTATACTCTTGTTCTTGAAAATAGAATCCACAACCTCCAGAAAATATTTATCAAGGTCATAGGAACCCTTATTAGGATCAGATTTTGAAAAGAAATTTCTAATAGTCCTGAACGTGAAATTCTCATCAAATAGTCTGTCTACATATCCCTTAGCTAGAAAGATACTCTTTAGTCGTGATGGGAATACATCTTCGATAAGTAAGAGTATCTTTTCTGCAGATTGCTGTTCCTTTATAAAGAGGAAGTTAAGGGTTAATAAGTCCTGAGTTTCTGACAGGTAATCTAGTATCTCCTCTTCATCAGCTAGATAAGCCTTTTTAACCTCTTTTTTAAGGGAGATTATTTTTGAGGAATCAGAGAATATATCGACTATATCCTTTATGTAATCCTTTCCTAGGATAAACTTTGGTATGAGCTGGTAAGGAATTCCGGCAAAGCTGAATCTGAGATTCTCTCTTATAAACCTTTTACCCTCTTCCATTGCCCTTTTACAGTCCAGGCATACTGGAAAGTTTCTCCACGCCAGATCCTTGTCAAATCCTCCAACTATAAAACCAGGCTTATCTAGAGTATAGAATGCATATACCCCAGCATTACCTATAACGATATCCTTCTCCTCTTTACATATAGAGCATACCTCTTTTTCAGAGAAGATCTCCAGTTCCTTTCTTTCAACATTTTTTATAAGCGATCTCTTAAATACCTCCAAATCTCCAGGATAATAATCTTCCCCCTCTTCTTCTATCTTTATAGTTATAAATATAGATTCTTTTTTGGATATATCTTGGCGAATTTCTTTAATCTTTTGCATAATATACTCTTTATTTTCCTCTAGTTCCTCCTGAATCCTCTCCAGGAACATACGGTCTTCTTCACTGAGATATATATTCTTATCCTTAAGGGTTTTACTAAACCAGCCCAGTATTTTCATTGGAAATGTCTTCTCGGGTTCTGTAAGCTTAGCGGTAGGAGAAAAGTCAGGCCCATTAGCTGAACCACTCCGGTAAAGGTATTTCATTATAAAATCTCTTTTATACTCTTCTACCTCAACATCTGAGAAGTAAAGATTATTGTCCTCTTTCTTAAATATAATGGCAATTACATTATTGTATCTGCCATTGGAGTTTGGATCCTCTATAAGACTCTCTAGGAGATTCTTATTTTCTCTCTGTATGACCAACTCCCCAAGTTCTTTTACCGCTTCAAGCATCCTTTTCCCCTCCTCTCCAAATTTCCCACATTCCAAAACCCTCTGAATTTTTGCACCCCAACCCTGCCTCATAGGTGACTGCTATAAGCTCTGGACTTCCGGTGAGTTCATATATACCGGTCCATCCCTCTATGGGATTATTCTTGAAGAATATTACTGAGTGATTCTTCTCCACCGAGAACCTGTAGGGCTTTATTGAGAGACTGAGACCATCTGGCTCTTTTTCGTATACTATTCTGTATTTCTTCTTCGCGTTTTCTTCTATCAATTTTTGAAATCCTTCCTCGTACGGTTTATAGTAGTGGAAGACTTTTTCATTATCGTCCTTTTTGAATGTACTGTAGACGGTAACTGGTGAAAGGGCTTTTATCAGTAGTCTCTCTTTAACTCTTGGTGGAGTCATCACCTCTAACTGTGATAGATAAATCTTCTGGCCACAGAGAATAAATTCCCTCCTCTTGAAAGACATCTCACCCAGATCAGCGGTTATTGTTTCTACTGGCGAAGAGAAGTAGAAAGAGATCTTCCTGTCAAATATGAGTTTAGCGTCTTTTCCTGTTTTTATAAGTTTACCCATTTCCAAGATCCTGGAGAATGTAAAGAGTTTAAATCGTCTCTTGCCAACAAGAAATCCTCCATCGTGTAATCTGTCCGCCAGTTCGTTGGAGAAAGTCCTATATATCAACCCGTGGATATGGTAGTTGTAATGTGCCGGTAAAACTATTTTATCTTTCTCTAATGCCTCATAAGTTAATTTAATCCTCATAGCTACATTCACCCTTCTTTCCAGTCCAATTAAAAGTATAGTACCCTATGGGGTCATATGATGTCCCTGATATTATAAAGCTCATTCAGTTTTTTAATCTCTTCTTCCACTTCCTTCTTCAAAGATTCTGGCTCCAGGACTTTACAGTGCGAACCATAGCTCATAACCCATCTCTTTATCTCTTCTGTATTCCCTTCTATGGTAAGTATGACCTCTCCGTTTTCTAGCTCTTCTATCTCCTGACTTTCATGCCATATCCTCTCTTTTATCCACCTTGCCTGATACGAGTCGAACCAGATCTTTATCCTTTGGGTATCACCCTTATAGATTCTGAATGCCCTGTTTAGATAATCCTTAAGGTTGAAATCCTTCTGGATCTCAAATCTCTCGCCAAGAATTTTTATATCGACGATTCTATCAAGGGCAAAATCCCTGATCTCTCCTCTTAAGTGGCAGTATCCACAGAAATACCATACTCCTTGAAAATTGTATATATGATAAGGGTCAACCTTTCTCTCTCTCGTCTCGTTGGAACTCAGAGAATGGTATTTGATAATAACCCTTCTTTTTTCTCTTATCGCGTTAAATATCTTGTCAAAGGTATTGCTTATATCAGTCCTGAGTTTTATATAAGATATATTTACCGAAAGAGCCATCTCTAACTCTTTTGGATTTATAGAGACCTTATCCGATAACAGAAACTCTATCTTTTTTTCTAGTGATGATAGACTCTTTTCTAAGGGAGTACCCTTAAACTGTTGAAGCAGATTGGTGGCTATCAGAAGAGATATGATTTCTCCTCCGCTTAGAGGAGGGAAGGGGAATTCACATTTCTCTTTTAAACAGTAGCCTCCTCTTCTCCTATCGTACTCTATCGGAAGGCCGAGGTCATATTTTAGTGTAGCCAGATCTCTCTTTATGGTCCGCTTTGATACATTACCTATCTCGAATGATATCTCATAAGCTAATCTATCCAGACTGGGGTAAGAAAGGTCTCTGATTTTCTGGAAGATCTTAAATATTCTTGTCAGGATCGCCTTATTATAACCTCTACCAAGGTTCTCTCCTTTACCCAACTCTCTCCTCTGTCTAGTAGTTAAATCTCTAATAGAGATTATATCATATAATGAGAAATTCCAGCCTATCAGTTTAATACTTTATTCGCATCCTTCTATTGGAAGGATGCTGGTTCCTAGCTGGAAGCTTTTCAGTCCTGCTTCTATAACTCCTATAACTCGGCGTGCCTGTTCAGGTTTAACTATCAGTGCCTCTTTCATCAGTAAGTGGTCAGCTATATTTCGGTAGTATTCGTTCCATCTGTTCTCTGTATCAACTTTCATTAAAGTGTCTTGTTTTATTCCAGATGTATATGATATAAGTCTTATCTCGTTATTCCAGTTAGCCTCGATTGACCCTTTTGTACCAAGGATACGCCATTTGGGTCTCTGGCTGGCTGATATATGGGACAGTATAAAGTCAGCGGTAACTCCATTTTCAAACCTGATAGATATTTCTCCATAGTCCTCAATAGTCACTGAGTGCCAGACCCTCTTTTGAAAATCTCCCATTATCTGAGTTATTTTGGCTGGAACAAGATTCAGTATCCAGTCTATAAAATGTGCTCCCCAATCATGTATTACGCTTCCGCATATCTCTCTATCTGAACGCCAGGTAAAACCGGGATGTCTGTAGTTTTCTAATCCTGCCTCTATATGAAAGATATCTCCAATAAGACCTCTGGAGATTATATCCTTGATCATCAGGTAGTCGCTGTCCCACCTGCGATTATGGAATACGCTGAGCATAACACCCTTTTCTCTAGCTTTAGAGATCATTGCATTTGCCTCTTCCACATTGATAGCCATCGGCTTTTCTACTACTACGTGTTTTCCTGCCTCGAGACACTTTATAACTGCATCTTTGTGTGCATTGTGAGGGACAACTACAAATACCAGTTCTAGCTCCGGCATATCTAACATATCTTCTGCTCTGGTGAAATAACCCATAAGTTTGGGATATTCTTCCCTTGCCAGTTCTACCTTTTCCGGATCAGTATCGCATATAGCTATAAGATTTAACCCTTGGGTCTGGGTTATCTTCCCGGCATGGAATTTTCCCATACCGCCGTATCCAAGTATTCCACAGTTGACAACTTCTTTGGTCAGCTCTTCCCCTGTAACCCAGGCTATGGAGCGTAAAAGTAATTTCTGAAATTCGGGATGCTTTAGAACCTGGAGGGAATGACCATTTGCCAGATAAACTACACGGCCCTTACCATACTCGCGGGTATAAACCATAGGCATCTTTTTACCCTGCCAGATGGTATAGGCTAACAATTTTACTTTATCAGGGTCATAACTCTGGAGGTGATACATTTCGTCATAGATATTAAAGTCAGGCATACGAATAGTTAGATAGTGATTTCTATCTGCTATAAAAACTTTGAATTCATGCTGTGGAGGGTGTGTCAGAAATTCTCCACCAATCATATCAATATATGCACGGCTACCGCGGAAGCTATCGGTTGCCGAGTGAATGCCGACAAAACCACCACCATTCTGGATAAACTCTAAGAGTCCTCTTTCACGTTCTGGAGTCAAATCGTTATAAAATCCGGTAGTATATACTACTACAGCTGAATAGTCTTTACTGGGCAGGTCTCTGAATACATCAAGGTTATTGGTCATCTCTAGTTTGAATCTTCCATCTTCTTCTAAAAGATTCTTTAATATCTTTCCTCCATCTTCGGTTGGGTGAAACTCAGGTCCACCATACACATACAAGACCTTTTTCATCTTGTTTCCCTCCTCTTGTGTTTATAGTTAAGCATAAATATACCACAATGTTAAAAGATATTAAAGATGTAGAAAGGCTTATCTGTTAACATCTTGAAAGAAGCCTTCCCTTTGATTAGAATTACAGTAAATAATGAGTAAATCTTAGATAAGGAGGAGCCTTGAGACTGATCTATACAATAGTTATACCTATCTTAATCTTTATAATAGCTGTTAAACCTGCTTATGCCAATTCTGATATCAAAAAGTTATTTACTGCTATCCCCTGGGATAAACAGCTACACCTTACCTGGGGTTTTCTTCTGACAACTACTATTACTGCCCTGACCGGCTCTCTTTTGATAGGGTTTACTCTGGTTATTCTGCTGGAACTTACAAAAGAATACATAATCGATGATCATCCTGACTGCGAAGACATTGTCTATACGGTAGCTGGGAGTATACTTGGATGCTTAATCTCAGATATATTGATGAATCTTCGAGTATCAAGACTCAGTAATAGTGGTCTCTAACCAAACCATCCGTACTCATAGCCAGTTTCATACAACGCCACTATATTTTCTGGTGGGCTTATCGGCTGTATATTATGGCACGGAGCTATAATGTATTTACCATCATAACCAAGTATCTCTATATTCTCTATCACCTCTCTTTTTACCTCTTCTACGGAACCGAAGGCTAACGTATATTGATTGTCAACTCCTCCATGAAACACCAGTCTATCACCAAAGTCTCTCTTTAATTCCTTCCTATCCATCCCCTTGCATCGCCACTGTATCGGATTCAGTATGTCTATCCCTATCTCTATAAGATCGGGAATGATCTTTCTTATAGCTCCATCATTGTGGTGAAATGCATATACACCTGCCTGGTGAGCTAGATCTATCATCCGCTTCATTCTGGGTAACAGGAATCTTCTTATATGCTCTGGAGAGATCATAAGGTCCGTCTCTCCACCCATATCCTCTGCTACATAGGAGAAGGTCACCTTTCCAGGGATCTGCTCATATATCCTTAGAGTATTTTCATAGCAGAAATCAAAGAGTTTATCCAGACAGTAATCAACGATATCTGGATATAAGACCAGATCTATGAATGCCTGTTCCTGTCCACGAAGATTCTTGTATATGAGAAATGGCTCAGAGCCACCACCCTGGATGGGGTATTCCTCTTTCCCTTTTATCTGCTGAGGGATTACACTGTAGTCAAACCAGTCTACAGTAGGCCAGGTATAATTCTTCTCTATCTCTTCCACAGACTCATACTGAGCCAGTGGATGGTATATACATTCAGAATAGACCCCGCTACCATAGTTTACATCCCTGTATCGACACCCATACATATCAGTATTGGGCTCCAACTTTGGTCCTATATATCTTGGTGCTACACCCACCGGTCTATCTATGTGTAGTTTTTTGTAGAGTTCTTCCTGAGTAGAACATCCAAGGTACTTCATTAAATTTGCGGTGGTTTCTTGAGTTGCCCAATAATCCATAGGTAATCTGTCTGGTTTTTCTCCTTTTAGTACAGCTAGCCATCTCTCTCTTGGAGTCATAGACTCTTTTCTCATACCTTGCTCTCCTTTCTTCGAATTTTTCTACTCTATTCTAGCATATCTGTATTTGTCGTATAATATCTATAGTGTTTAATATGAGATTAAGATATATTTGACTATTTAAGTAGAAATTATTATAATTAGAGCTATTAATTTATCCCTTAGGAGGTAAATGTATGGAAAGGGAATGGGGTTTTGATACATTGGCTGTACATGGTGGACAGGAGGTTGATCCTTATACCCTGTCTAGAGCGGTACCTATATATCAGACAACATCTTATCTTTTCAGAGATACCGAGCATGCGGCAAGGTTATTTGCGGTAGAGGAAGAAGGGAACATATATTCTAGGATAATGAATCCCACTGTGAGTGTATTTGAAAAGAGGGTGGCCCTTCTTGAGGGTGGCGTTGGTGCACTGGCTACTGCTTCAGGACAGTCGGCTGAGCTCATCGCTATACTTAATATAGCTAAAGAGGGGGATGAGATCGTATCAAGTATAAGCCTATATGGTGGTACTTATAACCTCTTTGCAGTTACCCTTAAAAGGCTTGGAATAACAGTTAATTTTGTAGATCCTTCTGACCCTGAGAATTTTAGAAAGGCTATTACTCCAAGGACAAAGGCTATCTATGCTGAGACGCTTGGAAATCCAAAGTTAGATACACTAGATATAGAAAGAGTAGCTCATATAGCTCATGAGGCAGGTATTCCACTGATTATAGACAATACGATCCCTTCTCCATATTTGGTAAGGCCTATAGACTATGGGGCAGATATAGTGATTCATTCGGCTACAAAGTTTATTGGGGGACACGGAACATCTATCGGCGGGATTATTGTCGATAGTGGTAAGTTTAACTGGCAGAATGGAAAATTCCCTGAGATCACCGAACCAGATCCTACTTATCACGGACTTAACTATATAGAGAAATTTGGTGCTTCAGCCTATATAGCCAAGGCTAGACTTCAGCTTATGAGGGATTTAGGGGCATGTATGAGTCCTTTTAATGCCTTTCTCTTTCTTCTAGGACTTGAAACTCTACCCTTAAGGATGGAGAGACACAGTCAGAATGCAATGAAGGTGGCAGAGTTTTTAAAGAGTCATCCGAAGGTGAGCTGGGTAAATTACCCAGGCCTCCCCGATAATCCGTACTATAGTATAGCCAGAAAGTACTTCAGACGTGGGCTCTTTGGGGCAATGATAGGTTTTGGAGTCAAAGGGGGATTGGAAGCAGGGAAGAAGTTTATAAATAACCTAAAACTTCTCTCCCATCTGGCTAATATAGGTGATGCCAAGTCTTTAGCTATTCACCCGGCAAGTACCACTCATGCCCAGCTTACACCTGAGGAACAGCTATCTGCCGGTGTGACTCCAGATTTTATAAGGCTATCTATTGGTCTGGAGAGTGTGGATGATATAATTTATGATATAGATCAGGCGTTGAGTAAGGTGTAAGGATGGACGATATACTCTATGTGGAGACACAGTATTATACATTTGCTCATCCACCAGATGAGCTGGTACTGGAGAGTGGAGAGAAATTAGGTCCAATAACCCTTGCTTATGAGACCTACGGAGAACTGAATAAGGACAGGACCAACGCTATACTGATATTACATGCGCTTTCTGGGGACGCCCATGTGGCTGGCTATCATAAAGGAGACAGAAAGCCTGGGTGGTGGGATAATATGGTGGGTCCGGGAAAGGCTTTCGATACAAACAAGTACTTTGTAATATGCTCCAACGTCATTGGTGGATGTAAGGGTTCAACCGGACCTTCTTCTATAAATCCAGCTACTGGAAAGCCATATGGGCTTGACTTCCCGGTTATAACGATAAGGGATATGGTGAATGCCCAGAGATATCTCATTGATTATCTGGGTATAGAAAAACTCCTCTGTGTAGCTGGTGGTTCAATGGGAGGGATGCAGGCACTACAGTGGACGGTGAGCTATCCAGAGAGGGTGAGGTCTGCCATCCCTATAGCTACTGCAAGCAGGAATAAGGCGATGCAGATTGCCTTCAACGAGGTTGGAAGACAGGCAATAATGAGTGATCCTAATTGGAACAGGGGGGACTACTATGGTAAGACCCCTCCAAATACTGGATTGGCAATTGCCCGTATGGTTGGCCATATAACATATCTGAGTGAGACCTCTATGGAGCAGAAGTTTGGCAGGAGGTTGAGACAGAAGGAAAAGTATGGTTATGATTTTTCTATCGACTTTGAAGTAGAGAGCTATCTACACTATCAGGGACTTAGTTTTACCCAGCGCTTCGATGCCAATAGCTACCTGTATATTACAAAGGCTATAGACTATTTTGATTTAGCCAACGGTTATGGTTCCCTCTTTGAAGCCTTCAGTAATTCCACACATATAAAGTTTCTGGTTATATCATTTACCTCTGACTGGCTCTATCCTCCCTCACAATCCAAGGAGATAGTCAGAGCCCTGGAGGCAAACGGGATAGATGTTACGTATAGAGAGATAGAATCTTCTTATGGACACGATGCATTCCTCCTTGAGGCTGAGGAGCAGACCCGTATTATAAGCAGTTTCTTGAGGTATGTATACGAGGAGATAAAGTGAGAAGAGATTATGAGATTATAAGAGACCTTATAGCAGAGAACTCTAAAGTCCTGGATCTGGGATGTGGTAACGGTGAACTCCTTGCTTATCTGAAAAGAGAAAAGAATATAAGAGGTAAGGGGATAGAGATAAACGGAAAGAGGGTATCGGAGAGTATAGCCAGGGGGATCACAGTCTATCAGGGAGATATGGAAGAGGTACTTCCCGAATATCCAGATAAGGCTTACGACTATATTATAATAAGTCAGACACTTCAGGAAGTTAGAAATCCTGAACTGGTGCTCACCCATTCTCTGAGAGTAGCTAGATTTGTTATAGTGAGTTTTCCAAATTTTGGATACTGGAAGGTAAGGTTCTATGTCCTCTGCAGGGGAAGGATCCCTCCATCGATAGGTGGTTTTAGTTATACCTGGTATGAAACTCCCGATGTCCATCCGTTAAGTATAAGGGACTTTGAGGATTACTGTAAAATCAAGAACATTAGGATAGTTAAGGCTTATTATCTGGCTCAAGATAGGATTGTTAAGATAAGTCCCAATTTTTTTGCCACTCTAGGTATCTATATGTTAACCCAATCTCATTAGAGTTTTGTCTATCAGACTCTCTTTGATATCTAAATAATTTTATAGACCAGAATACTTTTGATGTTTGATGGATAGACAAGTGCCTTCATATTATTGACACATATTGACTGGTATGATATTATTTAGATATCTAAATAATATCGGGGTGATAGATGACCTATGTTTGATAGAGAAGAGGATTCGTTACATTCCCTGCTGTGGCAGGTTATAAGGCAGCACTTCATAAGGCACCATCATCTTTTACATAAGATCGGGCTTCATAAGGGGCAGCCACCGATTCTGGCTATGCTCTGGGAGAGAGATGGTTTGACGCAGAAAGAGATAGCAGAGACTTTAAGACTCAGGCCTTCTACAGTTACTGCTGTACTGAAGGGGATGGAAAAGGCAGGTCTTTTGAAAAGAGAATCTGATCCAGAGGATATGCGTGTCTCCCGTGTTTACCTTACCGAGAAAGGGAAACATCTTAAAAAAGATGTGGAAGAGATAATAAAGACATTGGAAGAAGAGTGTTTTGCCGGTTTTACTCTTGAAGAGAAGGTTTTACTTAGAAGATTCCTTATTCAAATAAGGGACAATTTAAAGAGGGTAAACAGTGAAGAAGAAATTTGTTAGATATCGAAATAATAACTGGAGGTAGACTATGAAGAAGCTCTTAGTTTATCTTAAACCCTATTGGAAAGCGGCTCTTCTGGCACCTATACTTATGGTGATAGAGGTTATCTGTGATCTCTCTCAACCGACACTTCTTGCCAGAATCGTTGACTATGGTATAGTAAAAGGAGACCTCTCTTTTATCCTAAGGACCGGTTTATTGATGGTAGGTGTAGCTTTTATAGGAATGATAGGAGGAGTGGGATGCACTATCGCTTCAACTATAGCAAGTCAGGGATTTGGAACCGATCTGAGGTCCAGCGTATTTAAAAAGATACAGTCTTTCTCTTTTTCGACTCTGGATAGATTCAAGCCCTCTACACTGATAACTCGTCTTACAAATGATATAACTCAGCTGCAGAATCTTGTTATGATGTCTTTAAGAATTGTGGTTAGAGCTCCTCTACTATTCTTAGGTGGCATTATTATGCTGGTATATATCAATTATAAGCTTGCCTCTATACTTGTTTTTGTAATACCACTACTAGCAATTATCTTCACTTATATGGTAAAGAAGAGTTTCCCTCTATTCACCGTAGTTCAACAGAAGATAGACAAATTGAATGCAGTTATACTAGAGAATCTACTGGGGATACGTGTTGTAAAGGCATTTGTCAGGGAAGAATTGGAAAAGTCTAGATTTAATATTGCTAACGAAGAACTTATGAATGCCTCTCTGAATGCATTTATGCTGATAGTAACTCTTATGCCACTTATAATGTTGATTATGAATCTGGGTGTTACTGGGGTGCTCTGGTTCGGAGGCTTATTAGTAGATAGAGGAGATATGCACGTCGGACAGATAATGGCGTCGGTAAACTATATAACTCAGATACTATTCTCATTGATGATGATAGGAAATATCTTTGTATTTATAAGTAGGGCAAGCGCATCTGCCGAGCGTGTAAATGAGATCTTGGAGGCGAAGATCGATATTGAAAATTCTCCAAATCCAGACAGAACCCCTATAAACAGTGGCGAAGTCATATTTGAGAATGTTTCGTTCAGTTATGATGGCCAGGGAGGAGAACTTGTTCTCAAAGACATATCGTTTACAGCCTATCCTGGAGAAGTAGTAGCTATAATGGGGACTACTGGCTCTGGAAAATCAACTCTGGTTAACCTTATCCCTAGACTTTACGATGTTACTTCTGGAAGAATACTGGTTGATGGAAGAGATATAAGGGACATTGATCTCAATGTATTAAGGTCTGCTATAAGTATGGTGCCTCAGGAGACTATTCTTTTCTCTGGAAGCATAAAGGAGAATATACTCTGGGGGAATGAGTCTGCCTCAGATGAAGAGGTAATAGAGGCAGCCAGGATAGCACAGGCACATAATTTTATAATGAGTTTTCCCGATGGTTATGATACTATCATTGGACAGCGTGGAGTAGACCTCTCTGGTGGGCAGAAGCAGAGGATAGCTATAGCTAGAGCCATTATAAAAAAGCCTGCTATACTTATTCTAGATGACTGCACCAGCGCAGTAGACCTTGCTACTGAACAGAGGATTTTGAAAGGACTGAAGGGTATTAAAAGATGTACAACATTTATCATAGCTCAGCGTATAAGTACTATTATGAATGCTGATAAGATATTGGTGTTAGATGATGGAGAACTCATAGCTCAGGGCACACATACAGAGTTATTGCAGAGTTGTCCATTGTATCAGGAGATATACAGATCTCAGATGGGAGAGGAGGTATTAGTCGATGCCTGATCGTAGAGCACAGAGAGATATACCAGCTTCAGGTTTTAGAGGTCCTGGATTTAGAGGACCAGGCTTTAGAGGTCCTGGTTTTGGCCCTCCTGGTGGTCATTTTGTCCATGGTGCTGTAAAGCCAGAGAATCCTAAAGAAACTTTAAAGAGGCTTTGGGAGTATCTTAAGCCTCATAGACTTAGACTTCTACTGATCTTCTCATTGATCATTGTTACTTCTCTTTTGATGCTTGTAGGTCCCTATCTCATAGGTAGAGCCATTGATGACTATATAATTCCTAAGAACTTCAGAGGACTTTTGTCTCTTGTAATCTTTATGGCATGCCTGTATATTGTGAATTCTTTACTTATGTGGTTACAGGGTTACATCAGTATACGCACTGTACAGAGTATAGTATTCAATCTGAGAAAAGATTTATTCAATAAGCTACAGAGCTTACCACTTCGTTTCTTTGATAGTACCCCTCATGGAGATATAATGAGCAGACTGACCAACGACATAGATACTATAAATATGTCTTTGGGAATGAGTTTAACCCAGTTCTTTTCTGGTATTGTTTCTATTATAGGCACAATCTTTATAATGCTTCGAATGAGTCCTATACTTACCCTTGTGAGTATGATAGTAGTTCCATTGACTCTTCTTATCACCACTTTTGTTTCTTCCCGTACCAGAGAGAGTTTCCTTGCTAATCAGACTATCCTTGGACAGCTTAATGGTGTAGCTGAAGAGAATATCAATGGGCTAAGAGTTGTTAAGATCTTTGCCAGGGAAGAAAGAGAGATAGAGAAGTTTCAGACTGTAAATGAAGAGTTGAGGCAGGCTGGTATCAGAGCCCAGATATTTGCCGGTATTATGGGCCCTCTTATGAATGTTGTGAATAATCTGAGTTTTGCTATTATCGCAGGATTTGGTGGCTGGTTTGCTGCTAAAAGCATAGTAAGTGTAGGTACAGTAGCCAGTTTTATAATCTATTCCAGGCAATTTACCCGTCCTATAAACGAACTTGCAAATCTATTCAATATGATTCAGTCTGCTATAGCCAGTGCTGAGAGAGTATTCAAGGTTATAAATGAACCACCAGAGCCTGTAGATACCCCCGATGCGGTGGAGCTTAAAGATGTGAAGGGCGAAGTTGAGTTTAAGAATGTGTACTTTTCTTACAAAGAGGGGGTACCGGTATTAAAGGATATAAACTTCCATGTAAAGCCCGGTCAGACAATTGCACTCGTTGGTCCAACAGGTGCTGGAAAGACCACAATAGTTAATCTTCTGACCAGATTCTACGATGTGGATAGCGGGTCTATTTTGATAGATGGGATAGATATAAGAAAGATAAAGAGGAGTTGTCTTCGTTCTCTCCTGGGAATAGTCCTGCAGGATACATATCTCTTCTCTGTATCTATAAAGGATAATATAAGATATGGCCGACTGGACGCTACAGACCAGGAAGTGATAGAGGCTGCAAGACTTGCCAATGCAGAACACTTTATCCTGAGACTCCCTAAAGGATATGATACAGTACTGACAGATGGCGGTGAAAATCTCAGTCAGGGACAGAGGCAGTTACTTGCTATAGCCAGGGCTATTCTGGCAGACCCCGCTATACTGATACTTGATGAGGCTACAAGTAACGTTGATACAAAGACAGAGAAACAGATACAGTCCGCTATGTTAAACCTGATGAAGGGTCGTACTAGCTTTGTTATAGCTCATCGCCTCAGCACAATACGTAATGCGGATATGATACTGGTGATAAATAATGGTGAGATAGTCGAGAGAGGTACACATAAAGAACTGCTCAAGAAGAAAGGATTCTACTATAATCTCTATATGAGTCAATTTGGTATAGAGGAAAAGGTCGCAGAGGCTATTTAGCCTCTTTTTAAACTATGTAATATCTCTTTTATCTCCTCTGCTTTTATATGTAAGCTGGCTCTATTGGCAATAAGTCTGGCTGAAGAGGTTGCTATCTCTTCCCAGACTTTTAGATTATTTTCCCTTAAAGTCCTTCCGGTAGATACTATATCTACTATTACGTCCGCTATACCAGTGACTGGCGCAAGCTCTATAGAGCCGCTGAGGTTTAATATCTCTATAGAAATACCTTTCCTGTTGAAGAATTCCCTAGCTATCCTCGGATACTTTGTGGCTACCCTTATAATATCACCCTTAAAGAACAGTTCCTCTGGTCTGGCGGTGTCTGGTATTGCTACAACTATCCTGCATCTTCCTATACCCAGATCATAAAGCTCATACACCTGTGGTCTTTCTTCCAGGAGGATATCTTTCCCTACTATTCCAATATCTGCTGTCCCGTATTCGACATATATATGTACATCTTTAGGTTTGCATATGAAAAACTTCAGATTTCCACTTGTCCCTGAGAGTTTTCTACTTTCAAGGATTTCGGTTGGAAAATGAATGCCAGAGCTTTCGAATAACTTGACACATTCTTCAAGCATTCTTCCAGAAGGTAATGCTATTGCTAACATAAGAATATCTTGCTCCTTCCCCTTCTAGCATTTATTTCCTCTTCATCCGAACAACGTATAAGTTCCACCTTAAGGCCCTCTTTTCTCTTTTCCTGCGCTAATTTCATTGCCTCCCTGAGTCTTTCTCCTGTATAACCAATAACCAGGTCTGGCTCAGATTCCACTCTTAAGATCCTACTTGCAACTCTTTCTATCCCTATAGCAAATCCAGTTGCTGGTAGAGGCATCCCAAACCTTTCCAGTAAGCCATCGTACCTTCCACCACCTACAACCGGTAGACCCAAACCTTCTATGTATCCTTCAAATGTTATACCTGTATAATACTCAAAGTCCCTGATAACGCCGAGATTAATCCTGGTCCTTTTATAGCCAAGACTTTCCAGATCAGATATAAAGAGTGAGAGCTGGTTTAGAGGTTCTTCTAGTCCGGGGATATATCTTACGTATCTGTAAGCCTCCTCTATTATCTCTTTCCCTCCATTTAAGAAAGGGAGTGTCTCTACAAAAGATAGGACATCCTTGTCTTTTATAAAGGACCTTATACTCACAAAGTCTCCACTTTTTATAGCCTCTAGAATGGAGACATCGGTAATTTCAATGATGGCTGGTATAATCCTTGCATGGCTTACCTCTATATGAACAATCAGACCTAATCTTTCGAATATCTCCTCTATGAGAGAGATGATCTCTATATCTCCGGAAAGGGAGGGTTCACCGATCAATTCTGCCCCTCCCTGAGTGAACTCTTTCTGCATAAGTGGTTGGAAAGGTATATTCCTGAATACCTTTCCTATATAGTAAAATCTAAATGGACCCCTCTCTCCCCTGTATCTGGTGGTAACTAATCTTGCTATAGAGGTTGTGAATTCTGGTCTGATAGAGAGAAGGGCTCCATCCCTATCTATGACCTTATATAGCAGAGTGTCATCTCTGGTATTTGTCCCTAGCATAATGACATCGGCATATTCCAATGTTGGGGTTATCACTTCTCTGTATCCAAAGGACTCTGATACCTTTCTTATAGTTTCTTCTACCAGTCTTATTCTTTCAGCTTCTTCAGGAAGATAGTCTCTAAAACCTGGAGGAGGGGTAAGATATCTCATCTGTTTGCCTCAAAATACATAAACTCTGCAAACTTCTCCTGGAAATCTCTTCTGGATGAAAGTTCTATGTAATTGACCTTTCTGGACACCTCTTCTGCTATCCTCCTTATGTCTCTATCTAGAAGGGCAAGTTTTGCTCCCTCTCCGGCAGCATTTCCAACCGAGTATACCCTGCTTACAGGTAGAGGGGGAAGCAATCCTATCTTTATCGCACTTTCTGGATTCAGGTATGTTCCGAATGCCCCTGCTAGATATACGGTATCTATGTCCGAATAGTCTCTTCCTGTTTCCTCCAGGAGTATCTCTATCCCTGCCCTGATAGCACTTTTGGCTAACTGAAGCTCTCTTATATCCCTCTGATTTATAGGTATCTCTCCTCCATTAGCCCTTAGGACAAATTCTAATCCGTTGTTATTCTTACGTATTGTGTCTCTTACAATTATTCCTTCAGGGCAGACGATTCTTCCTGTTTCATCAAGGATTCCCAGTTCTATCATAACGGCAACTGCATCTAGAAGACCAGAGCCGCATATGCCTACAGGAGTGACATCGTCTATCACATGGACATTTATCTCTCCATCGTCTATACTGACGTGGTCGATAGCTCCTCTAGCTCCTCTCATTCCATAGGTAATATTAGCCCCTTCAAATGCCGGTCCAGCTGCGGTAGAACATGCGAATAACTTATCTCCATCCTTTAAGACCATCTCACCATTTGTACCTATATCTATGGCAAGTTTTACTCCGTCTCCTTTATACAAACCGGTAGCTAGGATTACCCCTACTGTATCAGCACCTACATATCCGGATATATTTGGAAGTATATAGCACCTGCCATTTGGATTTATCCTTATCCCAAGTTGGGAGGCATTAATTAATAGAGGTTTAGTAAAAACAGGTATGTAGGGAGAAACCGCTATGTAATTTGGTGGTACTCCTAAAAAGAGATGTGTCATAGTAGTATTACCTACGACTGTAACATCATAGATATCATCACTACCTATCCTCTGTTTAGCACATAATTTTTCTATCAATAAGTTTATTTCATCTATAACTAAATCCTGTAATTCTTTCAGGCCCCCTCTGATTGCATAGTCTATTCTGGATATGACGTCCGCCCCTCTTTTTGCCTGTGGATTCATAGATGAAGCTACATCTATCTCCCCTTTTGTGAGGTCCAATAGATATACGACCACCGTTGTGGTACCTATATCTATCGCTATTCCGTAGGGATGTCTATCGCTCTTTTTTCTTACTTCCAGGAGTGTATCTTCGTATAGTATAGCCTCTACATTAAAATCATTTTCCCTCAGTATTGACGGTATATCTTTTAAAACACTTATATCGGATATCGTTAATTTTCTATTTATCTCATCTTCCAGTCTCTCTATGTCATCTCTCTGATCCTCCAGTGATGGTGGAGTAGGCTTTAATCTGAAAATTTGCACCGCCGGATTTATCTTAACCTCTCCTAACGTCTTACCAGTTGTCAGTATCTGATGTGCATATACCCTTGTCTGTGGAGGTATCTCTATGTCGACATCCCCCTTTATTAATGCCTGGCATGCGAGTCGATATCCCTCTCTGATCATATCCTCAGAGATAAGATTCTCTTCGTTTGCAGACACCTTAGATAGGTGTCCTCTTGCTTTTACAATACACTGTCCACACCAGCCTGCCCCACCACAGGGAGTTTCAAGTTTTATACCTAGCTTTTCTAAAGCCTCCAGTAAAGTGGTATCTTTTTCTGCTGAACCTTCTATTCCATCCGGATATATCCTTATTTTATACCTTTCCATTCTATACGCTCCTAAATAAAGGCTTATTACTTTTGTAAATTATATCATGTGACGTCCTCCCCTCAATAAATTGAGGGGCATCCTGAAAAGGATGTACGCAAAGGTTCACCTTCGCGCTTTGGTTCGGCGACGCCGTGCCATCCAAGAAGGTATGACACGACCGCGGGCCACGCCACACGGCCACTACTCCCCTTCATAGGAGATACCTGATACGCCCTTTCGTAGATGTTCAGGGCACCATTTATATCCGCCTGTGTTCTCCAACCACAGGAGCATACGTATAACCCCCGGTGCCTCCGGTTGGAAGCCACAACCTTCCCGCAGATATGACAAGTAACGGACGTGCTATTCTCATCTACGTTATTCCGTACCAGAATTCCCGCCAGTGCACCTTTGTATTTAAGCATATCAATCAGCTTTCGGTACGGCCAGGTATGTAATCGCTGGTTCAGTCGGTCTCCATAGTCAATGCCCTGACGGATCCCGTTAAGGTCACCAATGGCTATCTCCTTCACGCCCCGCCGTATGCATTCCGCAATAAAATGGGAGGTAGCTATGTGCAGTAACTGCTCTACCTGTTTTCTTTCCTTATGTGCTATCTCCTTCC
>Ga0071330_1062642_pt1 | contig 29952 bp, 33 predicted proteins | sample GBScel77sediment_FD_63802 | JGI IMG/M metagenome (GOLD analysis project Ga0071330, IMG submission 63802) | Hot spring sediment microbial communities from Great Boiling Spring, Nevada - Cellulolytic enrichment Sediment 77C v2 (version 2) | ecosystem: Environmental > Aquatic > Thermal springs >...
CCTACAAGAAATGGAGTCCCTGTCCCTCTCTAACTTATAAGCTTTTGTTTTATTATACAAAACAAAATGTGTTAAACAAACCTTAACATAAAAATTGCAGGAGGAAGATATGGAAGTTGTTATTACAAAAGAAGAACTTTACGAGCTTATAAAAAAAGCTGTTAAAGAAGTATTACAAGAAGAAAAGATAGAGTTTTTTCTTAAAAGCATTCCTGTGGTTTCAGAAGAAGAGATGGATGATATAAAAAAGTTATATGATAAACCATCATCTGACAAAGAACCAGCTTATAGTGAGATAATAGAAGTATGAAATGGAGAATAGATTATTCAAAAGATGCTGCAAAATTTATTAAAGAACATAATATTAGTTTTGAAGTAAGAGAAGAACTTAAAAAGTTTTTAATGAAAATGAAAGGGGAAAATGTAAATGTAGATGTTAAAAAATTAACCGGAGATTGGGAAGGCTATTATAGATTAAGGAAAGGTAAATTAAGAATAATTTTTGAATTAAATAAACACAACAAAGTTATCTTTGTAGAAAGGATAGATTTTAGAGGGGAGGTATATAAATAATTAAGATGTTTTTCCAACACTACCCCATAAATCACTATTACCTTTTCCTTCCTTTCATATTTTCACCCTTTTATAACCTTTTTAAAAACCAAACAAATTATTTTTACATCCTTTAAAAACCGTGTGAGTCTTTTTCAAGGAGGAGGGTGTAAAGGTAAGTACTTAATGTAAGGCAGGATACCTTAACTAATCTTAAAATTAAAATAATTTTAATTTATCTCACTTACGAAGTGCGAAAAGTATTTAAAAGACAAAAAAATCCTTTCTTAACATTTTCTATAATAAAAATTTTTTTTAAATTGTCAATATGTAAAGAGGTTGTTTAAAAATTTTGTATATAAAAATTTCAAATTTACCTTTTTAAGATGCTTGACCAAATATGTAATAAATAAAATATTTTTAAAAGGATAAAAATATGGGTTTTTCTTTGAAGAATACAATTAGTTAGTTTTCCATAAATTTTATTCCACAAGAGTCATCTGATAAAATTTCAAAAGTAATAACTGAATTTGCATTAAGTATTTCTCAAATTTTCAATGTAAAGAAAATTGCATATAAAACTGAAGGCAATGTAATAACTATATAGACTTATATAAAAGAGCCGAATGAAGAAATTCTTTTTAAAATTTATGCTTTAGAACAAAAAATTATAGAAAAATTTCCTGAATTGATTTTAGATTTTAATGTGATTTTTGAAAATGAGAAAATACTAAGTGGTTTACTGAAATTTCTTTTTCAAATATAACATAAGTGCTAGTACAGAAACAACATTATCAAAAAGCTTTACATAATGACAATTTTTAAAAGATGTTAAGCAACTTTATTCAGATTGGGCTATTACAGGGATTTTTTACTCGGCATTACATTTAATTGAGGTTTTTCTTACCAGTAAAGGACTATGTCCAAAGGATCACAAAGAACGAGCAAATTATATTAGAAGAATTAAAGAACTTAAACCATTATACCCCTATTATAGGGCTCTTTATGACCACAGTGTTAATGCAAGATATAAATTTATAAAATTTTTACCTATTGATGCTGATAATTGCTATGCTCATTATTTTACTTCTATAAAGGATGTAGTACTAAAAATTTTGACCAAATTAAAATAATTCTAATTTATCTCACTTACGAAGTGCGAATTTAGCTTTTATACTTTTATTAAAAGTTCAGCTAGAATTTGATATGGACCACTGTGATAAGAACGCCACAGATGAGCAAATTTTTTTCTTCTATATTCTACCCAATCCCACAAATAACCACTTATTTTTTCTTCCTCCCACGGAATTGAGATACCATAATCTTTACCGAAAGAATTAATTTTCTCTTCATAAAATAAAATCACTTCATCTTTTGAAAGTTTAGTTTTCTCATTTTTAAAATCAACGAAGTCCTCTCTCAACTCATTTCCGTACCCATCTAACCAATCCCACCAAGGAGGTGTGAAATGTAAAAATCCATGCTTTAAAAAAATCACAAATCTTACTTCAGCTTCAACTGATTGTGGAATCCTTTTGAGGAATTTTTTAAATTCCTTCTCATTAAACTTTCTAAAACTACGAAAGGAACCATAAATTTCCTCGTCTTTCTTCTCACATAAAAAAAGTTTTATAAGCTTTTTTAAGCGTTCCTCTGCTACTTCAATCTTTTCTTTTTCACTAACCGTTTCTATAAGCATTTCCTCAAATTCTTTTATTGTCCAAAAATCTATAAAAATCACCTCCTTCTTATTTTTTATAATTGGTTAGTTTTTAGAACTAATTATATTATAACACTAAAATGTTATTCACAAAGTTTAAAAAAGAAAAAAGACAAAAATGCTTTAAAATATCTCATTGACAGTTGGGAAATTTTAGTCCATAATTTTTAAAAAAAGCTAAAATATTAAAGTTTTATGAAGCCCGCTTTTCAAATTTTACAAAAGAAAAAAGATCTATTTTATAAACTGAATATTCTTTCTGTTGCTGCAAGATATGATAATTCCTGTAGCAGTTCTGGAAGAAAAAGAGAAACTCAAGCCTATGGTCTTGAAAATAGTTATTTAAGTGGAATTTACTATACTTGGACATCAAGTGGAAGATGTGTTCCTCTTTTAAAAATCCTTTTAACCAATTACTGCATAAATAATTGTAAATATTGCATAAATCGCCGTATAAATGATGTTCCTCGAGCTATTTTTTCTCCTGAGGAAATTGCCTATCTTACAGTGGAGCTGTATCGCAAAAATTATATTGAAGGGCTTTTTTTAAGCTCAGGAATTTATCGGACACCAGATGATACTATGGAGCTTATGCTAAGAACTGCACATATTTTAAGAAAAAAATATCTTTTTAGAGGCTATATTCATTTAAAATTAATTCCAGGAGCTTCTTCTGAATTAATAGTTGAAGCTTTAAAACTTGCTGATCGTGTAAGTTCAAATCTTGAACTTCCAACTGAAGAAAGTCTTAAAAAACTTGCTCCAGAAAAAAGTTTTCCTATGCTTTTAAATCCGTTAGAATTAGTAAGAGAACTTTATGAAAATAAGGAGGTAAAAGCTCCAGCTTCAACTCAGCTCATAATTGGTGCAACTTCTGATTCTGATAAAGTTATTTTGTCATTTGCTCAAAAATTATATGCTCAAAAAATGGTAAGGAGAGTTTATTATTCAGCTTATATTCCTGTTAATAGAGATTCTGATCTTCCAGCCATAAAAGAGCCTCCCTTTTTAAGAGAACATAGGTTATATCAAGCAGATTGGCTTCTTCGTTTTTATGGATTTAAAGTTGATGAGCTGTTTCAAGAAGAGAAAAATTTAGATTTAAGATTTGATCCCAAATTTTCTTGGGCTATGAAAAATCTTCATTTCTTTCCAGTTGATATTACAAAAGCAGATTATTGGGAATTAATAAGAGTTCCCGGCATAGGTCCAGGCTCTGCCAAAAAGATTTTGCAAGCTCGTAAATACGGAGTTCTTTCTGAAGAAGTTTTAAAAACCCTTGGAATTCCTCTAAAAAGGGCAAAATACTTTGTTACTATTCGCGGGAAACCTTTAGTTAATTCAAAAAAGGAAAAAGCTTTTATTTATAGACAAACTGAACTTTTTTCTTTTGAAAAAAATTTAGTTTGTGCATTTTAATATTTGGTGTAATTTTTAACTCTTTCTAAAAATTCCTCAGCCAATTCTATAAAAGAAAGACTTGCTTTATTTTGTGGTTCGTAGTCAATTACAGGCTTTCCAAAACTCGGAGATTCACTAACTCTTACACTTCTTGGAATAAGAGTGTTAAAAACAATCCATTTAAAATGATTTTTAGCTTCCTCTGCTACTTCATGGGAAAGTCTATTTCTCTTATCATACATGGTTAAAACAAGTCCAAAGAGAACCAAATCTGGATTAAAACTTTTTTTAACTCCTCTTATTGTTTTTACAAGAAGGGATAAACCCTCAAGAGCATAGTATTCACATTGTAAAGGAATGATGACTCCTTCGCAGGCAGTAAGTATGTTTACTGTTATTAAACTTAAAGAAGGTGGGGAGTCTATAAATATAAAATCAAAAAAGTTTTTTAAAGGAAAACTATTAAAAGTGCTTTTTTCAATTAAATTTTTAAGAAGATATTCTCTTTCTGGGAAATCTACCAATTCCACTTCTAATCCAACAAGGTCAATAGAGGAAGGTAAAATATAAAGATTGGGATAAGGATTTTTAAGAAACCTTTCACAATTTTCTTCTATTAAAGCTTGATAAATACTTTCTTCTTTATTTACCCTTATTCCTAATCCACTTCCTGCATTTGCTTGAGGATCAAAGTCTATTAAAAGGACTTTATAATTTTTAAGACTTAATGCCCTTGCAAGGTTTATAGCAACTGTTGTTTTCCCAACCCCTCCTTTTTGATTAATGAAAGCAAAAATTTTCATAAATTACTTTAAAAAATGATAATAAAGATTATTTATTAAAATTACTAAAAAGAAGATAATACTGATAAAACCATTGACTGTAAAAAAGGCTTTATTGATTTTGGAAAGATCATTTTCTTTAAGAAGACTATGTTCATAAGTTAAAAAAATAGCAATTAAAATAAGCCCAACAAAATATATCCAAGTTGTCTTAGGATAAAAATATCCAGTTAAAAGGAGGAGAAAAAAAGTTATTAAGTGTAAAAATTTAGCTAATCTTAATGCATTTTTTATTCCAAATTTCACAGGAATAGATTTTAGTCCCACTTTTTTATCAAATTCAATATCTTGTAAACTATAAAGAATGTCAAAGCTTGATACCCAGCAAGCCATAGCTCCTGCAAGGAAAATAGCTATTAAAGAAACGTTCTCATTTAAAGCTATATCAATAGCTATGGGTATTAAAAAATAAACTAATCCTAAAAAGAGATGAGGAAAATAGGTAAATCTTTTGGCAAATGGATAAATAAAAAGAAAAAATATAACTATAGGGCTTAGCAAAAGGGCTAAAAAATTTATTTTGTAACAAAAAAATATAAAAAGAAAGGAGCTAATAAGGATAATCAGTTTTATTTCCCAATCTTTTACCAAGCCTTGAGCATGAGGCCACATAGAGGTTCTTGGATTTTTTTCGTCAAAGGGTTTATCAATAAGTCTATTAAAAGCCATTCCAAGTGTTCTTGCAGAAACAAGAGCACCTAAAATATATAAAATTTTTCCCCAAGAGGGGAAAATCTTATAAAGGATCAGTAAACTTGCTAAACCAAAGGGTAAGGCAAAAATAGTGTGTTCCAGTTTTAAGAGTTCTGAATAAAGTTTAAGCTTTTTCACAACCTTTTCCATAAATCTTTTAAGCAATATTTTGTATTTGTTCCCTTAATTTTTCTATAAGTTCTTTTATTTTAACTGCTATAATAGAAATTTCAGAAGATTGTGCTTTATTAGAAAGGGTATTTATTTCTCTAAACATCTCTTGGCAAATAAAATCAAGCTTTTTACCACAATCTTCTTCTTCCATAGCATTTTCAAAATGGGAAATGTGAATTTTTAATCTATCAAGCTCTTCAGTAAAATCTATTTTATCTAAAAGATAAACCAATTCTTGATAAAATCTATTTTCATCTATTTCACGAAGGTTAAATTCTTTAAAAAGTTTATCAATTCTACTTTTTAATTTTTCTTTACTTTCTTTTATAGTCTTTTCCTTCAATTTTTCAATTTGTAATGTTTCTTCTTTTAATTTTTCTAAATAGACTTTTAAAACATTTTTTAAATTTTCTCCTTCTTTTAAGCGGGATGCTTTAAGTTCTTCTAAGGCTTTACTTAGAGGAGGATATATTTCTTCCCAAAGCTTATCAAGTTCTTCTTCTTTTTCTTCTAAAAGAAGATATTCTCTGAATTTTAAAAAGTCAGAAAAAGTTAAGGGCTCTTCAAAACCAAGTTCAGATTTTAAAAGAGTAAGAGATGTTTTTAAGTTTTTTGCAAGTTCCATATCAATTAATATTTCCCTTTGGCTAAGATCAGCTCCTACACATTTGACCTGGATTTCAATTTTTCCTCTTTTAAATTCTTGAGAAACAAATTTTCTAATTCTCTCTTCTAAAAAAGTATATCTTTTTGGCAGTTTAAGGGAGATATCCAAATATTTTGAATTTAAGCTTTTTGCATAAACAGTTATAGTATAATTATCGGATTGAAAAACTCCTCTTCCAAATCCAGTCATGCTTTCCATAAAGGCCTCTTAATTTGTAGCTAATTTTTCTTTTAAAAAATTTAGAATCTTTTCCTTTTCATCGGAACTAAACCAATACACGTCAGGATCTTTTTTGAACCAAGTAAGTTGTCTTTTAGCATAATGTCTTGTATCTCTTTGAATAAGTTCTATAGCCTTTTCTAAGGATAATCTTCCTTGTAAATAATAAATAATATATTTATATCCTATTGCTTTAAAGGGTTTTAGCTCAATAGAATATCCTTTTTCTAAAAGGTTTTTGACCTCCTCAATCCATCCCTTTTCAATCATTTTAATTACACGAAGATTAATTTTTTTGTAGAGTTCTTTTCTTGGAAGGTTTAATCCTATTTTTATAATGTTATATCTTTTTTTTACAAAGAAGGGATTTTCTTTATGAAAGTAAGATATGGGTTTACCTGTAGTATATATTACTTCTAAAGCCCTTGTAATTCTTACTTTATCTTTGGGTGAAATCTTTTGAGCATATTCTGGATCAAGCCTTTTTAATTCTTCATAAAGAGAGGATAAATCTTGATCTACCCTTTTTCTCAAATTTTCTCTTATTTCTTTAGGCACTTCAATAGGAAATAATCCGTATTCAAAAGCTCTCAAATAAAGACCTGTACCTCCAACAAGAATAGGAATCTTTCCTCTTTCCCAAATTTCTTTTATCAAATTATCAGCTATTTCTACAAATTTAGCTGCATTAAATTCTTCGTTAAGTTCGAGTAAATCGTATAAATGATGAGGAATCCTTTTTCTTTCTTCTTCTCCAGGCTTTGCAGTCCCTATATTTAATTCTTTATAAAATTGAAGTGAATCAAAATTTATTATTTCTCCGCTTAGCTTTTCTCCTAAAAATATAGCAAGTTCTGATTTTCCAACCCCTGTAGGTCCTACTATAGCAATAATCTTTTCCACTTCTAACTTTTATCTCCTTCTAAGCTCCCTTTCTATTTCCTTTAAAGATAATTTTATATATACAGGTCTTCCGTGAGGACAGGTTTGAAGATTTTCAGAAAAAAACTTCTCAATTAAAAAATCTATTTCTTTTTCAGAAAGAATGTCTCCCTTCTTTCTTGCAATTAAGCAAGCATATCTTTTTAAAACTTCAAGTTTTAATTCTTCCAAATTAGAAAAGGGTTCTTCTAAAACTTTTTCCAAAATCTCTTTTATATCTATCTTAAAAATAGAAGGGATTTTTTTTAAAATAATTTTACCCTTTTCTAAAAGTTCAAGTTCAAATCCTATGGAGTGTAAAATTTTTCTTTTTTCTTCAATTTCTGGGAGATCACTTGAAGTATTTAGTAAGACCGGAATTAACAATTCTTGAGAAGGGCATTTTGAAAAATTCTTTTTCAAATCCTCAAATATTATTCTTTCTGAAAGAGCATGTTGATCAATTATATAAAGCTCATCCATTCTTTCTATTAAAAGATAAGTATTTAAAAAAGTTCCCAAGTATTTATGAGAAGGCTTTTTAAAATCTGGGGAAATAAATGGAGGTTTTCTTTCTAAATAAAAAGGGGAGCTTTCTTGAGAATAATCTAAAGGTATATCTTCTTTTATTTGATAAGAAAAAGTTTGTCTTTCTCTTTCATAATAAAAAGTTTTTTTGCTAAAAAACTCTTCTAAAGCTTTATTTAAGGCAAGAAAAAGTGTTTTTTCATCTTTAAATCTTACTTCCCACTTAGCAGGATGTACATTAACATCAATAAGATGATACGGGGCTTTTATAGAAATAATTCCTGCAGGAAATCCCAAATTCCCATAAAAGGGTTTTAAAGCATTTATAATCATTTTGGTTAATTTTTCATCTTTTATCCATCTTTTATTAACCAGGAAATAAAGATATTTTGTATGAGAAAAGGTTTTTGAGGTATCTGTAAGGAGTAAAAAAATTGAATAAGGAGGTAAATCTAAAAGTAAATCTTTAAAAAAGGATTTTTCCAATCCAATTATATAGCTAAGAAGCTCCCTTTCATTTCCTCCTTCCCAGAAAAAAAGAGTATTTTCCTTATTTTCTTCTATACTTTTTACTTGGTATTTAGTTTCTGGAGAACAAAGACTTAATCCTCTTATAATTTCCATTATTCTAAAAGTTTCAGTTCTTGGGGTTTTTAAAAAAGCTTTTCTTGCAGGTAAATTGGAAAAAAGGTCTTCCACTTTTATTAAAGTTCCTTTATTTAAATGGGCTGGCTTAAAATAAATTTCTTTACCAAATTCTACTCTAATTTCATAGGCAGAATCGTAATCTGTGTGTTTACTTAAAATAGTCATTTTAGAAACTTGAGAGATACTTGCCAGAGCCTCACCTCTAAAGCCAAAGGTAACAATTTTAAATATATCAGAAAGGGCTTTTATTTTACTTGTAGCAAAGTGTTTGTAACATATTTTTAAGTCTTCTGGTTCTATACCTTCTCCGTCATCATAAACAGAAACTTCTTTAATTCCACCTTCTTTTAAATTTATTTTTATAAAACCTGCTTTTGCATCAAAGGCATTTTCTATTAATTCCTTTACTACTGATGCAGGTCTTTCTACAATTTCTCCTGCAGCTATTTTTGATCTAATCTCTTCAGGAAGAATTTGAATTTTAGGCATAAAATTACATATTTAAAAGGCTAATAAGTTTTTTACAAGAGATTTCACATTCTTTTAAAGCGGATTTTTCTTCTGGAAGAAGGTTTATTTCTATAATTTTCTTTACCCCGTTTTTCCCAAGAATAACAGGAACTCCTAAAAATACTCCACTTATTCCATATTCTCCTTCTAAATAAACAGAGCAGGTTAAAACCCTTTTTTCATCTTTTAAAATACTTTCTACCATTTCAACTATAGCAAGTCCAGGGGTAATAAAAGCACTTCCTGTTTTTAAATAAGATACTATTTCTGCTCCACCAAATTTAGTTTTTTTAACTATTTCTTCTATTTTTTCTGGGGGTAAAAGTTCTGTAATAGGTATTCCTGAAATATTGGCAAGTCTTACTAAGGGAAGCATTAAATCTCCATGAACACCCATTACCAAAGCTTGAACATCCTTCGGAGAAACACCACAAGCTTCAGCTATAAAATAACGATATCTTGCTGAATCAAGCACTCCAGCCATACCTATAACTCTATTTTTGGGGAAATTGGTTATCTTATAGGCCACATAAACCATGGCATCAAGAGGATTAGAAACAACTATAACTATGCTCTCTTTGGCAAATTCTCTTATTTTTTCTGCACAAGCTTTAACAATTTCCTTATTTATGTTTAAAAGATCTTCTCTTGACATACCAGGCTCTCTTGGTTTTCCAGCAGCAATAATTACTATTTGAGAATCTTTAATACTTGAAAAATCCTCTGTTCCCCAAATTTTACAAGACCTTCCAAAAAGAGGACTGCTCTGAACTAAATCTAAAGCTTTACCTTTAGCAAGATCAGGCACAATATCAACTAATACTATTTCTTCTGCCAAGTTTTTAACCATAGCCCAATTTGCACAGCTTGTGCCTACTGCCCCTGCACCAATAATAGATAACTTAGCCATTTTCTCCCCCTGCAAATAATTTGAGCCAAGCCTTAAAAATTTCTACCTTTTCTTCTCCATAATTTTTAAGGTCTTTAATAATTTCATCTACAGATTTTTCTCTTACACTTCCATCAGGTTGTTTAGAAAAAAATTTATCTGCAAAGGCAATAATTTTTTCTTCCAAAGTAATAGGCACCATATCTCTTTCAGGAAGAGGTAATTTTTTCTTCACAATTTCTTCTTTAGTTATTCCAACCCCTATATGTCTTTCACATATAAGGGCATGCTTAGAAAGACCTTCCTTTTCAAGAAGTGTCCTTCCCAAATATCCATGAGCAATATAAGGATATTTACCTTCTGGATTAAGTTTGGGAATATAAGTAAAAATTATTCCTATATCATGAAGCATAGCTGCAGAATAAATAAAATCTTTATCCACATCTTTAAATTTTTCAGCAATTTCTAATGCTTTCTTGGCTACAGCAGAAGAGTGCTTTATTAAAACTTCCTTAAGTTTAGGTTTATCAAAGTAATATTTTTCAATAATTTTAAGAGGATCCATTTGGTTTTTAAGTTTCTTTTTCTAAGGAAGGATTAATAATAAATTTTAAATTTTTAAAAAGAGGTTTTAAATCAGAGGGAGTAAAACTTTCAAGTCTTTCAAGAATTTCTAAAGTTTGAGAAGAAAGAATTTGAAGATAATAATGATTAGGTACTTCAACAATTAAAGTTCCATTGTTAAAGGAGAGGGGTTTTGTTTTTTTTGAAAGGTCTGAAAGAATAATTTTTTCCCAGTTTTTTTGAGCTAATTCAAGAGCAGTTATACCCTTTTTTACCTCTGGAGGAAGATTTAATTCTTTAAGAATATCTTTAAAGGAAAACATTTTACACCTCTTTAAGAATTTCCTCTAAGGATTTATAAACTTTATCTTGTAACATTTTTAAAAACTCTTCTGTTTCTGCTTCAAATCTTAAAACAAGAACTGGTTGCGTATTTGAAGCTCTTACCAAAGCCCATCCTTCCTTAAATTCAATTCTTGCTCCATCAACATCAATCACATTTAAGCCTTCATTTTTAAATTTTTTTACCAATCTTTCAACCACTTTAAATTTTACTTCATCTGGGCATTCTTTTCTTATTTCAGGTGTAGAATACATCTTGGGAATGTCTTTTAAATATTCAGAAAGGGGAATATTATTTTGAGATAGGATTTCAACAAGTCTTAAAGAAGCATATACTCCATCATCAAATCCGAACCATTTATCTGCAAAAAAGATGTGTCCACTCATTTCTCCTGCAAGAAGTGCTTTTTCTTCTTTCATTTTGTTTTTAATAAGAGAATGACCTGTTTTCCACATAATAGGAATTCCGCCAAGCTTAGCTATTGTTTCATATAAGGTTCGGGAACATTTAACCTCTCCTATTATTTTTGCTCCTGAATATTTTTTTAATAAATCTTTAGCAAAAATAATTAAAAGCTGATCTCCCCAAATAATATTTCCTTTTTCATCAATAACTCCTAATCTATCTCCATCTCCATCGTATCCAAAACCTACTTCATACCTGTCATTTAAAACTTTTTCTTTAAGCCATTTTAAATTTTCAGGAACAACGGGATCTGGAAAGTGATTGGGGAAGGTTCCATCCATTTCACAAAAAAGGCATTCTACTTCACATCCAAGTCTTTTAAAAATTTCGGGAGCTGTTAAGCTACAAACTCCATTTCCTGGATCTATAACTACTTTTAATGGTCTTTTTAATTCTATATTATTGCAAACATACTCTATATATTTACTCAAAACCTCTCTTTCCTCAATCTTCCCATCTCCTTTTTCATAATCTTTTTTTTCTATAAGTTTTCTTATTTCTTGAATCTGAGGTCCAAAGATTGTATCCTTTCCTACACAGATTTTTAAGCCATTAAATTCTGGAGGATTATGTGAACCTGTAACTTGAATCCCTCCATCAGAATCTTCAAAGACAAAAAGAGAAAAATACATTACTGGTGTAGGACAAATTCCTATATTTATTACCCCAACTCCTGTTGATAAAATCCCTTCAATAAGTGCTTCTTGTAAAGAGGGTGAAGAAAGTCTTCCATCTCTTCCACAACAAATCTTTTTTCCACCTTTTCTTTTAATAATTGTTCCATAAGCTTTTCCAATTTCTTTAACTATCTCTTCTGTAAAATCTTCTCCAACTTTCCCCCTAATATCATACTCTCTAAAAATATAAGGGCTTATTTTCATAATTAATTTCTCCTACTTAAAATTTAATTAATTATAAACTAAAACCTGCTAAATAAAAACCCACACAAGTTAAAATTATTCTAATTTATCTCACATGCGAAGTGCGAAAAGTTGAAAAAATTTTTAAAGGAGTATAAAATTAAGTTGTGAAGTTTTTTGAGCACTGGATTTTAGTCAAAGCTGATTCAGAAAAGGAAGCAAAAACTCATATAAAGTCCTTTTTAAATAAATATGAATTACTTCATTATGATAAAATAGAGTTTTTAGACACTCTAAGAGGAGATAATATCAAATTTTTAGATAACCTTTATTCTCTTATAAATTCAAATAAAGAGATTATAAAATCCTTTATAAATGATTTAGAAGAAGAAGGTTATAAAACTTTAAGGGATTTAAAAGATCTTCCGCAGGGATATCTTTCTAAAATGTTACATACTCTTACCCATCTTATAGATGGTTTTATGGGGATTGATAGCTACTTTTATAATCTGATTGAAGATTCTCATTTTGTATCAAAAAAAGAAATTTATGCCATTCAGAAGGAACCAGAGAAATATTATTTAATTAAAATAAGAGGATATTCGGAAGTATCAGAACCTCTTTTTGAATGGTTAAAACCTTTAATGAAAAAAGAGAAAGATAATACTAAATAAAAGGGGGAGTAAAATGAAGAGGATTTATAAAATCCTTTTAGGTATATTTCTTATAATTCTAATTGGTTTTTCTATAGGTTTATCTAAAAGTAATAAAAAAATTTTAATGATTATTGCACATCAAAATTTTAGAGATGAGGAATTGTTAATTCCCAAAAAACTTTTTGAAAAAGAAGGATATAGTGTTGTTATAGCTTCAACTTCCTTAAAATCAGCTAAAGGGATGCTTGGTGCTGTAGTTACACCACAAGTTTTAATTGATCAAGTTAAAGTAGATGAATATGATGCTATAGTTTTTGTAGGAGGAGTAGGTGCTAAAGAATATTTTAATCACCCTTCTGCTCATAAAATTGCAAAAGAAGCATTTTCTAAAAATAAAATTCTTGCAGCCATTTGCATTGCTCCAAGAATTTTAGCTGAAGCTGGAGTTTTAAAGGGGAAAAAAGCAACCGTATGGGTATCAGAAGGAAAAGCCTTAGAAGAAAAGGGAGCAAACTATACAGGGAAACCAGTTGAGGTTGACGGAAATATAGTTACAGCTTCCGGTCCTCAAGCTGCAGAAGAGTTTGCTAAAAGCATAATAAAACTTTTAAAAGTTAAAAAGTAAACTTTATTTTTGGTTTACTAATTTTTTTAATTCTAAATAGGTTTCTCTTACTTTATAAACATAATCCAAATAAATAGGAAGTTCAGAAAGTGGAATAGCTTGTGGTCCATCACAAAGAGCTTTATCAGGTTCTGGATGGAATTCAACTAATACCGCATTAGCACCAGCAATTATACCTTGGGCAGTAACATGATAAATATCTCTTATTCCATCTGAGGATTTTATCCTTGTGCCTATAGGATGGGATGGATCAATACATACAGGAAGTCTTGTAAGTCTTTTAACTACCGGAACATGAGCAAAATCAGTTAAATTTCTGTGAGGATCTCCTAAATGGGTTCTCACTCCCCTTAGACAAAAAATAATGTTAATATTACCTTCTGATGCAATATATTCAGCTGCGTTAAGACTTTCTTCTAAACTAAGTCCGTATCCTCTTTTATATAAAATAGGAAAATCCTGCTGTTTACCTACAGCTTTTAATAATTCAAAATTTTGGGCATTTCTTGTTCCTATTTGCAAAATTACTCCACAGGGATTTCCGGTTAATTCAAGAGCTTCTTTTATTTCATCTATATGGTGGGGAGCAAGAACCTCCATTACAATTATTTTAATTCCATATTTTCCTGCTAAATCAAAAAGCCATGGAAGACAATCTTTACCATGTCCTTGAAAATCATAAGGGGAAGTTCTTGGTTTATAAGCTCCCATGCGGGTACAGCATACATTGTTTTCTTTTAAAGTCTTAAAGATTTTTTCCACATTTTCATAAGTATCAACTGCACAAAGACCAGCAAAGATGTGAAAAGTATCCTGATTAAATTGAATTCCTTTATATTCAAATCCCCAATCACTTAGTACACCGTGTCTTCCAATTAATCTATATTTAGCTGTTACTCTTATAGCTCTCTCAACACCTGGTAAACTTTCTATCTCTTCTTGAGATACCATGTAGTCTTCTCCTATGAGATGAATTTCAAGAAGGTTTCGAGTAACTCCTTTGTGTTCCATAACCTTTATTTGTAAATGAGGAAATCGTTCTAAGTAAGTCATTAAAGATTGGAATTCAGGACTTTCTTTAGTAATGTGAGCTTCCATAATAATAATCATTACTTTAACCCCCTTTTTATAAGTTATTAATTTCAATAAATCTCAAATTTTAATTTTTTCAAGTCTTTACAATTAATTGGAAAAGTTTAAAAATAGGTTAAAATTTTTAAAAATAACTAAAGGAGGGGGCTTTTGAATCCACGAATAATTTTTTTTGATACCACTTTAAGAGATGGGGAACAATCTCCAGGGGTTTCCTTAGATTTAAAACAAAAAGTAGAAATAGGGAGAGCCCTTGCAGAACTTGGCATAGATGTTATTGAAGGAGGATTCCCTATTACTTCACCTGGAGATTTTGAGGCAGTAAAAACTCTTGCCAAAGAAATTAAAGGGGTAACTATTGCTGCACTTGCAAGGGCAAACAAAAAGGATATAGAGGTTGCTTGGGGGGCTTTAAAAAAAGCTGAATTTCCAAGAATACATACCTTTATTGCCACTTCAGATATTCACTTAAAATATAAACTTAAAAAAAGTAGAGAAGAAGTTTTAGAAATTGCAAAAGAGGCAGTTAAATATGCTCTTTCTTTTTGTCCAGATGTAGAATTTTCAGCTGAGGACGCTACCCGTAGCGATTGGGAATATTTAGCAAAGGTTATTTTAGAAGTAGTCAAGGTAGGAGCAAAAACTATCAATATTCCTGATACAGTAGGATATACAGTTCCCCATGAGTACTATAGTCTTATCAAATTTTTAATAGAAAAACTTATTTCAGCAGGTTATGAAGAAGCACTCAAAAATGGTAGTTTAAGAATTTCAGTTCATTGTCATAATGATCTTGGTTTAGCAGTTGCTAATTCACTTTCAGCTATTTTAGCAGGAGCAACTCAAGTGGAAGGAACTATTAATGGAATAGGGGAAAGAGCTGGGAATGCAGCTTTAGAAGAAATTATCATGACACTTAAAACAAGAAAAGATTTTTTTGAAAAAAAGTTAGGATATCCTCTTCAAATTAATATAAACACAAAAAATATCGTTCCTACAAGTCAACTTGTTTCTAAATATACTGGAATGTTTGTTCAGCCTAACAAAGCAGTTGTTGGAGCTAATGCCTTTGCTCATGAGTCTGGTATTCATCAACATGGGATAATTTGCGAGAGATCCACTTATGAAATTATTAATCCAGAAGATGTAGGATGGACAGGTTTAGCCATTGTTCTTGGGAAACATTCTGGAAGGCATGCTATAGGATTTAAATTGAGAAGTAAAGGCTGGCAATTTGATGATGAAGTATTAAGTAAAATTTTTGAAAAATTCCGCACCGAAATAAAAGATGTGCTCAAAAAGATAGATGATGAGTATTTAGAAGGTATCCTTATAGATTTATTTTTGGAAAAAGAATATAGATATCATCTTATTTCTTCACAAGTTATAAGCGTTTATAGTGGTTCTCTAAAGCCTATTGCTCAAGTAGAAATAGAGGACAAAAGAGCAGGGAAAAAAGTTTCTATTGGACTTGGAGTTGGTCCTATTGATGCAGCTTATAAAGCAGTAGCAGAAGCTTTAGGTTATTCCTTTGATAAGAGAAAGGGAAAAGAGTTTTTAAATCTTATAGATTTTCATATAAGTGCACTTACTGGAGGAACATCAGCAGAAGGTGTTTGTGGTTTAATTATTGAAGATGAAAAGGGATTAAGAACTGCAGGTCTTGGAAAAGATGGAGATATAGTAATTGCAAGTTTAAAAGCCTTACTTAAAGCTTTAAATCGTTTAGAAGTTTTTAAAGAAAAGGGAGAAGAGTTAAAAAAGAAAGTACTTTCTTTTAAGGATTAAGAGAGGTCTTTTTTAATAAAAAGAGCCTTTGTGTTGCTTTATTTGCCCATTCGCTATCCGGACTCAAATAAATTATAGATTGCCATAATTCTTCTGCCTTGGTTCTATCTCCCTTTTTAAAATAAATTTCTCCAAGATAATATCTCGCTTCACCAGAGGTTTTGTCTAATTTCAAAGCTTGCTGAAAATAAAATTCTGCTGAGTTAAGATCTCCCTCATTTAAATATATCAGTCCTAAATAAATTAAAGTTTTAGGATAGCGAGGATTTTCTCTAAAGGCTTCAAGAAGAGTAGATATAGCTTTATCTTTGTCTTTAAGTTGATAATAAGCCCAGCCAAGATTTGTGCGAGCAATAAAAGAATTCACATAATATGGATTTTTAAGAGCTTTATCAAAATACTCTATAGCTTCCTTATATTTTTCTTGTAACATTTTAAGAGAACCTAAATTATTATAAGCTTCAGAAAAATTAGGATCTAGCTTAATAGCTTCATTTAAATTTTCTTCAGCTTTTGAATATTCATTTTTCCCCATATAAACAAGCCCAAGAAGATTATATATTTCTGGGTCACATTTCTCAGCACTTTTAGCTAACTCAAGTTCATTTAAGGCTTCAGTATAGCGATTTTCCTTAATGTAAATCTTGGCAATTTCCTTGTGAGAGGCAGCTTTTTCTGAATAGTATTCCTTTTGAGCTCTACAGGAAAATAAAATTAAAATTAAAATTAAAAAAAGAATTAAAAATTTTGGTTTCATAGGTTTCACCCTTCTATAAATTTTATATATACTTTTCTTGTTCTTGGGCCATCGTATTCTGCAAAAAATAACCTCTGCCAAGTTCCAAGAACAAGTTTACCCTTTTCCACAATTAAAATTAAAGAAGGTCCTGTAAGACTTGATTTTATATGTCCAGGAGAATTTCCTTCAAGATGCCTATAGTTAAAATTTTGAGGAGCCATTTTATCAAAAATATTCAAAATATCCTCCTTTACTGCAGGATCAGCCCCCTCATTTACAATAACTCCTGCTGTAGTATGAGGGACATATACAATACAAATTCCGTCCTTAGAAGGTAATACTCTTTCAATTTCTTCAGTAATATCTATCAATTCTTCTTTTTTTCTTGACTTTATTGTAATAACCTCCATTAGGCTTTATAATATTTATAAAATCTCAAAAGTCAAGATAAAAATGAAAAAATTTTTAGCAATTTTCCTTTTTTATTTAATAATTTTTCCATTTTTTTCTTTAAGAGCAGAAACTATTATTATCATTGATAAAAGCAAAAAAACTTTGGAAATTAAAGAGAAAGAAAAAATAATAGCGGAATATGAAATAGGATTTGGTTTGGAAAGCATACTTCCCAAGGAAAAAAAGGGAGATTTTTTGACTCCGGAAGGGATTTTCAAAATAGTTACCATAAAACCTTCAGAAGAATATAAATATTTCCTTGAACTTAACTATCCTAATCTAAATGACTTAGCTTTAGCTTATTACAAGGGAATAATAGAAAAGGAAAAATTTGTAAAATGGATAGATATGTTTGAAAATAACGAAATTATAGAAGACAGTTTACTTGGAGGAAAAATTGGCATTCATGGAGGTGGAGCTTTCAAGTGGGAGAAAAAAAATGGCAAACTTTATAAAAACTATCATTGGACAAAAGGTTGTATAGCCTTAGATAATAAGGATTTATTAGAACTTTTGAAATATACCAGGAGCGGACAGAAAGTTTTTATTTTACATTCTCAAAAAAAACTTTATGATATACTTAAAAAATTTGTTTATCCTACCAAAATAAAACCTTTGGAAATTTTTGAGGGTGAGTTATACTTAAAATTAAATGAAGATACCTATATTAATTTTCAACTTTTAGAAAATTATCAGGGGTTAAAAAAATTGACTATTAAAAAATGGGTTAGAGGTGCTTTAAAAGAAAAAATAGAAAGCGATGCAAGTGGTAATATCTTAGAAAAAGAAGAAGATTTAAAAAAAATTTTTATAGAAAATTTAGAAAATCTTTTAAAACCTTATAAACAACTTGAGATATAAAAATGGAAGTTGTGAAAGAAATTTCTAAAATGAAAGAAATTAGTAAAGCTTGGAAAAAGGTAAATTATAAAGTGTCCTTTGTTCCTACTATGGGGTTTTTACATGAGGCTCACCTTTCTCTGGTAAGAAAAGCAAAAGAATTAGGAGATAAAACTGTAGTAAGTATATTTGTTAATCCTTTACAGTTTGGTCCTAAGGAAGATTTTAAAGAATATCCAAGAGATTTAGAAAGAGATTTAGCTCTTCTTGAAAAGGAAAAAGTTGATGTGGTTTTTATTCCGGAAACTGAAGAAATGTATCCTTCTGATTTTCAGACCTGTGTTGAGGTTACCAAGCTAACTACCGGACTATGTGGAGCTTTTAGACCAGGGCATTTTAAAGGAGTAACTACAGTGGTTTTAAAACTTTTTAATATAGTCAACCCTGATATAGCTATCTTTGGAGAAAAAGACTATCAACAACTCCAAGTAATAAGACAAATGGTAAAGGATTTAAATTTGGATGTAGAGATTGTAGCTTATCCCACTGTAAGAGAAAAGGATGGGCTTGCTATGAGCTCAAGAAATATATACTTGTCTTCAGAAGAAAGAGAATCTGCAAGTGCTCTTTACAAAGCTCTTCTTCTTGCTAAAGAACTCATAAAAGGAGGAGAAAGAGATTCTCATAAGATAAAAAAAGAAATGGAAAAATTTATTCACTCTTTTCCTTTTACTAAGGTTCAGTATATTGAATTTGTTGATCCCTCAACTCTTGAGCCTGTTAAAGAAATCGAAAAACCTGTTGTTTGCGCCTTAGCTGTTTTTGTAGGAAAAGCAAGATTGATAGATAATATGCTTATAAGGCCAGAATAGAATGTTTATAAAACTTTTAAAAAGTAAAATACACTTAGCAACTGTTACTGGGAAAAATCTTTTTTATGAAGGGAGTCTTACTCTTGATAAGGAAATAATGGGAAAAGCTAATCTTAAGCCCTTTGAAGCTGTCTGGGTATATAATCTAACTAATGGAAAAAGATTTGAGACTTATGTGATAGAGGGTAATAAAGGTGAAGTAGTCTTAAATGGAGCAGCTGCAAGACTTGGAGAAATAGGAGATAAAATAATTATTGCTTCTTATGCTTGGGTATCAGAGGAAGAAATTAAAAATTTTAAAACCCTTTTAGTTTATCTAACAGAAAAAAACGAAATAAAAGAAATAAAATTAAGTTCTTAAAATCTTTAATGTTTAAAGTTTATCCTGTAAGTCTTGGATGTCCTAAAAACAAGACTGATTTTGAAAAACTTTTATATTTACTATCTAAAAAAAACTATCAGATAGTTCTTTCTCCTGAAGAAGCAGATATTCTCTGGATAAATACTTGTGCCTTTATAAGACCAGCAGTGGAGGAAGCAATAGAAAATATTTTGGAATTGGGGGAGAAAAAAAGAGATGGTCAAAAATTAATTGTCTCTGGTTGCTTAACTGCAAGATACGGAAAAGAAGCTTTAAAAAAACTTTTACCAGAGGTAGATGATTTTCTTGGAATAGAGCCTTTTAAAAAATTTACCCCAAAAGAACCTCTGGAAAGAATTCTTACAGATAGTCCTTTTTATGCATATTTAAAAATTTCAGAAGGATGTAATTATAGATGCTCCTATTGCACTATTCCCAAAATAAGAGGTCCTTTAAGAAGTAGACCTATAGAAGAAATTTTAAGAGAAGCTGAAATTCTTTTAAAAAAAGGAGTAAAAGAAATAATTTTAGTTGCTCAAGATGTTACTTCTTATGGGAAAGATAGAGAAGAAAAAGAAGGTTTACTAAAGCTTATTTCTCTTTTATCAGCACATCCTTATAATTTTAGAATAAGGCTTCTTTATCTTCATCCAGCTAATATTAATAAAAAATTTGTAAAAGAAGTGCTTCTTAATCCTAAAGTAGTTCCCTATTTTGATATTCCTATTCAACATGCTCATCCCAAGATTTTAAAGAAAATGAGAAGACCTGTAAATATAGAAAAAATTAAGGAAATAATAGCTTATGTAAGAGAGATTGATCCTTTTTCAGCTATAAGAACTACTGTGATAGTTGGTTTCCCGGGTGAAGGAGAAGAAGAATTTTTAGCTCTTTGTGAGTTTATAAAAGAGGTAGAATTTGATCATCTTGGCGTTTTTATTTTTTATCAAGAAGAGGGAACCCCTGCAGAAAAATTTTTACCCAAAGTTCCTTATAAAGAGAAAATAAAAAGAAAAAAAGAAGTTATGAAAATTCAAAAAGAAATTTCTAAAAAGAGATTAAAAATGAGGATTGGCAGTATTGAAGAGGTTTTAGTTTTGGGAAAAGATTTAAAAGGAAGATTTTTTGGGATAGCTAAAATTCAAGCTCCAGAAATAGATGGAATAACTTATCTTCTTTTAAATAAAAAGCCGATTTATCCAGGTGATTTAGTGAAAATTAAAATAAAGAAAGCTAATTTTTATGATCTTTGGGGAGAGATTATTTAAAGAATAAACTTAACCAGTTCTACATCTGAAACAATATTTTCTAATCTTTCTCTTACATACTCAGGGGTGATAACTACTTTTGTTGGAGCAATATCTGGTGCAGAAAAGGATATATCTTCTAATACCTTTTCTACAACTGTATAAAGTCTCCTTGCACCAATATTTTCCATCTTTTCATTTATTTCATAAGCAATTTTTGCCATCTCCTCAATAGATTCTTTAGTGAATTCTAATTCTACTCCTTCTGTTTCCAAAAGAGCCTGATATTGTTTTATGATAGCATTTTCTGGTTCAGTTAATATTCTTACAAAATCATCTTTGGTTAAGGGATCAAGTTCTACCCTTATAGGAAATCTTCCTTGAAGTTCAGGGATAAGATCAGATGGTTTAGCAATATGAAATGCTCCGCTTCCTATAAATAAAATATAATCAGTTCTTACCATTCCGTAGCGAGTATTTACAGTTGTTCCTTCAACGATAGGTAAAAGGTCCCTTTGAACACCTTCTCTTGAAACATCAGGACCGTGTGTTTCTCCTCTACTTGTAATTTTGTCTATTTCATCAATAAAAATAATACCACTTGTTTCAGTTCTAAAGATAGCTTCTCTTATTACTTTATCCATATCTATTAATTTGTTTGCCTCTTCTTTAGTTAAAATTTCTAAAGCTTCTTTTACTTTAACTTTTCTTTTTTTTGTTCTAAAAGGAAGAAAAGTAGAAAGCATATCCCTTAACTGCATTTCAATTTCTTCTAAACCTGATGCAGCAAGAATTTCTATAGCAGGTGTTTTTTGAGCAGGTTCAATTTCAATTTCTACATATCTTTCATCTAAAGCACCATCTCTTAACATTTTTAAGAATTTTTCTTTAGTTAATGGATCATATTCCACTTTAGAAGAAGAAATTGGAATAAGAAGATCTACTAAACGTTCTTCAGCATTTTTTCTTGCCTTTTCCAAAACTCTCTTTTCTTCTTCAGCTTTTACCATTTGTACTGCAATATGAGTTAGATCTCTTATCATAGATTCTACATCTCTTCCCACATATCCCACTTCAGTAAATTTAGTTGCTTCAACCTTTAAAAAAGGGGAGTCGGAAAGTTTAGCAAGCCTTCTTGCAATCTCAGTTTTACCAACACCTGTTGGACCAATCATAAGGATGTTTTTGGGATAAATTTCTTCTTTTAAGGGACCTTTTATTTGTTGCCTTCTCCAGCGATTTCTCATGGCAATAGCAACAGCCTTTTTTGCTCTCTCTTGCCCTACTATATAACGATTTAACTCTTCTACTATTTCCTTAGGTGTAAGTTCTTTATGATTCATAATTCCTCAATTATAATCTCAGAATTGGTGTATATACAGATTTCGCCAGCGATTTTTATTGAAATTTCAGCAATTTCTTTAGCAGAAAAATTTGTATGCCTCAATAAAGCTTTGGCAGCTGCAAGAGCCATTGGTCCACCAGACCCTATAGCTACTACATCCTCATCTGGTTCCACTACATCTCCTGCTCCTGAAATAATAAGCATATGTTCGCTATCACAGGCAATAAGAAAAGCTTCTAATCTTCTCAAAACCTTATCAGTTCTCCAATCCTTAGCAAGTTCTACAGCAGCTCTTAAAAGCTGTCCACCATAAGCCTCAAGTTTTTTTTCTAATCTTTCAAAAAGAGTAAGGGCATCAGCTGTTGTACCGGCAAAACCTGCCAATACCTTTCCTTTATAAAGTTTTCTTATCTTTTTAGCTTTGTGTTTTATTATGGTATTCCCAAGGGTAACTTGTCCATCTCCTGCCATTGCAATTTTGCCTTCTTTTTTTACAGCGATAACAGTAGTTCCTTTAAACATGTTATAAGTTATACCATAATTCAAGAAATTAAAAAGTCCTTGATTTTTGAAAAATTAAATAATATTTTATAATAAAAATTAAAATTTTTAATGTGAGGGGAGAAATATGGAGATAAAAAAACTAAAAAAGATTTCTGATTATGAATGGGAAATTCCCTCTTATGGAGATATGAAAGTTCCTGGAAAGATTTTTGCTGATGAAAAACTTATTGAAGAGATGGATGAAAAAGTTTATGAACAAGTTTGTAATGTGGCAAGTTTACCTGGTATTGTAAAAGCTTCTATTGCCATGCCTGATGCTCATTGGGGTTACGGATTTCCTATAGGAGGGGTGGCTGCCTTTGATCCAGACGAAGGAGGAATTATTTCAGTAGGTGGTGTGGGATACGATATTTCTTGTGGAGTAAGAACCCTTTTAAGTCCTCTAACTAAGAAGGAAGTGGAACCTTATTTAGAAAGACTTGTTAGAGAACTTTTTGAAGCTGTCCCTTCTGGTGTTGGTTCTGAGGGGGAGATAAAACTTTCTCCATCCCAGTTAGATGAAGTTTTAGTAGGAGGTGCTAAATGGGCTGTTGAAAAAGGATATGGAGAGCCAGAAGATCTTGAATATATTGAAGAAAAAGGATGTATGCCTGGAGCTGACCCTTCTTATGTTTCTATGGAAGCTAAAAAAAGACAACATAGACAAGTAGGGACTCTCGGTTCAGGAAATCATTATCTTGAAATCCAATATGTAGCAGAAATTTATGATGAAAAAACTGCTTCTGCTTTTGGGCTATTTAAAGATCAGGTAGTTATTACTTTTCATTGTGGATCAAGAGCTCTTGGGCATCAAATAGCAACTGATTATTTACCAGTTTTAGCAAAAGCAGCAAGAAAATACGGAATACCTATAAAAGAAAAAGAATTAGTTTGTGCACCTATAAATTCACCAGAAGGAGAGCAATACTTTAAAGCCATGGTATGTGGAGTAAACTGTGCTCTTGCCAATCGTCAAGTGATAACTCATTTAATTAGAGAAGTTGTCAAAGATTTCTTTCTTGGAATTCATTTAAAAGTGCTTTATGATGTAAGCCATAATACCTGTAAAGTAGAGTATCATGAAGTAGATGGTAAAAAACTTAAACTTTATGTTCATAGAAAAGGAGCAACAAGAGCTTGGGGACCAGGAAGAGAGGAATTACCTAAAGCTTACAGAGAGGTAGGGCAACCAGTTATAATAGGTGGTTCTATGGGAACAGCATCTTATATTTTAGTTGGAACATCTGAAGGAGAAGAAAAGGCTTTTGGTTCTGCTTGCCATGGAGCAGGAAGAACTATGAGCAGACATCAAGCTATAAAATCTTTTAGAGCAGATGATATAATAGAAAGACTTAGGAAAAGAGGAATTATTGTTATTGGAAAATCTAAAAAAGGGCTTGCAGAAGAAGCTCCAGAAGCTTATAAAGATGTTAATGAAGTTATTAATGCTACCTGTAAAGCAGGTTTAACTAAAAAAGTCGCCAAACTTATCCCTATGGGATGCATAAAAGGATAAAAAAATTCTAAGTTGACAAAAAGGTCAAAATCATTAAAATAACAATAATTAAAATAATAGGAGGTTAGCTATGGAGAAAACTATTAGGTTGAAATTAGCTGGAATAGTGTTGATAGGATTATTAGCTTTTGGATGTGCATGCCCTGTTAAAGCTCCAGAAGTAGCTAAAGCTCCAGAATGTCCAGAATGTGTAATAGAGGTAAAAAATGAACTTGCTGGTTTAAAAGCAGAGATTGAAGCCTTAAAAACCCAAATAAATCAACTTAAAGTTGATGTAGCTAATGCAAACGAAGCTTCTCAAAAGGCTGTTTCTGCCTCTCAAAAAGCAATTGAAGCAGCTAATAAAGCAGAAGAAGCTGCTCAAAGAGCAGAAACTGCAGCTCAGAAGTGTGAAAGAATTTTTGAAAAAGGATTAAGAAAATAAAGATGCAAAAGCCCTTTTTAAAATTAGGGGAGTACCTTGGTACTCCCCTAAATATTTTAGAATCAGAAAAAAATTATTTTTCAGAAAAACCTTTTAAAGGTGAAGAAAAAGATTGGTCTGAAATAGTTTATACCTCTAAACCTCTTAAGGAAAAAAATTTTTATTGGAAATTTTCACCCAAAAAAGCCTTCTGGAATTTTAAAAAAGAATGGCCTCCTGAAAAGATAGAGATTAAAATCTGGTTAACCCCTGAATACATAGAAGGCAGAAAATCAATAGTAAGTAAAAGAATAATTAAAGCTTTAAGAGAGGGTAGATTTGCAATAAAAAAAACTCTTAATCTAAGAGGCATGTTTATAGAAGAAGCAAAAGAAGCTTTTGAAGAATTTATGAAATCTGCAATACTAAATGGAGATAGATGTATTTTAATTATTCATGGAAGAGGGCTTTCTTCTAAACAAGAACCAGTATTAAAAAATAAAGTGAAAGAGTGGTTAGAGAGAGGACCATTTAGAAAATATATATTGGCATACTGTTCAGCAAGACCCTGTGATGGTGGTTTAGGAGCAACCTATGTGCTTCTTTCTTCTAAACCTATAAAAAAATAATGTTTCTCAATTCTCCCAGAAAAAAATTCTTTGTTCTTGGTGCTCCAGGAGTTGGTAAAACTACTTTAGTAGAATATTTGTTTAAATTTTTAAAAAAAAATCTTTCTTCATTTAATTTTTTAGGGTTTCTTACCACAGAAATAAGAGAAGGTGCTGAAAGAAAAGGATTTAAAATAAAAGTTTTAAATTCAAACATGGAATCTCTTCTTGCTATAAGAAAGGATTTAATAGACTCTGAAGAAATAAAAGATAAACCCTTCATAGGTAAATATGTAGTAAAGATAGAAAATTTAGAAAAAGTAGTAGAAAACTTAGAGAAAGAAATTAGAAAAGAAAATGCCTTTTTTATTATTGATGAGATAGGGAAAATGGAAATTTTATCTTTAAAATTTCGTAAATTTGTAGAAAAACTTTTAATTTCTCCGGTATATCTTTTAGCTACAGTTGGTAAGGGAGAGGCCCCATTTTTAAAAAAGGTAAGAGATTTTGAACCTGCCTTTTTATGTGAGGTTACAAAAGAAAACAGAGATTTTTTGAGAAATAGACTTAAATTTGAATTTATAAGAAAAGGAAAACTTATTGTAATTGAGGGTATAGATGGAGCTGGGAAAACTACTTTTGCTAAGGCTTTATATGAAACTTTAAAAAAAAGAGGAATAAATTGTATTTTTTCTTGTGAACCTACTTTTGGTCCCTTTGGAGAAAAAATAAAATCCGCTTTGATTAAAAAAGAAAGTAACCTTCAAGATTTAAGACTTCTTTTTTTAAAAGATAGAAAATGGCATGTAGAAAATATAATCATTCCTGCTTTGGAAGCGCAAAAATGGATTATTCTTGATAGATATTATCCTTCTACACTTGCTTATCAAAGTTCTCAAGGGTTACCCTTTAGAGAACTTCTAATAGAAAATGAAACTATAGCTCCTATCCCTGATATAGTTATTTATTTAGAACTTCCTCTTGAGGTTGCTTTTAAAAGAATAGGAAATCGTGAAAAAAGAATAACTATTTTTGAAAAAAGGGAATTTTTAGAAAGAGTAACGGAAACTTACAAAAGGTGTCTAAAACTATTTAATTATTTGATAATTGATGCTACAAAATCTGTGGAGGAAAATTTGAAATATCTTTTAGAATTTTTAGATAGTAAATTTAAAAGTTCTCTTTCCTAAAATATCATGAAGATGTAAAATCCCTACTAATTTTTGATCATAATTTATTACAGGTAAAACTGTAATAAGGTATTTTTCCATCATTTCAAGTGCTTCTGAAGCTAAACGATTTTCCTCAATCACTTTAGGATTTTTTGTCATTACTTCTTCAACTTTTAAATTGCTATAGGTTTTATATTTTAGAAAAATTCTCCTTAAATCACCATCTGTAATAATTCCTATAAGAGTCCCTAAGGAATTAGTAATAAGTACACATCCCAATCTTTTTCTATCTATTTCCACTATAGCGTCTTCTAAGAAAGTTCCTTCAGGTACAACAGGTATTTTTTCATCTGTAAGCATAATTTCCTTTACTTTTACCTTTAATCTTTCTCCTAAGGAGCCGCCTGGATGATTTTTTCTAAAATCTTCTGAATTCAAGCCTTTCAATTCAAAAAGACATATAGCTAAAGCATCTCCTAAAGCTAATGTGGCAGTTGTACTTGTTGTAGGAGCAAGATCAAAAGGGCAGGCTTCTCTTGGAACTTTGGTATTAATAACTATATCAGAAAGTTTTGCTAATCTACTTTCTGGATTTCCAGTTAAGCTTATTATTTTTATATTTCTTTTTTTAAGGATAGAGGCAAGCTCACAAACTTCAAGAGTATTGCCAGAATAGGAGAGAGCAAGCAAAATGTCTTCATGTGTAACCATCCCTAAATCTCCATGAAGAGCTTCAACCGGGTGGAGAAAAAAAGAAGGTGTCCCAGTAGAAGAAAGAGTTGCTGAAATTTTTCTTCCTATAATTCCACTTTTTCCTACTCCTGTAACTACTACTCTTCCTTTAATATTTAAAATAAGTTCTAAAGCTTGAGCAAAAGAAAAATCTAAATTTTTAGAGACCTCTTCAAGACCTAATTTTTCTATTTGAAGAATTTCTTTAGCTCTCTCTAGAATGTCTTTTTTTCTTTTCATAAAAAGATTAATGTACCAAAAAGGGATTAGATGGTATATCAGGAAAGGGAATTTTTTCAGATTCTACAAAAAAGGTGAGAAGATCTAAAATTTTATTAGTGAGCTCAGTTATTAAATCCTCTCTATATATAATTTCTGCAAGTTTTTGTTCAGCCCATTCTAAATCTTTTGCAGATAAATCTTTTCTGGGAAGATATTTATAAATTTGGTAAAAAGCCTTTCTTGTTTTAATCCTTTCTCTTAAATTGTTTATAATTTCTTCAGGATCAAGAGGCAACTTTCTTATAATTAAATTTTGTAAATATTGTAAATCCTCTTCTTGGAAATTCCAAAAAGAATTTATCCAATCTTTTAAGTTTACTATTTTATCTGAGGGTTCCATAATGGTTTTAATGTAAACCAAGAAATTTAAAAATCAAGATTTTTTTACTTTTTAAGTTAAGTATAGCCAAATTTTACCGAAAGATTGAAATAAATAATTTTTAATTTAATTTAAAACTATTTTCAAAGGGGAGAGCTTTAAAATTGAAGCTTTCAGATTTATGTAAGCAGATAGAAGAAAAATTTAAGGAAAGGGTTCAAGCTTTATTGTATATAGAAAATGATCCTGCTTTTAGAGCTTTATTAAATAAATTTTTAACCCAGTTTAATATAGATGTAGGAGAAGTATTTTCAAAAGAGGAAATGCTTGCTATCCTTGAGCAAGAAAAATTTCAAATATTAATAATACTTTCTAAGGAAGTTAAAGAAGGATTTTCTGGTCTTGTTTTTAATATAAAAACAATAGCTCCAGAAAGTAGGATTTTGATAATTCTTGATTTTATGATTTTAGAATACCTTTATCTTTTAAAAATAGATTTTTTAGATTTTTTCTCTTGGGGGGTTGATGATTTTATAATAAAACCCTTTTCATTGGAAGAGTTTAAAGCAAAGATTTTTAAGCTTCTTAAAGAATATATCATGTTTAAAGAGATAAGAAAAATAGAAAGGGAAGATTTAGTTACAGGAGTTTTTAACAGAAAATATTTTGAAGAAATTATAATGGAGGAGGCTTATAGAGCTTTAAGACAAAAATATCCTCTTGTAATTTTTATGATAGGTATGGATAATTTTAGATGGTATAGTCGTCATTATGGGCATCAAAGTGGAGAAAAAATTTTAAGAGAGCTTGCCAAGGTTCTTCAAAAATCAACAAGAGAAAAAATTGATAAAGTTTGTAGATATGATGAAGATAAATTTGTAATTATTATTCCCTATATTAACTGGAGAAAATCTCTTGCAATAGCTGAAAGGGTTATTAAAAAATGGGAAGAAATTAATAAGGAAATTAGCATCTCTATTGGTATTTCTCAAATTTTACCAGAAATATCTTTAGAAAGATCAGTTTCTTTTCTTATAAATCGCGCTAAAGAAGCTTTAGAATTAGCTAAAAAGGAAAAAGAAAATTCTTATGAAGTAGACAAAGAAACTCTTAAATTAATACATTATTCTTAAAATTTATAAAATTGTTCCAGAATTTCTCCATTTAGTATTCTTTTAGCACCTACAAATCTTTCATGAAAATAGGGTTCATCTAAGGAATCTATAGATAAACCCTTTCTTCTGGAAGAAAAATGAATAAATTTATTATCTCCTATATAAATTCCTACATGGGAAATCCTTTCTTTATCTCTATATCTTGAAAAAAAGAGGAGATCTCCTGGTATTAACTCGTCTTTTTCTACATCTATACCTACTAAAAACTGTTCACGTGAGGTTCTTGGAAGTTCAATCCCCAATTCTTCATATACAAGCTTTACAAACATGGAACAATCTAAATATCCATCTCCATTTCCACCAAGTTTATACAAATAATCTCTAAATTGTTTAGAAATTTCTAAGAATTTTTTCTTAAGTAGGTTTTCATCTTTTTCATCAATAAAGGATTTAGATAAAAAGTTTACACTAAATTTTTGAGATAATAGTTCTTTTGGTTTTTCTTTAAATTGAACTGCAGGGTTTTCTAATATAAAAGGTTCTTCCTCTAAGGAGTTATAGGGTATTTTTAACTTTTGTCCTACAAAAATTACATTGTCTTTAATATCATTCAAATTTTTTATTAATTCTATAGGTACATTATGTTTTAGGGAAATAGTACGTAAAGTATCTCCCTCTTTAACTTCATATAATATAAATTCCTTTTCCTCAGGTTTTTTTTCTGTTTTTACCAAATTTTGAGATATTTTTATTGTTTGTCCTACTTTAAGTTTTGTAGTTTTTAAATTATTGAGCTTTTTTAATTCTTGAAGAGGAATTCCATATCTTTTAGAAAGGCTATATAAGGTTTCACCTTTTTTTACCTTATGATAGAGAATCTGATTATTTTCTTGAGAAGGAAAATTTTCTGAAGTTTTTAAAGTTTGAGAAAAATTAAGCTCTTTATTGGTAGGGATCTTTAAAATTTGTCCTACAGAGATGCTATTATCTTGGATATCATTTATTTTTTTGATTTCTTCCACAGAAACATCGTATTTTTTAGCAATACTATATAAGGTGTCTCCTTTTTTAACTAAATAGGGGATATATTTTAAATTTAGACTCTGCTCATAAAGAGATTGAGATTTACAAAAGGCTTTTAAGGGGGAAATAAATATAATTAAAAAAAAGCTAAATATGTGAAAAAATTTTTTTCCCATCTGCAAAAATTTTTAAGTTTGGTAAAATTTAAAAAGTAAAAAAGGTTTT
>Ga0071330_1034368_pt1 | contig 29835 bp, 31 predicted proteins | sample GBScel77sediment_FD_63802 | JGI IMG/M metagenome (GOLD analysis project Ga0071330, IMG submission 63802) | Hot spring sediment microbial communities from Great Boiling Spring, Nevada - Cellulolytic enrichment Sediment 77C v2 (version 2) | ecosystem: Environmental > Aquatic > Thermal springs >...
TGGAGGAGGAATGCTTTGGGTGAGATAGATTTAGAAGATTTAATAGCCTAAATAGACAGGAAAAAACTAAAGGGGGGGTAAGGAGGGTATGGGAGTTATCAACCATTTTTGCAAGAGTCACGTAAATAGAGGGTAATTATCATATTGACAAGAGAGGATATGTATCTTATAATCTCTTTAGAAAACATTTTCTTATAGGAGGTTGGTAATGGATGAGATAGAAATCTGTTGTAGGTATGCACCTATAATAATGTTTGATGCTATGGAACCATTTCTTCCGATAAAGGTTGGATATACTATCTTTAAAGAGAAAGTTACCCCCTCACCTTCATTTCCAAGAGAAATAGTGCTAAATGATAACGAAAGGTTCTGTATAGAGTATGCCATCTACTGGGATTGGGATATAGGGCACCTCTATGAGCTGGAGCACATATGGGTATATGTAGATAGTGATGGAAAGATATCTAGAGTAGAAGCTAGCTGGCATGGAAAGTATAATCTGATGGAAAATATAACGATAAAGGAAGATACACATCCGGTATTATACTCCCAACCTGGTAAGCATGCATTTGCCCCTAATCCCTTATGGTTTGAACCCAAAGAGAGGTTTATTCTGCCCTGTACTCAGGAAGCAGGTATAGGTGGCTTACTTATCACCAAGCTCTTCGAAGGCAAGATGACCAAAACCCTAGATGACGATGAACTGGTTCTACAGTATTTAAGTCGATCTGCATTCACTCCAAGCTTTAATTTCAACAAGGAGTTCAGATTTCAGCCAGAACATTTTCAACCATGGGAAGAGGTCGAGAGATGGATTCCTAAGAGAGTAAGAGAGGTATTGGAAAATATCAAAAAGGAGGTATCGTAAGATGAAAGGACTTGTTGTTAGTGCAGAGTGGAGTCCAAAGCCAGGCTATGTTGTATCTCAATTCGAGAAGACCACAGGGAAGGCTATCACTGGTAATAGCATCTGGAAAAATCCAAAACTAGAGGTAAAGGAGGTTCCAGACCCTACCCCTGGGCCAAAAGATGTTGTCTTAAAGGTAAGAGCCTGTGGGGTATGTGGTTCAGACGTCCATTTCTATGAGACGGACAGTGACGGTTATATGCTCTACCCTGGACTTACAAAGTTTCCCTGCGTCATAGGTCACGAATTCTCAGGAGAAGTGGTAGAGGTAGGAAGCGAGGTAAAAGACCTAAAGGTTGGTGATATGGTAACTGCAGAAGAGATGATATGGTGTGGTGAGTGTGTGCCCTGCAGGAATGGATATCCGAATCAGTGTCTCAATCTGGAGGAGATTGGATTTACGATAAATGGTGCATTTGCAGACTATATATTGATTGGAGCAAAATACTGCTGGAAGATAGATGAGATAGCAGAAAGATACGGAGATAAAGAGAAGGCATTTGAAGCTGGAGCACTGGTTGAACCAACAAGCGTCGCCTATAACGGTATGTTTGTAAGGGCAGAAGGATTTAAACCAGGAGGATATGTTGTTGTTTTTGGTGCAGGGCCAATTGGTCTGGCATCGATTGCTCTTGCAAAAGCAAGTGGAGCCAGCAAGATTATTGCATTTGAGATCTCTAACAGAAGGAGAGAGTTGGCAAAGTTAGTAGGGGCAGAGTATGTATACAATCCAGCTGAGGTGGACCCAGTAGAGGCGATACTCGATGTCACAAAGGGTGCAGGGGCAGATATGCTTGTCGAATCCGCTGGAGCTCCAACCAAAACTATCCCTGCGATGGAGAAGACACTTGCCATAGGTGGAAAGATTGTTCAAATAGGCAGGGCAGCAGAGAGGGTCCCTGTCTACCTTGAATATTTCCAGACTCATGCCGGACAGATCTTTGGTGCACAGGGACATTCTGGCTATGGTACATTCCAGAACGTCATAAGACTTATGGCTTCTGGAAGAATAGATATGACCCAAATCATTACATCCAGATTCTCTCTTTCCGATGCAGTATCTGCAATAAAGAAGACGAGCCAGAGAGAAGATGGAAAAGTAATGGTAAGGATGTAGAAAGGAGAGAGACCATGCAGAATGAATTCTGGTTAACAACAGAAAATCCTGGAATAGTATTTGAGAACACTGAGGTAGGCAGGTTAAAGAAGCAGATATGGGATGCCTCAGAAGAGGAAATAGATGCAATACTGAAGGAGTATGGTATACCTTCGCCTCCTGAGCTGGGGAAACCTGGAACTTATATCCAGACAACGATAAGACAACAGGTGGTGGAAAATAGACGTAAAAATGATATAGTCCTGATTCCAATAGGATCAACAGAAAAACACGGAAGACACTCTATATCTGGACTTGATACACTAGTAGTAACCCAGATATTGGAAGGTGTGAGGAGGTACACAGAAAAACAGGGAAGACCCGTCAATCTGGTCTGGCCTCCTATCAACTATGGGGCACATCCGTATCACCACATCGGTATGCCGGGGACAATAATCATTCCCCAGGATGTTGTAAAGGAGTTACTCATAAATGTTATGCTTGGACTCTGGAATGACGGCTTTCGTAAGCAGATACTGGTCAATAACCATGGACAATTATGGGTCTTAGAGTCAGCACTCCATGAATTTATGTACAGGTATCAACTACCTGGAATCTTCCAGGTCCTAGACTGGCATAGGGCGGTAAGAGAATTCTTCTATCCAAAGGGTAAGCCCGATATAGTAGAAACTCCATTTGTTCATGCGGATGAGTCAGAGACATCACTGGCTCTACTCCTCTTCCCTGAAGGTATGGTGGATATGAGCCTGGCTGAAGATACAGTTGGCAAAGGACAGAGTTATCTTCCAGATGGACATTTTGACAAATCTGTAGAACCATTCCATAGACCTCACAGATGGTCTGAAGGAGAGGGACATGCCCCGATAGAAATAGTCGCTCAGCCAGAAGGAGTTGTAGGCAGGGCAAGTGCAGGTTCAGCAAGAAAGGCTAAGAGGCCTGTGGCAGCAATCCTGAAATATCTCACTCTGGTTATAGATCAGATACTAGAGGTCTTCCCTCCAGGAACGGTTCCACCTGTAGAAGAGGTGACATTGAGGTCTGCCAAAGAGATGGAACCATATCTGAAAGAGCCAGAATCAGAAGGATGGAAGACTGTCTACAGTCTACCCAAGATAGGTTTTTAGGAGGATAAGATGTTAGCTGGGGTCTTTGAAGGTGAAGGTAAGTTAAGCATAAAAGAGGTGCCAGAACCGAAAATAACGGAACCCGACGATGTCCTTCTGAAGGTAGAGTTTGCAGGTATATGCGGTACAGATGTCCATATACTGGAGGTTCCTCCTGGTCATCCAGCTACCCCTGGAGCTATACTCGGCCATGAGTATGTAGGAATAGTTGTTGATAAAGGGCATAATGTAAAGACTGTAGATATAGGAGACAGGGTTGTAGTAGATCCAAACCTTACCTGTGGGATCTGTCGATACTGCAGGAGAGGACTTCCAAATATGTGTGAAAATTTTACTACCCTGGGCATATATCTTAACGGTGGATTTGCACCCTACAATGTTGCTCCAAGTAAAGCCCTGTATAAAATATCCAGAGATGTACCTCTAGAAAGGTCCGCTCTGGCTGAGCCTCTTTCCTGTGTTGTTAATGCTATGAGGAAATTGAATCTACAGGTGGGAGACAATGTTGTCCTTATCGGTGCTGGTCCTATGGGGCTATTATTTCTCCTGATGATAAAGGCTCAGGGTGCAGGGAGAATTATAGTTATTGAACCTGCTCCATTCAGGGCAAAGATAGCTAAAGAACTAGGAGCAGACATAGTACTTAATCCTAAAGAGGTCAATACCAAGGAAGCAATAGTGGATATAACAGAACTTGGTGCAGATATTGTAATAGATGCAGTCGGGAATCAGTTTGCTACCACATTAGATCTAGCAAGGAGAGGGGGAACAGTCTTACTCTTTGGTATGAACGAAAACGCATTACCACAGATAAAGCAGATCACCATACCAAGATACGAGCTTAAGATATTTGGCTCTTACATATCCTGGTTCAGTTTTCCACAGACTGTAGCAATATTAGAAAGTGGAAATGTCCCCGTAGAAAAGCTCGTTACCCATAAACTTCCCCTTGGTAAATTACAGGAAGGGATAGACATAATGAAAAGAGGGGAAGGTATAAAGATACTGATAAATCCACAGGAGACATAAGAAAATCAAAGGGGGAGCTTAGAGCTCCCCCTGTTTTTTACTCGACTCTAAATCTTGAAATAATTTCTGCAAGATTTTTAGCCATCTCATTTAGATTGTTTATATTGGCTGTTATCTCCTCTATAGCAGCATTAACCTCTTCCACTGCAGCTGACACTTCTTCGGAGGAGGCAGCATTTTCTTCAGCTATGGCAGAAACACTTTGGATAGACTCTGAAATTCTCCTTGCCTCTTTACTTAAAGAAACAATCCCATCGGTTATGCTCTGTACCGCTGTTAATGCAGAGTTTGCTCCCTGAGCTATCTTCTGGAAGGTATCTGTAACCTTAGTACCAGTCTCTACCTGGCTGTTAATAATATCAAGTGTGCTATTTATACGATCAGCAGTCCTATTTATTTGAGATCTTACCTGTTCGATGAATTCTGCTATCTGTTGGGCACTTCTATTTGATTCTTCAGCCAATTTTCTCACTTCATCCGCCACTACAGCAAAACCACGACCAGCCTCTCCTGCCCTTGCAGCCTCTATCGCTGCATTTAATGCCAGAAGATTAGTCTGAGAGCTTATACTCGTTATAGTTTCCACAATACGCCCTATCTCATTAGCAAGTCTTTCAAGTTCAGAGGTTGCATTGACAACTTCAGCAGTAGCAGATGAGGTCTCACTGAATCCCCTGTTAAGATCATCGACCACCTTCTGTCCTTCCTGTACCAACCTAACCGTAGCCTGATTACTGTAAGATACAGTCTCTGCATTCTTAGCAAGCTCTTCTATCCTGTTGGACATAACCTCTACCGATTGGGAGACCTCCTGGACATTCTTGGCTGTCTCCTGTGCACCATTGGCTATCCCTTGAACAGTACTAGATATTTGCTGGACTGACTGAGCAGTCTGATTAGTAGATTCGCTTACCTGCGTACTTGTTGAGGATAACTCTCTGGTTGTATCTCTTGCGGTAACAATTAATGCACTTATATTATCTATCATCCTGCCCAAACTGCTAGCTAATCTAGCTATCTCTCCCTTAAATTTTCCTTCTATCTTTACTGTAAGATCACCACTAGCTATAACATCTGCAATATTGGTAAGTTTGATTATTGGCTTAGCTATAGAATCACCAACAAGATAGGAAAATAATATTAAGGCCAATGTAGTTATAATAAACAGAATAATAATAAATCTCATCATACTATTTACATTGGCAAATGCGGATGCCTCAGGCTCCTGCACCCCGAAAGACCACCCAGTTATCTTTATCGGGGCAAAGGCAGCTATCTTGCGGACTCCTTTATACTCATATCTACCGAACCCCTGTTCACCAGAGACCATTCTCTTGGCTAACTCCCTTAAACTAGGAGAATCAACCTGTAAATAATTCGCCTTTAAGATCTCTGTCTCATCCGGATGGACTAAAACCATCCCATCGTTACGGACTATATAGCTATATCCTCCCTCTGAGAGATTTATAGACTTACATCTTTCAGCCAGAGGTTTTACGAGATAGTAGGCTCCAAGAACTCCATAGGGATTACCATTCGGGTCTAAGATGGGGACTGCCAGGATAATTGTAGGTTCATTTTTATCTGGAGTGGTTCCAGTGGATATAGCGCTTTTTCCTGTACTCATCACAGTTTTAAAAAAGTCACTTCCGGAAACATCTATGCTGACCCCTTTGGTTGTCAATCCCCTCCCCTTATCATCGGTCATAAAGATATCGTACCATTTAGGATTTTTCTTTACATACTCCTCCAATCTTGACATTATAAGATCAGTCCTACCAGAAATCATCTCTAACTTTGAGAGGTTCTCTTCCAGGATTGTACCTATGTCTTCTGCCTGTGTCCTAGCAAGGTCCTGTAGAGCTCCTATATATGTTGTCTCCACCGTACTTTTGAACCTGGAATAGCCCATAAAGGCCAGTACTGAAAAAGGAACAAGTGAAAAGATTAGGAACCAGATGATGAGATTAGACCTTAGAGACTTACCCAGATCAAGCTCAACCATAAAGATCCCTCCTCCTTTTACTTTTTTATTTTTTAGATCTCATCCCCCTTCTTCTATCCTCATCTCTTGAGATGTTATTCTTCTACTATCAGTACCTCGTCTATCCCATCTACCTCTTCCAGACGGACAGCAACCCTTTCCTTCCTTGATGTAGGGGTATTTTTCCCGACATAATCAGGCCTTATAGGAAGTTCTCTATGTCCTCTATCTATAAGTACTGCAAGCTGGATTGTTGCTGGTCTACCATAATCTATAAGGGCATCCATAGCTGCCCTTACCGTCCTTCCTGTATAGAGGACGTCATCTACGATGATCACATTCTTATCTGCGACCTCAAGATGAAGATTCTGCTTTGGCAGTTCTCGTGTAACATCATCCCTGTAAGGGGTCACATCCAGAAACTGAACTGGGACATCTACACCCTCTATAGCCTTTATATTCTGTGCTATACGCTGTGCCAAATAAACACCTCTGGTCTTTATACCTACAAGGACAAGACTATTTACATCCTTATTATGCTCTAGGATCTCATGTGTAATTCTCAGTAGGGCCCTTCTTATACTCTCTTTATCCATTATATGTGCCTTTATCACAGATCATCACCACCTTTAATCTTTTTGCCAAAAGTCTCCACTATCCAATTTTTAATCTCATCCCTTACTCTTCTAAAAACTTCAAGCACCTCATCTTCCTCACCAGTAAAGCCTGCCGGGTCTTCAAAGCTCTTATGAATAACTTTCTTTCCAGGGAAAAAGGGGCACTTCTCCCTGGCACTGTCACAAACTGTAACCACATAGTCAAACACCATACCCCTGAACTCCTCAATACTCTTTGACCTCTGACTGGAGATATCTATACCAAGCTCACCCATAACCTTTATAGCGTAAGGATTAACCTCAGTAACTTCCAGTCCTGCACTGTAAGATTCATAATGATCCCCATAAAGATGTCTCAAAAGCCCCTCTGCCATCTGAGACCTGCAGGAATTATGAGTGCATATAAATAATACCTTCTCCTTCATAACATCACCTTACAGGGAAATATCCAACCTGAGAGACAATCTTCTGACCCTCAGGGCTCAGTACAAAATCTATAAATGACTTTACCTCAGGGTCATCATAGATACAGGTATACATATAGAGAAATCTGCTTATCGGATATAACCCCTTCTTTATATTAGCCTCAGTTGGTAGATAAGCCTTGGACCTGTCATCAGCTTTGACCGCCAGGATCTTAACCCCCTTTGAATAGGCGATACCCCCATAACCTATAGAGTATTTCTCCTTTGAGACCGCATTAACAATACCACCAGTTCCAGGTAAACTCTGTGCCTTACTGGTATAATCCTCATTATTCAACACATGTTCCTTAAAGAATACATATGTCCCTGAGTTATTCTCTCTGGTATATACTATTATAGGCTTATCCTCCCATCCCAACTCCTTCCAGCTTTTAATCTTACCGGTATATATCCCTTTCAATTGTCTCAAAGATATCTCTTTAAGAGGATTTGAAGGATTGACATATATGGTAATTCCATCCAGAGCTATCCTGATCTCTTTGGGATCTTTACCCCAAGCCTTTTTGATGGCTTCTCTTTCCTTATCTGTCAATGGTCTTGAGGCATTGGCTATATCAGTCACCTTATTTATAAGTCCTGCTATTCCAGTTCCGGTACCTCCACCCGTTACCTGAACAATCTTACCTCTGTTCTTAAGCATATACTCCTCTGCCAGTCTCTGCACCAGTATAACCATCGTATCTGAACCCTTTACAGTGACTCTTCCCCTTACAACGGTAGCAGAGATTGTCGATAGAGAGAAAAGGATCATTAAAAATAGAGAGAGAAATTTCTTACCCATATTACCTCCAGTACCCAGATTTATTCTATCCTTCCCAGTATCTTCAAAAATCTTGAAGGCTCTTCTGCCAATATATGGAGATATTCCGGTATCTCCTCCAGAGGAACAATCCTACTTATAAGAGTTGTCACTTTAACTTTCTTCTTCTCCAGCATCTCTATAGCCAGAGGAAATTCCCCAGCACTATTCCTGGAACCATATATATCCAGTTCTTTCCGGGTAATTAGAGCTGTAGGAAGAGAAACCTCCTGATTAGGCCAACCAACAAAAGCTATCCTTCCGGTAAAGGAGACAACATCCAGAGTAGTCCTTATCCCGAAATGGGAACCAGTAGCCTCCACCACACACTCTGCCATCCTGCCATTAGTGATCTCCTTTATCTTCTCCACAACATTCTCCCTGTTGGGATTTATAGTGTTTACTATACCAAGATTTCTAGCCAGATCCAGCCTTTCATCTAAAATATCTATGAGTATTGGTATAGCCCCAAGACTCAGGGATGCCTGAGCTACAAGATTCCCAATCTGACCCGCTCCAAATATCACTATATGCTCTTCTGATTTTAAGTTTATCCTGTGGATTGAATGGAGGGCTATAGATAGAGGTTCAGCCATAACCGCCTCTTCAAAGGATAAAGAATCAGGTAATCTATGTATGAGATTAACAGGATGTGATATATACTCAGTCATTCCTCCATCTATATGGACACCCAGAACCTTCAAATTTTCACAGGAGTTTGTCCTTCCTCTAAGACAGGGATAACAACTTCCACAGTATATATAGGGCTCAAGGATTACCCTATCACCTACCTTTAGATCGATAGCTCCATCGTTTATCTCTACAATCTCACCAACTATCTCGTGTCCTATTATCCTTGGATATGTACACATAGGAGAAGTACCTTTATAGGCAGAGACATCTGACCCACATACACCCGCAACTCTTACCCTTAATTTGGCATAATCCTTAGGGCATAAAGGCTCATCGATATCCTTTATAAAGGCATTCTTCGGTGCCTCTAAATAAACTGCCTTCATAGAGAAAGCCTCCTTTTTATAGCGTATACTTGCAAAATACTCATATATTATACCAGAAAAGGATGGCTTTAGATACCTTGATTCGTTTACCTATTGTATCTGAAGACGTTTTCAGATATAATTATACAAGGTGGTTATCAGGAGGTGGCAGATGGAATAGTGTTAAATAATAAATAAGTATTTTGTAATAAACTATAATTATTCCTTAAACAGAGCTTAAATAGCACTTAACTTCATCTTAATTTTCTCTTAAATTTATTTATTTATCGTTAGGTTAGGAAATTTAGAGAGGAGGTGGTAGATGGAATAGAATAAGTAGTTCTCAGAAAAGTTTGCTTTTATAACAGTTCAGTTACCCTGAAAGGGAGATGTGGTTTTTATAATAAATTGAGAAAAAGGAGGAGAAAATTTATGAGAAAGTATTTTTATGGTTTGATCTCTCTGGTTTTGGTGGTTATGCTTTTATTAAGTATAGCACCTATATCCTTCTCACAGGAGATGAAGTTTCACAAACAGTACAATACCCCTACAGATTACTACAAAGCAACTGGAAAGAGGATAACCAGGTATAATGAGGCACCTATGCTTGCAGAACTGGTAAAACAGGGAAAACTTCCTCCTGTAGAGAAGAGGCTCCCCAAAGAACCTATCGTCATAAGTCCAGTAGAGGAGATAGGACAGTATGGAGGAAGGGCCAGAGTCATAGGACCTGTAAACGGCTATGGTGATACAGAGGCTTTTCGTCCTCATGAGGGAATTCTAAGAGTAGGTCCAGATGGCTTTTCCGTAGTACCAAATATAGCAAAGAACTGGAGTTTTTCTGAAGGTAGTAAGGTACTTACGATTTATCTAAGGGACGGAATGAAATGGTCGGATGGGCAACCATTTACAGCTGATGACATTATGTTCTGGTACGAAGATGTAATACTAAATGATGAGCTCACCCCGGTTAAGCCTGTAGAATGGTCACCTGGTGGAAAACTTATGAAGCTGGAGAAGATTAACAACTATGCAGTAAAAGCTACTTTTGCTGTCCCTTATCCAACTGCAATCATTCATCTGGCACATTCAGCAGGAGTTGCCGGGAGATTCTTCCTGCCAAAACACTACCTTAAGAACTTCCATCCCAAATATACCCCCATGGATAAACTTATAGAACAGGCAAAGAAAGAAGGATTAGATACCTGGTGGAAGCTCTTTCAGAAGTACGGAGACTACTACGGAGGTGGAGGCATAAGGATAGCCCCCGATGCACCTACTCTTCAGACATTCTACGTGGAAAAGAGAGGGTTAGACTTTGTTGTCCTCAAGAGAAATCCTTACTACTGGAAGGTTGATACTGCTGGAAATCAGCTACCATATATAGATGAAGTATTTGTCACAGATATAAGAAATAAAGAGCTGGTAAACATAAAGATAGCATCAGGAGAAGTGGATCTTGCAGAGATAAATACTACTATGGAAGACTATCCATTCTATATGGAGAATAGGGAGAAAGGAGGATACAGGGTCCTTCTCTGGCAGTCAATCATAGGGGCCGATGTTGCATTCCAGTTGAATCTAACATACAAAGAAGACCCTGTATTGAGAGATATATTCAGGGATGTGAGATTCAGAAAGGCTCTTTCTCTGGCGCTGAATAGAGATGAGATAAACAAGGTCCTCTATCTTGGACTGGGTACTCCAAGACAGGCAACGGTAATCCCACAGTCTCCATACTACGAAGAGTCATTTGCCAAGGCGTATATAGAGTACAACCCTAAAGAGGCGAATAGACTCCTGGATGAAATGGGCTTAAAGCGGGGACCAGATGGATATAGACTGAGACCTGATGGCAAGAGGCTTGAGATACTCCTAGAGTATGAAGAAGGAGAGACCCCAAAAGGAAAGACATCAGAGATGGCTGTCCACTACTGGGATGCTATAGGGGTAAAGGTAACTGCTAAAGAGATTGCTGGAAACTTAAGAAGTCAGAGAACATCTGCAAATCTCATACAGATGGGTCTGTGGCATGCAGACAGGGCAGGATTCTTATTTACTGTAGAACCCTACTACTGGGTACCTACAGAGGTAAGGAGTGAAGCTTCATGGTGCATAGAATGGGCTAGATGGTTTGCCACCGGAGGAAAAGCTGGAGAGGAACCACCTGCAGAGATAAAGAAGATAAGAGCAAACTGGGAAAAGATGAAGTCCACCACAAATGTACAGATGAGGATCAAACTCGCCAAAGAGATACTCAAATCCAACGCTGAAAACCTCTGGACCATTGGGACAGTTGGTTTAGCACCACATCCAGTTGTGGTAAAGAATAACCTCAGAAATGTACCTGAGAAAGGGCTATGGGGTTGGGATCTGAGGAGATTTACCTCATACGCTCCTGAGACATTCTTCTTCAAGCAGAAGTAACTTTAAGAAACCAGACTGGTTAGAGCTGGTGGGTATCTGGTATAATATACCTTACTCACCAGCTCTTGGCATTAATAGGAGGAAAATGTATGAAGATAAAGGCGATCTTCTTTGACCTGGGTGATACATTAATGGATGAGACAACAGAGATTAAGGATCAGGACCTAGTCACTATAGATGCAGAATTGGTTGAAGGGGCAAAAGAGATACTTGCTAAATTAAAGGATTTGGGATATAGGATAGCATTGGTTGCAGACACAAGGATTGGCACATATAAGAATGTGCTTGGTAAGTTTGATATGTTCAAATACTTTGACTGTTTTGCCATATCTGAGGAGCTAGGTATCAGGAAGCCGGACCAGGGGATATTCCTCTTTGCCCTGAATTCTCTGGGGATAGAGGGAAAAGACTATAAAAATGTTATAATGGTAGGGAATAATCTAAAGAGGGATATAGTTGGTGCCAATAGACTTGGTCTTATATCTGTATGGTTCCACTGGAATGATAGGTATCAGTCTAAGCCTGAGAATGATGAAGAGATACCAAGATTTGAGATAAAAAAGCTTTCAGAGCTATTAGATATAATAGAAGCTCTGGAAAAGGAAGAATAAAATTGAGAGGTATGGGAATTGAGATCTAAAATCTTAAAGTGGTCTTTGATCTCTGGGATTGTAGTTGTTATTCTCTCTCTGGCAGGATGGTTATACATACAGGGATATATATTTGATAGAGAACTTCCTGAAGTCTCTATTATCCGTCCTTCCAAGAGTAAAGTAATTACATTGAGCCCTAAAAATCCAAAGTTCAAGGAGACTATCCAGATAAAGGCAACTGATAATAGGGCTTTGGATAGAGTAGTGCTCCTCCTCAACGACTCTCAGATCAGGTCTTTTGGCAGAGAGGATACGCTTTCCTTTGAATGGGAGACAAAAACCAAGGGGAAGTATGTATTTAAAGCCATAGCCTATGATCGTGCCAAAAATAAAAAAGAGTCAAAACCTGTAACCATTACTGTTAAAATCGAGGGTATTCTACCACCGGATTATATTGGATTTAAAGAACCAGTAAAGACATATGTAAGTGCAAGCAATGTCTTCTTAAGAGAGGGACCTTCTATCAACTATGGAGTGAGTAGGATCTTAAAACACAGAGAAGAGGTCCTTGTATTTGGTAAATGGGCTTCTAAGAGTCCAGATGAGGCAATCACAACAGATAGGGTCAACCTGATCACTTCTGAGGGAGGATCTATCGAGCTAGATCGGGGGAAAGCCCTACTGATAGTCAAAAGAGAAGACCCTTACTATATAGTGTCTGTCCAGATCGATAGTAGAAAGCTTACCGGTAAACTTCCAGTCAGTGCAGTAAAGAGTATCTCAGATAGACCCTGGTACTATGTCAGAACGAAAGAGGGGAAAGAAGGATGGGTCTTTGGAGAGTTCCTAGGAAGCGTAGAAGAATCTTCAGAATAAGGCTCACACTATTTATCCTCTCCTTACTGGGTATATTTATCATTATATTCTTCAAACCCATATCCAGTACATTCAGATCTTATAAAAAGATCAATATAGAGATATATAATGGCTGTTCAGATTTCTGTAAAGCTGTAGGGATAGAGGGAATCGCCGAAGAGTTTATTGATAAGATCAAAGACAATCAGTTTAACGTTCTGCAACCCAGAGATCACCCCAGATACAGAGTAAAACTCAAGAGTGAAATCATAACCCCTCCCGATAAGATAGAAGAGATTAAAAACCTCCAGGTTTTACTCCCATATGCATTAATCAAGGAGGATAAAGATCTAAATAATACCATCAGGATTATTCTCGGGATCGACTCTATAAAGAGTCTATCATCCCTAAGAAATGACGGTAGAAGTGTCGTTTTTATCGTGGATAAGAAGAATTACGAGAATCTAAAGCCAAGATTGTCCAGAGACTTTAAGATGCTGAATCCTGTAATCATCAGAGGGGATGAGAGTATAAACGAATTTAGAACAATAAATATATTCTCTCCCAGGGATGGCTTGGCTCAGGTAAGAGAGTTAAAAAGAATATTTGGTAGAGAAGAGATTAGAGAGAGAATAGACAATAATTACAGCCATATTATCGTAGTCATCCCTCCTTCATATGCAGGTGCTATCTATCGTGAGTACAGTATAATTGTCAGAAAGAGCGAGTTTAAACTCTACCTTTATAAGGGGGACTGCCTGATAAAGACCTATCCTGTTGCTATCGGTAAGAATCCTGGAGATAAGAGAGAGGTTGGAGACTGTAGAACTCCAGAGGGAGATTTTTACATAATTAGTATAGAAGATTCCAGTAGCTGGGTCCATGACTTTGGAGATGGAAAGGGTCCAATAAAGGGTGCTTATGGACCCTGGTTTTTGAGATTATACACCGGCGCCGACAGGACAAAATCTGGTAAGGCATGGGAAGGGATAGGTATACACGGAACCCATGACCCTGCATCAATCGGAAAGATGGCATCTGAAGGTTGCATCAGAATGCGAAATGAAGATATTGTAGAGTTAAAAGAGAGGGTAAAAGTCGGCACTCCCGTAAAGATTGAGCCATAGTTATCTCTTTACCCTTCCCGCTATCTCCTTCATCACTTGTTGTATTGGTATTCCTGTTTTTTCTGCTATAACTTTACAGTCATCGTACTCTGGCATAACCTTGGGTGTCCCATTTATATAAGAGACCTTCACTCTGGCTTTTCCCCAGGGGGTATCGACCTCGACTATCTCTCTTGGTAACATAACCTTCTCTACCTGATATGTTCTCACCCCAATGGATGTGGTCTCCTTAAATATTACATCTATAAGTTTATCTGCAAGATGATTGGGAGAGATCACAGTGAGTTTTATAGCCGGTCTGGATTTTTTCATATAGATGGGGGTGAAAAATACATCAAGGGCTCCAAGTTCAAAAAGCTTATCCATAAGATATCCATAGACCTGTGGATTCATATCGTCTATATTTACATCTATAATTGTATTTGTATCCCTCTGCTTCTCCTGATAGAGTTCTCCCATAATAGCCCTCAGCATATTTGGTATTGCAAAATCCTTTTTACCTAAACCATAACCTATCTTCTCTACAGTAAGTGGTGGGATCGGACCAAAAGAGAAGGAGAGGGTTGAGATAATTCCTGCCCCGGTGGGAGTAACAAGTTCTCCCTTCATTCCGTTTGAGTATACAGGTACACCCTTTAACAGCTCAGCAGTGGCTGGAGCCGGTACAGGAAGCCTGCCGTGAGCTGTCTCAATAAAACCTTCTCCGACCGGAAGAGGTGAGCTGTAGACTCTTTCTATCCCGAGTAGTTTTAATCCAGCGACACTACCAACGACATCAATAATCGTATCTATACCTCCAAGCTCATGGAGATGGACCTCTTCTAAAGGCTCATTATGAATGGAGGACTCAGCCTGGGCTATTTTTGTGAGTATTGCTAGGCTCTTCTCTTTTATCTCCTCATCCAGGTTGCTGTTACTTACAATATCAAGTATCTCCCTTGCATGTCTGTGAGTAACATTATCTTTAACAATAATCTCTACATCTGTTCCCATCAGGGAACCTTTTTTCTTTTTCTCGATCCTGACCTCATAGCCAGAGATCCCAAGTTTATCAAGTTCTCCAAGCCAGGAGTCTCTATCAAGTCCGAGGTCAAAGAGAGCCCCAAGTATCATATCTCCACTTATACCATTAAAACAGTCAAAGTATACAGCCTTCATCTTCTATCCTCCCCGATATGATTTATTATGCTTGCAAGGTATCCTGCTCCAAAGCCGTTATCTATGTTTACCACCGCTATCCCGGGAGAACAGCTATTCAGCATAGTAAGTAGTGCAGATAAGCCCTTAAAGTTTGCTCCATATCCTGCACTTGTTGGAACAGCAATTACCGGTTTATCCACAAGACCAGCGACCACGCTTGGAAGTGCTCCCTCCATTCCTGCAACGACTATGAGAACCTTGGCTTCATTTATCCTATCTATACTTCCCAGGAGTCTATGCAATCCTGCCACTCCAACATCATAGAGTCTCTCTACCCTGTTTCCCATAATACTTGCGGTCTCAATCGCCTCTTCTGCAACTGGTAAATCAGCAGTCCCTGCACTTATAACAAGTATATGACCAACAGGGTCTATACTGTCCTTTACTACACTTATAGTCCTGGCTAGCTCATTATACCTTGCATCTGGCAGAAACTCCAATACCCTTTCATATACCTCTCTATCAGCTCTGGTAGCAAGAACTCGACTGTTCTTTTCCGATAGTCTCTTTATAATCTCCACCGATTGTTCGGTAGTCTTTCCCTGACAGAAAACGACCTCTGGAAAACCCCTTCTTAAAGCTCTGTGATGGTCAAGTCTGGCATAACCGAGGTCTTCATAAGGAAGGACTCTAAGCCTTTCTATAGCAGAATCTACATCGAGCAAACCATTCTTTACATCCAGGAGAAGTTTCCTTATTACTGATAAATCCATAATATCAACTCCTTATTATCCTATTCATACTTCCAGTATTATAGCCTTCCAGATCCATAGTTATATAAGTATAACCTATAGATCTTAGTCTCTCAACAACAATATCCCTAAGTTCTAAGAGTCTTGGCATATCTTCAGGTAGGACCTCTATCTTGGCAATATTGTCCAGATGTCTAAGCCTTACCTGGACAAACCCCAGGCTTCTTAAGAAGTCCTCACCCTCTTCTATCATAGACAAAGCCTTCTCAGTTATCCTAGTATTATAAGGTATCCTTGTTGCCAGACAGGCTAGTGCTGGCTTATTCCAGGTTGGAAGGCCCAGATCTTTTGAGAGTCTCCTTATCTCTTCTTTTTTCAAACCGACATCCATAAGTGGGCTGAGTATACCAAGCTCCTTTAATGCCCTCATCCCTGGCCTGTAATCACCTGTATCATCGGCATTAGAACCATCAGCAACATTCTCTATGCCGTACTCTTTTGCAGCCTCTTTTATCAGCGAAAAAACGGTCAGCTTACAGTGATAACATCTGTCAGGTGGATTTCTCATAATGTTCTCATTGGTAGATACATCTGCATCTAAGACTATATGCCTTACTCCAATCATCCTGGCAATCTCTCTGGCGGATTCTATCTCCCATCCCGGATGTATCACACTATTTACCGTTATACCTATGGCATTGTCACCTAACTCCATATAGGCAAGCTTTAACAGGAATGTACTGTCAACACCACCAGAAAAGGCAACTGCAACACTTCTCAGATCTCTTATAAGTTCCTTTAGCCTTTTGAACTTTCCCTCTGTATTCATAATATTCCCTCCTGGTAAAAAAATAAGACCACAAAGGTTTCCAACTTCGGTTGGATATATGACCTTCGTGGCCAATTCTCTAATAATAAAAATCTATCTTCCTACCTCTAACCTCTGCCAGAGTAGAGGAGGGAGTCCTTTTAATTGCATCTTCTTCTGAACAATATCTATTCTATAAAAAACTCTATAGGCAGTCAACTTTCTCTCTGCAGTATCGTATATCACATAGGCTGATCTTGGGTCTCCATCCCTTGGCTGTCCCACACTACCAACATTTATAATGTATCTCTTTCCTTCCTCTATAATAAGCTCCTGCTGATTTCTAAGAGGGAGCTGTCTTACTATAGGAGAACTTTTTCTCTGTTCGAAGTATTCCATAATGTGTGAGTGTCCAATGAAGCAGATGTCTTCATCAAAGGACATAAAGGCAGATCTAGCCTCTGAAGGCGTTGTTATATATTCGAACGGGTCTCCTGGTGCGCCATGGACTATTCTGAATCCGTAGAGAACCTCCTCAAAGGGTAACTTCTTCAGATACATTATGTAATCATCGGATAATTGGGACCTGGTCCATAGAATAGCCTCTCTGGCAAACGGGTTAAAGTAATCTATCAGATTATCGTCATAACAGGCAGAGTCATGATTGCCACAGAGAGAAAATATCCTGTTGCCTCTAATGATATCACAACACTCCCTTGGGTTTGGACCATAACCAACTATATCACCGAGGCAGATAATCTCATCGACCTTTCCTTTTAGGTCTTCTAAGACGGTATTCAGAGCCTCCAGATTACTGTGTATATCAGAGATTATACCTATTCTCACCTATATGACTAGACTTCTAAGCCTCCTTATCCTATCCTCTAGAGGAGGATGGGTGGCAAATAACCCTGTAAATGAAGCCCTATCCTCTCCAAAGGGATTCACTATAAATAGATGGGCGGTGGCTGAACTTGCACTTTCCATCCTCTTATGGAAATGTAGCAGTTTCTCTAGCGCATCCGCCAGGGCAGAAGGGTCCCTGATGATCATAGCACCGGATGCATCGGCAAGATATTCTCTCTGCCTGGATATGGCTGACCTTATAAGTGCCACCAGAATCGGAGATATTATTGCCAGGAGTATTCCTATAAGGAATAGTATTCCACTACCACCTCTATCATCATCTCTGGAAGAGGGTCTGAAGAAGAAGAGAAAGTCTCTGAGAAGGACAATAAGCCCACCCATTATTGCAGCGATGGTCATAATAAGTATATCGTAGTTCCTTATATGTGATATCTCATGGGCTATAACCCCCTGGAGTTCTCTCCTGTCCATAAGAAGGAGCAAGCCTGTAGTAACAGCAATAGAAGCATTATTCGGATTTCTTCCAGTAGCAAATGCGTTCGGAGATGGATCATTTATTACGTATACCCTGGGCTTTGGGATTCCAGCTGCTATTGCCACCTCTTCTACTACATTATGGAGGACCCTGAACTGGTATGGGTCAGCAGGCTTTGCCCCAACAGACGCAAGAGCTATCCTGTCACTGTAGTAGTATGTTATAAGGTTGTAGAGGATGATGAAGAAGGCAAACATTATATAACCGGATACTCCCCAGTTAAAGAGATTCACAATAACATATCCAACAAAACCCAGGAGTAAACTGAATATGATCATAAAGATCCAAGTCTTCATCTTATTGGCAGATATCAGATCATAAAGCGTCTGTCTCAAAGGTGATCACCTCCTAGAACTGCACCTTTACCGGTCCTGTCTCCTCCGGAGGAACCTGATAGTAAACTCTGGGGGTAAGATTTAACCATCTTGCTATAATGTTTGTAGGGAACATCTCCAGCGCCCTGTTGTACTCAAGGACAGTATCATTATAGAACTGACGGGCAAAGGCAATCTTATTCTCTGTATTTGTCAATTCTTCCTGGAGTTTCAAGAAGTTTTCGTTTGCCTTCAATTCTGGATAAGCCTCCGCCAGGGCAAAGAGAGTTCTTAAAGCCTGAGTGAGCTGGTTATTTGCCTGAGAAGCTTCAGATATACTACCAGCACTCATAGCCTTATATCTGAGTTCTGTAATCTTCTCAAAGATCTCCCTCTCATGACTGGCATAAGCCTTTACCGTCTCTACCAGATTCGGAATCAGGTCATACCTTCGCTTTAGCTGTGTATCTATCTGAGCCCAGGCGTTATCTACCCTGTGTCTAAGGGTTACAAGACGGTTATAGAGGGTAATAACATAAAGAATCAAGCCAATAACTATTAACCAGAACCAGACCATATACTTCATCACCATCCTTTTCTAATATATATTATACCACGATTAAAAACTAAAGCCTTCTTCCAGAATCTTCTCACATATACTGACGACATCCGGGTCATACAATATTCCCTTTCCCTTTTCTAATTCATTAATAACATCTTTCAGGCTAAGAGTAGGTCTATAGGGTCTATGAGATAACATTGCCTCAACTACATCTGCTACCGCTATGATCCTGGCGGGTAAAATTATCTCCCCATCTTTAAGACCATTTGGATATCCTGAACCATCGAGCCTCTCATGATGTTGAAAGACAATATTAGCTATATCAGAAAATGCCTCTATCTCCTTCAGTATCTCATATCCAGTTTTTGGATGTATCTTTACCAGGGCAAATTCATAATCGCTGAGTCTTCCAGGCTTATTCAGTATATCTCCAGGGATAAGGAGCTTGCCAATATCGTGTAATAGACCTGCTGTCCTTAAATCCTTAAGTTGTTCCCCTTTTAATCCAAGCCTTTTACCTATCTCACAGGCAAGTTTTGCTACCCTTAACTGATGCCCTTCGGTATACGGGTCCCTAAGTCCTACTAGTTTAGAAAAGGCTTCTACTGTTTCCTCTAGAGTCTTCCTCAGCTCATTCTCAAGCCTTCTCTCTCTTGTGATATCAAAAATAGATACTATTACTCTCTCAAGAGTATCCTCATAACCCGGCAGTATGAATGTCCTCGTATAAACAACTATAGGTTTTCCATCTAAGGTATAATTGATATTCTCTTTTTCAAACTCTATCCCTTTTTCGTATAAAGACAGAATAAGATCTCTGCCAATCTCTATAGACTCCCTACCTATAATTTTACTTAAAGGTCCTAACAGATCTGTCTTTGACTTTGCATTATAAAGTTTGACACAGGCATTATTTACATCAATAATCAAGATATTATTGAGACACTCCAGGACTTCCTCTCCATGTTCATCCAGATATCTCTCTACATCAGTAATACCCTCTGACCCAATTCTATCAAGGAATCTTTTTATTGAAGAAAAGTCCTCTTCCATAAGAGCTATAGGTGCATTCTCAAATATAGCCCTGTACCTTTCTTCTGAGACCTCTAAGACTCTTCTGTATCTTAAAGTAGCTATCTTATGGGCTATATCACCTGCAAGGTTCTCTAAGACTCTCTTTTCTATCTCACTCAGATGATCCTCGGTAAATACCTCAAAGTACCCAAGTAATTCTCCTTCTACCTCCAGAGGAAATCTTAGAGAGGTCCTATACCCAGTAATATCTGATGGTTCATTCTGAGTTATCCTGGCAGTGACCCCCACCATTTGAAGAATCTCTAATACCTGTTTGGTAAGCTCCTCCTCATTCCTTGCCCTAATTAAAGCCTGGTCACACCTTATCACCATATCAAGTATCCTGTTGAGTCTCTCCAGTTCCTTCACTTCTCGACCTCCCGGCATCTTTTATAGCTTCTATCAGATGTTCCAGTTTCATCCCGCGAGAACCCTTGATCAATACCAGGTCGTAGTTATCGAGAATGCTCTTTATATAAGGAATACTGGACTCAAGGTCCTCAAAGTATGCCGATCTACCTTCTAATACCTTATAGGTTGTATAAATAGCCCTTCCTATAAGTACTATATCTCCATCTATCCCTTTAAGTAGTTCTCCCAGAGATCTATGGGCGGATTCTGTCTCCCTTCCCAGTTCAAGCATATCTCCAAGGATAAATAATCTTCTTTTGTACTCCAGGCTTGATACTGTCTCTATAGCCATCCTCATAGAGAGGGGGTTTGCATTATAGCCGTCAAAGATGACGAGTGTACCGTTAGCGAGTCTGATAGGTTCCATCCTTCCCCATAAAGGTGTAAATTCTTCGATGCCTCTTATAGCAAGCTCTGAAGGTATGGAAAAAAGCCATCCAACTGCCAGAGCAGAAAGGGCATCCTCAACTATATGCCTGCCAAAGGCATTTAGATGGACATCAAAGGTATTACCATCTGGATAAATTACCTTAAAATCGGTCCCCTCTCCGGTTATTCTTATATCAAAGCCCTTTATATCTGCATCTGAGAAGATACCGTAACTTAAGCCGTTAATGTTCTTCAGATACTTATCGTCTTTATTATAGATGATCTCTAAGCCTTCTATCTCATCTATAATGCTGAGTTCTTCTCTTACGACATCATCAAATGAATCAAAAAACTCCAGATGCTCCATATCCAGATGTGTAAACACAACGATATCTGGTCTGGTTATCATAGCCAGAAGTTTCATATCACCAGGCTTTCTCATACCAAGCTCTGCAATTGCTGTCTCAAAAGCCGGTGTTTTAAAGATCATAACAGGCAGGCTGAACTCTGTATTCTGGTTACCCTCTGATCTTATAACCCTGTATCTCTCTCTGAGGACCAGATATACAAGTTCTTTAGTCGTGGTCTTTCCACTGCTACCGGCAATCCCTACAAGGGGTATCGGATATCTCTTTCTTATACCACCAGCCAGATCAAACAGTGCCCGGGTGGTATCTTCAACCAGGATCCCGGGAAACGGAAGTCTCTTATGCATAACAGATCCAACAGCCCCATTATCCATAGCCTGGGGGATAAAATTATGTCCATCGTTTTTCTCACCTTTAAGGGCAAAAAATAGACTCCCCTTACTTACAGTCCTGGAGTCGATAGCTATACAATCTACAGGGGTATCTGGAGATAAATCAAGTATCTCTCCACCGATGATATCAGCTATCTCTCCTATATTCATCTTGAGATATGCACAACCTTTATACCCGAAGACTCCAAAGCCTTGGTCAGCCTATCCACATCCTCAGCTTCAACTCTCACAACAACATTTCCCTGCTCTTTGTACTCTTCCTCAAAGACAACAATACTTATTATATTTATCCCGAGCTCTTTGAATATACCTGCAAGGTCGGCTATGGCGCCCACTCTGTTCTCCAGAGAAAGGGTAAGCCTTACCCCCCTTCTAAATCCAAGCAGTCTTACAAGCATATCAAAGATGTCTGTCTCAGTGACTATCCCTACAACCTTTCCATCTTCAACGACCGGTAGTCCACTTATCTCTTTATCTCTCATTATTACCGCTGCCTCTTCTATAGTGGTATCAGGAGTAACTGTAACCGGGTCCCTGGTCATAACCTCCTTTACAGGTGTCTTGGCTAACAGATAGTTAAGCTCATATATACTGAGGCTTGTAGCCTTCAGGGCAGGAGACTCCCTCAGATCCTTCTCAGTTACTATTCCTACAAGTTTACCATGAGCCACTACAGGAAGCCTCCTCACCTTATTTTCCTTCATAATATGAAGGGCATCAAGGATACTAACCTCAGGGTCTATGACTATAGGATTTGGGGTCATCTTCCATCTTACAAACATAAATACCTCCTGCCTTATGGGATAAGTAAGATCTTTATCGAATTACTGTTTGGGTCCTCAGCTATCTTGATGGCATCTTTAAAGTTCTCAAGTGGGAGTTTATGAGTAACTATAAGGTCGCCTCTTATTATACCCTTTGTAAGATAATCAATGGCAAGTGGATATCTGTATGGACCAAGGTGAGAACCGTGTATATTTAGTTCTTTTCTATCACCTATTATCGTCCAATCGGCAACTGCAGGTTCTGCAAATACTCCAAACTCAACAAATGTCCCTAACTTTCTGATCATATCCAGCCCCTGAGGGACAGATTTTGGGTATCCGCTTGCCTCTATATAGACATCACATCCATAGCCACCTGTAAGGTCTTTCACCCTTTTCACCGCATCTTCTTTGGCAACATTTATAACGACATCCGCCCCAAGCTTCTCTGCTATCTCCAGTCTGAAGTCCCTTGTATCCAGTGCTATAAGAAGTCCAGGATTCTTTAACCTTGCAACCTGTAGCATCATAAGGCCTATAGGTCCCATTCCTGAGATGACAACGGTATCTCCAAGCTGTATCTCTCCTCTTTCTACCGCATGGATTGCACAGGAGAGTGGTTCTATGAGAGCACCATACTCATCTGGCAGTTCCTTTGGAACTTTATGTATTATAGAACCCTTGGGAAATTTTGCATACTCAGCCATACCTCCATCGTCAATCCCACCCTGAAAGCCAAATACATAGTTCCTCTCACACATCCAGTACTTCCCTGTCTTGCAGAACCTGCATTCCCAACAGGGGAGTATCTGCTCAGCCACCGCCTTGTCTCCTATCTCAAGCCCATATTTTTCTCCTGCTCCTTCGCCAAGGGCAACAACCTCTCCCACAAATTCGTGCCCCGGTATTACAGGTGGTTTTACATATGGGGGATTTCCCTGCCAGAACGATGGACCTCCATGATAACACTTGAGGTCACTGGCACACAGTCCACTTGCCTTTACCCTGATTACCACCTCTTCTGGACCAGGGACAGGGTCAGGTACATTCTCCAATCTGAAATCAAGAGGACCATAATTTACTATTGCACGCATAAGAACCCCTCCTTAAATAATACTATTCAAGTATCTCATTGTTCGACTTATAGCAGTCTCTATATCAGGCTTATTTATAAGCTCTGCAGAGACAAAACCATCATATTTTATGGCTGATAGCATTCTAAATATATCCTTAAAGTCTATATGTCCAGCACCTGGATATAGCCTATTGCTATCAGCTATATGTATATGCCATATAAGCTCTCTGAATCTAAATATAGAACTGGCAATAGATGGCTCTTCTATGTTCATATGGAATGTATCTATGAGTAATCCAAGGTTATCCAGGCCTAAATCCTTTATAAAGAAGTAAGTATCTTCGACTGTATTGAGCCAGTTAACCTCATACCTGTTGATGGGTTCCAGAAGGATCTTCACACCCCTTTCTCTTCCATAACGGCATATATCTATAAGGGCACTTCTCACATAACCGATACCCTCATCATCATACACGTTCCCTCTTATAAGTCCAACTATAACCATACTGGAGATTCTACCTGCAAGGTCTATGTGAGCCTTTAATCTTTCTATTGCGATCTTCCTGATCTTTTCGTCTTTACTCGAAAGGGATATGCCATCTTCAGTAAATGCCCTTCCAGTACCAAGGGCTGGAACCATCAGATTAAACCTGGAGATGACCCCTTTTATCTTATCAGCCTCTACTGTACTGGGATCTTTTATGCCGAGCTCTACTCCAGAATAACCCAGAGAGCTCATAAGACTGGTATATCTTTCTAACTTTTCCGTACTCTCATATGGTATAACAAAGCTTATCTTATACATCTGCAGGATCTCCTTTCTATAAGTTTTGGCTCAAGGATAACTGGTTCCCCCTTTTCCCCCTCTATAATCTTTATCAGTTCTCTTGCAGAGAGCTGTCCAATCCGGTATATCTCCTGGCTTATGGTGGTAAGGGGAGGGGCTACAAGTCCCGAGACCTTTATGTTATCAAACCCTATGATAGAAAAGACTTCAGGTATACTTATCTTTTCCTCCCAGAACCTCTGCAGTGCTCCAATAGCCATAGCATCATTGGCAAAGAATATCGCAGAAGGAAGGGATTCTAAGCCCAAAACATCTCCGGCGCTTTTATACCCACCTTCCATAGTAAAGTCACTGTTTATTATGGTTATATCTTTCTCTCTTACCCCACGTTTTTTGAGTGCATCAATAAAACCAGCTAATCTCTCTCTACCGGCAGAGTTATCCAGTGGACCTGATATATGGGCAAACCTCTTATGCCCGAGACTAAAGAGGTACTCTCCAGCGATACATCCCCCCTTATAGTTATCGGTCACCACATAGACAAGTCCCTCTATATTCTCAGGCTTACGTCCAACAAGGATACAGGGAATTCCATCATTTAATAGAGACCTGATTACCTCCTCCCCTATCCTTAAGGATGTAAACATAAGCCCATCTATCCCTTTATTGAGGAGCAGTTCAACATACCTTTTCTCATTCTCCGGTCTTGCATCTGTATTACAGAGGATCAGAGAGTATCCAACAGAACTCACATAGTCCTCTACTCCTCTTGCCAATTCAGGGAAGAATGGATTTGTTATATCAGAGATGATAAGTCCTATACTCCTTGTCCTCTTTGTCCTCATCCCGTGGGCAAAAGGGTCAGGTACATAGTTCAGCTCACTGACAGCAGATAAGACCCTCTCTCTAAGTTCAGGGCTCACATTGGCAGTCTTGTTGAGGACACGTGATACAGTGGCAGGAGAGACACCTGCCCTTTTGGCAACATCTATTATGCTTACCTTTTCCTTCCTGGCAATCATAACAGTACTCCTTCAAAAGAAAAATCTTTCGGGGTAAAAAGCTCCTTGTTACCTCTATAGTATAACATATTTGGGGCTTTATTTATCTCTCAGATTCTAAACCCAGAACAAGTCTGACCGCTGTTTCAACTTTTTCTATGTATTGCTGGTCCAATGAGCCTATCTTCTCTACCAGTCTCTCTTTTGAGATTGTAAGGATCTGTTCACATTTTACAAAAGATACACTTTTTAGTCCATTATTTATGGATGGCTCAATCTTTATGTGAAATGGTACTTCTTTACCTTTTGTACTTATAGCAAGGACAATTGTATTTGGATAATTCGGATTCATATTACCTGCATCTGTTTGAATAACTAGAGATGGTCTCAAGCCTTCCTGCTCTGAGCCTCTCCCTGGATTCCAATTAACAAGCCAGATCTCAAATCTTCTTGGGTTTTTCATCGGCAAAAATTACCTCTGTCTGTGCTATAGATGCATATTCCACATCTTCTTCTCTTAACATACCGAATGCAAGAAAAAGCAGTTCCTGTTCTTTCTTTCTCAACCAATTTTTTGTGAGTTCTCTTATCAATTCGTTGATAGATTTATTTTCCCTCCTAGAGAACTCCTTTATTCTTTTATGGAGAGATTGAGGGATCCTTACCGTCAGACTTACTGTCTTTTCCATATGACCTCCTCTATGTGATGTTTGATTTTAACATCAAAATTATACATCAATTTATTGATGCTGTAAAGGAAAGAGAGGTCCTTGATATCAAAGCAATTTTCGCAAAGATTTGTAGACCCGGAATACAGTTCTCATACTATTGTCCAATGATTTATAATGTGATATAAATATTACGTAAAATATAATGTAATAAGGAGGTAAAAACAATGGATGTTGTCAATGTAATAAGAGGGTCTTTAAAGACAAGACTCATTGTCTGGTTTCTCATCCTGTCACTTGTTCCAGTAATTGTGGTATCGATGCTTGCATTCTTCAATTCCAGAAGTTCCCTGGAGAATACATACCTGAGTGCATTGGACACCTATGCAAGCTCACAGGCGGACAGTATAAGTAAGTGGGTGGAGGAGAATATCCGCCAGCTAGAGATTATGGCAGATGCTCCGGGGATAAGATCACTGAAGGACGACCAGATTATGCCAAGGATAAAGACCTATGTGAAGCATAACCCTGCATGGGAGATGATGTTCTGGGCAGACCCGGAAGGTAGGGCTCATACCACGCTTGACTCCTGGGCAGATATTAAAGACAGAGAATACTTTCAGAAGGTCATCTCCACAGGTAAGCCTGCGGTATCAAACGGTATTATATCAAAAGCTACCAATAGACCTATAGTAACCCTAGCAGTCCCCATATTCAGAGATGATGGTAAGATAGGGGGAATCCTGGCAGCAACAGTAACACTTGACTATCTTACCCAGCTCTGTAAAAACTCAAAACTTATGAGTCAGAATGGGTATGGCTTCATAATTCAGAGCGATGGACTTGCACTTGCATTCCCCGATGAATCTCAAATCCTGAAGGCAAACTTTCTCCAGACAGACTCAGAGAGTGTAAATAGTATAACTAAAAAGATGATCGCTGGAGAAAAGGGTGTGGGTAGAACTATATACAATGGGAAGGCTCAGCTTGTTGCATATGCCCCCATAAAGGGTACAAGCTGGTCATTTGGGGTGCAGGAGCCACAGGATGAGGCGTTCGCGGCCTCAAAGAGCCTGCTTAGATTTATCATTATTATAATTCTAGTAGCAGTTGCCGCTGTTGTCTTTGTCTCCTATATAATTGGTAGCAGTATAGCAAATCCGATAGTTGAACTTACAGATACAGCTGATATGATGGCTCAGGGAGACCTTACCGTATCTATAAAGACAAACTATTCTGGAGAGATAGGGAAACTGGCAAGAAGCCTTGCTGTTATGCTGGATAATCTCAAGGCTACGCTGCTTACTGTAAAGGATACCTCCGAAAAGGTGAGCTCCACCGGTGAGCAGATAAATGGAGCTGTCAATCAGACAACAATGGCTGTTCAGCAGGTAGCCACCACTGTGCAGGAACTGGCAAATGGGGCACAGGAGACGGCAAAGAATGTACAGGAGGTCTCATCAGCAGTAGATAACATAGGAAGAAGGATAGAAGAACTGGCTCAGAATGCCGATACCGTAGAGAAATTGAGTACAGAAGCCAGGAGCCTGACAGAAGAGGGACAGGAGGTTGTCAACGAACTCAATAGAGGTTTTAACGAGACACAGAGTGTAACAAATACAGTTGTATCTGCAATGGATCAGCTGGAAAGACTTGCCGGAGAGATTGGCAGGATAGTAGAGACAATAACAGCAATAAGCTCACAGACAAACCTACTGGCTTTAAATGCAGCAATAGAGGCAGCAAGGGCTGGTGAAGCTGGTCGTGGCTTTGCTGTAGTGGCAGACGAGGTAAGGAAACTGGCTGAAGAGTCTAACCAGAGTGCACAGAGGATAGCAGACTTCATAGACCAGATAAGGAACCAGGTAGTGAAGACAGCAGAAGGGGTAAAGAACTCTGTATCAGTAGTAAATAGACAGATAGAGATAGGGTCCAGAGTAACGGAGACTTTCGCCAGGATAGCCAATGGTAACAGTAAGATTGTAGATGCAATAGAAGATATCACAAGAGGAATAACCTCTCTTGTTGAAGAGAGTAAGAGGATATCCAATTCCATACAGAATGTAGCAGCAATAGCAGAGGAGAATGCAGCATCGGCTGAAGAGACATCGGCAGCAAGCCAGGAGATATCTGCAGCAATGGAAGAGATAAACGCCAATGTGAATACCCTGCTATCTTTAGCCAGAGATATGGAAGCACTTCTTGGGAAATTCAAGGTGTAAGAAAAACTCTTTAGACCCCCACCAGCTGGGTGGGGGTTTAGTGTTTATGGAGGAATTGCAGAAACCACTGTCACTTAAAATCTATCCTCAGGATTGACTGCAATCATCTTAGGATGTAGAATAGAATTGATATCAAGGAGGTAATAATGCTGGAGGTCTCTTTATTTTTGTTATCTAGTATTTTGATAATTCTTATAGTGTATCTTCTCAGGAGAGAAAGAGGCTCTTTTAAAGAAGATATCGGGGCTATAAAGGTGCAGGCGGAAAATATCTTAAGGACACTTCAGGAGACCTATACAAGATTAGAGACACAGAGGTTGATAGACGAAGAGATCCAGCGGATTACAAAGAGGCTTGAGTCTGCCCTCCTGGGCAGTAAGTCTAAAGGGGAGATGGGGGAGAACATACTCTATGAATCTCTAAGAAACTTCCCACCTGAGATGATAGATGTAAACTTTAAGGTAAATGGAAAACCGGTAGAGTATGCATTAATCCTGAGTGATGGTAAGAGACTACCGATAGACTCAAAGTGGATAGGTATAGACGAAGAATCGTCTGATGTAGAAAAGGCTATAGCGAAGAAGGCGAAGGAGGTCTCACAGTATATAGACCCTGCATCCACAATCCCAATGGCTATAGCAGCTGTACCTGACAGTGTATTTGCACAGTGCAGACAGGCGCACATAAGGGCTTATAGAGAGAATAGAGTCCTCATTATACCCTACAGTATGGCGATACCATACATACTTTCCCTCTACAATCTCCACAAAAGTTATACACGTAATATAGATACTGAAAGGGTAAATTCCTATCTGAGCGAGATAAAGACTTCTATAAACAGACTGGAGACAATACTTGAGAATAACATTGCCCGATCAATATCAATGACAAATAACGCCTATAATGAGGGGAAACAGATACTTTACAGGATCAGAGGGGCGATAGATTATATAGAAAATTCTAATAAGATGGAGGAGGAAGATGGAGAGAAGAATCTATAGATCAAAAAAGAACAGGATGATCGCCGGGGTATGTGGAGGAATAGCTGAGTACCTCAATATAGACCCGGCAATAGTGAGGCTCATAATGGCACTCCTGGTACTTGCCAATGGGCTCGGGATAATTCTCTACATACTGGCAGTAATTATCATTCCGGAGAAACCCGAAGAAACTGGAGAGACAGGGTCAAATACCTACATAGAGACTCATAGTCCTACAACCCTCGGGATAATTCTCATCATCATAGGGATAGTCGCCATCATATGGACCGCTGGATTCCCATGGTTACATATAGTAAGGCCAGGGGTATTTATAGGAGTAATTGTACTGATTGCCGGATTATACTTCCTGATAAGAGGGTGGAAGTAGTTTGTGTATGATGTAATAGTTGTCGGGGCTGGGCCAAGTGGGGCTAGCTCCGCACTATTCCTTGCCAGAAGAGGTTTAGATGTCTTAGTCATAGAGAAGAAAAAACTGCCGAGATATAAGGTCTGTGCTGGTGGAACATCAAGATACACATTTGAGCTCCTGGATGTTTCACCTACATATTTTAATGGATTTCCTATCGAGAAAATAAGAGTAGTATATAAAGGTAATAAGAAGGAATATTCTGTACCCAGTAACAGTATCTTTACCCTGCAGAGGGACCGGTTCGACTATAAACT
>Ga0071330_1065402_pt1 | contig 29823 bp, 26 predicted proteins | sample GBScel77sediment_FD_63802 | JGI IMG/M metagenome (GOLD analysis project Ga0071330, IMG submission 63802) | Hot spring sediment microbial communities from Great Boiling Spring, Nevada - Cellulolytic enrichment Sediment 77C v2 (version 2) | ecosystem: Environmental > Aquatic > Thermal springs >...
AATTTTTGAAACATCTTCAATGATATGAACTCTTCCCTGCCCTACTTTATTTCCAATGGCAATTCCAGTTAAAATTGGCTTTTGAGAGGTTTTTATTTCATATTCTTCATAAACCCTTTCTTTCTTTGGTGCATGAACTGTTTCTGGTCTTGATTGAACAATAAAAAGCTCTCCTGTTTTTCCATCCTTTGCCCATTCAATATCTTGATGGCAACCATAGTGATCTTGCAAAATCATTGCCCACTTTGCCAAAGTTAAAATCTCATCGTCACTTAAAGAAAACTTTAGTTGGTCTTTTTTTGGAACTTTAACCTCCTTTAGCCCTCCTCCCTTTTTATAAACTAATTTTCTGTCTTTTTTGCCAAGATCTTTTCGAATTATCGCTTTATATCCCTCCTTTAATGTTGGCTTGAAAACATAAAAAGTATCTGGAATTATTTTCCCTTTAACGATCATTTCTCCCTGGCCAAAAATTGAATTAATCAAAACAACATTTTCAAATCCAGTTTCAGTATCTAAAGTAAACATTACTCCAGAAGATGCTAAATCAGATCTGACCATCTTTTGAACACAAACAGACAAAGCAACCTCTAAGTGTTTAAATCCTTTTTCTTCTCTGTAAGCAATGGCTCTGTCAGTAAAAAGAGAGGCAAAACACTTTTTAACTGCTTTAAGTAAATTTTGGGATCCTGAAATGTTAATGTAGCTTTCGTGTTGCCCAGCAAAACTCGCCATTAAGAGGTCTTCAGCAGTCGCAGAAGATCTCACTGCCACATCAACATTTTCTTGATCATAAATTTTTGAGAGTTTTTGGTAGTTTTCCAAAATTTCTTTTTCCAAATCTGGTGGAAATTTTGATTTTAAAATCAAATTTCTTGCTTTTTTTCCAGTTTCTTTTAAAGATTGAATGCTTTTTGGATCAAATTTTGCAAAAATTTCTTTTAACTTTTCGTCAATTTTATTAAATTTTAAAAAGTATCTAAAAGCTTGAGCAGTTATTGCAAAACCATTCGGAATATTGATTCCTTTCTTTGTCAACTTTGAAAACATTTCCCCCAAAGAGGCATTTTTCCCTCCAACTAAAGGAACATCTTCTTTTGAAATTTCATTGAACCAAAGAATGTATTTTTTCATTTTATTTTTTCGGCTTTAATTATTTATTTCTAGCTCTTTTTCTTCCTCTTCAGAAATTAAAATTACTCAGTATAACCACAAACTGGACAAGAAAAAGAGAGTTTGAAATAATCTTTACCTTTACTTAAGTCTCTTAATAAAAATAGAGCCATTGGAATTCCGCAGCGAGGACAGTTAAAGTCTGGAGAATACCCCATATCAACTCTTAACTCGCTTGCAACTTCTGAATTTCTTTCATCAATCAGAATTTGATATGACTTTTGGAATCCCAAATGAATCTTAACTTTCGCCACTATTTCTTTTGGTAAAGTAAAAGCACCTACAATAAAATCTCTTGCCCCTAACTCTATTGCTTGGATTTTTTCTGATTCTCTCCCTACTTGAGAGAAAATTAAAACTGGAATTTTTTTTGTAGATTCACTCTCTTGAAGTGTTTTTAAAACCTCAAATCCACTTTTAGCTAATAAAAATACATCAGCCAAAACAATATCTGGTCGGTGAGCAAAAACTAAATCAATTGCTTTCATTCCATTATTTGTTTCCAAAACCTCAAATTTTTCCTCTTCAAAAACTTCTTTGTAAGCCCTTCTTAAAATGTCGTCGTAAATTGCCAAGAGAATTTTTGGCATTTATTAAATTTTTTTCTTTTTAAAAATTATTTTTTTAATTTCTTCAACGCTTTCTGGATTAGCTAAAGTCGTCAAATCTCCCAAATCTTCTCCAGTAAACAATCTTTTCAAAATTCTTCTCATTATTTTTCCCGATCTTGTTTTTGGAAGATCGCTCACTAAATAAACCGCCTTTGGCAATGCAATAGGACCAATTTGCTTTCTTATTAATTCCACAACCTCTTTTTCTATCTCTTCAACCGATCTTTGACCCTGATAAACAGCAAAAACCACTGGCACTTCTCCTTTAATTTCATCTGGAATTCCAACCACAGCTGATTCTGAAATTTCTTTGTGCAAATTTACTGCTGCTTCCAATTCTCCTGTTGTTATTCTGTGACCCGCTACTTTTATTGCATCATCTACTCGACCAATAATTCTGATTAAACCATTTTCATCTTTTACTGCCCCATCTGAAGTAAAATAAACTCTCCTTCCATATTTTGACCAATAAGTTTGGAGATATTTTTCTGGATTTTTGTAAAGTGTTCTGAAAAATCCTGGGGAAAATGGGGGCAAAATTACTAAATTTCCTTTTTCTCCGGACCCACAAACTTTTCCTTCTTCATCTAAAATTTCGGCTCTAATTCCCGGAAAAGGCAACCCAACGTGAGCAGGTTTGAAAGGACCAATCCCAGGCAAAGAAGTAATTAAAATTCCGCCAGTTTCTGTTTGCCACCAGGTATCAACAATTGGACACCTTTCTTTTCCTACATTTTTAAAATACCACAGCCAAGCAGCTTCGTCGATTGGCTCTCCTACAGAACCCAAAAGTCTTAAATTTTTAAATGAGTAGACAGACAAAACCTCTTCCCCATATTTTTCGAACATTCTGATTGCTGTAGGTGCAGTATAAAAAATTGTGACTTTATTTCTCTCAACAATTTGAGCCCATCTATCTGGAATTGGCCAATCAGGAACTCCTTCATAAATTAAAGTTGTAACCCCGTTCAAAAGTGGGGAATATACGGTGTAAGTATGTCCAGTGATCCAACCAATATCTGAAGTGCACCAAAAAATATCTTCTGGATGAAAGTCAAAAATAAATTTTCCTGTCCAATAAGCTTGGACGGTGTAACCTCCACAAGTGTGAAGACAGGCTTTTGGAATTCCAGTGCTTCCGCTCGTTGCCAGAATAAAGAAGGGGTCCTCTGCATCCATTATTTCAGGTTCGATAAAATTTGGTTCCTCTTCTATTATTTCGTGCCACCAACAATCTCTTGAAGCATTCCAAATAATTTCATTACCCAATCTTTTAACAACAATTATTTTTTCAACTTGAGTTTCTTTAATTGCTTCATCTGCGTTTTCTTTCAAATTAATAACTTTTCCTCTGCGCCAATATCCATCTGCGGTAATTAAATATTTTGCCTCAGTAATTTGCAATCTCACTCTCAATGCCTGAGCAGAAAAAGCAGAAAAAACCACAACATGAATTGCTCCAATTCTGGCACAAGCTAACATTGAAATTAAAGCTTCAGGAATCATTGGCAAATAAATTCCAACCCTATCTCCTCTTTTTACCCCAAGTTTCTTTAAAGCATTGGCAAATTGACAAACTTTTTTAAACAACTCTTCAAAAGTAAAAATTTTAGGTTCTTCTTCAATGGGTTCTGGAATCCAAATTAAAGCTGGTTTTTGCTTTATGTTTTCCCATCCAAGTTTATTCTTTTCAAAAATATTCGTAGTAATATTGATTGCTCCACCAGAAAACCACTCAAAAAATGGGGGGGAATGAGAAAAAGTTTTTTTCCATTTTTTAAACCAAAAGAGTTCTTTTGCTAATTTTTCCCAAAATTTTACAGGATCTTTTTGGGCTTCCTCATAAATTTTAGGGTCAGAAACATTCGCTCTTTTTTTAAATTCCTCTGTTGGAAAATATAAATTACCTTCTTTCCTCATACTTTTTTATTATAACAAAAAAAATCGGGACAAGGAAACCCGACCAAAAAGATTTTATCTTTTTTGAGTTTTATTGTTTCTTTTTCCTTTTTCTCCACTCAGTAATTACAACCCAAATTATTCCCAGAACAGAAAGAATCAATAGAAAAATCATCCAGGGCGTTTCTAAAATCACTGATAAACTTGCCAAGAGCAATGAACTCCATTTTTCTTTGGGTGGAATAACCTTCTCTTCCACTGACAAACAACTTGAATCTTCAATACATTGACTTTCGCTTTCAATATCACAACCAGCTGGTGTGCAAGTTCGGGTCCGAGTTTGAAGCCGCTGAATAGGTGAACAACCCCCGACTTCACAATCTCCCAATTGCCAAGGACCCCATTCAGTACAGTTACAAGGAGGAGGTGGAGAAATTGAAGAAATTAAGGTATAACTGCCACCTGAAAAAGCAGAAGAAATTGAGACACCCTCTCCTATAATATCAACTCTGGTAAAATTTGCCGTGGCATTACCGGCGCTTCCTGCCTTAACAGTTACGGTAAACAATGTTTTACTGTTGGTAGCGCAGCCGGGGATTCCGATTAAAAAGTAAAGGTCGTCACAAGAAGGTGAACTCTGAGCCAAAAGTCCTTCCTCCATTTTAACAGTTCTACAGGATAGTTTGTCTAAAATTAACTTGCCTTCAACCACGCAAACTTTGTTTCCATTTGGATTAACTCCAATAGAAATATCAAACATCTCACCGACATTTTTAGTCAAAGTGGCTGGCGAAACATAAAGTGAAGGGGCAGCCGCCTCAGCTAAATAATAAAAACCAAACCCCCCAATCAAAATCCCGATAAATAATAAAATTTTAATTTTGCTCATATTATTAAGCTATGGTCCAATTTGCCATTAAAATAGCAAAATCATATTTATCAACCTTACCATCACCATTTAAATCAGAAGTGTTCGCGCCTATTTTCCCCCAATTAGCCATCATTAGAGCAAAATCATATTTATCAACCTTACCATCATTGTTAATATCGCCCTTTAGAGGTTTAGGGAGGGTGGTAAAGGTTCTGTCACCGGAAGAACCAATATTTCCAGCTGCATCTCTAGATTTTATCTGATAATGATAAAGGGTTGCGGGAGAAAGACCAGTCAAAATTAAGGAATGGGAAGTAGTATAACTTGTTGTCTTTATTTCTTTGCCGTAATCAGTAGTTGCACCATAGACTACCCAAGAAATAGAAGGTTCATCAGTTTTCCAAGTAATTGTGGCTCTATCAATGCCCGGCACAACTTTTATTTCACTAATTGAAGGAGGAGTGGTATCAACTGCTTCGCCACCACCTCCTCCAACACCACCGCCAGTTGGGGGTTGGTAAGTGATTGGCGAGCCAAAAATTGCATATGGTGTCTGGGAAGAAATACTGAATGTAATTGTATTAGCAACTTTATCTATTTCAAAAGGTTCAATCGGGACCCAGGAAGTTCCATCAAACCGGTAAGGGGCAATTGTATCTTCGTCTATACCAATATCGCTATAGCTCATTGTTACCGTAATGCTTACATTGCCGGTTATTTTTATTTCAAAGGCATTTAATAGATTTGTTCCAGATAGTATTCCATAATTTGCTGAAACAAAATCGCTTGAAAGTTTTTGGATTTTTTCTATAGTTGCTGTAGCGTTGACTTGGGAAGAGATAATAACAATTAATTTATCTCCTACTTTTACAACAGTCGGTGTTGTAGGTGTAACCAAAGTTGATTGATTCTCAATAATTTGGGTTTCGCTTCTTGTAATCGTTCCAATATTAAGCGGAATAACAAAATCTATCTTCGTGTGCTCGCCATTTTCAAAAGTTGCTGATTTTCCAGTGTCGATGCCACCAATAAAAAATTTTATTGTCTTTCCAGCTCGATTACTATCTGGGTCAGTAACAAAGAATAGCGGACTATAGCCGTATTTTCCACTTTGGGAGGTAATAGTCGTTGCCACAGTGACACCATCAATTTTTGCTTCTACTAATAAACCATCAGGTGCGGGACCGTTAGAAAAATTAACTGAACCATAAAACTGATGAGGTATACCACCAGGTTGCGATTGCGCCAATACCAAAAACGGAACCAATAAAAATCCACAGATAGAAACTATTCTAAGAAATAATTTCATATAAATATTTTACAACTAAGATAGTTTTCTGTCAAGAATGATAAGCGCTTAAAGGCATTAAGGGTGTTACCAATGTATCTCATTCACCTCCGGAGGGAGGAATATTAGGACAGTCACTTATCGTGTACACTACATTTTCTGGAAGAGCTGAATTTATTGCTATCCAATAACCATAACCTGGTTCCATAATATCCCGCCCATAAACTTGGAAGAATGATCCATTCCTATAACCCCAGAGCGGTTGTGACCATCTATTTTGTATATATATCGGATAAAGCGCACAGTATGCACTTCTTGAATCAACACCATAATGTCCAATCAAATTCCATCCTGGTCTCAATATCCTCTGTGGTGGCGTAATTCCTCCACCAACTGGCATTATCGTTCCAGCAACTGTCAAAGTGCCATTATTCGCCATCTCAATCCAATATCCATAGCCAGCAGTCATTGTGGTTAAGTTACTCGGCACCCCTGGCGCATAACTTAACCAGCCATCAACTGCATCAGGATTCAATGGGTCATATGCCCAAACTCCTTTACTACCTAAAGCTATATCTCCAAGTACATCTTCAGTATCTCTATCTATTGGCACAATCGGCAATGAAATCAAGTTCCAGCCCCGAACTAAAGGAATCTCAAATGTAAATGCTACAACATCAGTACAACTTACTCCCTTATCGCCAACTTCTTTATCGTCCTCATAATTTCCGAGATAATCTTTTGCCCTGGATTTAAAACAATAAGTGTGACCAATTGTTCCTGAGTAATTCGCACAATTCCCAGACACATCTGACGGTACCCAAACAACCCATGGATTTCCTCCATCTTTACCATCCTTTACCCATAAATCAAATTTTTCTATTCCTGAACCTGCATCAGTTCCACTCCAACACACTGAGAAACTTACTTCAACTTCATTTGCTTCTGCTGTTACTGTTTCTAGTGACCCTGTCCAAGATGTTGGTGGGGTTGTATCCAAGATTATCGAATCAGCATTCCTACCGATATTTCCGGCAAGGTCTTTAACTTCATAATAAACTATTTTTGCTTCATCACCAGTTGTTAAAGTCCAATTTTTTGTTGCTACACATGTTTCCCAAGTAGTCCAAGTAGAACCATCATTACTATATCTGCATTCTTTAACGCCGGAGAGTGCGTCATTATAAGTTAAACTTAAAGTAACTTGAGTACTGCTTGTATAAGTCTCGTCATTGTTTATTACAATCATTGCTATTGGGCTTGCTGTATCCAACTTGACGATATACTCTCCAATTTCTGATGGATTACCTGCATTATCCCACGCTTGATACCTTACAACTGTAATTTGATCTGCTGTATAAGATAATTGATAAGGATAAGCTAACAGAGTACCTGTACTCGGATCGCAATCTGTGTCTTGACAATACTTAACCTCTTTTATCCCACTGGTAACATCACTTGGTGTCAATGTAACAGTTTGTGCCTCATTTACCCAAACCCCATCATACTCATAATTATCAGTTATTGTTGGTGGTGTGGTATCGATATAGAATGGTCCTAAATGAGCTGTCTCGCCCCAGTTACCAACATTGTCAACTGCTCTTATGTGGAAATAATTAGAGGTTCCGTCTGAAAATGTACAAGTATAAGTTGTTACTGTTTCTTCAATATCTTTTGTTGTGTCTGGTACTGTATCTGAAGTTGTATCACATACAATCGAGTAACCATCTAAACCACTTGTACCATCTGTTGCCGGTGCCCATGAAATATCCACTGTATTATCTTGTGATTGAGTGTGCCATGCTCCCATAGCGTAAGGATGACTAGTGCTAACAAGATCGCTTACTGTAGTTGGGGGTGTTGCATCTTGAGTTGAGCTTACAACATTAGACCAATCGCTTACATTTCCAACAGCATCTTTTGCCTTTACACGATAATAATAAGTTGTCCCATCTGATAATTCAGTAAATTCATAAGATGTTGTATTTATCCATCCACTCTCTACAACATCACCAGTAAATGCATTATTTTTCGCCATTTGTACAAAATATTGAACATTACCAGAACCTTCGTCAGCTACAGAGCTCCAAGAAACAGTGTTAGAAGTTCCTTGGGTATAAGTAGGTTCGTCATCCATAGTTGGAGGTGGCGGTGCTTTTTTGTCTATCTTTATTGCATAGGAAGTCTTAATTGATTCGGTATTATCAACAGTATCAGTTGAGAAGTATCTTACATATTGGATACAAACTTCGTTGGCTGGACATGTAACAGAAATTGGTGCTGTGTAAGATGAGTCAGGCGTGCAAGTTCCAGTTGTATCTACACAATATTTTGTTTCTTTACATCCTGAGCCACTAGTATCACTGCAGGTTAGAGTTACCGTTCTATCATCAGCATACCAAGGTTCATTTGGATCAGTATCATCTGAAGTGACTGGCGGTGTATTATCAATTCCTGCATATTTAGCAGTATCCCAAACTCCTATATTACCTGCGTTATCCTTTGCTCTACACCTTACCCAAGAAATTGCATCGTTTAACCCGGAAGTATTCCAGCTACAACTAGAACCAGTATTAGTACAACCCGTAATTGCTGTCCATTCATTTGACCCATTATCATCAAAAGTATATTCATAATCATAACCATTTGGGTTTACTCCAGAAGTTCCATCACTTGCTCCGGTACAAGTAACTTCAACAATTCCCTTTATCCATCCTGTATTTTCATCTACACCAGTTATTCCTACAACATATCCTTTTGGCGGAGTTGCATCAACTGTTAGCAAAACAGGAGTTCCAACACCTTCATTACCAGCCTTGTCTATGCCTTTAATATTAAATTGATAAGTTTGACCATTTTTTAAATTTGTTGGTTGTGCGGTACAAGTATTTGTTTCAGGATTCCATACCGCATTGAGCCAGTCAGTACCATTAATAGTATATTTACATGAAGCAACACCACTTCCGTCTGTATCAGTAATAGTTGCGGTTATTGTTGGATTTGGACTTGTATAAGTTCCAATTGTTGGCTCAACACTAATTGTTCCTACCGTCGGTGGAGTCCAATCAATACTAAACATTCTATCGTTCCAAGGAAATACCCAATTACTATTTCCTGCCTTATCAATTGCCCTTACATTTATTTTGCACATATTTTCTCCTTGATCTGGACAATCTTTTCCGGAGCCAACAGTTAATGTTACTGATTGTGAACAATTTCTAACTGTCCAATCTTTTGTTATAACCCAGTTTCCAGCCCCACCACTTTTTACCTGATATTCACAGTAATTTAGTTCAGAACCACCGGTATCAGAATCAGCTATGCTTACACTAAAGTCTGCTTTTTGCCACGAGCCAGCATCAGGAGAAGTTATTACTGTAACTGGTTTTTCCTTATCGATCTTCACAAGAGTTCCTGTCACAACACCCTCTGAATTACCAACATTATCGATAGAATAATATTTCAATTGATATTGCCCAGTATCAGCCAGAGTAAATGGTGCTGTATATAGAATTGTTGGGGCACTACCATCTGTACTATAATAAGTTTCTTTGCAACCAGAACCGGGAACTCCTTCATAATTATCATTACAGGTTAAAGTAACTGTAACATCATAATTAACCCAATCTGCAGGCGCATCATCTGTTGTTGTTGGTGGAGTGACATCAACTATTGTTGAAACTGAAGCGCTATGTGATGCAACGACATCATCCCACGTAGTTATAACCCAATCATAAGAAGTGTCTACTCCCGGAGTGGGGGCAGTTGCGGAGAAAGAGACAACTCCACTTTCGTTAGGTAGTAGTTTAGTTTTTTCAGGAGACCATGCACACTGAACTTGATTTCCAACCACTCCACTCAACCAATTTAGAGGACAAGTAATCGATGATACTGAAGTAAAGCCGGATGGAACGTCGATATATATTGCAATTATTTTATCAGGTCCATTATTAGTAACAGTAAAACTAAAAGTTTCTGCGGTTCCTCCTTTAGTATAAATATCATTGCCAGTAGTAGAAACACTAACGCTTGCAGTATGTGTAGCTAAAACTGGTAAAACAAAAAAACCGCTGACGACTAAAGCGGATAAAATTAAAATGGAAGATTTTTTAAGAACCTTTAAAACCTTATCTCTTGAAGGGGAGATATAGCCTTTATAATTTTTTGTCATAATTTATTTTTTACTTTTTTTATTTTAATTTATTAATTTCGACCTTTTTGTTGCCGCGGGTAGTGCAACCCCGGCATTTGACTTCAGAGTATACAAAGGCGCTCATGTAAATATTTTTTCATTTTATAGTTAGTTAAGGTAAAAGTCAAGTCAAAGTTTTCCACAGGTTTATTCAGTTGCCAAAATTAAAAATAAAAAATCACCGCTCCAAATTTCTTCTCTAAGATAGGAATCGCCACAACAGCTACACTCATGCTTAAGCTCAACAAAACTTTCGTGTCCATATTTTTCTCGCGAATTTTGACGAATTTGTTTCGCGAATTTTCGCGAATTAGTTTTTATTCCGTGGTTTGCCCCACGGAAGGCCGACCTTTTTAAAAATAAAAAAAGGATTGCGAAAACAATCCTTAAAAAGAAAAAATTTTCTTTTCAGAGTTGAAGACATTCTTTGATATTATTTGATAAAAATTTTTTTGTCAAACATTTTTTCCACAAAGGTGTTGGTTATTTATCTTTTCCAAAAATTCTCAATTTCAATTGCGCCCAAGCTTTGCCATAGAGTTTGAGAGATTTAAATCTTTTTAGCCCTAACTTTTTGTTTTTATAAGCTTCATAGTAAATCAACTCCCAATTTTCAGGGGTTTTAATTTTTTCTGGATTTTCTTCAAAACACTCAATCTCAATCCCGCCTTGATTTCTTTTGAAAATTCCAACATAAAACATAGCTTATTATAAAACAAAACCAGAAAATGTCAAGAGGGAAATTCTCTCCTGTCCTATCTCTGTCCTATCTTTCCTAAAAAATAAAGGACCTATATTAGGTCTTATTTCTCATTTAAGAAGTTTGCTCTTTAATTTAAATTTGTGACTCGAAACTTGGAACTTGGCGCGCAAAATTTAAAAAAGGAAAAATTTAGCTCTCTTCAAATCCCACACATTATTTTGCCATGGCTTTTTAATGTGTGGGAATTTTAATTTAAAAAAACTGAAAATAATTTCAATGGTTTTCAGTTTTTCACAATTTCACAATTGTGAAATAGTGAAATTCTTGATCTTAAATTGAAAATTGCCGTTCTGCATTTACAAACTCCTAATTGTTCACAATCAACTATTCCACTTTTGCGGAAAAGTGGAATACGAAAAGTAAAATCTTAATGTGTCATTTTCTTAAAAAATAAAGGGCCAAACTAGGCCCTGTCCTCTTTTAAAGCACCAATAAACGCAACAAACATTAAATAAAAGATAGCTAAGGTTATTCCAATGTAAAAGATAATATCGCCAATACTCAAAACAAGGGTACAAAAGCTATCGGATACTTTAAACACATCGCCAAGCTGGGGTAAAAAAGTATTGCTTGAAATTGGAACATAAACTTTGTTTTCAATATCTCCTGCCATTTCTGGAAGAATTGGCATTTTCATTCCATTTCCTGCCATTACCAAGAGATTTAAAAAGTAGCCAATTCCAGCTAACAAAAACCCAAAAATTCTAAAGTTATAAAAACACAAAATGCAAGCTACCACCACCAAGAAAAACTTTAGAGGATAAAAAACATTCGGAGCCAAAAAATATCCCAAGTTCCCACCACCAACAAAAAGGATAAAAGGAAGGGCAAACCAAAGCTTGATTTTGGGAATTTTAAGTTTTGCCCTAACTTCTGGTGAAACAAACCACAAAGCACAAATTCCAGCCATTACTACTATCGGGTAAAGAAAAATCAAAAGAGCTGTCAATTAAACCACCTCCTTATCAAATGTTATTCAAACTTATTTTTTCAAAAAATGCAAGCAACAAAAAGGAGGCTGAAAGACTCAGCCCCCTCCCGATTTTAAAGTACTGCTGATAAAGGAACTCCTTCAAAACCTTGTTCTTTGATGAATTTTACCAGTTCTTCAAAGTCTTGAGATGACCAGTTATATCCTCCTGTTTCATCTATTCTATGGAAAATAAAAATTAACCATTTCTTTTCTGCTTTTGCTTTCAAAACCCATTGCTTTGCTTCTTCCAAAGTAGTGGTGGTTTCAATTGATACTGCTTTCAAATAGTAGCGATCGTTTTCATCTTTTAGTGGCAAATCATTCAAACCAGCTGGCCAGGATGTTCGATGATAAGAGTAATACTGAGAAATTGCTGAGATAACTTTTTCATTGTACATTCCGCCGGGTGAAGCTATTCCAAAAACTTTTAGTCCAAGAGAGTCAAGAATGATTTTTGATCTTGTTAGTTCTTCGCGAAGTTCTTCTTCTGAAAGTTCAGTCAAAAATCTGTGAGTATGAGTGTGAGAGCCTATTTCCCAACCTTTTCTTTGAAGCTCTTGAAGTTGAGAAGTTGTAAGATAGCATGGAGTATCTATTACCGAAGTAACAACGAAAACAGTTCCTACAAAACCGTACTTTTCAAGGATAGGCAAGGCTTTCGTATAGGTTGAACCATATCCATCATCAAAAGAAAAGGTAACCATTGCTTGTAAAGCACAGCATTCGGGTTTTGTATTATACAGATGAGGCAAGCCAAAGATTATTCCGAGAACAACTGGCACCACCAAAAACGGAACACGACAAAGTAAGTGCAAAAGCGTGCTTGAAACTACCGGCCGAGGAAAATACATACTACCACCTCCTTTCCTTTTGATTTTAGTGGCCTTTTTCCCAGACCACTAATTTTTGCCCCCTGATCCACTCTTTCCATAAAGATAAGAAAAACAAATAAGAGTCAATCGGAGCAATAAACCAGTAAAGAGGATAATTCAAAAGTGCTTCTTTTAAGGTACCGGTCTTTTTTCCGTTAACGATTATTACGATCAAAACTATCATGGCTTCAAAGATCATTCCAAAAAAGAAAAGATACAAAGGTCGAACAAAGTATGTTTTCTGCCACAACATCCAAGCTAAATACCCAAAAAGGAGAATCCACAAAAACAAATTCAAAATTCCGCTCACTAAGTACCACCAACTAAAGAAGGCTAACTTTGGATTTTTTAGTAATTTAAATCCAAAGATTGAGATTGCCTGTAAAAATCCTCGATTCCATCTGAGCATTTGAGCTTTGTATTGACGCCAATTTTCAGGATCCTTAGGATAGCAGATGGCTTGAGGGACTAATTTTATTTTCTTTTGTGTAAGATGTCCTTGCCAAGTCAAAATCATATCTTCTACAATTGTTCCTTCGGGAAATCCTCCCATCTCTTTTAACATTTTTGTGTTATAAGCTGAAAAGCAACCAGAAGAGACAAGAAGGACTCCCCAAAAATTTTGAGTGTTCTTTGGTAAGCCAATGAAATACAGATATTGAATATGACGGACTCTTTCCCAAAAAGTCCTTCTTTTTTGAGGTAAAACAAAACCACAAGCTGAAAGGGTCTCTCCATCGCTAAGTGCTGGAAGAATTTTTTCGATTGCATCTTCTTTTAAAACAGTATCGGCATCAACCATTACTACTACTTCAGTTTTAACAAACTGCAAACCAAAATTTTGAGCTCTAGCCTTTGTACCAGTGTTTCTTGGTGTCCTGACAACTTTTGCGCCTAAGCTTTTGGCGATTTCTCCAGTTTTGTCTGTGGAACCATCGTCCACTACAATAATTTCTTCAATCGGATATGTCTGAGCTTTTATGCTCAAGATAGTATCAGCTATCGTTTTTTCTTCATTAAAAGCTGGAATCAAAACAGTCACTCTCGGGCGATATTCTCTCTTTCTTTCTTTTTCTTTTATTCCGAGCAAAAAAAGCAAAAGCTTTCTCATTCTTCACCCCCTTTGATTTTTAATTTAAAGAGCTCTTTCCAAATAATACATTTTAATTATTTTTTGTCAAATACTCGCCAAAAAGTAAACCAATTTTTGGCAGGTTCTATTTTAATGGATTTTTAATTTTGCTAAATATTGAAATTAATAAATTAATTATTTGACTTTTCGCCTCCTCTCCAAGCAGTTATTCCCAAAAAAAGAAGATAATAAGGCCATCCCCACATCAATAAATCAAATACTTCTCCTCCTGTTAATGTTTCTGTCACAATTGTAAACATGCCACCTGTTACAATGTTTAAAAGAGGAAGTGCGCCAATAAACCCAAACCAAAAAGCACTAGGACAAAAATTATTGGCCAAGAAGGGACTTTTGCAACCTTAGCAATTAAACAAAAATGAAAAAATGGAATCCAATTGCCCCAAAAATTTTTTACTGAGATAAAACTCTTGGATTTTTTGTAGGACTAACGTCGGGTGTTAGATCTTCTCTTAAAATATCTCTAACTTGGTGATTTCTTCTAATTCTTTTTGAGATAAAATCCGATGCTCTTTCAATGCTTTTATTATAATAGCCCATAATCTCTTTTCCTTTTTTTCTTGATACTCCCTTACTGTTTTTTCAGCCAAAAGAATATCCAATTTTTTAAGAATTTTATCATCGGTAGTAAGTGTCTCGTCCTTAAAATCCGCAAATTCTTTCTTGAAATCGTTAAATTCTCTCTTAAAATTATTAAATTCTCTCTTGAAATTGTTAAATTCTCTCTTGGTAACAAACTTCTCTTCCAGGAAGGGAAATAAAACTTCTTGATTATACTCAATCAACTCTTTAAGAGTTAATGGTTTTTGATTGTTTTTTTTCTTTTTCATTGCCTCTAATTTAAATTTAACTTTTTCCCAACAAATTCAGCAAATTCTGCTAATCTGCAAGCATATGCCCATTCATTGTCATACCAGGCAACAATTTTTACTAAATTATCAATTACCATTGTGGAAGCTGCATCAACAATCGCTGAAAAAGAATTTCCAACATAATCTGAAGAAACCAAAAGTGCATCTTCCACTCCCAAAATTCCTTTTAATCTTTCTGTTTGAGATGCTTTTCTTAAAACAAAATTCACCTCTTCTTTTGTTGTTTTCTTTTCAACTTCACAAACTAAATCCAACACCGAAACCGTAGGCACTGGAACTCTAAATGCCATTCCATCTAATTTTCCTTTCAACTCTGGAATCACATTCCCAATAGCTCTCGCTGCTCCTGTAGTTGTTGGAATAATGTTCAAAGCAGCAGCCCTGGCTCTTCTTAAATCTTTGTGAGCCAAATCCAAAACTCTTTGATCATTGGTGTAAGCATGAATTGTACTCATGAATCCTTTTACAATTTTAAAATTTTCATGCAAAACTTTAGCTATCGGAGCTAGACAATTTGTGGTACAAGAACCCATATCAACAATGTCATATTTTGGATCAAATTTATCTTCGTTAACACCTAAAACAAATTCTGGAATTTTATCTGGATCTTTTGAGGGAGCTGAAATTATTACTTTTTTTGCTCCAGCTTCCAAATGTTTTTTTGCGCTCTCATAATCTGTAAAAACTCCGCTGCACTCTAAAACAATATCCACTCCCAACTCTTTCCAGGGCAGTTTTGCTGGATCTTTTTCGCAAAAAACTTTAAATTTTTGACCGTTGACAAATAAATAGTCTTCTTGAGCCTTTACTCCTTTTTGATAAATTCCATAAATTGAGTCGTATTTTAGTAAATAAGCTAAAGTTTTGGCGTCTGTTAAATCATTAATTGCTACTATTTCTAAATTTGGATGATTGTCAATTATTCTTTTAAAAGTTGGTCTTCCAATTCGTCCAAAACCATTTATGGCTATTTTAATCATAGTTTTAATTTGTCTTTTTTAAGACCTTTATTTCTTTATTTTTAAGATTTGATCAATTCTTTCTCTATCAAAGCCAATTATAATTTCCCCATCAATTTCAATTACTGGAACTCCCATTTGTCCTGATTTTTCAATCATTTCCATTGCTGCTGTTTCATCGCTTGAAACATCAATTTCAATAAAATCAAACCCTTTTTCTTTCAGGTACTCTTTTGCTGCCCAACAATAAGGACAAGATGGAGTTGTATAAATTTTAATTTCTGGCATGTTTTTTATTGACAGCTTCCCCCGCTTTTTGCAGATCCTTTGTAGGCGGAGGAAAAACCAATTGCTGCTTGATCCTCTGATAATTTTTGATTACAAAATTCTGGCATTTTATTAAATCCACAGCAAATTAAAGTCTTTACTGCTTCAGCTGTTCTTCCGCCAAAATCAAATTCACTAACTTCTTCTCCATTTAAAATTAGAGTCGGGGATCCTTGCACATTGTGTTTGTCTTGGATTTCAAAATCTTGCTGTGCATACTTTAAACCCCTATTTGGATCTTTTTGACATTCATTCAACTTTTTTTCATCAATTTTTGCACTCTTTAAGCATTCCTCAACTTTTCCTTCTTTAATATGGCAATCAATGTAGTTCCAATATTTGTCACCTTGTTCCTCTCTGATACAAATTTGTCTTAAATTCTCTTTTGCTTCTTCTTCGCCATGCATTGCGGTAATTTTCCCATCCGAAATGGATCCGAGATATTTAACTTTAATATTTGCTGCTAAAGAGGGAATATTTTTAATAATTTCATTCAAAATCCTTTGCATCTGTAAACCAAATGGGCATTTGCTTACAACAAAAGCTTCCAAAAGAGGTTTTTCATCCTTTTTCAGCTCCTCACAGGTTTTTTTAGGCTTTGGAGTTGGAACTTGGGAAGCAAATTTATCGATTTCAATTCCTGCACTAGGAAACAAAATTTTTCCATCTCTCGTAACAAAAGATGGATATTCTTCATTCCCAATTTTGATAGTAATTTTATATAAACCGCTTTCTTCGCTAACACTAGAGAGAGAAACCTCCCTTCCACCAGTTAATAAATCTTTATTTTTATTAAGAAATTCTACCACTTTCTGGGCTACTTCTTCTTTGGATAAAATTTTAGTCAAAGTTGAACTCTGGGTAGCTCCCGTTGAAAACGGAAACAATTTAAAGCCACAGAATTGAGGATTTTTCTTTTGGAGATACCAAAAAGCACCAAAAACAAAAATAATCGCTATAATAAAACCCAAAAATATAAATTTTAATTCTTTTTTTGTCATATTTTATTCTTCAATTGCCCCTACCGGACAACCATCTTTTGCCTCTTTAATGCAACCTTTATTTTTTTCCAAATCTGCTCCTTTTTTCACTTGAGATTTCCCATCATCTCCTAATTCAAACACTTCAGGACAAACAGAAGCGCAGTATCCACAACCTATGCATTTTTCTTTGTTTACTTTTACCATAATATTTTATTTTAGCTAATATTTTGACCTTTAGCAAGAGCAATAACCTTTTTTAAAACATCAAGCTGAGCAATTGTTCCTAAAGCGCCTTTTTTACATTCTTTTTCGCAAAATTTATTAATCTTTTCTCCTTTTCCAGGATATATTAAAATTGGAACTTTTGATTGAGAGTGAGCTTTATTCAAAGAAGAAGTACAATGGTCGCCGGTAATTACTATTTGAACATTATTTAACCTTTTTAAAATACCAATTTCTTTATCTAACCTTTCTAAAAATTCTTTCTTTCCTTTAAAGTTTCCATCTTCTGCTAAATTGTCAGCTGCTTTAATGTGAACAAAAATAAAATCAAATTTTCCAATATTATTTTTTGCTGCTAAAAATTTGCCCCTTAAATTTGTATTTACCAATCCTGTAGCTCCTTTAACTTTGATCTCTTCCATTTTCAAATACCTTCCAATTCCTTTATAAAGAGTACCTCCCGCAATAAAAGCTGCTTTTAAATTGTATCTTTCTTTAAAGCTTTGAATCTTTTTCAATTTACCTGCTCCTCTAATTAATAAGTAATTAGCTGGCAAAAGAGCTTTTAATTTTCTTTTTTTGTTTAGAGGATGAATTTCTAAAATGGCGTGGGCAATCTCTAAAAATTGGTTCAAAATTTTAGCTGTTTTTTGAGCCTTTTTATTTAAAGCCTTAACCTCTAAAACCTTTACTCCTACTTTTTTTGGATCATTAGAAGTAACTTTTGGCGATAAATTTTTTCCTCTCAAAATAATCCCGATTCTGTGACCAAAAGCTCTTTTAATAATAATTTTTACTTTTTTAAGTTTAATTTTTTCTAAACTCTGGATCAAAGGCAAAGTATTTTCAATCCTTCCTGCTCTTCTATCAATGATTACTAAATTTTTATCTACAGTGGCAAAATTTCCCCGAAAACAAATATCATCTTTTTTTATTTTTTCCCCGATTCCCAAAACCTCCAAAACCCCTCTTCCTGGATTTGATTTTTTAGGGTCGTAACCAAAAAGAGCCAAATGAGTGTCTTCTGAAGTTGGTAATTTCCCTTTTGCTTGCCAAGGTAAAACTAAACCACAAAATCCATTTTTTGCCAAAAAATCTAAATTTGGAGTTTTAGCAAATTCTAAAGGAGTTTGAAAATCAAATTCTGGAATTTGATCATCTCCTAAGCCATCAATTACTACAAAAATAATTTTTTTCATTTAATTTTCAAATCTTCTTCAATCTTTAATAAACGATTATATTTTGCGACCCTTTCTCCCCTTGCCGGTGCTCCTGCTTTAATGAAATCTGCCAAAACTCCAACTGCAAAATCTGAGATAAAATCGTCTGTAGTTTCGCCGGATCTATGAGAAACCATTATTTTCCAACCAAAAGATTTTGCCAATTTTGTAGCTTCTAGTGCTTCAGTTACTGTTCCAATTTGGTTTATTTTCAAAATTAAACCATTACAAAGCCCTTTTTCCTTTGCCATTTTTATTCTTTTTGGATTAGTCACTGTCAAATCATCACCAATTACTATCAGTTGTAAGTTGTTAGTTGTAAGTTGTAAGTTAAAATTTTCCCACGCTTCAAAATCATTTTGAGCAAAGGGGTCTTCGATAGCTTCAATGGGGTATTTTTTGATTAATTTTAAGTAAAATTTTGCCAACTCTTTTCCAGAAAAATTTCCAATTTTGCTTTTATATTTTTTCCCCTCAAAAAATTGAGAAGCAGCAACATCCAAAATAATTGAAATTTTATCTTGATAATTTAAACTCTTTGCTGCTTCCAAGATTAATTTAATGGCAATTTCTGGATCTTTAATCGGTGGTGCAAAGCCTCCCTCATCACCTAAGTTGGTGGCTAATTTTCCGTATTTTTTTGAAATAATTTCTTTTAATTTTTGATAAATTTCAACTCCAATTCTTAAATTTTCAGAAAAAATTTTGCTTTTTGGACAAACCATAAATTCTTGAAAATCCAACTCATTTCCTGCATGGGCTCCACCATTGATGATGTTAAATGAGGGTCTGGGTATTGCGTATTTCGTATTGCGTATGTCGTATTGGGTATTGGGTATGTCGTATAAGGATCTGATGTATCTGTAAAGTGGAAGATTTTTTGCTTTTGCTCCAGCTTTGCAAACTGCCAAAGAAACAGGACAAATTGCATTTGCTCCCAATTTTGATTTATTTTCTGTACCATCTAGTTCTATCAAAGCTTCATCAATTTCCTTTTGCTTTGTCACATCAAAACCTTTCAATTTTTTTGAAATAATCTCTTCTATATTTTTTATTGCTTTTTTTACTCCTTTTCCAAAATATCTTTTTCCCCCATCTCTTAATTCCGCAGCCTCATATTTTCCTCTTGAGGCTCCAGATGGAACTGAAGCGAAAAAATTTCCAAAATCAGTTTCCAATTCAACCTCAACAGTTGGATTTCCTCTTGAATCTAAAATTTCCCTTGCTTTAATTTTCTTTATTTTTGCGCTTTTCATGAGTTAGTGATAAAAATTGTTTCCATCAATTATTGTAAAAATTCTTTCTTCCATTTAAAAATTAAACCCCGCGTTTAGAATGCGGGGTCAACCCTGCACGGTCACAAGGACGGCGCAGGGGGGGTTAACACTTTTAATTTAGCAAAATAAAAAATAGTGTCAAGAGACTTCTTGGAATTTAGAACTTCCTTTACCTTAATTCTTCTCATTTAAGAATTTAGTTTAATTTTTTGTAAATAGTCGTAAGCTGCCCAGGCAGCTTTTGCTCCCTCCCCACAAGCTGTGATAATTTGCTTGACTTGTCCTTCGTTGCAATCTCCTGCAGCAAAAAGACCTGGAGTTTTTGTAGCCATGGTTTCTCTTTCTGTCAAAATTTCATTTCTTTCATTAAAATCTACTAATCCTTTAAGAAATTGAGTAGCAGGAACCCTTCCAGCTTCAATAAAAACTCCATCAACTAAAATCTCTTTTTCTTTTCCAGAAGATAAATCTTCATAAATTAAAGATTTAACAAAATTTTCTCCTTTAATTTCTTTTACTTTAGCTCTCAAAATCACTTCTATTTTTCCAGTTTTTTGAGCTAATTCCTGGTTTTCTTTGTCAGCTCTTACTTTATCTGAAAACTCTAAAATATAAACTTTTTTTGTTAAATCTGCCAAAAAAATAGCAGCTTCAAAACCAGCATTTCCTCCTCCTACAACTGCAACTTTTTTTCCTCTAAACAAGGGTCCATCACAAGTTACACAATAGCTCACTCCCCTTCCCAAAAATTCTCTTTCCCCTTTCACATTTAATCTCCGAGGTTCAGCTCCACTAGCAACAATTACTGAAAGGGCGCTAAATTTTTTTTGAGAAACAGTTTCAACTATAAAAATTTGATCTTCCTTTGTTACTTTTTTTACTTCATCAATCTCAATTGAAATATCGTATTTTAATAAGTGCTTTTTAAATTTTTCTATTAGCTCTTGACCTGAAATTTCTTCAAATCCTGGATAATTTTCTATTTTTATTACCTTTTCTGCAACTTGTCCTCCAAAATTTTTAGTCACCAAAAGAGTTTTTAATTTTTGTCTTCCAGCATAAATTCCAGCTGTAATTCCAGCAGGTCCTCCACCAATAATTATTAAATCCCAAATTTTTTCTGTCATATTTCTTTTAAAACTTCTGGAATTGTTTCAATGATATTAATTGCTGTTAAGGAATCTTTTAATTTTTCAGCTGCAATTTCTCCCGCTCTTGCGTTCAAATAAGCAGCAGCTTGAGTTGCCAAAAATGGATCAATTTTTCTTGCCAAAAGAGCCCCACAAATTCCAGCTAAAGTATCTCCAGTACCACCAACTGCCATATAAGGAGTTCCGGCATAACAAAGAGAGACTTTTTCTCCATCTGAAATAATATCTGGCATTCCTTTTAATAAAATGATTGTTCTTAATTTTTTTGCCTCTTCTTTTACAATTTGAATTTGTTCTTTCAAAGGAATCTGATAAACTTTTTTGCCAGTTAAAACAAAAAATTCATAAGAATGGGGGGTCAAAACAAATTTCTTTTTTGGAATAATCTCTTTTTGTTTTGCTAAAGCATAGATTGCATCAGCATCAATTACTACTGGAACCTCAATCTCTTTTAAATATTCCAAAATTGCTTCTTGGGTTTCTGATGATCTTCCCAATCCCCCACCAATTACAACTGCTACTTTATTTTCAGCTACCATTTGAGCTGATTTTGTCATTTCTAATAAAACTGGTACATGCTTTCTTTCTAACCATTTTCCCTCCAAAGGATAAGCTGCTAAATTTGGAGAAAATGAAGCAATGATATCTGCTGCTCTCTTTGGAGCTAAAATCCTTACCATTCCAACTCCAGCTGCAAAAGCAGCCATTGCGTTTAAAGCTGGAGAACCAGAATAAAAATCAGATCCTCCAATGACAATTAAAAGTCCAAAGTCATACTTTTTAAAATATTTATTTTTTGGTCTTTTTGGAAAAACTTTTTTTAATATTGATTTTGTAATCCTTCTCATAATTTTATTAAGCTAATTTTTTTCTTAAAAAAGTTGGTGGTTCAAATGCTTTTTCTTGGGCCAAAAACTCAGCTTCTTGTTTTTCTAATTCTTTCTGCAATTGGACTCCGTTTTTTCTTTCTTTAACTTCCTTCTTTAGCAACTCTTTTTCTTCTTTTTTTCTATTAATTTTTTTCTTTTTTCTTTTGTCCTCAATCTTCTTTTCCTGAACTAAGTTTTCAAAAGGAAAATTAGTACATCCTGTAGCTAAAACTAAAACTGTTGGGGATTTTTCTTTTTGGGAAGAAACTCCAAAAATAATTTTTGCATCTTTATTTACTCTTTCTGAAATTGCTGTTGATATTTTATTCACAGTTTCTAAAGAAAGATCTTTTGGTGCTTTGATGTTAAGCAAAACCCCTCTTGCACCTTCTATGCTATATTGATAAAAGGGTGAAGAAAGAAGTTTTTCAATTTCTTTTGCAACCTCCTCTTTAATTTGAGCTGAATTCAAATAAGTTAAAAGTCCCTGTCCCTCAAAAATTGTTTTTAAATCCGCAAAATCAATATTGATTAACCCTGGTTGAAATATTACTTGAATTAAATTTCTGAGATTGAAAGCTAAAATATTGTTCATTAGGGAGAATGCCTTATCTAAAACCAACGATTTTTCAGCAACCTGAAAAATTTTTTCATTCGACAAAATGGAAATAGCATTGAGCCTCTTTTTTAATTCAAAAATGGCATTTTTTGCAATTTCCATTTTCTTTTTCCCTTCAAAATCAAAAGGTAAAGTAAAAATTCCATAAGTTAAAATTCCCAAATTTTTTGCAATTTGGGCAAAAACCTGAGACGCTCCAGATCCTACTCCTCCGCCAAGAGTAGCAATAAAAATTATAAAGTCATAACCTGATAATACATTTTTAATTTTTTCTCTTTCGCTTTTTGCCGCTTCAATTCCTAAATTAACATCCATTCCGGTTCCTAAACCGTGAGTTACTTTTTCTCCAAAAATAAAATGTCCAATATTTTTGGGAAATTTTTTTAGAGATTTTATATCAGTATCCGCAATTAAAAATGAAATTTTTGGATTTTTGATTTGTGCAATTTCAGAAACAATGTTTCCTCCCCCGCCCCCAATTCCAACAACTTTTATTTTAATTTTTTTTATTTCTTCAATCTCTTTATCTTTTAATTCGTTTTTTTGAATTTTCTGTTTTTCTTTTGGCATTTTAAAATCCTTATTCAATTTTCTCATTCTTTTATCTAAATTTCAAGCCTGAGTTGTTGCGGGGCCTGGATTCGAACCAGGATTTCCGCGTCCAGAGCGCGGCGTGTTACCAGTTACACTACCCCGCAAAATTAAATTAAAAATCTTCTAAAGTGTCTGCAATTTGGGTTTTACAAAGTTTTATCACAAATTATTAAATTTTTAAATATCTCCTGGTAGCTAAAAGAGTTGAAGCAACTGGTAAAAATATCCCTGTCAAAAATTGAACTAAAAACAGAAATTTAAATTTTATTGAGAACAAGCTAAAAAGATCAATGCCAATCAGAAATTCTTTTAATCTAGGACCAAAAAACCAGCAAATCAAAGCTAAAAAAGAAAGAGAAAGAAAAGTAGCTAAAATACCATAAATTATACTTTGTACTAAAAATGGACCTCTAATAAACCAGTCTGTTGCGCCTACCATCCTTTGAATTTCTATTTCGTTTTTTGAGTTCAAAATTGCCAATTTGATTGTATTAAAATTTACCAAAATAGCGACTACCAAAAAAACAACTGCTATTCCAATTCCTATTTTTCTTGCAAAAGAAGTAAAAGAAAAAATTTTTTCAATTACTTCCTTACTCTTTGAATAACTTGTGTGATCAACAAATTTTTTGACTTCTTCTTTTTCAAGATATTGATTTACTAATTCATAGCTTCCAACATCCTGGCTTTTGATATTCAATGAAGCTAAAAATGGGTTTTTACCAATTATCTCTAAACTTTCCACATAAATAGGGTTTTGTTGATATCTCTGAAGGAACTTTTGAAGAGCTTCTTCTTTAGAAATATAATTTATCTTTTCAACTCCTGGAACTTTTAAGAGTTCTTCTTTAATCTTTAAAATTTCTTCTTCCTTTGCATCCTCTTTAAAATATATCGAAATTTCAGCTTTTTCTCTTATTGCCTCAATTAAAGAAGCTCCAATATCTCGCACTAAAAAAATTAAGCCTATGGAAAAAACCGTCAAAAATAATACAAAAACTGTTGGAAAAATTGTTTCTTTTTCTCTAACGAAATTTTTGAAGCCAAATTTGATAATTCTTTTTAAAGAAATTAACATTGAATTTTAGAGCACGAAATGACCTTTTTGTTCGTCTCTCATCACTCTTCCTTCAACCAAAGAAATAACTCTTTTTTGAACACTTTTTACAACCTCTTTATTGTGGGTTGCTAAAACAATTGTTGTTCCCATTTCGTTTATTTTTAATAAAATCTTAATAATTTCTGCAGTATTATAAGGATCGAGGTTTCCTGTGGGTTCGTCTGCTAAAACTACTTTTGGGCGATGAATTAATGCCCTTGCAATAGCTAATCTCTGCCTTTCTCCTGCAGAAAGTTCGTGGGGGAAGGAATTAATTTTTTCTGACAAACCTACAATCTCTAAAACCTGAGGTACATCTTTTTTAATTTGTTGATCAGAAAATCCCAATGCTTCCATTACATAAGCTACATTTTCAAAAACAGTTTTTTTTGCTAAAAGTTTATAGTCTTGAAAAACCGCTCCTATTTTCCTTCTAATTTTTGGAAGTTTTGAAGAGGGAAGTTTGCTAATTTCTTCTCCGTTAAAAAAAATTTTCCCTCGAGTTGGCTTTTCTTCCCCTAATATGAGTTTTAAAAGAGTTGTTTTTCCAGCCCCAGATTTTCCCACAATACAAACAAACTCCTTCTCTCTTATTTCAAAAGAAACATCTTTTAAAGCAATAACTTCTTTGTTTTGGGTACTATAATAAATTTTTGTAACTTTTTCAAATTTTATCATTTTATTTTAAAAGCCTAATTTCTGCTTCAATAAATTCGTCTAATTCTCCATCTAGCACTTTTTCAACCTCTGTAGTTTCAACTTGAGTTCTAAGGTCTTTCACTAATTTATACGGATGAAAAACATAACTTCTTATTTGATTTCCCCAACTTGGAGAAATTTTTCCTCCTTTTATTTTTTCCAACTCTTTTTCTTGCTTTTCTTTTAAAAACTGATAAAGTCTGCCATAAAGAATTTCTAACGCTTTTTTCTTGTTTTGAGCTTGTGATCTTTCTGATTGACAGGTAACTGTAATTTTTGTTGGCAAATGAGTAATTCTTACTGCTGTCATCCTTTTGTTCACATATTGACCTCCAGGTCCTGAGGCCTTAAAAAATTCAATCTTTAAATCCTCGGGCCTAATTTTGATTTCCAAATCCTCTACTCTTGGAATCTTGGGCAATACAGAAACCAAAGCAAATGAAGTGTGTCTCAAGTCCTGAGCAGAAAAGGGAGAAATTCTAACTAGTCTATGAACTCCGTGTTCATTTTTTAAAAGACCAAAGGCAAATTCTCCCTCAATTTCCATAGTCACTGACTTTGTTCCTATTCTCCCTTCGGGACCAGGTTCTCCAAGATTTTGATACAAAACCTCTACCTTAAAACCTTTCTTTTGAGCGTATCTTTCGTACATTCTTTTTAAAAGAGTAACCCAATCTTCACTGTCTCTTCCTCCTGCACCAGCTGAAATTTCCAAGATTGCATCCCCTTTATCATATTTACCAACCAAAAAAGTAGTCAATTCCTTTTCTTTTATTTTTTTCTCAAGATTTTCTAAAAACTCCTCACTTTCTTCTTTTGCAATTTCTAACTCAATTTCTAATTCTTCAAATTCATTTATTTCTTTTTTTAACGAAGCTAATTCTTGAGTTTTCTTTATAGCCTCTTCTTTATTTTTCCAAAAATCTGGATTCTCAATTTCTTTTTCTAATTCCTTAATTTTCTTTTTCTTTTTTTCAATCTCAAAGACAGTCCAGGAGTGCCTGGAATTTTTCTTTTAATTTTTTAATTTTCAATTCTTTTTCACTCATATTTTTAGCCAGGAGTGGGATTTGAACCCACGACCTGCGGTTTACGAAACCGCTGCTCTTCCGCTGAGCTATCCTGGCAGATTTTGAGCGGGTGAAGGGAGTCGAACCCTCGCCTTAACCTTGGGAAGGTTACGTACTGCCGTTATACTACACCCGCTTAATATTTAATTTTAAAGAATTCTTTAATTTTTTCAAAAAAACTTTTTTTGTGTTCCTCTTTATTTTTATTTTCTTCAAATGAAAGAGAATTTTCTGGCTTTAAAATTACTACTAAATTTTCCCCCTCTCTCACATATCCCTCTTCTCTGATTTTTTCTTCCCAAAAACTTTCTCTTTGAACCTTGGCAATTTGATCTTGAAGAAATTCTTTTCTTTTTTCAAGTTGGGTTAGTTTTTCTTTCAACTCCTTTAACTCACTCTTTAACTCCTCTCTCTTTTGTCCAATTTTCAGCATCAAAAAAATCAAGAAAATTGAAAAAAGAAAAGTAAAAATTGAAAAAAATACCAAAAAAAATTTACTTTCTTTTTTTGTTTTTCTTTTCCACATTGATATAATAAGAAAATATGAAATCAAAAACCAAAAGAATTTTAAGAATTTTGTGGGGAATAATTGTCTTTTTAGTTGTTTTAAGCATGATTCTATTTTTAATTGCTCCCCTCTTTTAATTTAGGGTTGTTGTTTTCTCTTGTCAAATAAAAAGGCAGGTAGGCAATAAGCCGAATTCTGTACCCTCGCATAAAATACGAGGACGGCAATCATCTGTCTGGGCCTTCAATTACTTGAAGGCTCAAGCCTCCACCAGAAAAATTCTGGCAGAGTTGCACCCCGCCGGGATTTAGCCGTTTCACCCTCCCCTTTGCCCAAAAGGCTTATAGGGAGGCTACCCTGTTCAAAATTTGGTACAGGGCCCCTAAGGGTTACCCCTTAGAGCGTCTCTGTTCGCACCCCTCACCTTACGGTGGCCGGGCGTTACCCGGAGCGTTTTAGACTGGGTAAAAATACCCAGAATGGGTGTTCGGACTTTCCTCCTCCCAAAATAATGGAGGCGATTGCCTTGCCTACCTGCCTAAATTTTATTTTACCATTCAAACCTTTAAGAATCAAGTTTAAAAAGCTTTTGATTTTGAGAGTTTAAAATTTCATTTACCAATTCATCAGCTTGTTTGTTTTTTTCGCGGGGGACTAGTTTAAAATTTACTTTTTTAAAATCTAATCTTAAGTTCCAGGCTTCTAAAAAAAGGGGTTGAATTTTTGGATCTAAGACTTTATATTCACCCCTTAATTGCTTCACCACAAGCTCTGAATCTGAACGAATTTCTATTTCTGTGTTTTTGGCTAATTTTTTTCCAAAAAGTTGCTTAAATTTCTTCAAAGCGAAAATCAAAGCCAAATATTCGGCCTCATTGTTAGTGAAATTTTCGCCTAAATATTCTGAATATTTTTTTAAAATCTCTCCTTTTTCGTTAGCAAAAACAACTCCTATTGCTCCAGGTCCAGGATTTCCTCTTGCTCCTCCATCAGTATAAATTATAATTTTTCTCATAATTTTCTATCAAACATTTTTTAAATTTTTCTAAATTCTCATTTTTGATTCTAAATCCAGATGCTTGAGGATGACCTCCAAAACTAATTAAATATTCTTTGCATTTTTTCATTAACTCTACACTATTTACCGAAGAAGGAACTCTTACTGTTCCATGGCTTTCTTTTTCCATCTTTTTAAAAAGGAAAACCGGTTTTTTGTATTTCTGGCAAAAATGAGAAGCTACAGAAGACAAAAGAGAAAGATCAAAATTTTCATCACCTTCAAAAATAATAGGATCTGTTGGAGAAATTCTTTCTGAGATTTCTTCTTCAATAGCTAAAATTTTTTCTCTCCTTTCTTTAAGTTTTGCTTTTAATGTTTTGATTATTTTTTTGGCTTCTTCTTCAGAAGAAGCAGTCAGCAATCTAAAAGAGGCTGGAAGATTTTTCTCAACATCTCTTACATTTAAAATTGAAATAATCTTTGAAATTTTTTGCGAAAGGGAAAGATTCTTTAAAATTTCATCTTTTAAAAAAGTGTAAATTCCTGGCCTCCAGCTTCTTTCAATAGAAGATAAGCCTTCTTCAATTAAAATTTTGTTTTCTTTTTCTTGTGGCATCATATCAGCAATTGTAGCTATTGCGGTTAATTCTAAAAAGCTTTGTCTTAAACTCGGAGTCATTTTTTCTTTCAACAATTCTTCGCTCAATTTAAAGGCAATTCCAACTGTTGCTAATTCTTTAAAATAAAACTCATCACCAGGTTGTTTAGGATTGACTATAATATCAGCTTCAGGGAGTTTATCTAAAATTTCATGATGATCAACAATTATCACTTCAAATCCCAAATCCTTAGCCATTTTTACTTCATTAAAATTACTAATTCCACAATCTAAGGCAATAAAAAGAGCTGGAGAATATTTTTTTAAAATCTCCAGGGCTTTTTTTGAAATTCCATAGCCTTCTTCTTCTCTATCTGGAAAATAAATTGCTTCAATTTTTCCTCCCAAACTTTCAATGGTTTCTTTCAAAATTATTACTGAGGTTACTCCATCAAGATCAGCGTCTCCATATAAAACAATCTTTTTTTGAGAGTCAATGGTTTCTTTAATTTTTTGTGCAGCTTTTTTTAAATTTTTAATCTCCATATCCTAAAGCTTCAAGTCCTGGCAATTTTTCGCCAGCTAAAAATTCTAACATAGCCCCCCCACCCGTTGAAACAAAATCAAATTTTTGCAAAAGAGAAAAGGAGTTTAGGGCAAAAATTGTATCTCCTCCCCCAACCACTTTAAAGGCTGAATGATTTTTAACTATTGCTTGGGCAATTTCTTTCGTGCCAGCTTCGAATCTTTTATCCTCAAACATCCCTAAGGGTCCTGACCAAAAGATCGTTCGTGCTTCTTTAATTATTTGAGAAAACACTTTTACTGTTTCTGGACCAATGTCATAAATTTCTTCCTCTTTTCTTAAAGTTCCAATGCTTCCTATTCTAAAATAACTTTCATTTTTATCTTTTAAGCCGATTCTTCCATCAACTGGGAGGTGAAGTTTTGGATTAGTCAATTCAATTTTGTCAAGCAATTCTTCGTGGGGGACTTCTCTTCCAACTAAAATTGATTTGTGAGCCAAAACTATCTCTCCAAATTTGCTTCCCAAAAGTAAATGATCTGATCTTTCTAAAAGATTTAAAATTGTCTTCATTTTTGTATCAATTTTTACTCCTCCAATAATCGAAACTAAAGGTCTTTCTGGATTTTTTAAAATTTTAGAAAGAGTATTTACTTCCTTTTCTAATAAAAATCCACTAGCTGAAGGTAAAAGTCGGGGTAAAATATAAATTGAAGCATGTTTTCTATGAGAACAAGAAAATGCCTCATTAACATAAAAATCTCCAAGCTGTGACAGGGCCTTTGCAAATTGAAGATCTCCTTCTTTTTCTCCCTTGTGAAATCTCAAATTCTCAAGCAAAACCACTTCTCCTTCTTTCAATTGATTTACTTTCTCTTTAGCTTTCTCTCCAATTAAATCTGGTACAAATTCAAATTTTTTTCCAAAAATTTCTTTTAGTTTTTTTGCAATCGGAGCTAAACTAACAACTTTTTCTTTCACCTCAAGATGGCTTAACAAAATAACCTTTGCATTATTCTTTAAAAGATACTCAATGGTAGGCAGAGCTGCTTTTATTCTAAATTCTTCTAAAACTTCACCTTTTTCTGAAATTGGTACATTGAAATCACATCTTACTAAAACCTTTTTTTGAGAAAAATTATAATCTTTTATGGTCCTCATGTTTTCTTTTTTAAAATATTTTCTAAAAGTTTTTTCAATTTTTCCTTATCCGCAACCTTTTTAGATGATGTTTGGGGTGTCAAAATTTGTTTTGTTTCTTTTGCCTGGGCCCATTTTTCTATTTTTTCTTCAACTATTTTCCTTAGCGTTCCGTATCTTTCTCTTGAAACTCTAATTATCTTTTCTTTATTCGATGATTCCTTTTTGGGGGGTAAGGGTAAAGTTTCTGCAGAGAAAGGGCGGGAAGCTATTCCATCTATCATTAATTTTATATAAA
>Ga0071330_1066613_pt1 | contig 29814 bp, 25 predicted proteins | sample GBScel77sediment_FD_63802 | JGI IMG/M metagenome (GOLD analysis project Ga0071330, IMG submission 63802) | Hot spring sediment microbial communities from Great Boiling Spring, Nevada - Cellulolytic enrichment Sediment 77C v2 (version 2) | ecosystem: Environmental > Aquatic > Thermal springs >...
CTTGCGAAGATTTCTGTTCCGGGGATATAGAAGCCCAGGGTGCGGCGCATGAGGTTGGCCAAAGGCGTATGGGGGCCAAAGAGGCTATAGGTCCAGCGATAAAGGAGCCAAAGGACAAAGACGGTGAGGGCCAAGGGAAGGATGGCCAAAAGTCCAGCAACAAAGCTATCCCGCAGCCACCGAATCGCCCGCACCTTCCACCGCTGGATTTTTTACGGGCTTTTTCTTCCTCTTTCAACCGCGAGGGAGACGAAGCTCGCCGCAGTAGGTGCGGCCGTCCTCTTCGGCAAAAAAGCGGAACCCGCGGCGTCGCAAAAAGTCTATAATCCGGAGGTTTTCCGGAACTATCTCTACCAGAATTTTTTCCAGCCCCATGGCCTTGGCCTGCTCCAGGGCGAAATCCGTGAGGGCTGCACCAACTCCCAGCCCTTGCCAGGGGTCGGCCACAAGGACACAAAACTCCGCGCTTTTTCCTCCCGGAAGAAGGCACAACCTGGCCTCCCCCACTAATACCCCTTCGATCTCCGCCACAATCACCAAGGATTCCGCATCGAACATCTCCTGCGCCCGGGAAAGGATGGCCTCGACGGAGCGGACCTCGAAGCGACGCCACAAGGTCTCAGGGCTGCAAGCGAGGATCATCCTTCGCCAGGCGGGAAGGTCGGACTGCGTGACAGACCGCAGAAAAGCGGTCTGGCCGTTCCGCAGAAGGACGCTACGGCCGCAAAGTCGCATTTTTATTCCTCAACAGAATCGATGCGGACAGCACAGGCCTTGAGGCCAGGGATCTTGGCCCAGGGGTCCAAGGGAAAAGCAGGGGTGAGCACATTGGCCGCAGCCTCGCCGAAATGGAAGGGAATAAACACCGTGCCTTGGGGGACCCTTTCCGTGATCTTTGCCCGCACCGTGATGGAGCCGCGTCGGGAAGAAACCCGCACCCGCTCACCCTCTTTTACCCCGAGGGACTGGGCATCCCGGGGGTTCAGCTCCACGTAGGCCTCCGGCGCGAGCTCCTCCAGGCCCTCCACCCGTTTGGTCATGGTACGGGTGTGGTAATGCCAAAGGATGCGGCCGGTGGTGAGGATGAAGGGGTATTGGGCATCTGGAGCATCCATAAGCTCGCGATGCTCCACAGGGTGGAACTTTCCTTTCCCCCTGGGAAACCGATCCTTGTGGAGGAAAGGTGTGCCGGGATGGTCCGGGGTGGGACAGGGCCACTGAATTCCGCCGTTTTCCAGTCGGGCATAGGAAATTCCACCGTAGATGGGGGTGAGGCGTGCGATTTCTTCCATGATTTCCGCCGGGCTTTCGTAGCGCATGGGGTAGCCAAGCCGGGTGGAGAGCTCACAGATGATTTGCCAATCGGGCTTAGCCTCGCCAGGAGGGGGAAAGGCTTTCCGCACCCGTTGCACCCTTCGCTCGGTGTTCGTGAAAGTTCCGTCTTTTTCAGCGAAGGTTGCCGCAGGCAAAACCACATGGGCAAAGCGCGTGGTTTCGTTGGGGAAAATGTCCATCACTACTAGCAGCTCCAGGTTCTCCAAAGCTTTGGCTACGTGGGGAATTTCCGGGTCCGAAACCATGGGGTTTTCGCCCATGATGATCATGGCCTTGATTTCGCCAGCTAGGGCGGCTTTGAACATTTCCACGACTGTAAGACCAGGATTTTCGGGAATCGGTGCGCCCCAGGCGTCTTGGAACTTTTGGCGCACCTTGGGGTCAGACACGGATTGGTAGCCCGGGAGGAAATCGGGCAGAGCCCCCATGTCACAGGCGCCTTGGACGTTGTTTTGGCCGCGGAGGGGGTTCACCCCGGTAGAGGGACGGCCCACGTTTCCCGTAAGGAGGGCCAGGTTAGCAATAGCCAGCACATTCTCCGTGCCGAAGGGGTGTTGAGTGAGGCCCATGGCATAAAAGATCATGGCCCGCTCGGCTTGGCCGAAAGCCCGGGCCGCGGCCACCAGCTTTTCCGCGGGGATCCCTGTAAGCTTTTCCACGGCCTCCGGCGTGTACTTTTCCACGGCGGCCCGAAACTCCTCAAAGCCCTCGCAGCGCTCGGCGACAAACTTTTCGTCCCAAAGCCCCTCTTTGAGGATGGCGTGACAAAATCCGTTGATCCAAGCGATATCCGTTCCCGGCCGCGGTTGAAGGAAATGGTGGGCCTTCTTTGCCAGCTCAATTCTGCGGGGATCGACCACGATGAGGGTGGCCCCCCTTCGGACAGCGCGCAGGATCTCCTGAGCTATTACGGGATGCGCTTCGGTGGTGTTGGAGCCTGTAACGAGGATGCAGTCGGTCTCGATAATCTCGGGAATGGAGTTGGTCATAGCTCCGGATCCGAACGCGAGCGAGAGCCCAGCCACGGTGGGCGAATGGCAAAGCCGCGCGCAGTGATCCACGTTGTTTGTGCCCAATGCTGCCCGCACCATCTTTTGGAAGAGGTAGTTCTCCTCGTTGGTGCACTTAGCGGAGGACAGGGCTCCAATGGCCTGAGGACCATATTTTTCCCTGATTTCCAAGAGCTTTTTGGCTACGAAATCCAGGGCCTCCTTCCAGGAGGCCTTACGAAAATCTTGGCCCGCGCGGATCAAGGGGCGGGTCAAGCGGTCCTCTTTGTGGATAAAGGAGAGGCCGAAGCGGCCCTTAACGCACAGGCGAAAGCCTTGGTACCCGCCGGAAACGCGCACGATTTTGTTGTTACGGACGTGAAGGATGATGGGGCAACCGCAGCCGCAAAACGGACAAACGGTTTCTACTCTTCTTAGCTCCCATTCTCGGCCCTGGAAGCGGCGGGCCTTCTCCGTCAGGGCACCGGTGGGACAGACGGCCACGCATTGGCCGCAGAGCTCGCAGTTCACTTCGGTAAGGGGGCGGCCCAGGCCTGTGCTCACCTGGGTGGAAAATCCACGGAAAGCGAAATCCAAAACGCCTCTTCCTTGAATTTCCTCGCAGGCCCGCACACATCTTCCGCAAAGGATGCACTTTTCCGGCTCGTAACGGATGAAGGGGTTATCCTCCCGGGAAGGAAGTTTCCTCCTTTCGTGGCCTTCGCCCACGAAGCGGTTTTCCGCAAGGCCAAATTCGTAGGCATAGCGCTGAAGCTCGCAGGAGCCGTTGCGCTCACAGGTGAGGCAATCCTGGGGATGGTCCGAAAGGATGAGCTCGAGGTTCAGCCGCCGAAGGTTTCGCAGCCTCTCCGTATTGGTGAGCACCTCCATGCCGTCCTCAGCGAGGTGGTAACAAGCGGTGAGAAGCCGGCCGTTGGCCTCCACAAGACACATGCGGCAAATACCTGCGGGCGAAAGGGCGGGGTGGTGGCAAAGGTGGGGGATCTCGATGCCCGCGGCCTCCGCGGCCTTAAGGAGGGTAGTTCCCGCGGGCACCTCCACTTCCTTTCCGTCTATCTTTAGGCGCACCGTGCTCATCGCGCGGAGATCGCCCCCTTTGGGCAAGCCGCGGCGCAGGCCCCGCAGCGCACACAAAGCCTCATTTCGATTCTGTGGGGCTTTCCCTTCTCCCCAAAAATAGCGCCTTGCGGGCAGGTCTGCGCGCAAAGTCCGCACCCCACGCAAAGCTCAGGATCAATTTGATAAGCCAAAAGAGCACGGCAAAACTTCGCCGGACACCTTCCCTCAAGGTGAGCTTCGTACTCGGTACGGAAATAGCGGAGCGTAGTGAGGACGGGGTTAGGCGCGGTGCGGCCCAGGCCGCAAAGCGAGGCCTCCCGCACGCCCAAGGCCAGTTCCTCCAAAAGCGAGAGATCCCCAGGTTTTCCGCGCCCTTGGGTGATCCTGGTGAGGATTTCCAGCATCCTTTTTGTCCCTAGGCGGCAGGGAGGGCATTGTCCGCAGGACTCAGCCTGGGTGAACTCCAAAAAGAAGCGTGCCAGCTCCACCATGCAAGTGTCCTCGTCTACAACGACCATGCCGCCTGAGCCCATCATCGCGCCCGCTTGGGTGAGGGATTCGTAATCGATGGGCAAGTCCAAAAGCTCCGCGGGAAGACAGCCGCCGGAGGGCCCTCCAATCTGCACGGCTTTGAACCGCTTCCCCTCTGGAGGGCCGCCGCCGATTTCGAAGATCAGTTCCCGTAAAGTAATGCCCATGGGGACTTCTACAAGCCCGGTATTTTTCACCTTTCCCGTGAGGGAAAAGATCTTTGTTCCGGGCGAGCCCGGGGTTCCCATGGACCGAAACCATTCCGCGCCGTGGGCAATAATGAGAGGGACATTGGCCCAGGTTTCCACGTTGTTAATGACCGTGGGCTTTCCAAAGAGGCCAGACTCCACGGGATAGGGTGGCCGCGGCCGGGGCTGCCCCCTCCTTCCTTCGATGGAGGCAATCAAAGCCGTTTCCTCTCCGCACACAAAAGCGCCCGCACCCTCGAAGATGTGGAGATGAAAGGAAAAGCCGCTGCCGAGGATATCCTCTCCCAAGAGGCCCAGTTCCTCCGCTTGGGCAATGGCGATGCGCAGGTGCTTTATGGCCAGAGGGTATTCGGCACGCACGTAAATGTAGCCCTCGTTCGCGCCCACAGCGTAAGCACCGATGATCATGCCCTCGATCACGGAGTGGGGGTTGCCCTCAAGGACGCTTCGGTCCATGTACGCGCCGGGGTCGCCTTCGTCGCCATTGCAAATCACGTACTTTTTCGTTCCCGGAGCGCGGCGGCAGAGCTCCCACTTTTTCCCTGTAGGAAAGCCCGCCCCGCCCCTTCCCCGCAGCCCCGCGCGTTTGATCTCCTCGATGATCTCCTCGGGGTCCATCTGTAAAGCCTTGCCTAAAGCTTGATATCCACCGATGGCGATGTAGTCGTAAATCGAGGTGGGGTCGATCCGGCCGTTGGCAGCGAGGACCAGGCGCTTTTGTTTTCGATAAAAGGGAATGTCCTCCTGACGGATCACCGGCTTTCCGGTACTGGGATCATGGTAGAGGAGGCGATCGACCACCCGATCTGCGAGGATGGCCTGAATCACTTCAGGTACGTTCTCCGAGCGAAGCCCGGGATAGAAAATCCCTTCAGGCTGAATTACTACGATCGGGCCGCGCTCGCACAGACCATGGCAACCGGTTAATTTAACCTCCACATTCTTGGTGCGATGGTGATTGAGCTCTGCCTTAATGGCCGCAAGGAGTTCCTCGCTTCCCAAGGCCCGGCACCCCGTACCCCCACAGATCGTGATGCAAATTTGTCCGGAATCTTTTGATTTCCGAAGTTCCTCGCGGAGGACCTCTAATTCTCTAAGATGCCGGAGGCTAGCCATCCCTTCCTTTCCGAAGCGTTTGTACAAGCGTTCTCACCTTGAGAGGCGTCATCCCTCCGTGGTATTTTCCATCCGCTGTGACCACCACCGGCGCGAGGGCACAAGCGCCCAGGCACCGAACGGGCTCGACCTCTACCTCTTTCCAGCGGAGAAGCTCCTCCAAGACTTGGGCTGCTCCGCGCACATGGCAAGCGGTGCCCAAACATATACGCACGAAGTTTTGACCGCGAGGCTTGAAAACAAACTGGGTATAGAAGGTGGCCACACCGTAGACCCGGCTTAACGAAATCCCTAGCTTTTCCGCTATTTTTTCCAGAGCTTCAGGGGGGAGATAACCTAACTGCTCCTGAACGGCCTGAAGCACGGGGATGAGAAAACGTGGTTCTTGCGGCCACTTGGCTAAAAGTTCCTCGATCCTTGTGTATAAAACCTCTCGCCTTTCCACGAAGGCGAACATACCACAAGGCCATAAAGTGCGTCAAATGCAGGAAGGCTTGATTAACAATCAGGTGAGCCGCAGGGAGAGGAAAGCGGGTGCATAGGCCGAAGCCAGTATACGCCTTGGCCTTAAGGCTAGCCCGAGAGGTTAATAAAAGGCGGGAAAGGAAGTGGGGAAGGCCTCCCACTTATCCGGACCATCTCTACCTTATTTATTCTTCGCTCCCACCAAACTCTCCCTACCGGGCAAGGAAGGCCTTGTTTTGCGATCTTTTCCCAGAGAAACCGTGCCCAAGCTCCCGGGCCTCTACTAGCACATGCGCAAAAAGCTTGGGATCTTCGAGGTTCTGAAAACGAGGCTCAACGGGAGGCTCCGGAATCTAAGGGTCTCTAACACCCAAAAGGAGGCCCTTTTCCTTGTGGTGTGTTACGCGCTGCGGGTGCTCCTGGCCCTATTCCGTTGGTTTTTGGGCCTTCACGCTTCAGGGCCAACGAAGAGGGTGCTCCCCACCTATTGTTAGACAAGCCCCTCGGAATATTGACGTCTCGTTATTGTTTTGCTATACTACTCTAATTTCCAATAAAAAGGAGGGGAAAATGCGGAGGATACTTTTGTGGTGTTTGGTTTCGGCTTTAGCTCTGCCGCTTTTGGCCGTTCCGCCTAAGGACACTCTCATTATCGGCGCTCGGACAGATATTATCGTTGACCTTGACCCAGCACGAACCTACGAAGTTTTTACAAACCTCATTATTGAACAATACTATGACGCCCTTGTTAACATTGTGATGGACCAAGGGGAGGTGGTAGCGAAGCCGGGTCTTGCCCAAAGCTGGGAGGTCTCTGAAGACGGCCTTACTTGGACCTTCCATCTACGGCGTGGTGCAAAATTCCATTCCGGCCGCGAAGTCACTGCCGATGATGTGATTTATTCATTTACCCGCTCTTTAAGCTTGAATTTCGCTCCCATATGGATCCTTTCTCAATATGTCCCTGACCCATCAATGATCAAGAAAATTGATGATTACACCGTGTCCATTACCACCAAACAGCCTGTCGCTGAACTGATCATCGCTTCAGTTGTAGGTTTTCAGGGAATTTGTTCCATCGTGGATAGCGAGCTCGTCAAGGCTCATGCCACAGAGAACGACCCTTGGGCTAATCAGTGGCTGAAAACTCACGATGCCGGCTCCGGACCTTTCATCCTCGTGGAGTGGACCCCTAACGAACGCATCATCCTCGACCGTTTTGATGAATATTGGGCTGGACCCGCTGGTGTGAAGCGCATTATTTTCATCGATATACCCGAGCCGGCTGCCCAAAAGCTTGCCCTCGATCGCGGGGACATCGACATTGCGTGGGATCTGCTTCCCGAACAGGTTGACCTTTACCGCAGCGCCCCAGGTTTTACCGTGATTGAAGGCCCATCTTGGAGCATTGAATACCTGGCCATGAATGCAGGAAAGCCGCCTTTTGATAATCCGCTTGTCCGCGAAGCCATCCGATGGGCCATCGATTACGATGCTATTATCTACGGCATTCAAAAGGGTGCAGCTATGCCCGGACAAACCTTCATTCCCGCAGGAATGTTTGGACACCTTCCCGAAACCCCCTTCCACAAGGATATCGAAAAAGCCAAGGCTCTTCTTGCTCAGGCCGGTTATGCCGAGGGGTTTGAGGTGGAAATGCTCACCTCCACTCACCCGCGTCGCGTAGCCATCGCTACCCAAGTCCAAGCGGATCTTGCTCAGATTGGCATTAAAGTGAACATTACGCAAATGGTCTCTGCGCAGTTCTACGAGCTCTACCGCGCACAGAAGCACACTTTCCTTGTCGCGGGCTGGGGCGTGGATTACGCAGATCCCGATGCTTTGGCTAAACCCTTCGCCCACTGCTGCACTACTGGTCCAGAGGCTCCCGTTCGGCAGCTGGCCTGGCGCAATATGTATGTAGACTGCGAAACCACTGCGCTGGTTGAAGCTGCCGCAAAGGAGCTCGATGCCGAAAAGCGTCGGGCCATGTATGAGGAGATCCAGCGCCGCATCCTCCACAACGGACCTTATGTGATCCTCTACTATCCTTTGAACCAAGTGGTAACGCGCGAGGTTGTCAAAGGCCTAGTTTTGAACCCCATGCTGAGCTTCACGGAGTTCTGGCCGGTTGCGAAGACCGGATGAATGAGCAGGGGCCCGGCCCCGGCCGGGCCCCGCTATCGTGCTTGGCTACATCGCCCGCCGTCTCATCTGGATGCTTTTGGTCCTGTGGGGTGTAATGACCATCACGTTCTTTGTCGCCCGGGTCATCCCTGCGGACCCGGTTGGCGCCATTTTGGGCCCACAGGCACCCCCAGAAGCTATCGAAAGGGAGCGCGAGCGATTGGGCCTCAATAGACCGATTTATGTGCAATACATCCGCTACATCTTCGACCTCCTTCGGGGTGATTTGGGCATCTCCTTACGCACCCGTCGGCCTGTCCTTCAGGACATTGCCCAGTTCTTTCCTGCCACGGCCGAACTTGCCCTAAGCGCCTTTTTAATCGGCGTTGTCCTCGGTATTTCCGTCGGGGTCGTCTCCGCGGTCTATCCTGGACGCGTAATAGACCATGCCTCCCGGGTTTTCGCCATCGTCGGCCTTTCCATGCCTGCTTTCTGGTTGGGTCTTTTGCTTCTCCTCGGCTTTTACTACAAACTCGGCTGGCTTCCCGGCCCTGGGCAGCTTCCCTATTGGATGCCCCGTCCCCCACGAGTAACCGGCTTTCTTTTTGTTGATGCTCTTTTAGCCCACGATTGGTCAGCCTTGACCAGCTACTTAAAACACCTCGTGATGCCTGCTTTCACGCTGGGCTGGATTTCTACCGCATCCATCGCGCGCATCACCCGCGCCAGCATGCTGGAGGTCCTGCGGGAGGAATACATAAAGACTGCTCGTATGAAAGGCCTCAAGGAGAGTGGTGTTGTTATGAAACACGCTTTCAAAAACGCCCTTCTTCCCATAATTACGGTGGTCGGCATCCGCTTGGCCTCCCTTTTGGAGGGCGCAGTCCTCACGGAGACCGTGTTCGCTTGGCCCGGCCTAGGTCGCTACGCCACCCATTCTTTCCTTTCCATTGATTTCAACGCTGTGGTAGGAGTGGCTATTTTCACAGCTTTTCTTTACGCTTTCTGCAACCTCGCTGTTGATCTTCTCTACGCCTATCTCAACCCCAAAATTCGCTACGTTTAGGCAGCCATGCGGGGCTTGACTTGGAAAGACATCGTAAAACATCTTTTTCGTAACCCTCTTTCTTTGGTTGGCATTGTGATCATTCTCGGACTTTGTGTGCTCGCTTTGCTGGCACCTTACATCGCGCCCCATGATCCTTATGCCACCGATCCCATAAATAAGCTTCAGCCGCCGAGCAAAAGGAATCCCATGGGAACCGATGGCTTGGGTCGGGATGTATGGAGCCGAGTCCTATACGGGACAAGGATTTCTTTGTGGATCGCTTTCCTTATCCTCATTATTTCCGGAACACTTGGAACGATTATCGGGATAATTTCCGCTTATTTTGGAGGATTTTGGGATAATGTCCTCATGAGGATAACAGATGTATTCATGGCCTTCCCTCAGCTCATTTTAGCCATGGCTGTGGCCGCAGCCTTGGGCCCTTCCCTCACGAATGTCGTCTTAGCTATTTCCTTTGGGGCTTGGACCATTTTCGCCCGTTTGGCGCGAAGCCGGGCTATTGCCATCGTGCAGGAGGACTTCGTTGAGGCGGCCCGGGCCTGCGGTGCTGGCCATCTTCGCCTCCTTTTCGTTCATATCCTTCCGCTTGCCTTAAGCCCGGTTATCGTTCAAGGAACCCTCAGCATGGGGGGAATCATCCTAACTGCTGCAGGCCTGGGATTCCTGGGTTTTGGGGCCCAGCCCCCTAGCCCAGAATGGGGGCTCATGGTAAGTGAGGGCCGGAATTTCATGCCCCATGCCTGGTGGGTTTCCACTTTCCCCGGTCTGGCCATCATGATCACTGTCCTCGGGTTTAATCTCCTTGGCGACGGAATCCGCGACATTCTGGACCCAAGAATGCGCTAAACCATGGATGGGCTTTCTTGGGAGGGTGATGAACTTTTTGTTGATAGAATTAAGATCGCCGATTTAGCCTCTGCCTTTGGAACCCCTCTGTATGTCTATAGTGCGAGTGCAATTTTATCCAATATCGCTTTGCTCCGCTCCCACTTTGCCGATCTACCCGTGGATTTCTTTTACGCGGTAAAAGCGAATAGCTCCATGGCCATCCTTTCCCTTATAAGTTCCCAAGGCCTTGGCGCAGAGGTTGTTTCTCAAGGCGAACTTTTCCGAGCCATAAAAGCAGGTTTTCCTCCAAAACGCATCATTTTCACAGGGGTTGGGAAGACTAAAACAGAACTGCTTATAGCTGCGTCCCTGGGAATTCACGCTGTTGTCATTGAAAATTGTGGAGAGCTCGAACATTTGCAGGAATTCAAAGATGGAGAGGTAACTTTGGCACTGCGCGTTAACCTGGGCTTAGATGTACAAACCCATCCGCATCTTCGCACATCTTCGGTTGGCTCAAAATTTGGGCTAGATAAAAGCGGGCTGCGCAAGGCTTTAAGAGTCCTTAAGCCCTCAGAAAATCTCCGCCTTATTGGCCTCCATACCCATCTTGGTTCACAATTGAGAGACCACATTCCGTATCTGCAGGCATTAGACCGGCTGGTCGCCCTGGCGGAAGAGATGGAAAGGAAAGGCTTTGAGTTGCAATTCCTCGACCTCGGCGGCGGTTTTCACCAGGACTTTCCTTTTCCCGAATTTGTCGAGGGCCTCCGGGAATACCGCCCCCTGCGTTGGAGGCTCTATTTCGAACCCGGCCGATTTGCCGTGGCCAATGCCGGGTTCCTCGTCACGCGTATTTTGTACGTGAAAAAAGTCCATAAACAAACCTTTGTCATCGTAGATGCCGGCATGAACGACTTTCTTAGGCCAGCCCTTTACAAAGTGGAGCACCCTGTGGAACTCACGCCGAAGCGCAACGGTAAGGAAAAAGTTGTTTGCGTCGTCGGCCCTGTCTGTGAGTCCACCGATCAATTCGGATCCTATTTCCTAAAACCTCTCAAAGCTGGAGATTTACTCGTATTCCGAGAAGCTGGTGCTTATGGGGCGTCCATGGCTTCTCAGTACAACTCCCGTCCCCGGCCGGCAGAGGTGCTTATCCACCAGGGAAAAGCCATTCTCATCCGCTCCCGTGACACCTTTGATGATTTGGTTCGAAACGAAATTTTTCAACGATGATGGAAACAGGTTGGATTACCTCTACCGTGGCAGACATGCGGCGGGCACCAGACGCGCGATCGGAGCGCGTATCCCAGCTCCTTATCTTTACCCATATAGAGATCCTCGAGGAAAACCAAGACTGGGTCTATGTCCGTAGCCCGGATGGATATAAGGGATGGGTCAAAAAGGGTTGTGTCCGGCTTGGGACGTTACCCACGCCAAAATGGAAGGTGGCCAAGCCTTGGGCTCAAGTTCGAGAGGCAAAGAAAGGAAAGCCATTGGGCGTTTTGCCCTTGGATACTGCCTTCGCTGGAGAAAAACGGCAGGGAAAAATCGTGTTTTTGTGGCCTACCGGCCAGCGCGCCTATGTTGAGCCCTGCGCTGCGGTACCAGCAAATTGGTGCGGAAGGATTCGGGACCTTTTAGCTCTGGCTCAGAGTCTTATGGGTATACCTTACTTATGGGGAGGTACAACAACTTTCGGTTTCGATTGTTCCGGATTTGTGCAAAGACTCTTTCACTTCACTTTCAACGTTTGGCTTCCCCGTGATTCTCAGGAACAAGCACGCATAGGTCAAAAGGTCTTTCATCTCGAGGATTTGCACGCTGGCGACATTCTATGTTTTCCCGGCCATGTGGCCCTTTATCTTGGGCGCAAAAAGGTCATTCATGCTAGTGGAAAATTCGGGCAGGTGATGATTTCAAAACTAGATGATCCCTACCTCGCAGATCTCAGAAAGCAGTTTTTGTTCGGCGTGCGCACGGGAATTCCCATTGCGCAGTAATAGGGCTATTTTGGGGGCTTTTTCATAAAAGCAACTCGAAAGGTTTTGATTTCCCACCCCCGGATAATGGTTTCAAACTCGTTAGGGGCTACAAGCTTTACCTGCGCAATCTGTCTCTCATCGAGACGCACTTCCCAAACCTCCGCTATCTCCCATAGCGTCCTCACCTTTGCTTGGCAGACCTCTCCGGTGGGATTGTACATGCGGACCACGATGTGTTCGCCTTCCTCGGCGGGCTTCACCGCACTCAAAACTACGTTCGATGGCTCGCAACTGAGGAAGGATACGGATAGTAAAGGTAAACCCTGGTGCTCCATGCCTATGGGGGGAGTGGAGAAGTTGCGGGCTAGTTCTAGAAGTTTTGACGAAGACCAGTTTCCCTCATATGTATAAATGGCGTAGTTGAAACGGTGAAGTCCTGGACATTGGGCTTTCGGTGTAGGGAGGGGTGGACCGGCGTGCCCTCGCCGTGTCCGAAGGTCCCCCCTTGAAAGCCAACCCACACAACGTAATAGGGTAAGAAAAATTGTTCCATCTTTACTCACTTCACACTCAGGCAGTCCCTGGTTAATTAATGCGAACCCAGCCCCATCTTTTTCCAAAGCAACAAACAATTTTTGGGGAAACGTTGGGGATGGTTGCTCCACTACCCATTTTTCTTCCGACGATTGAAAGGATCGCTCAAAAACGCCAAAAGTATCGTCCACAAAAAGCCTCGGCTCGTTTAAGCATGTAGGAAAAACCACGCGCAACCGGTGATCCCAGGCCCTATTCTCTACATCCATGCAAACGTCTATACGCTTCACATCCTTTTGAAGGGAGATGACCCAGCGGATCGGCAAGCTTACTTCCCTCTTGGAGCGCCGCTTGCGGTCAACGTTCAGCTTTAGGGGCAACTTCATCCGCAGGCTCACGGTCACCTCGGCTTTCCACGGGGTCGCCATTCTAGGGGAAACGCGACCTTTCAATCCAATGCTTGTGATTGGAACATCGCCTCCAATAGGAGAAAAATTGTATTCATCTCCAGCGTCTGCGACGTCTTCCAAAACATTAATCCCTTTGTACGATTTCCCGCTTTCCTTGTCGTAAACGTCCAGCGTTCCATCTTGATGAACGCGCACCAAATAAAAAGCATTTTCTACCACATTTCCCACCACTTTTACACCCGATTCCCAATGAGCACGGGCCTTCACGAGCTTATAGGTTTTCAAGCCCAAAGGTGGGAAAAAGTCCTGAAAGCTAATACGTCTTTTGGGAACATACCGTACGCCTTCCAAAATGTTCGTCGGCATTTTTTCAACCCCATGTTCCACAAAAGGAATCAGTTCCCCTTCCGAATTCTGCAGCAAACAATCAGTTGTGTTCTGAGTTATCCAAACTTCAACCTCGCTTTTGCAGGGCCAAGGACTAGGGTTGAACACCGCTATTGAGCCTTGGTCAGGTTCCCCTTCGCCCATGGTTACAGCTAGGTGTTGAAGAGCGCGTTCTGCCACGGCATCCGCCAATTTATTTGCCTCCGCAAAGCGGTGCATCATTTCTTCATGTACTTCGTCTACCCCTGTTCCGCAGATGGAGTCATGCGCATGGTTTTGGAGGAGCACTGCCCAGGCTTTCTTCAAAAGCGGCCGGAAATCTCGCCCTTTTATCAAAGCTATAGCCGCAAGCGGTTCGGCATAACTTTCTAGCTTATTTTGGGAGCGGAAATTTGCTTGCTTGAGATACATCCTTGTGGACAAAACTCCGGAAAGAATGGGATGAAACTCGCTTTGCCGTAACTCCCCTTGAATCACTGCCAACTTAGAACCGCTCTTTCTCACAGCCTCCGCATAATCCTCAAGGGATGCAATGCAAAATGCAAACTCATCTAAAGCCTTATTTAACTCCTCCAAAACATGGACTATATCCCGCTGAGGCGCACGATGGTCACAGCCATTTAAAAGCAAGGCCACCCCGGCTTTCGATCGCATGGCCAACCTTCGCAAAAATTCAGCCAAGACCGGTGCAGATGGCTCAAGGATTTTCTCCTTCAAAAACCACATCAAAGGCCGCGTTAGCCTGTTAGGGTCTTTGTCCAAATGTTCTGCATTACAATAGCCAGTTTCTAAGACATGGCAGAGTACAGTGGTTCCATCGGGAGCGCTCCACAGAAAGTCAGCCGCACCTACTTTCTTGGCCGCCCCCTCAGCTCCCCGCATGACGAACACGCTTTCTATGCCAAAACCCCGCAGTATTTGCGGAAGTTGAGCAATATGTCCAAACGCGTCGGGAACGTATCCCTGCAACATGGGACCTCCAAATTTTTGTGACGCGGCCTTTCCTAAAAGGAGATTGCGAATCAACGCCTCGCCGGACACGAGGAATTCGTCAGGTTGGGTATACCAAGGACCAATATGTAAGCGGCCGCCTTGTACGGCTTGCCTTATCCTCTCCTCGTTTTCCGGCTTGATCTCAAGGTAGTCCAAAAGAGGCAGCACCTGCCCGTCCAGGGTAAATTGGTAATCCGGATACTCTTCAAGCATCTCCAGCACTCGATCCATTGCTTCAATCAAGTAGACCCTGAACTCCGTAAAAGTTAGGTACCATTCGCGGTCCCAGTGGGTATGAGGCACCACTAAGACCTGAACCTTTGGTTTCATCCTTCCCCCTTTTCTCCTTTTTCCAGCCAGGGTTTGTACCAAATGGGATTGGCTATCGCTGCGACTTCAAAATTGCCAAGAGCTAAAGGGACGCGAAGCTCCGCCCCCACATAACCGTGCTGGGCTAAGTCTATCTCTTCCTCCCAAATCCAAGGGTCAGATCCCACTCGTCTCTTCGCGAAATATCCCTGTCGCGAAAAAAGGAAAAGCTCATAACCTGCAGCGCTTCGCGTATAGACCCTTATCCTTCCCTGGGACCATGTCGCGGTGTCGCCTTGGTAAAAAAGGTGCTCGCCCCCCAAGAAATTTATTTCCAGGAAAGGACCATAAGGACAAGCGGAGATGCTTACGCGGCCCCGTCGAAGCCCCTCTAACACCCCCGCGGTATCAGCCTTTTCCACTCTCACCCAGGTGGTGGGATACCCCAACCATTCCACCATTTTCCCCTTAAGGCAAAACGGGTGGGCATCGCTGCCTCCAACCGCAATGATCCGCTTCCCTTGGGCAATAAGAGTGTGCCAAATATCTAGGCTTTGAGCATTGTTCAGTGGCCAAAAGGATTGCCAGACTTCCACGCAATCCGCATCCACTTCATAGGAAAACTCCCATGCTGGCCCACCCCGCTTCGGATGGTTAATGGAAAAGAGGCCACCTTTAGCGTGCACTATTTTACAGACCTCTTCCACTTCTTCGGAAGAGGTGCAGCGGAACTCCACCCATTCCCACAAGCCCCAAACGTTCGCATGGCCGCGGTAAGTCGTGATCTCTTCCCCGGGAATTACGAGGCCCCCATCGCGGTTGATCTCCCGAATTTCTGGAAAATGGCTTACAGTGTTATGATCCGTAACAGCCAAAAAGTCGAGCCCCCGTTTCCTCGCAGCGGCCCAAACCTCCCCTACGGTGCCGAAAGCGTCGCTGTGAACGGTGTGGCAGTGGAGATCGCCTTTAAGCCACCCTTCCCGGATATCGGGGGAAGCCGCGGTCTCCCAATCCTGGCCAGCCGAAGGAGTTCCGATTTCCTCCCTTAAAAGATCGATCTCCACGCGGTAGTGACAAGGCCGCCCGATTTTGTATAGCCCTAAGATCACATGCCATGTTCCGAGGTATATGGGACCAGGAAGATAACCGGGCGTAGCCCAGGACTCGCTTATGATCACTTTATCTTTTGCGTTCCCGCTCCAGCCTCGAAAACCACGCGCAACCAGAAACTCGCTGCCCCGGGGATCAAAGATTCCAAGGTCAATCACATTTTCTTCGCCTCTGTCATAGAAATAGCGTATCTCCATACTTCTTACTCCCTGGAACACCTCGAAAGGCAGGAGCACATAAGGATTATGGGCTGCATCCCACGGATGAAAGACCCCCTCAAATACGACCTTTTTCATGGCCTTAGCCGCCCAGGGAGATGCGCTGCCCTGTGCTATCAAAAAGATGGATTTTTTGGGGGTCTAACACCAACCAGACCTCTTCCGCCGCTTCGGGCAGCTCTTCGGCAAACATTTTGACCGTAACCGTCTGGTTTCCCACTTGGAGCGTGACCCAGACTTCGCTTCCTAACGGCTGTACTGCATAGATTTTTCCACGGATCGCACAAGCCCCGGGCTCGGCATCGATTTTGGCGTGCTCTGGCCGAAAACCTAGATAAGCGTTTTGAGGTGGAATATGCAGGCCAGGCAGAGGGAGAAGAAAGCCTTCTCCGACAAATTGACTTCCGTCTGTGGACGGCTGTATCTGGCCAGAAAAAATGTTCATGGGCGGGTTACCCAAAAAGGCGGCAACCTCTTTTGTTTTGGGAAGCCGGTACAGTTCCAAAGGCGCGCCCACCTGCACGACCTTTCCCGCAAACATCACCCCTATTCGATCCGCCATGGCCATGGCCTCGGCCTGATCATGGGTCACATACACCGTGGTGACATTGACCTCCTTTTGCAGATGCTTCAGAAAAGCGCGCGCCTCAATCCGCAATTTCGCATCCAAGTTAGAGAGGGGCTCGTCAAAAAGGAAGACTTTAGGGGCATGGACTAACGCCCTGGCCACCGCTGCCCGTTGCTGCTGACCCCCGGAGACTTGGGAGGGAAGCCTGTCCAAAAGATCGGTGATCATCAGATGCTCGGCCACCTCGTGCACTTTTGCCACAATTTGTTTTCTGGGAACCCTCCGGACTTTGAGAGGATAGGCAATGTTTTCGAAAAGCGTCATGTGTGGATACAAAGCGTAATCCTGGAAAACCATAGCCACATCGCGCTCCTGCGGCGGCAAATTTGTGACCTCGCGGCCGTCAATATAAATGCGACCCGCTGTAGGCTGCTCTAATCCCGCAATGAGCCTAAGGGTAGTGGTTTTGCCACATCCCGACGGGCCAAGCAGTGCGAAAAATTCCGTCTTCCCTATCCCAAGTGTAACCCCGTCGACCGCCACAACTTTGCCAAACGCCTTTTTGACGTTTTCCAAATAAAGATAATCCATCAACGGCCGCCTCCCTTTATCCCCCCGAAAAATCTAAACCCATAGCGCCAGTTCACGAAAAGGTAAAGGAACACAACGGGAAGCGCATAAATAAGGGAATAAGCGGAGACTAGGGTAAGGACAGGAGTTCCCCCTTCGGTGTAAAAGGAATAGATCGCGACAGGTGCAGGCATTTTTGCTGGGCTGCGCATAACAATAAGAGAGATGAGGAAATCCCCCCAAGCCTGAACAAAACTCCACACCGCAAGCACCATCATCCCCGGCCGCAAGACGGGAAGAACCACATCCCGCAGAACCTGCCAAGGACGGGCACCGCTCACAAGGGCCGATTCCTCGTAAGACCTGGGTATTCCCGCCACAAAGTCGCGCATCAGGAAAATGCCCGTGGGCAAAAGGCCCCCCGTCAGCACGAAGATGACCCCAGGATAAGTGTCAATAAGCTTCAAGTGGAAAAGGAGAAGGAAGATCGGAACCATTGCGGCAGTACCCTGTACTACGGAGGAAAAAAGCACAAGGAGGTAGGCAAGGAAATCCCGCCCCCGAATGTCCAGGCGGGAGATGGCGTAAGCGGCAAGGGTTGCGAATAAAGTAACCCCAAGCATCGTCCCCCCCGCGATAACAATGCTGTTTAGGAACAGAGCTCTCACAGCAAACGTGTTTTTAAAAACGGCCTGAAAGTTCGCAAGGGTGAATTTGCTAGGTATGGCAACGCGCAACGTAGCTTTCGCGTCGAAGGGCGCGGTAACAAGCCAAAGAAGCGGGAGGAGGAAGAAACCCACAATGAAGAGGATGAAGATTCCTAAACCCAGCTTGAAGGCATATTTTTTGAGGCCCTTCATCTGGCCCTCCTCCGCTGCATGAGCAAGTAAAACGAGGCCAAGATAAAGTTGATTGTCATCATCACAACAGCAATCGCTGCCCCCTCCCCGAATTCAAAGAATTTGAAAGCGACTCGATACGTGTAAATAGGTACCGTTTCGCTGCGGTAAAGGGGACCGCCGCCCGTAATGAGGTAGGGAGTAAAAACGTTGAAAGTCCACAGCGTCACAAGAATAAGCGCCGTGAAAAGATTCGGTCGGATAAGGGGGAACACGATATCTTTGAACCTTTGCCAGGCAGAGGCTCCGATCACATCCGCGGTCTCCCAATACGAGGGAGGGATGTTCCCCAAAGCCGCGGAGAAGAGGAGCATGGAGAAAGCTGTTCCTCGCCAAATATTAAAAATAATGATCGCGTAAAGCGGGTAATCGAAGTACCAATCGATTTTCGGGATACCCAAAAGCGCGAGCACCGCGTTCAACGTTCCAAAATCGCGATCTAAAAAGGCTATCCAGGCAAAAGCCACCGCTACGCCCGGAAGAATCCAGGCAATGGTGGCTAAGGAGAAGACGATCTCCCTCAAGAGGCCCTTGCGGCGATGGAAGGCAAGAGCAATGGCCAGTCCCAGCGGAACCTGGCCCAAAACTGCTGAGCCCAAAACGAAAATCACCGTGTTCCGTAAAGCGCTTCCAAAATTGCCAAGCCGCATCCAACGGGATGGGTCAAACAAGCGGGTGTAATTGGAAATGCCCACAAAAGAGGGATTCAACGCCGCCGGCCCGGTGAGGGTCGTGTCTGTAAAGCTAATGATCAGCACCCACACCAGCGGGAAGAAAAGGAAAAGGGCAATGAACAATAAAGCAGGCGCCAGAAAAACCAGCCCTGTGGATCTGGACAAAACGAAAGAGGAGTTCCGGGACATAGATAACGGGGGCCAGGTCTGCCCTGGCCCCCGCTTCTCCTTTCTACTTCGCTTTTACCACAATGACGTTCTCGGGGCCGACGATCTCCTTTAGGGCTTCCGCATAGGCAGCCATGGCCTCTTCGGGCGTCATCTGGCCGGAAACCACCCGCTCCGTCATGAGCTGGGCCTGATAAGAGATCTTTGGATAGCCGGGAAGCATCGGTCGCACGGTGGTGTACTGAAGCAGCGCCCGCGCCATTTCGCTCATCACAGGATCACCCACCACAGGCACATCGACGCGAGAGCGAATCCGGGGCTGAATCTTTTGGAACTCGAGCTGCATCTCTCGGCTGAACGCAAAAGCCATCAGAGCCCACGCCTCTTCAGGATGAGCAGTATTTGGATTGAGAATAAAACCGGTGCCACCGGAGATAGTAACGAAGTTCTGGCCGCGGTAGCCTGCCCCGGGCTCCTTAGCGGGCATCATGGCCCAGTCCACAACCTCGTTCCGGTTGGGGATAGCCCATTCGGAGCCGGGCGCCAGAACCGAGCGCCAGAACCAGTCGCCCTCCACAAGCATGGCGATCTTCCCATCTCTGAAAAGCTCGAAGGTGCGGGCCCTCGCCCCGGAAATAAGCTGCAAGCGTGCGTCGCCAAGCTTCTCATCAACGTATACGGTTTTGTAGAAGTTCAAGGCCTCCAGAATTCCTGGATGCTCGCCATACCACTTGCCGCTTTCAAAGTCGTACATGTGGATACCTGTGCCCAAGAGGACCATGAACCACCCCTGCATGGTGGTGGCTTCGCCCATTTCCGTCCCGGCGTTGATCTGGAGCGGGATCACATCAGGAAGAACTTTCTTGATATAACGGGCGGTGTTGAGCAGCTCCTCCCAGCTCCTTGGCTGCCAGCGCAAACCCGAACCAGGTGGGATGATCCCAGCCTTCTCGAAAAGATCGCGGCGGTAGAATATCACTCGAACATCAGTTCCCAAGGCCAATCCGTAAACCTTGCCTTTGTATCCGAGGATTTCCCTCATCCCCTGGGGAATATAGGCCCAGCCTTCCCAGTCCCAGATCTGCGGCCCCACGATCTCATCCAGAGGTTTCACCAGTCCGGCTGCATCAAACTCGGGAATCCAGAACCCATCAAACCCCAAAATGTCTGCGCCTCGACCAACCTTTAAATCCAGGGCATATTGCTGCTTTAGAGCCTCATCACTTCCCCCGAATTGAATGAATTCAACTTCCACATCCTTGCCCTGCGCCTTCATCCACTCCACAAACGCTGGGAAGACATGGTCCTCAAGCCATTCCACAAGCTGGGTGTTGACTCCGCCGCGAACGGCGCGCGCCGTAACCGTGAGCTTTATGCTCTCTGCCAGACCGCTCACTCCGACCAACACCGCCAAACTCAACACAAACAACCCCAAAAGCCTTTTCATGTTGCACCTCCTTCGAGAGAGGTTTCGCTAAGGAGTCGAGCGCAAACTTTCTTGCCCTGCACCACCCCCTTTCTTCGTCGCGCTGGAAGTACGCACGACAAGTTTTCCGGGAAGAAGGATAGGGCTTCCCGGATCTTCGCCCTCGATGACGCGCAAAAGAAGCTTGGTCGCCCAATAACCGAGCCAAAAACTGTCCAATTCAATCGCGGTGATCGAAGGATAAAAGTATTTCGCGAGCGAGGAGTCCTCTACGCAAACCACAGCCACATCGTCCGGAATCCTCAAGCCATGTTCTTGACACACGCGGATCGCGCAAACCGCATGCAAACCGCTTGTGGCAAAAATCGCGTCAAACTTGACTTGCGCAATTTTTTCTTTAACTACCGTGAGGATTCTTTCCTCGCTTTGTTCGGCTTGCCACACAAGTTCTTCCCGAAAGGTCAAACCGAACTCCTCTAGGGCCATCCTGTAGCCCAAGAGCCGATCTTGACAGTGGGTGAAGCGGAGCGGGCCGGTGAGAAAAGCGATATCTCGGCGGCCCAGGGAAAGCAAATGTTTCGTCCCCAACCGGCCGATTTCTATGTTATTGTTGTCCACATACAAAGCTTGGGAATCGGACGGCCGCCCCACGAATACGCAAGGAAATTCGTACTTCTCCAATTCCCCAAGGTAAGATGCTGCCTCCGCGGGGTTCGTGATGATTAACCCGTCCACCCTGCGCTGACGGATCACCTCTTTGACGAGCTCCGCAGCATCTTGGTCCGTCTCGGAAACCAATAAGAACACGTGATAGTTATGCTCTTTTGCAGCCTGATAGAGGCCACGGGAAAGGTGCATGAAAAAATCCGCGGAGGAGAAAAGCTGTTCCAAGCTGATGGGATTCACTAGGCCAATGGCTTGGGATTTTCCATTGGCCAAACTCCGCGCAGCGGCATTGGGTTGATACTCCAGCTCCCAAGCTACCCGCAATACTTTGGCCCGGGTTTCCGGGTGTACACCGGGCTTCCCATTAAGAGCTAATGAAGCGGTTGAAAGAGATACACCTGCCCTGCTCGCAACTTCTTTAAGGGTCACCCGTCTCATTTTAAAGCGCTTCATTATACTCTCCTCCAAAAATGGTGTCAAGCATGCATGGGCTTGTCTAACAAGGGACATTCGTCACCAGGAATGACGACCTTACCAGGCCCCCAAGAGTCCCTGGCCAAGCCTCCACCTTGCGGCCAAGCCTCTTTGCTGCTCAATTTTTGCAGATGGTAAAGAACAACAAAAAGATAGTCAGATAGACCCGCAAAACATAAGAGATCACAAGAAGAAGGCTTTCCCTTCTGAGAAATAGCGGAAAGGAGGTTTCTTAACCTTCCGTTTAACCTCGTTTTCAGCCCGCCGAACACCCCTTCCCCTACACCTCGCAGGCGGTAAAGTTCCGGAAGAAAGGCCTTTCGCGCTTCCTTTCGTCGTGGATCCTTGATTTCCCCACCTCCTTTGAGGTTGATCATCGGGGCGAATCTCCCTTGGACCACATCAAACACCTCGCCCGAATCGAAACCGGCGTCGGCCAAAAGCGTCCCTCCTGGTTCCGCCGCCCGAAGAGCTTTGGCCCCAAGGAGAGGATCAGGGGCATAACCTTCGCCCACGCTCATGCCCACGGGAAGAAGAAGGCGGTGCTCCCGCAGGTACCGCACGCCCAGACATAATCGGGAATGTCCCCGCACAATCCTTGGGGACCTGCCCCGCATCCAACCAAGCTCCTGGGTCTTCCCGCGGTGAGGAATTCCCGTGCTATCCAGGATCAAGATCTCGGAAGGCTTAAGAAAAGGGCAGAGACGCTTCTTGAGGAGCTCCAAAAGCCTCAAAAGCTCTTCCTCCCCGAGCTTCTTTTTCATGTACCAATGCAAGGCTTGGAAACTCGGGCAAGGTTTCTCTGGGAACAGATCGCGGAAGATGGCCTCCGTTTCCCGATATGTCCAGTTGAAATAGGAACGCAAAATGAGGAGGGCGAGGTAGAGGTGATCAGGGTAGATGGCCGGCCTTCCTTTCTTCCCTGATTCCTTCTTCGAAAGCAAATTCGTCAGTTCAAGGCAAACCTTAAATACCCGCTTAGGCCTGTATACGTTTTTCCCTCTCACCATAGCGGAGAATAAGTACCCCGGTCTTGTTTATTAGACAAGCCCAGCATGCATGAAACTTTGCCCAATACGTAGAGATAACATATTGAATTATCACTGGCTAACTTTGCTGCAACGGAACAAGATTCGCGCGGGCAGCAGACCGGAAGGAGTCATCTCCACGCAGAGAGCCGCAGGTGCCGGCCCAAAGCGGTTCTTGGTAACCTGTAAAACCTTGGTCCTATTCGCCTGCTTCGCTAAAACCAAAATAACGTCCACTACGTGCTCCACCATCTCCGGCCCAGAAAGGCCCCGCTTCGCCACCTGGGTCACAAGGAGCACTACGCAACCTGTCTTTCGCGCAAAGCGCACAAACTCCATCGCTGCTTCCCTCTGCGCCGTTGGCCCGCCGGCAGAAAGGGAGGCCCGCGGGGCTACCGTGGGAAGGGAGTCCACCACCAGCCCCCGGTATCCCTCCGCGGCCCGCAGGATCCGGCCCACTAAATACTCCTCCAAAAACTGCAGGCCCCTTGCGCCCACGCGCTTCGCCCGCTCCTCCACCACGCTAGCTCTCTCCTCGCCACACACGTACAAAACTGGCCCGCTTTGGGCCATCGCCGAGGCCACGGAAAGGGCCAGGGTGGACTTCTGCACCCCAGGCTCGCCGCCCAAAAGAAGCACCGTTCCCGGAGGCACTTTTCCTACTAGCCTCTCCAGCAATCCCAGGGATGGGGATTCGAAGGCCTTGGCTGGCGGCGCGGACGGCCTCAGGTCCTCAATAGGCCTAAAACTTCCCCAGGTGCCGCAACCCGGGCAAAGCGCAAGGGGCCTCGCCTCTACCCTCCCGCAAAAACGGCATGCGTACATTCCCACTCGATTTTTGTCGAACAGGCCGTAGGCTGCAAACGCACCTTCTTAACACCACCTCTTGAAGGTTTGCCCCTCTGGGGGAAGGAGGTGAGACTATGCCCGTCCTTGTTGTTCCTGAGGTGTCCAAAGTCCTGAGCCCTGAAGAGGAGCTAAAGAGGCTTGAGGAGGAGGCCATTTCCTTGGGGATGAGCCACGAGGAACTTGCAAAGATCCAGGCCATTGGCCGCTGCCCTGCTCAAATCCGCATTCGCATCGAGCTTCTAAAGCACTGGATTTCCAGGTATGCCCAGAGGTGAGGTAAAGTGGTTTTTCTATAGTCCTCTTGCATCATGAACTTGGACATAAAAAGCGGGACCAAAAGGCCCCGCTTTTACTCGTTTTTAGCAGAGCTCTATTGTGGGTTAAAACAACTCTATATAGATTCCAATGCAGGTACAGTCTGGCTTGCGGTATCCAATGCAGATTTTTACCTTAAGTATCCCCTCAGGCCCTGCTGGTTCGCGGGAGGTGATGATGTCTACTTTCGGGTCCGAGATCGCCTTTCCCAAAAGCTCCGAAGCAACTTCGGCCCTCAAGGTCTTGATGACCTCCCCCTTCAGGGAGAGAAGCCAGATAGGCTCGATTTTCGGCGGCCAATACATCACATAAAATCCAGCATCCAGGTCACTAAGGCCTTCGATGAAAATAAGGCCGATGATGGCCTCCGGTTTAAGGACAATGGGGTCCGCAGGGACAACCGCGAGCATCATCCCACCTGAGCTCCAAAACATTGCGGCCTTTGGGTTAAGCCTGGTTTCTTTGAGGATGGGGGCATAGGCTCTTATTGCCTCCTCAATCCCCGCCTTGATCCTCGCCCAACCCTCCTCGACCGCTTGCTCCATAGGTTCAATGGGAGGAGTAGGAGGAATAGGAAGAGGAGGAAATGGAGGGACTATAACCGTCGGGGTAACAAACGTTAAGTGAACACGAAGCTGTTCAACTTGGTGATCAGCAGGTCTGCAATGCATGAGGTTGTCGAACTTCGCCTCAAAGGTCCCCGCGGCGCCAGGGGTTAGCTTTTTGCCTCTCATCCAAAGATCATTCGGTTCTTCCTTAAGGGAATAAGGGCCGAAACGCGCGCTTTGCCCTGGTGGAATTGGCACTGAGGGCACGACAGGAAATGCTCCAACCGGTTTACCATCCCGAGTGAAAGTTAGGAGTTCAATCTCGTAGGTCCAGAGCTTTCCAATGTTCGTAATTTCAACGGTTACCCTTACCTCCTGAGCAGCTGCGCTCAGCCCAGCGAAAACTAACAACCAAACTAACAGCTTGCGCATAACAGCCACCTCCTTCACCGTGTATGCACCCTCTTATACACCCAAGGATTCCCCACGGTTTCGCAAGCTTTGAGGAGTGTCCAAGCAACATCTTCCACGGCCTCAGAACCTAAGGCCGTGAAAGGGTTTCCATTCCCTTCCACTTTGGCGTCGGTGTAGCTTGCGCCTGAAGCATCATCCCAGCGGTGACTTACACCAACCCTCTCAAAAAAAGATGGCCGCGTTTTCCTCCACATTAAGCTCCAAAATGAGGAGATAAGGTTTCCTCTATCTTGTTTTGGCTTTCGCAGCTTGTCGTCCCGGAAGTATTTGACGGTGACGCTCGGCGCTTTGCGCTTGAAGCTCCTTTTCCCTTGTGCCCAAAGGGTAAAAGGAGAACCTAAACCGCTACCAAAAAGCCTTTTTCCTGGTCATTCCTCGGGTTTTAGGACTTTGGCAAGCCCGGCCAAATCGACCTGAGCCAAACGAATTGCGGCCTCTACAATGGCGGATTTTGAGGAAGCCCTGGGCCCAAGGCCGTGCTCTCGCCTGAGCTTAAGCCTAAGATCTTCCAGAAGGTCTACAGCCTCCGCGTCCAAATAAAAGGTGACTTTGCTCAGATCCGCATCCGTATCGAGCTTCTAAAGCACTGGATTTCCAGGTATGCCTAAAGGTAAGGTGAAGTTCAGTAAAGAGCGGCACTACGGAGGTAGCCCGCGGCCCCAAAGGCCCTTACGCTGTAAACGTTCGCCCTGTATCTTAGCACTTCGCTTCATGCCGAAAAAATGAGCGCATGCTTGGATTGTGTTAGTTCTTATTTGCTAACGACGTCTCGAATCACGTTGGTTAACTCTAACTAGCGTTGTACATTTCTAGCCCAAACTTGTTGCTTTTTACGACGACGATCCAACCGTTCTGTCAGACCTTGGCTCTTACCACACCTTCTACGACCAGCGCAATCCAGCCAAGCTCATGCTAGGACCCGAACCTTGAGCTGTTCTTCCCTACTCGAGAAGCAGGTATAAAAGCGGGGCCTTTTGGCCCCGCTTTCTTTTTGCCAAAACCTTGCAGCGCTGTTTCCGTGGTCGGAAAAAACTTTCTTAGCGAGGATTTCATCAATTATAGCGATCCGTTGCCTCTTATTTGTGTGGTGTACTAGGAATTGATGTTATGAAAGCGCGCGCCCTGGGGCAGGGGTATCCTGCCAGAAAAGGAGAAGAACCGGAAGGTCCACGATGTGACCATGACGCTCTTCCAGCGGGTCCTTGCTTTCTCAGATGTTTCCAGGGAAGCCGGAGAAAATACCGCCAATTGCTGAGCCTTGCGGACCTGCGGGTTCCCATGGAGAGCAATTTGGCAGAATTCAGGAAGCATCATGGGTAATGGGAATGATGGGGCATCGTTTCAGTCTTCGGTAACAGCTAAATTTTGAGGCATCACGATGGGGGAAGCTACTATTTGTCTTGCTTCTTCACTCGTGGTACCCTAAACCCTTAAGGCGAAGGGAGGGCAGGTGCAGGTAAGCACAGCGGTGGTGTGGTTTCAGGCGGCGGGCTGCACCGGCTGTTCCATGTCCCTTCTAAACGCTGATTATCCCAGCATCAAAAATCTCCTTTTGGACGAAATTGTTCCAGGAAAAGCTTTGGCTTTGCGCTTTCACCTCACCCTCATGGGGCCCACGGGCCAGCCGGCTTTGGAGGTGCTCCGGCAGATCCCTTTGGAGGAGGCCGGGAATTACATTCTTGTCGTAGAGGGCGCTATTCCCACCGGCAACCAGAATTTTGGAAAAGTTGGGGAACTTTCCATGGCTCAGCACCTTTTATCACTGGCGGATAGAGCCCAGGTTGTGGTGGCCCTGGGCACCTGTGCCGCCTTTGGGGGAATACCCGGGGCTTCTCCTAACCCTACTCTGGCCATGGGCGTTCAAAAATTCCTTCAAGGGCAGAACAAACTTGTGGTAAATGTTCCAGGATGTCCTCCGCATCCGCGCTGGTTTGTGGAAACTCTGGCCCATCTTTTGGCCGGACAAGTCCCTAGGCCGCAGGACTTCGATGAGCTAGGAAGGCTGAAGTCTGTTTATTCCAAGCTGATCCATGAGGGCTGTCCTCGACGCGCCGATTTTGATGTGGGCCGCTTCGCCCGAGCTTTCGGTGAGGAAGGGTGTCTGTACGAACTTGGCTGCAAAGGACCTTACACATGGGCCCATTGTCCTTATCACGCTTGGAACGGCGGGGTGAATTGGTGCATTAAGGCGGGACATCCATGTATTGGCTGTGCTGAACCGGAATTTCCCGATTTTCCGGCGCCTCTTTTCCGCAAAATTACGGAGCCTGCTTATAGGAGGACAAAATGAGGGTGGTCGCGGTTGATCCCATAACCCGGATTGAGGGGCATCTCAAGGTCGAGCTCACTGTAGAGGACGGAAGGATTGTACGCGCCCGCTCTTCGGGAGCCCTTTTCCGTGGGATTGAGATCATCTTGGTCGGCCGACACCCCCTCGACGCTCAGCGCATCACCACCCGCATATGTGGGGTTTGTCCTATTGCCCATTCCACTGCGGCTTCTTTCGCTTTAGATGAAGCACTGGGGATTTCCCAGGACATACCTCAAAACGGAAGGATTCTGCGCAATCTCATTTACGCGGCGAACTGGCTACACAACCATATTCTCCACTTTTATCATCTTTCCCTCCCGGACTACGTATCTTTCCGTGGCCTCCCTCTTTCGGAATTTTTGTCCTCGGGAGTGGAGGAAGAGCGCTTTTCTTCCGAGGAAAACGAGAAACTCGTTCAGCATTACCTTGCGGCTCTGGAGGTGCGGAGGAAAGCTCACGAGCTTTTGGCTCTCCTTGGCGGAAAAATGCCCCACGATATGGCCATTGTGCCCGGCGGGGTGTGTTTTCGTCCTGATCCTGCAACACTTTTAGCCTTCCGCTTTCGCCTCGCGGAAATCCGCGGTTTTCTGGAGAATATTTATGTTTCGGATGTGCTTTTGCTCTGTCGGCGCTATGCCGATTATTTTGAAATTGGGAAAGTGAGGAGGCTCCTGACCTTTGGAGCCTTTCCTGAGGGAAACTTTGGGCTAGAGGGCCGCCTTTTCCCCGCGGGCTTGGTGAAGGATGGCGAGCCAGAAAAATTTGATCCTCAACAAATTCTGGAGGGCGTGGAGAGCTCCTGGTACCGAGGAGAAAAAGCCCACCCTTGGGAGAACTCCACCCAACCTGACCCGCAAAAAGTGGAAGGCTACTCCTGGGTAAAGGCGCCCCGGTATAAAGGTGAAGCCTACGAAGTTGGCCCGGCTGCCCGAGTTGCCCTGAGCCTTCTTTGGGGCCCTCAAGACTTTCGCATTTTAGCAAGGGAGCTTTTGGGAGAGGCCGGCGTGGGTCCTGAAGCCCTGAGCTCCGTGATGGGCCGTCACCTTTCGCGGGCCATTGAAGCCGTTTTTCTAGCGAAAAGGATGGACGGATGGCTTTCTCAAGTGGATTTGGACCAACCCGTGGCGAAGGCATTCCATGTTCCCCCTGAGGCGGAAGGACAGGGCCTCACCGACGCTCCCCGCGGGGCTTTGGGACATTGGTTGCGCATAAAGGATGGGAAGATTGCGCACTACCAAGTGATCTCGCCAACCACCTGGAACGCCTCCCCTCGGGACGAGAGAGGCAAACCCGGTCCTATTGAGGAGGCCTTGGAGGGAACCAAAGTTGGAGATAACGCCCTCCTTGTTGCAGGGAGGATTGTGCGTTCCTTCGACCCCTGCATGGCGTGCGCCGTGCAATAGGAGGTGGAGATGCTGGTTTCCACGCTAAAACCCAAAGAGGAAATTCTTGGGTACCTAAGGGATGGAGAGCGCATATTCGTGGTGGCCTGCGGCGGCTGTGCCGAGGTTTGCGAGGCAGGAGGAGAAAAGGCCCTAGAAGAATTGCGTTCTACTCTGGAGACTTCCGGTCATCCTGTTGTTGGGGGAAAAGCTTTCCCCTTTCTTTGCAACAAAGCTTTGGTGGGGATTGGTCTTTCTCGGGTCAGCGGGAAGGTGGAAGAAGCGGATGCGGTATTGGTGGCGGCCTGCGGGGTAGGCGTACAAGCAGTGGCTGCGGTTTTGGAAAAGCCGGTATTTCCAGCATCCAATACTCTGACCTATGGCGCTTTCCAAGGGATTTGGCCTTCAGAGGAGCGTTGTGCGCGCTGCGGGGAGTGCATTTTGGCTTATACCGGGGGAATTTGTCCTCTCACCGTTTGTCCAAAAGGCCTTTTACATGGTCCGTGCGGCGGCTCGTATCAAGGGGAATGCGAAGTGGAAAAAGGCCGGCCCTGCGGATGGCAGAAGATCTACGACCGTTTGGCCAAAATCGGCCGCTTAGATCTTTTCATGCGCTTCAAACCTCCCAAGGATCGTCAAAAGGAGCTTGATGTACCCCTTTCCCGGCGCAAAAGCATCTTTTGGGCCCTGGAATACACGGAGGAGGAAGAATGAAATTCCGGGAAAGGCTCGCCCAAGGGGAGTTCGTCATCACCTGTGAGGCCGCCCCGCCCAAAGGGACAGATACGAAAGAAGCCTTGGAGAACGTTCGGCGTCTTGCTCCTTTGGTCCATGCCTTCAACGTTACGGATCTTCAATCCTCGGTAGTGCGCATGAGTTCCTGGGCCCTATGCGCTCTCATCAGACGCGAGGGCTTTGAGCCCATCCTTCAGGTAACCTGTCGGGACCGAAATCGCTTGGCCTTGCAGGCCGATCTTCTGGGTGCCTGGGCCTTGGGGATTGAGAACGTATTGGCTCTTACCGGCGACTATCCCACTTTGGGCGACCATCCTCAGGCTAAGCCCGTGTTCGATTTAGATTCTGTCCAGCTCATCGCCCTTATCCAGGCCCTCAACTCCGGAAAAGATCTTGTGGGAAACGAGCTTTCCGGGAAAACCGACTTTTTTGTGGGCGCGGTGATCAATCCGGCTGCTGATCCCTTGGAGCCCCATCTCCTTAGGCTTCGTCTCAAGGTGGAGCTTGGGGCACGGTTCGTTCAAACTCAGGCCGTTTTTGATCCGGAAGCATTTGTGCGCTTTGCCCAAAAAGCGGAGCCTCTTGGCATTCCGATTCTTGCCGGCATTATTCCTCTTAAATCCGCGAAGATGGCGCGGTTCATGAACGAAAACATCGCGGGGATCCGTGTACCTGAGGAGCTAATTCGCGAGATGGAGGCGGCAAAAACCGCAGAGGATCGTAAAAAAAGAAGTGTAGAAATTTGTGTGCGGATTATTCGAGAAGTCCGGCCCTATTGTCAGGGCATTCATATCATGCCCATGGGTTGGGAGGAGCTAGTCCCGGAGATCTTGGAGTTGGCGGGACTGCCTTAAATCAAGAAAGGAGGTAGGGTGCCCTACGATCCCACGGTTCTTGCGGATTGGCAGATCGCTCAGGAGGCGGAAAAACATATGCCTACTCCCGAAGAGTGGGCGGAGAGGCTTGGCCTCAAAAAGGAGGAGATCATCCCATATGGCCGCATCTGCAAGCTCGATTACCTCAAGATTTTCG
>Ga0071330_1053559_pt1 | contig 29764 bp, 19 predicted proteins | sample GBScel77sediment_FD_63802 | JGI IMG/M metagenome (GOLD analysis project Ga0071330, IMG submission 63802) | Hot spring sediment microbial communities from Great Boiling Spring, Nevada - Cellulolytic enrichment Sediment 77C v2 (version 2) | ecosystem: Environmental > Aquatic > Thermal springs >...
GCTTCCTAAGACGTTTTTCCCCCTCCACCCTTGTGCTATCCTTCTGCGAATCTGCGACGGTTTCTCAAAATGCGAAGACTATCCGTTTCTTGCGGCGGAAAATAGCCGACGGTCCTGCCAACAAGCTCTCACGATTTTTTCTAAAGCCAGAATCCGGTTTATCCACCGGGACCGGAGAAGCCTCTGAACTCTAAGTCTGTTTCTTTTTCGGAAAACTCACTTCTGACATGGCTACGTTAACATCCTTAAAAGTTGCTCGGGTATCCCATTCTTTAAAAGTCTCCGGGTATCGACTTCCTGCTAGCCCCCTGGCCTGCCGATTTCCTGTTGCCAGCACTCACGACGGGTAGAGAAGGGGAGAGTCTCGAAGCAAAACGGGCCTTATGCATCGCGAGGGATAGTTCCCGTCTCCGGGGTTTTCTTCTGCGGTTTCCGCGAGGTTGTGTGGCGGGGCCTTTGGGGGGTGGTGGTAAGAGTTAGGGAAGTTGACCCTAAAGCGGTGTTTTTCCCAACAGAGTGGGGATATCTCTCGGGCAAGTGGGGATGCGAAACAAAGGGCAAGACTTTCCCATTGTGCCGCCAACCTTTTTTCTCTGGCTAATGGCTTGGTTTCGGGTACCGTTACAGCCTTGGCCAATCGAATTGTCTTGGTGCATGGGGATAAAGAAAATGGAAGCCCAAGCTGAGGAAATAAGGGGGTGATTTTTGTGTGGCTCGGGAGGAATTCCTCCTTCAACCGGCCGTTTGGTCCCAAGGAAGTTTGCACGGTGAGGAGTCGTCGTATTCAGTGCTTGTCCACGAAGTTTTCAGATAATCCGTTTTAGAAAAAGGGACTAGCAGTGTTCCGCCTGGTGGATTATGCTGTGCTGGGCTGTTACCTTCTGTTGGTAATTTGGCTCGGATTGCGTTTGGGTCGTGGGCAACAAACGATCACCAGTTACCTTTTGGGAGGCAGGAATCTTCCGTGGGTGGCTGTCCTTGGCTCGATCATCGCTACGGAAACCAGCTCGGTAACGTTTTTGAGTATTCCCGGCCTTGCATATGCAGAGGGGGGACCGGGCTTTTTGTTCCTGCAGCTAACACTTGGTTACATCCTCGGCCGACTCCTCGTGGTGGTCTTCCTTCTCCCCAGCTACTTTTCGGGAACCTTATTTACCGCCTACCAAGTTTTAGAACAGCGTTTTGGAGGGGCTACTAAGTCGCTTGCTTCCGGGCTTTTTCTGGTGATGCGAAGCTTGGCAGACGGACTCCGCCTTTATTTAACCGCGATCGTTTTGGAACAATTCTTGGGTTGGGATCTTCTCACGGCGATATTGGTTATTGCGGTAGCAACCACCTTTTACACCTATTATGGCGGGCTTCGCTCTGTTGTTTGGAATGATTGTCTCCAGCTAGCCGTATATCTCCTCGGGGCATTCATGGCCTTAGGTGTCATCGCCGGGCGGATCGGGGTGCAGGCCGGAACCTCAGGATTCCCGATAGTTGACGGGCTTTGGGCGATCGTTTCGTACGGCTTCGAGACCAACCGATTTCAACTCTGCGATCTGTCTCTTACTTGGGTACGTCCGTACACAATATGGGCGGGGATTTTTGGAGGGATATTCGTGGCCCTGGCTACCCACGGAACCGATCAGCTGATGGTCCAGCGTTACCTTGCGGCTCGGGGTTTAAAAGAAGCAAGCCTCGCTCTTGCTTTAAGTGGACCTCTTGTGGCTGCCCAGTTTGCACTATTTCTCTTTCTGGGAGTTGCGTTGGCAGCTTATGAGCAATGGATCCCCGGACAAACGAGTAAGTCTGCCCCCGATGCTGCTCTTGCTTATTTTGTGTCCCGAGAATTGCCAGCGGGAATCTCCGGGCTGGTGATTGCAGCGGTTTTGGCGGCCGCCATGTCTACCCTTTCCAGTTCACTGAGTGCTTCGGCTTCAGCGGCGGTTAACGACTTTCTCCTAAAGCTCTATCCCGCCTTTCAAGCAGATTCGGGGAGGCTCTTGCGGCTAACCCGGGTAATAACACTAGGTTTTGCCTGTGTACAGACGGGAGTGGCAGTGAGCGGTCCTTATTGGGCTCGGACCGTGGTGGAAAACGTAATGGCCATCGCCACCTTAACCAGTGGACTTACCCTAGGAATTTTCCTGCTGGGTGTCCTTTGCCCTCAGGCTACTCAAAGGGCGGCACTGTGGGGGTTTTTGGTAGGTTGTTTCACGGACTTTGTAGCAGTTTGGGTTTTTCACATCAGTTGGCCCTGGTATGCCGCCGTAGGGGCCTTGGGCGTTCTGCTCGGGGGAATTGCCACCAGCTGGTTGGATTCGATGATTACACGCAGCCGCTAGAACACTTCGACAATTGCCCAAAAACGTCCCGTTCCCCAGGTGCTTATTTGACTTTCTCCGGGGAATTCCCTGGAGACCACAAAGCATCTGGGGCTACTAAAGAAAAACCGGCTTAAGAAGGAGCAGAAAACCCTTTCCCCGCTCTTTCTTCCCTTCCGTCAACCCAAGGGAAGACCAGACGGGTAAGAACCCGGGAAACACTGTCTCCCCATTCGGGAAAGTTGGCAGGCCAAGGCGGTCCTTTGTTGGTATGGGCTGGCTGTCGCCACCGGAGGTTTAGATCCCCTCGAAGGGATCCCGCATTGGCCGGGACCGGAGGAGATTTGCCTCTTCGTCGCCGGGGAAGGACTCCGTGGCCGGGTCGAACCGCACCCGCCGGTCCAAGATCCAGGCGATGGCCGCCGCGTGGCATGCAATATGCGAATGCCGCATGACCTCGGCATTAGCTGCCGGTTGCCCGCCGTTGCGAACACAGTCGAAGAAGTTCCGGGCATGAGCAGTAACGTCTAACCCTTTCACCCGCTTGACCTTTTCCGGGATTTCTTTCTTGAGAGCAGGCGGATGGACTTCAATCTCCCCCTCATCGCCTGTTTCTACCCAGCCTTCATCTCCCACGAATCGCACAGGACATGTCCCTAGTCGGGTAATGAATTGCGGACTGCGATCTCCGAACGGTGTCTTGAGGAACTCGAGGATCAATTGGACGCCGTTTGCGTAACGACAGACAATGCGATTTTCTTGAGGCTCATACTCCACGGGCATAGTGTCATCGGCACCGATGGCCCACTGACAGAGGTCCACGGTATGAGCTCCCCAGTCAAGGAGGCGAGCTCCGGAGTCGAAATCCCATTGGCCTCGCCACTGGCCTTCCACATAAAGATGGTTGTATGGCCGCCATGGGGCCGGTCCTAGCCACAGATTCCAATCCAGCACTTCTTTCGGCGGTGTTTTCTCCCGGGGGAGCCAATTGTTTGTAAGCAAAGGTTCGTAGACGGAAGCATAAAGGGTGTGGATTTTTCCCAATTTTCCACTTCGAGCCAGCTGGACGGCATATTGAAAGTTGGGAACACTTCGCCGTTGGGTGCCAGCCTGAAACACTTTACCGGTTTCTTTAAATACCCTGGCGATTTCCTGACAAAGGGCAATCGTCAGGCCGCAAGGTTTCTCGCAGTAGACATGTTTTCCGGCCTTGGCCGCCATGATGGAGGCCGTGGCATGCCACCGATCTCCGGTGGCAATCATGACCGTGTCGATATCCTTTCGATCTAATAGCTCGCGAAGATCCCGGTACACTCGGCAATCCCGATTGCCATAATGTTTGTCCACCAAGGCTTTACCGTTTTCGCGTCGCTGTGCGGAAACATCCGCTATGGCCAGGCAGCGGATGTCGGGCAAATGAAGCATCGCCTGAAGGTTGTAGGTTGCCCGGGGACCAATGCCAATGACCCCCATGGTGATTTTCTCGCTCGGAGGTACCTGCCCACCCAATCCTAGAACTGAACCCGGAACAAAAAGGGGAACAGAACTGCCCCCGGCCAGGGCCATACCAATCTGGATAAATTCCCGTCGGGTACCGCCTTTTTTCCGGGATTCTTGACGCGAGCTTGCCTGAGCCATCGTCTCTTCTCCTTCCAAACAAGGGATTTACAATGTCACGAACACCGCCAACGGACAAGTCCCACGTCGCTCGTGGGGTTAGCCGAACTGCTCCTCCCCGCAAGATTTCCTTTTTGAGTTTAAGGGATTTCCTTTTCTGAGTTTAAGAAACTGGGCACTAACCGCAGGCATTAAAAGTTTGTTCCACAGCGGCACGAGAAGCAACAGGGGGGACACGCGGATTTTGGGAGGAGACTTGGGTAGCCCAGGTAAAGTGCCGTCCGAGGTCCCGGAGTTCCGAGCGGTGGTGTATCCGGTGGGACATCCTGGCGGGTAGAAAGCAAAGTAACCTTCTCGTTGCCCCTTTGGGACGGGGGAAATAGAATCAATTTGGAGAGGGGAGAACTATTCGGTAGGAGATTAGCTGTGCGGGGGAATGAGTCGGGGCTTGTGGAAGTTGCTTCTTAGGGTCAAAAAGTGGTTTTCTCGGAAATCGATCGGAAGCTACTTGAGCGTTGTTTGGCCCGGAAACCCCGGGGGTGGGAGGATTTCGTCGACCGCTTCCTTGCCCTTTTCTATCATGTGGTCGATCACACTGCAGCCCTCCGGGATATCCCCCTGACCCCTGCCGACCGAGATGACATCTGTGCGGAAATTTTGTTGCGGCTCATTGAGAATGATTTCGCGATTCTGAGGCGATTTCGTGGCCAGGCAAGTTTGGCGACTTATCTAGCTGTGGTCGGCAGGCGAATAGCTGTCAAGCTGCTTAAACAACGGGTGCCGCAGCCACATCAGTTGACGGCTGATCAGTCCGAGGTAGCTGAGGAATCGCAGTTCCTCACCGATTTGGGAAGCCGTGATGAGGTGGAGGAATTGTTGAAACATTTGCCCGAGACGGAAGCTCGGGCTATGCGGCTCTTTTATTTAGAGGGCAAAAGATACGGGGAAATCGCTCGCGAGCTTGGAGTGGCTGAAAATAGTGTGGGGCCGATTTTGTCCCGGGCTCGGGAGACCCTGAGAAAGCACATCAAAATGAGGGAGGGGAGTCCCGAGGGGATCCCCGGATAGGATGATTTCTGTCAGGAGGCACTAAGGCCCTTTAGCCGGCTGCAGACTCACATCGAGGAACAACCCACTTTTCGCAAGCGGTCGCCAGGAAAGATCTCATTCGCAAGGATCGAGTGCCACCTATTCAATTGGCGGTTAGCCATCCTATCGGCCCACCCTGAGCTTTTCTTCGCGGTCAAACGAGTATCCTAGCAAAAGTCTAGCGAAAAGAACTTTCGTAGAAAGATATCGCGGATTACTTATCCTTGGGCAATTTCGGGAGGTCCGTCCGGCATGTCCAAAAAGCGGGCAGTGCCCCAGTCTTATGTGCCCTCGCAAGAATACTTGCCTCACGAGGAATATCTTTGGACCACACTCCGAGCCTGGAGTTTACGGTTCCACTTTTTCTGTCTTTTAGAATAGTGGACGTAAGTTCAAAGAGCAAAGAACGTCATCCAGGTACGTTAGATCAACCGGTTTCCCGAGGATGACGTCCGCTCCCCAGGACTTGAGCATTTCCATTTCACATACTCTCGGGAAACAGTGGAGGACAATAATTTTAGGCCGGGGCATTCGGGATCGGGCCCATTGGATTACAGGTCGTATATTTTCGGGCTCTTGCAAGAGGTCAAGGATCACTACCTTTCCGCAAGGTGTGTCGGAAAGGGGAGTGCCGGCTAAACTGGGGTATCGCTCCCACCGAGGTTGAAAGCCCCATGCGATGAGGACATCGGCCAGAAATCGCCAACTTTCACGCGATGGCGTGACAATAGTGGCCAAGGAATCAGGGATGGACCGAGCTACATCCCGGTTTCTATCCATCTGCTGTGAGAAGTGACTTCTATATATCTGGCATGGGAACTGACCTTCATGAAATAGCACATATTCCTCTAACGAAATGCAAGGGGATAAGGAGGTAACGGTAGTTCTTTGAGTCCGAAAGGCTTTTAGGAAATGGTCCCAGAACACCTCCCACTGATGCCACGGGATGTACAAAGTTCCCATTAGGGAGGGAGCATGGCGGCTTGCACCCTCACTCCAGCTTCCCAAAACCACCATCAAGGGGGAAAGTGGATTTAGTCGATCTAGAACCCGACGAAGCCGGAGTAATTCCCCAGGACCGCCTCCCCCGTGAAGATAAAGTACCAGGTCGGGGTATTGCTCCTGTGAAGAAAGCATCGCCTGAGCGGCAGTCGAGTCGGTCGCTACCGCGGCAAAGCTGGCGGAGATAACGCTTTCCAAGACATGTTGGAATTCTTTTCGCCAAACTTCGCCCACCACTAGAACGTTCGGGAGCAACCCGCCGCTTGGGGAAGATGACATTGAATTCGAACTGAATGGAGAGACTTCCGCAGGTTGATCCATGAACTCCTGATCCTGGAATTTACGCGTTAGTCTTGAGCTTCGGGTTCTCTTGCCACCCTGAAAAGTGCTAGTTTGTAATCTTGAAGAGTCCTCGTATTCAACCTCGGAATGATGGTTACAAGAGCTGTTGGGGTTAGGGTTTTTCGAGTATCCTTCGCAGGTAAACGGTTTCCCCACAAACCGCGTGCCGGTAAAGCGACCGTGTGTCAAAGTTGTTAATCTGCCCAAATTGTAGGAGCCATCGCCGGGGCAGTTAGCTCGAAGTGGGCTCGCAGATTAGGCCGTCCTTTGTCCCGTCATTACCCGGAACGGAACCGGTAAAGGCCCAGAGCGATCCTCGGTTTCCCAAACACCTCCACGGTACAGGGCCGCGGGTTGCCCGAAAGGGGATTGCCATTTCTGATTACCTCCCCGCTGGCCTGCGAAGATTGTCGACCAAACCACACGGACGTCGGTGAAAGTCACAGCGAACCGATTCAGTAGCTCCTAGGCTTTAGCGACAGGATTCTTCAGACTCCGCAATTCCTTAAGTACCCTCCATACTCGGCAAGTTTCTTCCGCGGGTGTGATAGCAAGACTTTGTCCAGAGCTTTTTGCTTTTTAGGTGGGTTCGGTCCGGGTGACAGTCTTTCCTTGTGAAATTAGGGGTAGATCGCTGGGCTAGTCGAGTTTCTTCTCCGAATCTGCAATCCACTGATGGGCAGCAACGGCGTTCGGTGCCTGACGAAGTTCAGCAAGGAAACCTTCCTGGGCCAAAAGCCGACTCAATCGGGCCAAAGTCCGTAGATGTTGACGATCGTCCACCGAGCAAAGTAAGAAGAAGACGTCTGTCAACCCGGAGCGGCTTCCACCGAAGGGGACCCCGGTTGTGGTAATACCCAATGCAAGGAACGGTCGTTCCAGGATGGCCGGCATAGGCCGCCGGGGGTGCAATAATGCTACCCCGTTGTCCAAAGCCGTTGAACAAAGGGCTTCCCGGGCCCGAACTGCCTCCAGCATTGCCTCGGGATCCCACAGCCATCCGGTACTGGCAGCTAAGTCTACCATCTTTCGAAAAACTGCCTCTTTACTCCGAGCATCCAGCGGAATCGCGATGGCCTCGACCGGCAAAAGCTCGGCTATTCGAAAGTCACCGGCAATTTCGCCAGATGCTGGCTGGCTAAACTTGGCCTCCCAATCCGCTAGTTCCGACTCGTCGGCCACTCCTATCCGCTCTTCTAGCCAATGATTAATTTCTCCCCGGGAAAACCGCCATTGCCCCCCGACCTTCCGGCCAGGGATTTTTCCTCGTTCGGCCAATTTCAATACTTGCTCCGGCTTCAAATGGAGGTATTCCGCCAGAGACTGTAGGTCAAAATCCTCCCCCATCCTTCATACCTCGTATTACACCCAAGCTGCTGCATCCTCAGGTTCTTGGATTCGGGAGTTCCAAGCCAATTTTCCCAATGCTCCCACTGCTGGGTGGAATCCTGTCGCAGTTCCAAGGACTGTAACTTCCGGGTAGGCAATTTGAAGCAGCAAGATTGAGTCGATATCCCCTCTGGCAAATCCTTTTCCTTCAAGGAGACAAAGCAAGCATTCTCCCTAAGAAAGCTCCTCCTAGTAAAGAGGATCCTAGCCCTTCCAGCCAAGACCAATGGGTGAGCTACCCGGCCGGTCGCTCAGCCAAAAAGGGTCTTTTCGGTGAGGATCCCTACAAGATTAACTTCGCGGGTAAGCCCTCGGGATTAACCGCGAGAATTGGGCCGGGGCCCGGGGGGGAAACAAGTGGGCCACTCATCAAGGAGATCTATCGCTCGACCTTCCCCTCAAACGGTGCAGTCCTGACCATGCTATCGTGGTGGATTCCCTTGGTTATGAAACCCATGTCGAGCATCACCGCCCAATGCTCAAGACCCTCATTTGTGGTCCATGGTCTAGCAGGAGGTAACCCGGCGGGGCAAACCCGGCTCACGGGAAGGCTCATCACGGCTCCGCTGGGGTTTCGGCACCCATCCGCGGCCTTCACCTGAGGTAAGGAACCTCAAGCTTGCCGCGGCCGTCACTCTCGGTCTCCCATAGGGGAGGCTTGCTAGGTCGATCCCCGGGCCTATCGGAGGGGTTCAGGAGAAGGCAAGGTCCCAACCTGGAATGGTGTCTGCCGTTCCACCCGTCCATACTTCAAGGATGGGTTTGGAAAGGCATCTTGACTTGGCTGGCTAACCCCGGGGACTGAAGAAATCTGTGGGCTGGTTGCCCGTTGGAAAGGGGGGTTCGGAGCCGCCAGCCGAAGAGAATGCTCGGAGGTCTTTTGCCAAAGGGCAGGTTAGCGAAGGCCCCTAGAGAACCGGGCTCTTTGGAACCCGCGGTCACGGGATTCAGAAAATGCCGGCGGGTGACTCAAGCAAATAGGAAAAGCAAATAGTAGAAGGGACCTCCTGTATCGGTACGTGTGCCACGAGTAAATGAATGGATCATCCTGTCCCGACCCAGGAGTAGGGGGATCTGCTTACGGTTCTGGGAATCTCGCCAAGCTGACGATTGCACATTTCGCCGAGGAGGGTAGCCAGTTCTGGTGGGCCATACCTGCCCGTTGGGATCTTCGGAAGTCTTACAGTTTGCCGCGACAGTACCTACAGGAAACCGGTTTCCCACGACCAGGATGGCCCTTCCGACCTTAGGGGCACTCCTCCTCGCAGGGATTCTGTCTGGGGAAGATTCCCAAAGTGATGAAGATTGCCAAAGGATGTGGTCGCTAAGCTTCGCGGATTTCTATTTTGACAAAAATTTCGAACAAATTTCGCTTTTGGGAGCCTAGAATTTCTGGTGAGGCAACTTCAGCTCACCCGGATACCGGTTAAGATATGAACTGTTGTCGGAGTGGCACACCGCAATATCGGGAACCTCAAGTAATAGCCACCCCTGAATGGTTTTTCGCACACGAGCATTGGAGAAATATAACTAGGTGGATCCTCAGGTACCCCTTTTACTTCATTGCGTTGTTTGTGAAGTTTTTCACGGTGGCTACTGCGGCAATCGGTGCCTAGACTTTAGTTGGTACCACGGAGCCGGGCTTTTTCGTGAGTTCCGATTGCTGGGGCCTCCCCATGACGGGCCGCATGGAGGGAATTAGGGAGGCCAGTTACACGGGAACGGGTTTCGACTTCTGGGGTTGTATGATCCCCTCGACCGGGGGATAGCTAGCAACGAATCCCGCTGGGGACCTGGCCAACCGTTGCGACCCCTTCGCAATCCCTGGGTCCACAAAACGGCCTAAAATGCTAGAAGTTGGTGATCGTTACGACCGGTAAGTGGGGGTTGGCTCGTCCAGGGTGAAATGATAGGGTGTGGGGGCAAGGGGGCGGTTTTCGGAAAGTGTGCTTGTGATCCGGCATGTTTCAAAGCCGGGATGTGAGTCTAAAAGTTCGTCTGGTTAATCTGGCAAATGAGGATTTGAGGAGAGAGAAATGGCGATCACGCTAACCGAGAGTGCTGCTCAAGAAATCCTGCGGATTTTTGAGGCCCAGAATTTAGACCAGGACACCACGTACGTCCGCATGTCAATTGCCGGGGGTGGCTGCAGCGGATTGCAATACAGCCTCGGTTTGGACACCGAGTTTGACCCCGCGGTCGATGTTAAGTTCGAGCAGCATGGTGTAACTCTGGTTACTAGGAAAAAGTTCGCTTTGCATTTAGACGGGACGGTTGTTGACTTTTATGAAGGACCGATGGGGCGGGGATTCACTATTGAAAACCCCAACTACCCAAGTGGTGGGGGATGCCCCGGTTGCGGCGGTCGGTAACACCGACCCGATACCTGCCGCCTGAATGCGGTCAAGAAAGGGAGAGGGACCTCGCCTCGGTAGCTCGGGGCTTCCTCCTGCAGAGGGCGTCTCCCCCGGAATCCGAGGAAGGTGGGCCTATGCCCGGGGACTGCTTGCAAACCGTCGTAGAAGACAGGGTCACCGGATAGCTCGGCTTTTGTTGCCGCCGTGCCTTTAATTTTAAGCCGTCCCCCTAAGCATTTCGTGCCTTCTCTGGTAAAGCGAGGGCCCGAGCAAAGGTGTGGCTCTTCCTCAGCCAATTTAGGAAAGACAACCTTATGGGCCGATAGCTTCATGTACCACGGGGCTGCCCCACCTAAGGAATTCCTCGTCGTGCGTTACAAGGATCACTTGTCGACCTTCGACCAGGCCAGTTAAGCCTTCCCGAAATCGATCGCGGCGGTTTTGATCCCATGTGAGGAATACGTCATCCAGTAGCAGGGGCAAGCGGACGGAGGCCACTTGATCTAGGACCGCCAGGCGGACTGCCAGAGCGAGTTGGTCCCAGGCTCCTTGACTGAGCACCGAGAGGTTAAACATCCGGGGAGAGTGGTCTGGGCCATCTATCCGTAGAGGAGTCTCCCCTGCCAACTCCAAAGAAAGGCCGAACTTCTGGTCAACTCTGAAGATTCTTCGCCCATCTTGAGTCCACGCAAGCATCAGGGAGTTAAGGTGGTCCTCAATGGCTTTCCGGTGCCATTGAGAAAAGGTATTTTCCGCTTCCTTCAATAAGAAAAAAGCACACCGAATGGCCTCCGCTTGCTCCTCCAGCCGAGCGATCTCCCTCTTAAGGTCGACAAGTTGCATTTCGGCCTGGGCGAGATTGAAATTGGCAAGTTCCCCTGCTGTCGCTTCGGCTTCCTCCCGGAGGATTTTCCTTTCGAGGTCGTTAGCCTCTTCTTGCAGTCTTCGGAGTTTTCCTTCCGTTTCCTCCCGCTGAAGGGTTAACTCACGGACTTTGCGATCGATTTCATCTGGGGTGGCTTGCCGAAGGGATTCCACCAAAGCCGAGCCCTGGGCCATTTGATCCAACTGACGCCGAAGATTCTGCCGGGTATCTACCGCTTCGGCAGTGCGACGTTCCAAAGCCTCCAAACTCTCGCAGTCGAAACTCTGAAGAGTGGACCGCAGTTCGGTTTGCCATTCGCGAATTCTTCGTTGCAGGGCCAGGATTTCATAAAGCCGGCGATCAGCAGAGTCGACATCCCCGCCGGTTTGCTCGAGCAAGGAGGGAAGTGGCGGAGGTAGTCTGTCTATTGCGAGGGCATTTTGGAGGGCTTTTTGTTCGCTGGCCTTCCGCTGCCACTCCGCCAGCCGAGCCTGATAGGCGGCCGCCTTTTCTGCCAGCCGGCCAAGCTCGACCGGATCTTTTCCCGCGGGAAATGGGAGGTTTTTCTGGGCTTCCTCTAATTGATTTAAGGCCTCTTCTAATTGCGTTTCCACTTGTCTGAGTTTATCAACCGCCGCTCCGTGTTCGGGAGGGACGAAAATGGGCTGATAGAATTGCCACACACACCAGCCACAGAGTCCGCCCACTATCGTTCCGCTTAAACCCACCACCAATCCCCCGAGAATGGCCAGCGAAATCGATTTAACCCCCCCGAGACCCACAAGGACAAGTCCAAGAACGAGCATAACGGCTAGCCCCACCACGATGCCGGCGGCGGCCGCCGCGAGGATCCGTCTACGGGTATCAATCCGGGGGGTGTATCGCAACATCTCAGCTTGGGCCTCCTCGCGTTGCCGGCGAAGTTGTTCCACCTTGCCGTGATGCCCCAAGAAAGTGTTAATCCGGTCAGGGGTATCCGGAGGAAGATCCTTCACTTCTGCGAACTCGACTTCCAATTTCTGGCGTTCTTCGGCCAATGCCGATTCCGGCAGGAGTGCTTGCCGCTGTCGATGCCACAAGGCAAGACTCTTCCGCCAATTTTCGAGGTCTTCGGGGCTTGCCTCTTGTAACCGTGGAGGCAAGGGCTTTAGTTGATCGCTGGCCTCCTGTAGCCGGCTGGCCAATTCCCGGCTTCGCGAGAGAGCACGCTCCAACCGAATAGCCGTCTCCTCGGCACCTGCAAGCTCCCGCAAGACCCGGCGGAACTCTTGAATTTGGTGGAGTTGTTGCTCGTGTTCCTCAAATTCCCGTTTGCTTCTTGCGAGATCTTCTTCTAAAGCTCTTCGCTTTTCCCGGAGGACCTCTAACCGTTCCAATACCCCTCTGCACCGCTCTATCCGCTTTTCTAGTTCGTCTACCTGCTGACGCAGTTGGTCTAGTCGTCCTGGGTTTTTGGCATCGTGAGTGTGTAGACCGGCTTGCCGACTGTAACGAGTAAGGGACCGAAACCTGCCCAAAAGCGTTTCGGACACTTCGGCCGCGGTTGCTTGGCCGGCTCCTACGATAAGCCGCTGGATCAACTCCTGCGGAATTTCATAGTTCCACGGCTGGGTAATCACGGCAATGTTGGAAAATGTATCCGCAGTGATGGGAGCAAAGAGTTCCGGAAGAAGGTGTTCCTCCCAATGTTTTTGATCTGGAGTTCGACCCCGCTGGCGATGTCGTCTTTTCAGAAGATCTTTCCAGGAGCCGTTTCCTGTGTCTTCAGCTACAGAGAGCATGCCCTGCCGAAAATCCCGGGCTACTCGAATCTTGCGGACGGAGAGGTTGTTGTCCGCGGTGAACTCCTGCCGCCGGAAAGTTACAGAGGCCCAAAATGGGGATTCGGGATCTGCAAACCAATTAACCGCAGGAGGCTGATAATCCCAAAGAATGGCCGCTATAAGCCGCAAAAGAGTCGACTTGCCCCTTTCATTTGGAGCAACAAATACAGCTAGCCCTTCCCCCGGGATGCGAAAGCGATGCCGACCTTGCCAAGGACCACAGTTTTCTAACTCAATTTCGGTGATGACGACCTGGATCATAGCAAGCCCTGCTCCGACCGATTCCTAAACCCAAATATTGATGTTAGAAGTTGGAGTCCCTCCCCGGACCCTGCCCGTTTTTCCACCGGAATCGCAAAAGCTGCATCGACTTAAACGTAGTGCCTAACTAGTGCAACGAAAGCGGATTTCCGCGGCATCCGGGCTTTTTTTGGATTGGCCCTCGACACTCTTTTTTCCTCACACTCTTTGCCTCTTAATCGCGAACTAAGGTTGCAGACTAAACACATGAGAGTCTTCCGCACTTTGCCAGCAAGAAAGATCTCCGGTCTAACGTTCTCGATATCGGAAGCTTCGCAGTGCTTCCCAAAGTACCAGTTGGGCGAACTGTGGGTCAGGGTTTTCTCTCTGTTGCCAATCCTGCCATCGCCGGATCCATTCCCCTAGTAAACTTTGCTCTCGGGCCAAGAGCTCAACATCTAGCGAAGGAATAGTTTGAACTTCCTCCGCCAAGAGAAGGACTGGTAATCCCTCTTGGATAAGCAGATTCTGACAGTCGGCGATAAAGTTGGGGGAACCCGTTTGGCCAACAACCATAGCGGCCAACACGGTCTCTTGGTCCTGGGGGACTCGCGGCCGGATTCGAGCTAAAAGATCTTCTGGTCCATCCAAAGGGGTGACCTCGAATTTAAGCACAGTCCACCGACAATCGAGCACTTCCGGCGGTGCCAATTGGTGGACTGTAGCCCGAGGAATTTGATTGTCCCCAGGTTCGGTATCGGCTTCGCTCACAAGGACTAGTTGGCCGCTGCCAGGATCATTCGGGGAGGGGCCGATCGGAGGTCCGGGATAGACCGCCACGGCTCCAGGGAATGTCCACTGTTTGAATCGGTGGATGTGTCCTAAGGCGATGTAATGAAAGCCCCGGGCGGCTGCCTCTCCCAAGGAAATACGAAAGCAACGTTCGCTTTCGACTAACTCGGATGATAGGAGACCGGGATCGGCCACCGTGCCGTGAAGAAGAAGGATGTTAAAGCTATCTTGCGGGGCCTGCGGCAGATCCACAAACTGGCCGGGGGAATTGTGCCCAACCCTAAAACATGCGGAAAAAACTCTTATCGGCCTCGAGAACAGCTCCCCCGGGTCAACGTAGAGCACTTCCTCCACTGCCCAATTTGTCACCAATCTGCCCGGCCATTGCCGCTGGCGATAAATCGCCTTGGGATAGCTGTACTCGTCATGATTGCCCGGCACCGTGACTACAGGAATTCCCCGAGCACAAATTCTTGCCAATGCGTGCATTACCGGTTCGGCCACGTCGGCCGGGGGAGAGTGATGATCGAAGAGATCCCCAGCCACCAAGACCATCCCCACGGGACATTCAGGACTTTCAAGCCAGCAGGCCAAGCGGTCCCAGAAACGATTTCGCCCCGCGGCCAGACGCTCTGCAAGTTGGGGGAAAGTCGTCCGAAGCAATTCCGACGGTTGTGCCCCTACGTGGAGGTCTGCAAGATGAAGGATCCGGTTTCGTGCCATATCCTCCCCATTTGATCATGATTCTGCAGCAAAGCTGAAGGTCTCTCCGGGGCTGACTTGGTACATAATTCGGCCGGTGGTGTAGGTGCCCTGCCATAAAAGGTTCTAGCCGGGTCCCCACGACAACCCGGGTACCCATGGCAAGGTCCCGAACGGTTTTCAGCCCCTTTGCACTCGATATTTTTATCGTGTTCCGAAATTTTGCGTGGGAAAAGGGGTTTCCGATAAAACTCCCGGAAGTCGGGCACCGCAAACTTCGAGTTTACGAAGCAAAGTGTCGCCTGACCAGAATCTCCATTTCCGGGTTACCTTTCCGAACTGGATCTGGGGTTCTGTGTGCTGGGCAGAATCTGGTCATTGCAATAGGTCCCCAGTGGTTGTTATGCGGAGCTGTCCTCGACAAACGGAATGTGATTGGCAAGGGTGGGGCTAAGGATGAACCGGATCATTTAGGGTTCCAAAGGTGCTTGAGCGGTATTTTTGCTACTTCAGGTAGAACTTTTCGAAAACCCCCGGCCGGTAAGGTTTCGGTGGGTTCATTCGGAAAGGATGCAAATGCTGGAAAACGCCCGTGGAGGGGCAATGTTCTCGGGGGATATACCGACTCTTGCTTCGATCTCGGACCCGCCCGCAGGCGGGGTAGGGGCCAGAAACTTTGCCACCTTGGGCCACCAGAATGTCCTTAGGAGATATTGGTAGCCGCCAAATGGTTCGCAAACTCCGAAAAATTTCTGGTTGGGAAAGAATAGGTTCCGGGGATCCCGGTTTATCCTGGCGGCCCTGTGGGGGGCTGGATTTAGGAAAGCACCTCGGAAGTGATTCTGGGGCAGAAAGCACGAGGCATAAAGAACTCGGTGTTGAAGCAAACTTCCGGTTGGGAAGATCGGCTTATATCAGTCATCAGTGATGCCCTTCCCGGCAAGAACCCACCGCTTCGGCTTTGCAAGTAACACCGGGGAGCAAGTTTCGGCGGCACAGATGGTTCCTGATTAGGGCCGGTTTTGATTTTGTGGGAAGAAAACGGCGAAAAATTGCGAACCGAGTAACCTAGTGGCCAAGCCGGGGTGGGCAAGAGGAGGTTTTTTGTGAGTTCCTTCCGAACGGGGTTCCCCACATGGGTGCCTGGGAAACTCTGGACGGGAAAGCAAGGATTTCCCCGAAGAAATGAGTATGGCAAGGGTACCGGGATTAGTTTTACTTAAAGCCGGCGATTATAGCCGCCAATATTCTCTCGAGGTCGTGTCCGCTCAGCAGGCGTGGAAAAAGCCCGGAAGTGATTGCAAGATTCGTGCCAATTGGGCGTGAGGGAAAGATTTCGGAAATTCTTGAAAATGTGGAAGAAAAATCCTAACCTCATATCTTGCCGCTTGCTGGATTGTGCATAGAATTGGCGGGGTTTTTCACCGGGGGGAGGGACCATGAGCAGGTCGGCAGGTAAGGTGCGGGGGGAGGTCATGCAAGGGAGTATGCCCATGATCGAGGTTGCCTCAGGCTGGGCGATCGAAGTGGAACGAGGACCTGGTTCGGTTTTCATTCGGGTAAAATCCGGGGAGAGTCTTGATCCGCCTGAGGATTTCGCCCAGGAGATCCTCCAAGCCGTGGAGCAGCATTTTGCCTCCCGGGTCTTTTTGGATCTTCGCGATGTTCAGGTTGTGGGCTCCCGGCTCCTGGCCCATGTGCTGGAGATTAATCGCCACATTTGCCAACAGGGAGGACTCCTTCGGGTCTATGGGTTGAACGAATTCAACCGAAGGGTTTTGGCAATTAGTGGGTTAGATGGATTGATCCCCTGCTACCCGGACCGGCGTGAGGCAGTAATGGCTGGGGAGCCACGAAAGCCCCGATGATTCGGGGGGAACTTGTCGCAAGCCAACACTGGCCCAGGGGCTGTATCGGCCACCAAAGCTCAGCCAGTCGAGGTTATTAAGGCTGAGCAGTCTCCCAAGCCAATTTAAGCTCGAGGGTATCTCTAGCGGGATGAGTTGGCTGGCCGATCTGGCGGGGCAATTTCCGAAGGTAATCGTTCGGGGCGATGCCTCGAGGGATTCACTCTTCGTGGATTTCCTATCTGCCGGGGAATAACGGGATCATAGCGACTTCCGCCGTCAGCAACCCTCAGGGTTTTTGTCCACCCTTAGGGATCACCGCCTCCTTGTGGGATCTGTCTTTCGGTTTTCGCTACAGATTTTGGAAGAATTTCCGGCCCAACCCGCAAGGGGCTGCTGACCGAGGTAAAAGGCCTTTGGCCAGGACAGCTTGGGAACTACCTTCGGGCTTCTACTATAGGACAATTAGGGCGGGCTGCGAGAGCTAACGGATCTTTTCTTCCGGCAACTCGGGTTTAATCCCCTCGTCTATCGGCATTCGATCAGGTAATGCCCCCGTTTCTTGTTGCAGTTGCAAAAGACGGGCTCGCAGTTCAGCAACCACTTTCTCATATCGGGGATCGTCGATGAGATTGTGCAGTTCCTCCGGATCGTTTTCTAAATCGTATAGTTCCGCTTTGTGTCGGTCAGGACCTCCATCTCCATGCGGATAGTGGATATATTTCCACTTCTTGGTGCGAATTCCGCGGACATTCGGGGTATAAGGAAACTGCCGTTCGTAGTTGTACTCGTAATACCAAGCATCTCGCCAGACGACCGGTTCACCCCGTAGTAAAGGGAGAAATGATCGTCCGTGGATTCCCTCAAGCGGCGGCAGACCGCATAGGTCCAAAATTGTGGGGGCCACGTCGATGTTGAGGACCATTTCTTCCACCAAAGTTCCCGGTTTTATTACCGGAGGAAAGCGGACTAATAGTGGGATCCGAATGCTTGGCTCGTGCATCGCTCGCTTGTCGGTCATCCCGTGTTCACCAAGGAGCATTCCGTTGTCACTCGTAAAAATGAATACGGTATTATCGAGTTCTCCGATCTCTCGAAGGGTCGCGTAAATTTCACCTACACTATCATCGACCGACAAGAGAGTTGCTAAATAAGACCGCACAAACCGGGCAAAATCCACAACCCCCGCCGCCGAGGTGTCCGGAAACTTTTCGCGAAATCCAAATAGCGGTCCATAAATCCCGTGCCACGTGGTCAGCCGGTCATGGATCCAACGAGGTTTGCCTTCAAGCAAATAAGCACTCCAGGGGTAATTTATGGGGATGTGGTCGTAGACATGCCGGTACTTTTCCTCGGGGGTGAAGGGGGTATGGGGGGCTTTGTGACCTAGGCAAAGAAGGAACGGGGGCCTTGCCTGCCGAAGCCACTTTACTGCTATCTCGGTGACCACATGGGTGTAATAGCCTGGGATCACCTGCCGCTTGCCATTCACGTTAAACTCGTTGTCATAGTAAACACCCTGACCCCGATGGCTTACCCAGTAATCAAAACCCGGCCGGGGGCTATCGTCTTCTTCCCCCATATGCCATTTTCCGATGTATGCGGTGTGGTATCCTGCCTCGTGGAGTCGTCGAGGAAAACTTGGCAAGTCCCGCGGATAATCCGTGAAATTATTTAGTACTCCGTGACTGTGGGCGTATAGGCCCGAAAGAAAGGAGGCCCGACTCGGCGAGCAGAGCGAAGTGGTAACAAACGCGTTTGTGAACCTGGCTCCCTCGGCGGCAAGACGATCCAGATTTGGCGTTTTAAGGATCGGATGCCCCGCACAGCTCATGCAGTCCCACCGTTGGTCATCTGTAATAATGAACACCACGTTGGGACGGCTTGCACCACTCTGAGTCCCCGCGATTGGGCTACCAATGGTCGACGGGGATTGGAAAAGATAGGCAAAAGTTATCGGCACTAAGCTCCAAATTAACCTAGGGACTAGGAGTTGCTTTCCGAAGAGCGAGAAAAGAGTTACAGCTTGCCTCCGAATTTGGAATCTTTCTTTCATCGTCATGTTGAGATCTCCTTGTTGCCGGAGATTTCTTCAGGCTAACCCGATTTTTCGGCCGGCAATGCCCCTACTTGAAAGAGCTCGGCGACCGGCATCTCGGCAAAACGGTGCCTTCTTCACCGCTGGAGAGACTAAGGCACCAATTTTGCCGATCCAGCAGGCCCCGGCTTCTGCCACGAGCAATGCTTTAGCCGGCAGGGGCCCGAATAGCCTTGCTCCGCATGGTGTTACTCCGCAGCAGGCGGTGTCTCTCCGCACAAAATAGCCTCAATCGCCTCTCTTAGCTTGTGATATTCGGCATCGAGGGGGACCGTTGTCTCCAGACCTTTTCTGAGATCTTTTACCTTCGCGACGCCGGAGCGGAACTCTTCGCTTCCCAAAATCACGGCAACCGGGAAACCCCGCCGATCCGCATATCGTAGTTGGTGACTGAGCTTTTTAGGTTCCGGATAAAAATCCACGTTCAGACCATAGGCCCGCAATCCGGAACAAATTCGTAGGTAGTCGTGAAAGTGTTCCGGATCGAAGTAAGGAACAAAGACACTAGCCGGAGTGACAGCCGAGGGCACCATCCCTAACTTTTCCATTGCTGCCAGCAGGCGATCAAGGCCCAAGGAGGCTCCCACCCCTGGAAGCTCTTGATCGGTGTAGAGAGCTGCCAAGTTATCATATCGGCCACCTGAACATACGCTTCCTATCTCGGGAGCGGCGGAAAGGAAGGTTTCGTAGACCGTCCCCGTGTAGTAATCGAGGCCACGAGCGATCGAGGGATCTAGCCTCACCCGATCCGCGGGAATACCGGCCGCTTCCACGCCCGTTAATACCTCCCGCAGGTTTGCTACCCCCTCTTGTCCGGCCCGGCTTGAGCCCACCGCTACCTCCAAGGCTTGAAGCACCTCGTGGTTACTTCCCTGAGAACTTGCCGAGGTTACCCGCTCCAGGAAATCTTGGGCTTTCTCGGGGGCAACTCCGCTAGCTTCGATCTCCTTGAGGACTTGAGAAGGACCGACCTTCGCAAGTTTGTCCAATGCCCGGAGGATAGGCACGGCCTTCTCCTCGAGGCCTAGGTGCTCCAAGATACCGCTCAAAACCAGCCGGCTGTTGATGCGGATTGTGAAGTGTTGAAAACCGATAGCCTCAAGAAGATCATTAATTACCAGGGCTGTTTCGATGTCTGCCGCCAGGGATTTTGTCCCTATGGTGTCAAAGTCACACTGGACGAATTCCCGGTAGCGGCCCCGCTGGGGGTTCTCCCCTCTCCATACGGTGCCAATCTGGTATCTCTTCAAGGGAATTCCTAACTGATTGATGTGCTCTGCCGCGAACCGGGCAAAGGGGACGGTAAGATCAAAGCGAAGAGCGACCCACCGCCCCCCGTGATCTTGGAACTTATAGAGTTGCCGATCTGTTTCTTCACCCCCTTTTCCCAAAAGGATTTCCAAATATTCGAGAGCGGGAGTGTCGATGGGGGAAAAGCCATAGCTACGGTAAACCCGCCGAGCTATTTCCATAATCTTTTCCCGCATCATCATAGCCGGCGGTAAATAGTCCCGGAAACCTTTGAGAACTCGAGGTTGGATCTTTGCCCGACTCTCACTCACGCGATTGTCCTCTCTTTCCTTACGTGTCGCTCGTGGTTCCACAAAACCTGTTCTCAAGAAGAACTTTCGGATCTTCCTTTTGCCGGAACTAGAATTTTCAAGCAAGGAGAATTACCACCAACCGCTTAGCCGGTTTGTCTCCTGGGGAATTTGCACCTACTAAGGAGGAACCGGCCCCAGAAAGCTTTGGCACAATCGCAAAATTATAACCCGCTAATGGATTGGTCAGGCACCTATCCCCTGAGAACCTTCTTCCCTTGCCTCGAAATCCTTAGTCGGAGGGGTGCCTTCTCCGTGGTCTCGAGTTTTCATGCTGGATCGAGTGTCCAGATTTGCAGGCCGGGAGAATTCCTCCGAAGTTTTTTGACGTTTTTCCCCAGCTATAAATGAATGCCGGCCGACTCTGAAGCCCGTAATAATCAAGCCTCTTAAGGGAGGGAATGAAATGTCAACTGGACAATATCGAAGCCCGGCTGAGCGTTTGGCACAAACTGCCTACTGTCCCTATGCCATCCACGCCAGATGTTGAAAAGCAGGTTCTTTCGAGTTCGGGGGGTAACTCTCAAAAGAGGTTTTGCGATGGTTCTAAACCAGCAGAGTATTTCAGGCGAAAATCTGAGGAAACGGGCGGAGGTGGAAAGTTTCTGGTAAGGTTTTCCTAGGAACGGCCATAGCGGCTGTCTCCAATTTTGCCTGACTGTAAGCCATAGAGCCGCGGAAGGTTCGTCGAAAGAGGGAATCGCAATGGGCAGGCCGGACTTTTACCAGCCCACGGATTCAGCAGTTTCTCTGGCATTTGCTTTTGTCGATTAACCACGCTATCCGCTTATCACCAACTTATTCCGGCGGGATGATAAAGGATTTGCCGATCTCGTCTCCCACGGCTGCAACCCATTCCTGAAGGAGCCGACGGTGCTCCTGGAGGACGGAATGATATTCCGGTTTTCCCGCAAGATTGGCCATTTCTCCAGGATCTTCTTGCAGATCGACAAGCTGTTCTCTCCGAGACCCCACTTCGTATACTGTGTATTTGTACCGATGGGTTCGGACCATTCTGCCTGCCTGACTCTCTACCACGACAAATTTCCGCCATGAAGCCGGGGTGCGACCTTCTGCCAACGGTCTCACACTGAGACCAGGAAGATCGGCCGGTTTCGCGATTCCCGCAAAGTCGCACAGGGTGGGGATCAAGTCGAGGCCGACGGAGACTAAGTGGTCCCTGTCGACCAACCCCGGCTTCGTGACCCCCGGCCAGCAAACTATAAATGGCACTCGGGCAGATTCTTCGTAAAGGACGGATTTGTGTTCCAGGCGGTGAGCACCATCCAAGTCCCCATGGTCACTTGTGAAGATGACAACCGTGCGTTTGTCCAATCCATGGGCACGGAGGGCCTGGAGTACCACTCCAATTTCTGAATCCACTTTCTCCGTGAGCCTACAGTAAGCCCACCGATGCAACCGCCAGTCCCGCTCGGTCCAATGCTGGCGGACCCATCCGCGAAATGTACCTGGTCGGGCGTAAAGTAGAGGAATAGCATCCGGTTCCTCTGGAGGAATTTCAAAGTTCGGAGGCAGAGGGGGACAGAGCTTAGCAAAGAACTCTTCTTCGGTCATGTTCGTCGGCATTTTCAATGCCTCGGCAAGGTATTTTCGTTCGATAGTGGCTTGGGGGTAGAGCGGCTCTCGGCCGGTCGCTTGCGTAAAGGCGTCGATAGCCATGAAGCAAATGTCGTGGGGATTGATGAAAGAGGCCACCAGCAAAAATGGTTGATCACCCGGAGCGGCCAAAAACTCGGCACATTTTTGTGCCAGCTCCTCGCGGGTATCTCGCGTGAGGAGCTCAAACCCGGCGGATTCGACGGTCATTCCTCGCATCCAGTGGGTTTTGCCCCCATATACAGTGCGGTAGCCGGCCCGACGAAAGACCCACCCCATGGAATTTTTCAGTCGGTCTTTAGGGACGGGATTAGCCTGCTCGGCATTAGATCTGACCCCGAGGGCACTGGGCATTACGCCGGTGAACATACTCATTCGGGCCGGAACACAAACAGGGTTGGCCGAATAGGCCAACTCAAACCTGGCTCCCTTTGCCGCCAGCGAATCCATGGCCGGAGTTTTTAAATAAGGATTCCCTGCACAGCTCATCATGCCCGCATGTTGTTGATCGGTGATAATGACCAGCAAATTGGGGCGGGACTCTGATGCCGAAGCTAAGGTCTGTGCCAGAGGCAATGCAAGGATCGCCGAGCAAACTCCGATCATCCCGGTAAGGCACAGCAGTTTGATCTTGTTCATTTTCGGGGCTCCTCGATGCAGGCCGTCTGATAGGTCCACCCACCCATTTGACTTGTGCCGAAGTTCAAAAGCAGGCCATTTATAACCAAAGTGTAAGGCCCGGGGTTAACGGGGTAAATCAGTTCTGAACGATGTTTGCCCTCCGACTTCGGAGGAGTCTGCCACTCTCCGGTAGTTCGGGTTATGAAGGGTAGTCGGATTGCCAGCTCCACAAACTGGCCAATTTCTTCGTTGGGCACAGGCTCCATAGCATAAGTGTGACTGTCAACCGAAGCATCAGCTGTTGGTGCTATGAACACCACTCCCGGGCTTTTGATGCTATCACACCCCTCCCGGACCTTCTTAACCCTGCCCGGATTTCCGGAGATTCTGGATCATTTTTAGCAGGGGGAAAGGGTGGAGGAAATCTTCTTGGCCGAAGGTGGGCGGGTGGAGACCCAAGCCAGGCCAATGCGGGGCCTCGGCCATGGGAAGCCACCTTGGGCAACCTGCTAAGGGACATTTCAAAACACCCCCTGAGCAGGGTTCATCTCCCTTCGAGAAAGAAGCCGCTATAATTTGCCCCAAAGTTCGTCCCCCTTTCCCGGTGGGTTCGTGTGGCCAGCCTACCCGAGGTTCCATGGTTATTGAACAGTTCCTTGGCCGGTGTCCCTTACGGAGTCGACTGAGTGCGTTTGTCCTCAGGCACGAAAGGGCCCGCGGAGTCTCAAGACAATCGACACCTTTCCCCCAACCCGGTTGTCTCCGGAGGACCAACGGTAGGGATCTATCCCGGCTTTCCAAAAAGAGATCTCGGGAGGGTGAAAAACAAACCCGGGAGGGGGTATTGGTGGAACGGCTCTTATTTTGGAACGGGTTTTTCGAAGGAGCAGGTTTGCCGAGAAATATTTCACGCAAGGAATCCGCAGTAGCATAGCCGACACTCGAGAGCCAGCACAGAGTAGGTCTGAGAGACAATTGAGGAGGTTTGTCAAGTTGACGCTGCCATACCGAATTGAGCGGGATACTTTGGGAGAAGTTCGGGTCCCCCGGAATGCATATTACGGGGCTCAAACCCAGCGGGCTGTGGAAAATTTCCCAATATCCGGCCAGCGGCTACCCTCAGAGTTGATCCATGCCCTAGGACTTGTGAAGTGGGCTGCAGCCACGGCCAATTGGCAGCTTGGATGCTTCCAGGCCTTACCAGTTGCTCCGTTGGGGGAAAGGGAAGTGGAGGCTATCCGCCAGGCAGCCTGGGAGGTATATGAGGGGAAATTTGACGAGGAATTTCCCGTCGACATCTTTCAAACAGGCTCGGGAACTTCCTCTAATATGAATGCCAATGAGGTGATCGCCGCTCGAGCTTGTGAACTCTTGGGAGCGGATCGTTTTTCCGCGGCTAAACCGATCCATCCAAACGATCATGTCAATCTAGGGCAGAGCACCAACGACATCTTTCCCACGGCAATTCATGTGGCCGTCGGATGTGCTCTGAAGGAACGACTAATTCCCGTGCTGTACCGGGCTGCTCAGGTCCTAGCCGATCGAGCAAGCAAGTGGGCCGACGTGCTCAAAATAGGGCGAACCCACTTGGCAGATGCCACTCCCATGACATTGGGCCAAGAGGTTTCTGGATGGGCTCGCAGTTTGGAACTGGCTGCCCAGCGGGCAGAACGTGCTTTGGCGGCTGTGCAGGAACTCCCTGCGGGAGGTACGGCGGTCGGTACAGGAATCAATGCTCACCCGGAGTTTGGAAAACGGGTGGCAAGTTTGCTGGCAGAGGTTACCGGCATCCCCTTCCGCGAAGCAGCGAATCATTTTGAGGCAAATAGCGAGCGAAACGGACTGGTGGAAGCAAGTAGCGAACTGAAATGCATAGCGGTCAGCCTGTTTCATTTGGCGGATAATCTACGCTGGCTCAGTTCCGGGCCTCGATGTGGGTTTTATGAGATCTTGCTTCCGGAGCTCCAACCCGGCAGCTCCATCATGCCGGGGAAAGTAAATCCGGTGCTCTGTGAAAGTGTGATGCAAGTGGCAGCTCGAGTTTTCGGGAACGACTTGACCGTCAGTTTTGCTGGGGCTACGGGGGGCCATTTTCAGCTGAATATTATGATGCCTGTGATGGCTGCGGCCGTGCTCGAAAGTATCTCCCTCTTGACCAACAGTTTGGAAGTCTTCACCCGGCAATATTTAGAAAAAATGGAACCCAACCGTGAGGTGTGTGCCGCCTTTGTGGAGAAAAGTCTTGCCTTAGCAACAGCCTTAACCCCTTGGGTAGGCTATGAGCGGGCGGCCGCCATTGCGAAGGAGGCATTTCGCACAGGAAAAACCATTCGGGAGGTCTGTCGGGAGAAGCAAATCTTACCGGAAGAAAAACTGGACAAAGCCCTCGATCCGTGGCGGATGATTCGGCCTGAGGGGGGAGGGACTGATTGAAATCTTGAGAAGTAAGGACATTTGCGGATTTCCTTGAATGGTCGGAACTTTCTAAAGTACATCCTTTTGCCCTGGCGTGATGTCTAGCTCCGGATGGGCCGAGGGTGTTCCATGCCTGCAGGGGCAGGCCTTGTGGATGGCCCGTGTCCTGTGGGATTTTGGAAATCTTCGGCCTGGTTAACCGGTTTTGAACCGTTGGGGGCCCCCCGAAATTCTCCGCCGACAAGATTGCTGGAACCAAGGTGGTACAAAGAAGCGATATGATCTTCGCCTTGGACATTCGGGAGACCTAAGCCCTCTTGGAGTTGGAAAAAGCATCTCTGGTAACTATCGGAAAGGGTTTATGAGTTACGAATTCTTTTCCCATACGGCTGACCTTGGGATTCGTGTGCGTGCGGCAACGGTGGAGGATCTCTTTGCGGAGGCGGGAAAGGGGCTATTCGCCGCGATAGTAGCCCGGCTGGAATCCGTGGAACCGAAGGAAAAAAAGGATGTGCAACTTGAGGCCGACCGGCTCGATGACCTCCTTTACGATTGGCTTTCCCACTTGTTGTACTTATTCGATGCCTATCGGATGGTTTTTTCGGATTTCGCGGTTCGGATCCGGCATTCGGAAAAGTATGCTCTGGAAGGCATAGCGATGGGCGAACCTTTAAACCTGCAGAAACATGAGCTGCAGTTTGAAGTCAAGGCTGTCACTTACCACCGGCTTCGGGTGGAACAGGTTGGCGATGGCAGTTGGGAAGGGGAGTTTATCGTGGATCTTTAGATCTGCCCGAAAGGAAATCATCCCGCCGGACAGGCTTTTCCTAAGTGTGGGAGCTTCTGAAGGTAAGATCTAGAGACTGCCCCGAAATAGCCTATTGCTCGCGGCTTCCGCTCGGGAAAAAACTCCTCCTGTAAATGATCCGCCCGTCTACCCGGAAAAATGGCTGGCGACCATGATGGGCATCACTCATCTCGAGTAAGGAACCTCCGTTCGGTCGTTGAAAAGTTTGCTTCGATAGGCAGAAAGTTCTAGGGGAAAAAGAGAAGGTCACCAGCAACTTATGCTTTAGACCCCAAAGCGACTCAGTTTCCCGAGGTCGGTGCACCTTCTGTCATCTCATCTTTTCGGCTTCTCCGGTCATGGGAACGAAGCTGACGGGAATACTGGGGATCTCACGGACGGTGCCATCGGCCAATTTTTCAACCACCATCAGCTGCTGGAAGAATCTTCCGACAGGGAGAACCAGCCGGCCCCCAGGGGCCAATTGGTCCACCAGCGGCTGAGGGATATGATCAGGGGCGGCCGCTACAATGATCACGTCAAACGGGGCATGCTCTGGCCATCCTCGGTAACCATCCCCATGCCGAACCGTAACGTTGGTGTAACCTAGATCCGCAAGTCGTTTGGCCGCCGATTCTGCAAGTGGTTGAACAATTTCGATACTGTACACCTCTTTACATATCTCGGCAAGCACCGCCGCCTGATATCCGGAACCTGTTCCCACATCCAAGGCCCTCGAATCCGGTCTTGGGCGGGCAAGTTGGGTCATCAACGCTACGATGTAAGGCTGGGATATCGTCTGGCTGTACCCGATCGGCAGCGGATGGTCGGCATAAGCAAGATCCACGTCTTCGGGACGGACGAACTCTTGTCGGGGAACCCGACCCATGGCCCGCAGCACGGCTAAGTCGGTAATGTCCCGTCCCATCAAATGGTGAATCAGCATCCTCTTCCGTTCTTCCAAAAACCGCGGCTCCTCCTTCTCCAGCCGCGAGCTGATCAACTCGTCAACAGGAGGCAAAACCGGCGGCGTGGCTTCCGTCCCTAACGGCTGAGCCAGAGGAGTAACTGGGTCTGCCTGAGTGGGTTGAAACGGCCAAGGTTTTGTTGACCGATACATGGTCGTGAAACTCCCAACCATCACCACCACGCCTCCAACAAGGGCGGCTGCCAAGATCGCAACTCGGATCCCTTTTTGGGAGCATTGATACGTGGTATTCACGATCTAACCCTTGCATAAAGTTGATGCTATGGGATTGTCACGGCATGCCTGAAAGTTACCCCGAGTTTTCGGCAAAGGTGAGATAGCTCAGTGCAACCAGGGGGCGGCAATTACCTGTTGCGAATCCCGGCATCATTTTAGCCTGGGACCGTCTTCCGCCCCAAATTGTGTATCCCTCGAGTTGTTCTGCCTACCCAACCCGCTTGAGGAGATTGGGGGAAGCAGATCTCGGGCCTCCGAGTATGTCGAGCGTTTTTCCGGGGGTGCCAGCAAGGAGCTTTCCCCTCAGGAATGTTGCACCCGTTTCCGGGGCAGAGAGAGAACCCGAAGACCTGCCCTTTTGCCCTATCGGTGAAGTTTGGGGGTAATTGCCCGTGTTTTCAAAAGCTTTTATCGAAAGTCCAGAGAAACTTCCCAGGCTAGAAGCTTTGCAGACAAAAGCCAGGTGAAATGAATGTGGACTTAAAGCACCATTCCCACCCAAAACTACGACATTTGTGGTGAAGAGGTTCCTGCCTCGAATTGCCCCAAAAAGGGATTGCCGGGACCATTTGGCACATGGTGGACACGGATGGCCACCGGAACGCGTTTGAAGCACCGGCCTACTACCGCGGATTTGCCGCGTTCAAAGGATAGCGGCCTCCGGCAACAAACAAGGAATGCTGGCATGCGGGTCCTTTTGCAGGAGCATATTCAGGAAATGCTAGCGTGGCCACCACCTTTCCGACTTGCATCGAACCCAAAATTGGGGGGTAATGAAATCCCCTCCGATGCAACTCGGCTGGCAAACCCGTTGGACCTTTTGCTTGGTCTTTCTGCGATCCATTCAGTATGACAGGGTAGGTACTTGAGCTGGCCTGGAAAACTAAACCCTTAGCAGCTTAGCCTCGGGGACACGGGGTTTCCGAGCATGCACCTGCGAGGCGAGTTTTCTTTACGATGTAAGGTCTGTAAGATTACAAACATTATCAAAAAATTAAAGTTCGCCACCGGTTTTTGGCCTAAATGCAAGCCCGGGGCCTTTCGATAGGTTCACCGTTTTTGTTCCGCCGAGATAAGCAGGGGCTAATATCACGAGCTTGCAATAGCCGAAGTTGGTTTTCGGGAATTGAACCCCTTGGGTTCACCCCTGCTTTATCACACCCCACCCAAAAGGGTACCGACCAATATTCATTTTGCAGTGGTTGCTCCGGGTTTGGGCCGATAAATGTCGGTGGCCATGCCCAGATGCACCTCGGCGGCCATCCCTAGGGTTTCGCAAAAAGTAGGGTGAGGATGGATGGTGTGGGCAACATCGGCGATGTGAGCTCCCATTTCTACCGCCAGGCAGGCCTCTCCGATCAAGTCCCCAGCCCCTTGTCCGACAATACCGCAGCCAAGCACTCGGCCACTTCCCGGATCGATGATCCATTTGGTGAAGCCATCGGTTGCCCCCGTGGCCTGAGCCCTTCCACTTGCCCCCCACGGGAATATCGCAGTTTCGATCTCGCGACCCTCCGCTCGGGCAGCGGATTCTGTCAGACCAACCCAGGCAATTTCCGGTTCCGTAAAGACCACAGCTGGGATGGCCCGGGGTTCGAAGGGAACCTTCTCCCCTAAAATGTTTTCCACGGCAACTTTTCCTTGATGGGTTGCTTTGTGAGCGAGCATGGGCTGACCGGCAAGGTCGCCAATTGCCCAGATACCGGTCACGGATGTTTCCAAATACTCGTTAACCTCCACAAACTCCTGGGGGGTTAGCCGAAGGCCAACCGTCTCCGTCACTAGAAGATCGGAGTTCGGCCTTCGACCCACGGCTACCAGGATTCGGGAGAAGACCTCGGAATGTTCCCCATTCTTGCCTTGCATCACCACTCTGATACCCCCGTTTACCCGTTCAGCTCCCACCACCTTCGTTTCCAGATGGATAGCAGCAAACAATTTCCGCAGCCGGGCCTCCAGCGGTCGGACAAGGTCGCGATCAACCCCGGGCAGGAGTCCTTCTGTCATTTCCACGACAGTCACCCGACTTCCCAGAGTAGCGTAAACGCTTCCGAGTTCTAGGCCGATGTAACCTCCGCCGACCACTAAAAGGCTCTCCGGGATTTCGGGTAGCTCGAGGGCCTCTCGGGAGGTCATTACCAACTCGCCGGCAGGCTCCAGCACTTTTAGCCGCACGGCCCGGGAACCGGCTGCCAAAATGAGTCGTTGGTACCGCAGCATCTCGGAATCGAGGGACTGGGAGTCGGTAGGCGATAGCTGAAGCTGGCCAGGACCTGCAAGTTTGGCTTTTGCTCGGATTACCCGGACATTGCGTTTTTTGGCAAGCTGGGCCAAACCGCCGGTAAGGGTGGCTATCACTTTTTCCTTTTGACTGCGAAGGGCCTGAAGATCAATCGTGGGTTTCTCAAAATGGATCCCCCAATTTTTTAAGCCCAGTGCCTCGTGGATCACCCGGGCAACATAAAGGAGAGCCTTCGAGGGAATGCACCCCCTGAGGAGACACACGCCTCCCAACCGCGATTCTTGGTCCACCAACGTTACATTCAACCCGCGATCTGCTGCATAAAATGCCGCTGCATATCCGCCGGGACCGGCTCCCAAAACAACAAGATCCGCTTCTTCCATCGACTTTCTCCCTCTGTTGCTTGGCCTGCGGTTACTCTATGGTCTGAAGTTGGATGACTGTCCTCCGGTTAAGCCTTTAGGTGCTATCGGCGAAACTTGGTTAGGTCCGAAATGTTTGTCATTATTCCGAGATAGCCCATTACACCTGTCAATGAACACTCATGCATCAGCAAAATTTTCGGATAAACCGGCCTTCCTTCGGATTCAGTGAATGGTGGCCGCAACAAAAGTCAGCCAACCAAAGAACCGACCCACCAGGCAGCTAAGCCCTTGGCAGTTTGAACTCCATGAGTCGTCAAGAAAATTTCTTTTCCAGGAAACACAAACGGGGGTGCCTCTTGAGCTTCGTCCGGTTGCCACGTTGCTGAAAGGGCGTCTTTAAATCTCTCCCCCCACTGATTCGTGTAGTTCTTAACAGAAGC
>Ga0071330_1061006_pt1 | contig 29735 bp, 22 predicted proteins | sample GBScel77sediment_FD_63802 | JGI IMG/M metagenome (GOLD analysis project Ga0071330, IMG submission 63802) | Hot spring sediment microbial communities from Great Boiling Spring, Nevada - Cellulolytic enrichment Sediment 77C v2 (version 2) | ecosystem: Environmental > Aquatic > Thermal springs >...
CTGCTAGCCCCCCAAAACCCGGTTAGAAACTTGCCCCCCCCTGAAAAAACCCCCCAATCTCGGGGCCCCGACCGGTCCCACGCCAGTCGGGAAACCCTCTTTCGGCTATCTATGCGGGTAGCTACAAGTCGGAGTTATTCCTAAGAAGCATCGGACCAAAGGGAGGTTGCCACCATTTTTGAAGAGGGCCGAGCAACCCCGCGACAACTTTCCGAAAGTTTCTACCCTGCCCATCCTACTCGGCCCTCTTCTCGGCCAGTACCGTTCCCAAGGTTAATCGAGCAGTTTGGCGGGAACACGGAACAAAGTGACACTGCACGGGGCCAACTCCAACCGGGCTCCGAGTTGCGGCAATTCTTTCTCCACCACGAAAACTTGCATGGGCTGGCCCGGCCGATTCATGGCCTTCGGATCATCCCCTGAGATTTCGAAGACTTTTACCGGCCCGCCAAGTTCCACACCCTCGGCCTCGAGGGGCACTTCCTGGCGTTGCATGGTGGCATTGACTACGGCCAGGGTAAGAACACCCGATTGGGGATCCCAGGCGGCCTGGGCATCCATCGGCCCGCTAAAGACAGTCTCCACTGGCACTGTACCAAATTGCCGCCGGTATAAGGCAAGCACCACTCCTGTGGTGTCCAAAACAGCCGCGATCTTGCTGGTCTTAATAGCCCCGATCACGTTGACCGTCTGGGCATAGCAGGCCATGGCATACATGTCCGTGTTTCGTGCGAACTCGTTGAGAGCGGCAGCTACTCCCAAAGCATCGCGGAGGAAATATTGCGTTCCAAGTTCTCCGTATACATACGTTCCATACCAATAGTTCCATTCGTCCATGGCAATTCGGATATCCTTGCCGGCCAAGGAGGAAAACCTTTTCCGGTATTCGCGGTGGGCTTGGGCAATCCGTGCCACTTGGTTACGGGCTTGGCGAACATGTCCCCAAAGCCCCGGCCGCTCTCCCACATAAAAGTGCTCGCTGATAAGATCCATATAGTCGGCACAATGCTGGAGCATTCCCTCACTCCACGGTCCCACGTTGCCCACGGCAATGAGCTTGATCCGAGGATCGACTTTTCGCATTCCCACAGCAAACTCGTTATGTTTTTGGATGTACTTTTCCAGGGGCATATGGCCCAGTTGCCACGAGCCGTACATCTCGTTTCCGATGCCCCACCAGATAACGTTATAAGGCTCGGGGTGACCGTTCTTGGCCCGCAGGCGTCCCATGGGGGTATCCACACTTCCGTTGCAATATTCCACTTCCTGCACGGCCATTTCCAGGTCCCCCAGGCCACTATTCACCACCACTAGGGGTTCAGTATCCAACACCCGGCAGAAGACCATAAATTCGTCGATGCCAAAATCGTGGTGTTCGAGCCCCTGCCAAGCGGGATTTTTCATCGGCGGGCGACGATCGGGATCGCCAATCGCCTTCCGCCAATCATACCCACTGACAAAGTTTCCACCGGGCCAGCGATAGATTGGAGCATCAAGTTCCCGAAGAAGTGCCAAGGTATCGGCCCGCATGCCGTGGACGTTGTCTTCCGGCATCAAAGAGAGGGTGCCCACATAGCACCGTCCTTCAAGGACTTCGATGTCAAGGACAGCTTGCTCCGTGGTTTTTGCCGCGGTGAAACGGAGGGGATACTTGCGATAGGTGCCATCCACCCGGTCCAACAGCAGGCTTGCCCGATCCTCCGGGTCCTGCCCCCATGCCAGAGTAACACGGACTTTGGTCGAATCCCCTGCTGCCCGTAGCCAAATCCGCCCGTCGTAGCCTTTGCCCGCAATCACCCCGAGTCCTTCCTGCCGAATGCCACTACCGGCATCGATGACTGGGGTATGATTCCCCACGAAGGGGTCATTCGGATCCATCTGGACCTTGCCCTCGCCAGTTGCCTTCCAAGGGGATTCTTTGTGGCCTACCGGATAGAAAAACTTTCGGTCTTCGATCATCTCGGCCCAGATGCCGCCGTAAATACATCGGCCCAAATGCTCGATGAATTGGCCATAGATGTACACCGGTATCGGTTCGAACTTTTTCCGGGCATTGATCCGAATCTTAGCGGGTTCCACAGGTCGTCGCTCAAGAAGGACAAGTTCCAGATCATCGAAATAGGCTTTACCGGTGGCCAATCCCCAGCCGCCAAACAAACAGTTGATCCAAACGGAGTCTTGCTCCTCGGTTTCGAACTCCAATTCCACCTGCGTCCAGTCGGCGGTGCCACTGACTGCCCGGGTAGCTAACGGCTGCATATCGTGCAGGTTAAGAAGGGCCCCCCGCCCCCCTTTCCGCTCGAGATTTTCGACCTTAATCCACCCTCGGAGCCGATACCGAGCATAAGGCTCCACCGGAACTTGCTGGTACCAGGCGGCGTCTGCACCCTCGGCTGAGCTAATCGCCACGCAATAATTGCCAGTCCGTCCTCCGGGGACATACTCGAAGGAAGCCTTTCCGTTCCAGGTATAGGTCCGCCAGGCCTGAGGCCTGCCTCTGGCCCCCTCTTCGAACGATGGGTTCAGAATCAAATTGTCCCCCTGAGCACCCAGGGCCAAGGAACATAGCCCACAGTGGAACACTAACCCTATCAACTGAAAGAGTGCGAGCCGAAGAAAGCCTAACCGCAGGAAGTTCTTCTTCCGCATTCCTCCGTCCCTCCGACGACAATTACCTCTTGTTGTGGCACAAAACCTTGACAATCCAACTAGGGGCAGCCTCCCTAAGGCGAAAAGATGCCCGAAAACGGGTGCCACTATCATACCCGGCCTCAGAGCTACGGTCAAACCTGAGCAAAAACCGATGTCTCTTAAGGATTTGGTCCTTTACTTTCGAAAAGCCGAGAAGTTCTACCTGTCAATGTTTGAAATGTCGTCGGCCCGTGAAGATCATCGGCAGCCCATGCCGATTGCAAGCTTCGATAACTTCCTTATCGCGGACGGAGCCACCCGGCTGAATGATAGCAGCAATGCCGGCGGCTGCAGCTAACTCGATAGAGTCAGGGAATGGGAAGAAGGCATCGGAGGCCAGCACAGCCCCTTTAACCCTCGGCCCGGCTTTCTTGATAGCAATTTCCACGGAATCAACCCGGCTCATCTGGCCCGCCCCGGCCCCCAAAAGCATCCGGTCCTTGGTTACCACAATGGCATTGGACTTCACATGGCGGACCACAGCCCACGCGAACCGAAGCTCGGCCCAGTCTTCCGGACTTGGCTGTTTGTCCGTTACAACTCGCCACTCTTCTTCCGGATCCGGGAGGATATCGGCCTCTTGAACCAGCACTCCACCTTCTAAGAACCGATAGGCCCACCGATCTCGGGGACCTTCCAGAGGTCCTACCTTCATCAGCCGCACATTGGCCCGCCATTTCGGTCGGGTCGTAAGAATTTCCAAAGCCTCCGGGGAATAATCGGGGGCAATGATGGCCTCGATGAATAGCTGCGGATCGGTAAGCACTTCCGCAGTGGCAGGATCTACCTCCCGATTCAGTCCCAAGACGGAACCAAAAGCACTAACCGGATCCCCTTCGAGAGCCTTTCGGAGGGCAGTAGCCAGATCCTCAGCCACTGCTACTCCACAAGGATTATTATGCTTAATGACCGCGGCCGCCGGTTCGGCAAAACTTCGAGCAACCTCCAAGGCACTTTCTAAATCGAGCAAGTTATTGAAGGAAAGCTCCTTGCCGTGAAGCTGCACCGCTCGGATCGCAGCAGACGGCGGAGCAAGTGGCTGGATGTACACGGCTGCCTTCTGATGAGGATTTTCCCCGTAGCGAAGAGTAGCCAACCGCCGATAACCGAGGGCCAGCTCCGGCGGAAATTCTTCCCCGTCAAGTTGCCGAGCAAAATATGCTGCGATCACGGCATCGTAGTAAGCGGTATGGGCAAAAGCTGCTGCCGCCAGCCGACGCCGTAATTCCAGCGTGGTTGCCCCCTGAGCCCGAAGTTGCTCGAGGATTTCCGAGTACTGGTCGGCCCGGGTGGCCACCGTCACATAGGCATGATTCTTGGCTGCAGCCCGGATGAGACTTGGTCCGCCGATATCAATCTGCTCAACTGCCTCTTCCCATGTCACAGGTCCCCGGGTTACCGTCGCCTCAAACGGGTAGAGATTAACCACCACAAGCTCAATCGGCCAGATTCCGTGCTCTTCCACCACCTGCATATCTTCCGGCATATCTCGGCGGCATAGTATGCCCCCGAACACCTTGGGATGAAGGGTCTTGACCCGTCCGCCCATTACCTCGGGAAAACCGGTATATTCGGAGACCTCCGTCACAGGAATCCCCTGGGACAAAAGATGGGCCCGAGTGCCCCCGGTGCTCAAAATCTGAATCCCTAAAGCCGCCAGTTCCCGGGCAAAATCGGCAATCCCAGTCTTATCGCTCACACTTATGAGTGCTCGGCAGATTTTCGGAGAATTCATCGCTGGTCTCACCTCCCCAAAAAATTTACTCCGCCGTGATTCGAAACTCGGCCAATAAGGAACGGCTGTTGAGGAAGGGATGGGGAATTCCTCCCACGAATCTGAAGCTTTATGCTCTTCGCGAAACGACATTCAAGGTTTTCCCCGCCCCTTGCCCAACCGAAGGTTTCTCTATCTCAGGGATTGTTCCCCCTATTTTCAGGCCTTCCTTCGGTTATTCCAAAATCTCCTCCAACTGACTTACCAACGATTCGAACTGCTGCAATGCTCCTTCAATAGCATCTGGCTTTTCCATATCCACTCCGGCATCTCGAACCAAATCAAGCGGATCCTTGGAACATCCTGCGGAAAGAAAAGCAAGATAACGTTTGCGGGCTGGCTCTCCTTCTCGGAGCACTTGCTGAGCTAGCACCATGGCCGCCGATAAACCTGTGGCATACTTGTAGACATAGAAGGCATGATAGAAATGAGGAATCCGCAGACACTCCAAACTCAAAAGATCATCGATCACAACCTCCGGACCAAGGTAGGTGTCCAACAACTCCCGGTAAATCTTCCGGAAAACATCCACCGACAAAGCTTCTCCTCGTTCCGCAACCTCGTGGATCCGCTTTTCAAACTCCGCAAACATGGTCTGCCGGAAAATAGTCGCCCGAATCCCTTCTAGTTGCCGATCAATCAAGAAAGCCCGTTCCCGCTTGGTTCGGGCTCGGGCAAGAAGATGGTGGAAAAGCAACTCCTCGTTGAATGTGCTTGCGATTTCCGCGGCAAAAATCACAGGCCGAAAGTATTGGAAAGGCTGCTTCCGGGCCGAAAGCAAACTATGCATCGAATGCCCAGCCTCGTGGGCTAAAGTAAAAACTTGATCGATGTTATCTGGCCGGTAGTTCATGAGGATGTAAGGCCAGCCGTCGTAGCTTCCGGCACTAAAGGCACCACTGCGTTTACCGCGATTTTCATACTTGTCGCACCATCCGGAGCGGATTCCTTTTTCTAACTCGTGGCAATATTCATCCCCCAAGGGTTCGAGGGCCTCGAGCACTACCCGGACAGCCTCCTCCCAGGGGATATTGACTTTGGGCGGTTGCACAAGCGGAACATAGGTATCATAGAACCTCAACTCCTCCAGCCCCAAAACCCTCCGCCGCAAGGCGTAATACCGCTGCAAAACAGGGAGGAACCTTCGCACTGTGGCAATAAGGTTCTCGTATACCTGAACGGGAATTCGATCTGGGAAGAGAGCCATTTCGAGACAGCTGGGAAAATTCCGAGCCCGGGCATAGTAAACGTCCGTATAGATTGATCCAGCAAGGGTAGCTGCCAGGGTGTGCTGATGGGCCTGGTATTGCTCGTAGAATTGATGGAAGGCCTGCCGGCGTACCTCCCGATCCGGAGAAAGCAACAGGGACTGATAGCTGCTGTGGGTCAACTCCACCAGTCGGCCGCGGTGGTCCCGGATCGTTCCAAAACGCAAATCCCCGCAATCCAATTGGGTGAAAATCTCATGCGGCATAGCCGCAAGCTGAGTCTGCATGGCCAGAAGTCGCTCTTCGGCCGCCGAGAGTGTGTGCGGCTTCATTCGCACCAGCCGGCCGAGAAATACCCGGAAGGCAGCCAGCCGCCGGTCCGCAAGGTAGCTGTCCAAAACTTCTTGAGGCAAAGCAAGGATTTCCGGCCGGATGAAGCTCGCAGCCTCCTCCGCCCGCGTTAAAAGTTGGAGGAATCGCCCGTGCATTTCCACCGCTTTGCTATCGGTGGTGTCTTCGCTTAACCTCAAATAGGCATAAGTCCCCAACCGTTCGGCTAATCGCTCCATACGGAAGTGAAACTTCAGGCAGTTAGCTAATTGCTCCGCTCCCTGCCCCAAGGTTCCCCGGAAACGATCGTATTTGGCGATTTGTTTCTGCCACTCCCTCAGTGAGGTGTTCCAAGCCGCATCATCGGGATACAGACTCGAAAGATCCCAACGGTCTTCCTTCGGAACCTTTGAACGCGGCGGCAATTCCTGTACCCTAGTTTTGGCCATGGAAGTTTTTCCTTTCATTTCGACAGTGCCACAAGGTTTTCTCCTAGTTGATGATCTGAAACGCACAGTCACAAACCTGCTAGATGATCTGTGGGAAAGAACAACAGTGCTGAGTCAATATCCTGGAGAATTTCGCGGATTGGCTGGCCTATCGGCTTGTGCCCGGGGAGATCCTCAATCATTACCGCGATAGAGTGGTTGGCCATTCCGTGCCGGGACATTCGGGCAAAATGCCTGCACTTATCGGGAAACAAAGAGGAAAGGCATCAGCCCACCGCACTCTGTCAAATTCACCGTTTAAAAACTCACTCAGAGGTTAGCCGACAGATTTTCAATCCTCTCCGAGCATGGGATTCTCTCAGACTCTCTGAGAAAGCTCTCCCACAGTGGGAATCCACATTCCCTGAGGTTTGCGAAACAGCAAGCCGATGCACCGGCTTTATTTCCATAAGCCTTTTCCGAAAATTTAAGAATCGCCCATCTCGGGGCCACCCACCCCGGTGGCTTCAGGGGTGCAACTATCCGCTTAATATCCCCCTCTTTCTTGGGAAACCATTCCTGATCCCAGTTCTCTTGAGGAACCCTTCTGGCGATTTGTCGGGAGAAGATTTTACCTTCCCTCAAACAAACGATCTTCTTGGACATTTGTTCCCGTGGGTATCTCACTTGTTCCCAAGGGACTATCTTACTGACGATCTTCCCCCTCGCCGGAAAAGTGACCGCTCACTTCCGCCAGATTCCTCTTGGACCACCTCAGCCCCCAATCCAACCGAAATGAGGAGCTGCCAAGTAATAACCCACGACGAAGATTGCCACGTCCACGACCACGTGGCTTAGCCACGGTCCCACCAAACTATTCGACCGCAAGAATAACCAGCACCAATAAGCACCCCCCAGAAAGACCCCCAACGAGAAAATCGCTTGATGCCACGATCCCCACCCGAAGTAAACCCCCAAAATCACCACATGATGGGCAGCAAAACTTGCAGCCGCAAGGACCAAGCCTGGCCATGTCCCGCAAAAAACAAACAGGCCACCAAACACAAACCACCGCCAGTAAACCTCTTCCAAACCTGCATGGAGGAGGGAATACCCTGCAGCAACTAGCAGGTATTGCCCGGGTGAGGTTACCCCGTTTCGAGCTAGGAACCTGTGGATGTTTTCTCCGGCGGTCCGGGCCGTTTCAGTACCCGTGAAGAAAGCCCAAAAAGCCCCCCAGATGACCCCGAAGACAACGATGCCAAAAAGCAATCCCTCAACAATTCCTCGCCAAATTACCGGGTTGGCTGAAGCAGCGGATTTCTCCTCCGAAGGCGAGGAATATCCGAAGAATGCTCCGCGTTTACTTTGGAAACCGAACCACCATAATGCAGGGAGGGAAAATTGCAGCAATTTGCTGACAACGACAGCTGCCCGCTGCCAACCTGGCCCCCAATCCGCCGTGCCCAAGAAGTAAAAACATGCGAGAAGGGTCGGCAGGACCATCCCAGCCCCCACCAACCCCAACTCCCACACCGGCGGGGCCCGATGGTGACCAACTACCTCGCCTTGCCGACTAAGTTCCACAAATCCGGGCTCCCCTTGCCGAGAATTAACGCAGGAGCCGGTTAAAAAATTTCACCGGCTCTTCCCCGACCACGAAGAATAAAAGTCATCGAAGCACCATAATTATCGAACCCCAAGTGGAGGCTTTGTAAGAATCCCCTTAATGAGGCTTTCCCCGACCCTGCCGAAGATCCGGTGGCTTTCCTGGTAGGTAACAGCCCAGGGAAAACCAGCCCATATCGCACCCGCAGGTGCCGGTTACCGACTTCATTGCCCCTTAGGTTTTACAATAGAATCTTGCAAATGCCAAGCAACCTAAAAGCCAGGAGAGCTGGAGAGAGGGGCGGATCGGCTGAATTTTTCGTGAACCGTCGGACCTTCAACTCGAGATAGGCGGGTTATCAGATAGCGGGAGGACCAGCCCTGAGCGAAAGGAACCTTGGACAGTTACAGTCTGGGTTAGAGGAGAGGATAATGTTCTCCGGAATCGTCGAGGCAATGGGGGAGGTAGTGGAAGTCCGTGCCGAAGAACCGGGTTGCCGCCTGATTATTCGGCATCCGGAGATTGCCGCCGGGACCAAGGTGGCCGACAGTATCGCCGTCAACGGCTGTTGTCTGACAGTAGTGGAAGTGACGGAGGAAACTTTTAGCTTTCAGGCGGGACCGGAAACCCTTTCTCGAACCAACCTGGGACGACTCCGCCCCGGCAGCTTGGTCAACTTGGAGCGTGCCCTCCGCGTGGGGGACCGAATGGGCGGTCATTTTGTCACCGGCCACATCGATGGAACCGCCGAGCTCATCGAACGTCGGGACATGGGCGATTGGTCGGACTGTTGGTTCCGCGTTTCCCCCGCTTTGGCCCGGCAAATGGCTCCGAAAGGCTCAGTAGCGGTGGATGGGGTAAGTCTCACAATCGTTGAAAGCCTACCCGATCGGTTCAGTGTAGCCCTTATCCCCTACACTTTGGCGGTAACAACCTTAGGAAGAATCCAGGTGGGTGACATCGTAAATATCGAGACTGATTTGCTGGCCAAATACGTCCAGCGATTTTTGGAATCCCGACATTGGACTGTATGATTGCACTGTGTGCTAGGGAGCCAAGGCACATCTCGAACCTGAGCTCAGGCGGCTAAGTGTTTCGAAATGTGAGTGGGTTTTCCCCGGAAGAACTCCGGCAGGAGCAAACGTTTCGGAAGACAGTTTTCGGGGTGGATAAGTTCACGTAGGCAACAGAAATTCTGAGAAAGCGAAAGATACCAAAACCCGGTCCTAAACAACTACGGAGGAAGATGGCTTGGAAATGGAAGAAGCACCTCGTTCGCAGACCCTCTCATTCTTGATGCAGCGATTTGCCGAGGCGGGGATCCGTCCGAAAACCCAGCACGGACAGAATTTCCTCATCGATCTTAATTTGCAACGATTGCTGGTCCGCACAGCCAACCTTCAGCCCAATGATGTGGTCTTAGAAGTGGGCACAGGCACGGGATCGCTAACGTCGATGATCGCCCCGTCCGTTGCGGCGGTGGTCACGGTAGAAATGGATCCCCAGCTTTTCCAATTGGCTAGCGAGGAACTGTACCACTTTTCGAACGTGACAATGATTCAGGCCGATGCCCTGGCATCGAAAAATCGGCTCAATCCCCAGGTGATCGAAGCGGTCCAGGTAAAATTGGCCGAGGGGCCTGACCGTGTTTTCAAATTGGTGGCTAATCTACCTTTCAACGTAGCTACCCCGATCATCACCAACTTGCTTGCCCTTCCCCGCCCACCCAAGACAATGACCGTCACTATTCAAAAGGAGGTGGCCGACCGGCTCATTGCAAAACCCTCTACAAAAGACTACGGTTCCTTAAGTGTTTGGGTGCAGTGTCAATGCCAAGTGGAAGTTGTGCGGATTATGCCACCCCAGGTGTTCTGGCCTCGGCCGAAGGTTCATTCCGCTATCGTTCATGTGGTGCTCGATGAGGAACGTCGGGCTGCTATTCCCGACCTGGCAACGTTCCATGCCTTTGTCCGGGCAATCTTCGCCCATCGGCGAAAGTACCTTCGAGCGGAATTAGCCAACGTTTTGGGCAAGGAAACTCCCAAGGAAAAAATTGACGAGATTTTGCAGTCGGTGGGACTTACAGGACAAGAGCGGGCCGAACAATTGTCGGTGGAACGGCTTCTCGCCCTATGCGAGGCCGCCAGGGCAGCCGGATTTTCTGCTGCCCAAGTTCCAGGAGAAGAACAAGGAGAAGAGGACTCGTAAGTATTTGATCAGGTTCTCCCGGACCATCTCTTGTTTTGGGCTTCGACTGTTCGATCAGGCATTGGCTTAACGAGCTTTCAGGGTTGACGGATACCACGTCTCTCCCCCTAATAGCCCCAGGTGTCCGGCCCCGGGGGTTCTCCCGCATAAAAGTCCGTAATTTTGGCTATGGCTATCGAAAGCGGAAAGGCTTGCCCGCAGCCTCCCCCAAGGTACAAACCCTCCAAGGTAAAAATCGGCTACCGGCCGACAAGCAAGGAGAGTATTCTTCCAAAAACTTTTGTCACGACCGGGCACGTAGTTTTTCGGGAATCGGAGTTAGCGGCTGTCTTCAAGAAAGAGTTGCCCCTTCAGCCCACCGGTTATCGTTTTTTTCCGCATAATAGGATACCAACCTCCAGGAGTTCCGCCAACACCGCCAACTACACGTAGCCCCAAAGCCAATCGAAAGCGATGAATGGACAGATTTTCAAGATGAACATTATTGGCTGCGGAAAGGCAGCCCGAACAGTTGCCCAAGCTTGGATCCAAACCGGACGGGTTGAAGTCCAGGCAGTTTGTAATCGGTCCCTTTCCTCCGCGGAAGATGCCATTCGATTTCTCGGACAGGGAAGGCCGGTCAACTCCTGGCAAGAGTTTCCCCGAGCCCAGTTGCTTCTCATGGGGGTACCAGATAAGGCAATAGCTCCTTTAGCAGCCCAAGTGGCCGAGGAAGGGATCGTTCATCCCGGGATGATAATCTTTCACCTCAGCGGAGCCTTAGATAGCCGGGTTCTTGCCCCATTCAAAAGATGCGGGGCATTCGTTGCCAGTGTTCATCCGGTCATGACCTTTGCCGATCCACACCGGGCGGCACAGGAGTTTCACCGATGTTCCTGCAGTTTGGAGGGAGACCCGGAGGCAACCCATCTTCTTGCGAACCTGGTACGGTCAGCCGGAGCAAGGGTTCTCCACATCGAACCAGGGGTAAAGCCTTTATACCATGCTGGGCTTGTAATGACTTGTAACTACCTTGTGGCCCTGCTGGAAGCCGGTCTGCAAGCCTTAGAACAAGCAGGGATTAGCCGGGAGGTAGCTCTTTCGGTGATTCAGCCGCTGGTAGAAGAGACTCTTCGCAATTGCTGGAAGTGGGGCACTGCTGGGGCCTTGACGGGGCCAATTGCTCGGGGAGACGTCGAGATTGTCTCTCAAGAACTCCAAATTCTGAAAGGTTCACCTCAACTTGCAGAGATCTACCGGTCTTTGGGCCGCTTGACTCTCGAAATTGCCCGAAAACAAAGCCGACTTTCCCCCCAAGAAGAAGCATCTCTCCGAAGGATCTTGGAGTGAGCTTTTTTTTTCACATGAAGGTGGCCGGCGATGGGAGACCAATCAACTCCCCAATGTATGGGACCAATAAAGGTTTATCCTCTTACTTCTGCTTGCCCAGCGGAATCCTCATTCACTGGCAAACGTCCACTAACTATTGGCTGGGAGACTTCCACTGTCTTTTCAACATGGAGAAGTGGCCGAAACGCCCTAAACTGGCCGGACGACGATCGCCCGGAACCGATTCTTATGCTTGCACACAATCAGGTGGGCCCTCTCCGTTCCCCGGAGACTTAGCCTGGCCCGGAGGTGCTCGGGATCCACCTCTCCTGAGCGTTTTTTCATGACCAGTTCGCCAATCCCTCGGGCCCGAAAATACCGTTTTAGCTTCTCCACATCCAATGGCAGCACCTCCTCTACCCAGTAGGAGCTAACAAGCCGAGTCGGAGGGGGAGCAGAACCTGTCAGATATCCTCCTTGAGGTGCAAGGGCTTGCAAACCAAACCGCTGGCACAATTCCCCCAGCAATCCGGAGGCCAAAACCGCCGGATCCGGATCGCAAACCACCGGCCCAATTTCGCTTGCGATAGGAGTCGGCATCCCCGCGGATCCACAAATACTTTCCGCCTGAACCTCTTGGGGATCCGGGCAATCACAGAGGAGGGTCGCCCGACACTTCCCCGGACTTTCTGCCAAAGCCCCAAACCACACCACCTGCTGACGACACCGTCCGCGGAAACTGATCCACTCCAATTCCGCCCGAGCTTGCCACTCGGAGGGCACTTCCTCACCCGGGGAGATCTTCACCGCCGCCGTCGGATGGATTGCCAATAACTGCTCGATCACCTCCGGAGGAGGAGATGAAAGAGAAAGACGGGTAGTTCGTTTTCCCACGGACCGGCGGTCAGGATCGATATGCCAACCCCACACCTCGGACAATTGGTGCCGATATTCCCAAACGTCCCCGCCGATCACCTGGGAAAAACCTACGTCGGTATTGGTTCCCCGAATAACTGCCAAATTATGCCGAGCGAAAAGCTCGCAGACCGAATCCTTTTCTACCCCTACGATCGGCCCCCGGGTGCCCAACGAAAGAAGATCCCCACCAATGCCACAACAGAGATCTGCCACTAAAGTCCCCGGGGAAAACCGCCGTACCTTGTAATGGCCGATCCAGGCATCGGTGGCCTGCTCAAGTCCTTTGCGGGTAAAAAACATTTGATCAGCCCAGGGGAATTTTTCTTCGGCTTTTCGCCGAAGCTCGACCTGCTCCACAATCAAGTGGGCCCGGGCCGCCGAAAGATCCTTCCGCAGGCTTTCCAAAATCCTCAGGGTAGGCCGAGTATCCTCCGCAACTTTAGCAAGCCAACGTCGGCCTTCCTCCCCTACCAGCCAGATATAATCCTCCAACGCCTCCTGCATCATTCCTCCGGGGAAAACCCGCAACCTCACCTACCGACGGGGATCGCCCACGAACATTCCACCTTGAACCAAACTTCCCCTCCAAAGCCCTAGGAAAAAAACATGAACTTCTACCCGCTCGGAAAAATCCCGCGAAAACTGGGCAGATCCGAACCAGCGGCCGTAATGGATTTGCGAACCCAGACAGGCGGTCAAAAGCTCAATTTGCCAGTATCCACGAGGTATGCGAAGCACTTTATGACCTTCCCCTGGAATCCCTCTCGGTATTTCTTTTAATCTTTCCCGACGGTAGCCCCGGCACAGTAAACGGCAGGCCAACTCCCGCAAGGACCAGCGAAGCCTTCGAGGGCCTCGGAACATCGCCAGCCTCTTCGCTCCAACTCCTCCGCACTAACCAGCCTTATCAAGTGACGTGAACGAATCGACCGTGAGAGCCGCAGGATGTCCAACCCTCGGGAACTAGTCGCTCAAGTTTTCCAAAAAGACGACGAAGGATTTCCCTCCAAGGGCATTGTCCTTATGAGGCACCCAGGGTTTTCCTAGGATATCGAGCTTCCCGTCGCCGGTGACATCCCCAGCGACACACTCATGTCCGCCGAGATTGACATCCAAAATCACATGCTCCCGCCACTGGTGGCCTCGACCGTCGACATTCTCCCAGATATACCACCGAGGTGGAGCTGCTCCCCGAACCCACTCCATTTCCGCCGAGAAGATGTCCAGTGCACCGTCACCCGTGAAATCCGCAACTACCAGGGAATGAAATGCCCCCCGCCGAGGCTGATTCGGCTGAGGAACAAATACATCATGCCTTTGCCAGACTGTACCCCGGCCGTCTTTATTTTCCATCCACCAAACCTTTCCCCCAGGGATTTCTGCATCCGTGAAGACCACATCGTTTCGGCCATCCCCATTCATATCCACCACCCGGGCCTTTGTGGCATCAAAGGCGAATTTCGGCCGAAAGTCCGGGGGAGGTGGGGTGCTCGGACCGATGGGATGCTCCACCCACTTTCGGCCGCGTTCTTGGTTCTCGAACCACACATTAGTCCGGACTACATCCGGGGCACCATCTCCATTGAGATCCCCCACAGCTAAACCGGCATGAACCGGCGGGCCAATGGAAATCATCTCCCAAGGCTCGCGTGGGTCATCAGGGATCCGATACCACCGCAGATCTGCCCGATCGGAAAGACACACCACGTCCAGCCGACCATCCCCATCCAAATCCGCCACCGCCATATCATGGACACCCCGCAGTTTCGGATCAAACACTATCCTTTCGAACGGTCGCGACAACGATCCGCCATTTCGATACCAAGCCCCGCCGGTGACCAGATCGAGCCGGCCATCTCGATCCACATCTAGAAGTGCTAGCCCCACATCCGAAGGCGAATTTTCTCCTACCCGGTACCGGACCCACCGTTCTGGAGTCTGATACTCATACACATAAATCTGCCCTCCGGAGACTCCCATCACAAATTCCGGTCGTCCGTCGCCAGTAAGATCCCCCAGTGCTGTCTGACCAAACCCCCTTCCCTCCACACCAACATCGATCACGTGATGGCGGAACCGAAGTCTTCGGACCCTGGCCTCCTCGGCTCTACCTTCCAAAGACCCTCCCACCGCATAAACCACGGCCCACACCGCTAGCACAATCCCAACGGTAGGATATCTCCCGAAGCGGTAGTTCCGAACCTTGCTCACACTTACCCGCCAAGCTTTACAAAGCAGGGTAGTACCTAAAGGGGAGGCCTTCAGGGAAAAACTCTTTTCGCTTCGGCTACGGGCATATCTCATGGCAGATCTCCGGGAACCAAGCTTCGGCCAACAACGAGACGGAACTCCAGGTGGGGAACCGCCACCCAGCCAACTCTGCCGGTAAAAACGAAATCCTGGGAGGAAAAAATTCAGTCCTCCGCCAAAAACTGGCAAAATTCCAACTTTATCGAGGGTTATTTTAGCCCGGCAACGGGGGGAGCTTAAAAACGGTTTTATCCAAAAAAGAAGGCAGAAGACATTTCGGGCACCGTCTCCGGCTCCCGCAGGAAAAGCATTAACCGACCGTGAGAAGTCTCAGCAATCAAGAAGGTTCCCGAGGAACCCCACCCCGGGGCTCAAAAAATCAATCGCCGGACCACTCCAAGCAAATTAGTTCCCCCTGCATGGTGCCGACCACCATGGCGTTCGAAATCACAGCCGGCCCGGAAACCACCGCAGCCCCCAAGTCATACTCGGAAACCAAATTCCCCGAGTTGGCATCAAGAATATACAACCGACCATCATCGGAACCAAAAACCACACGCTCTCCTAGGACAACAGGCGAAGAATCAATCTTCCGTCGGGCAGAAAAGGTCCACACCAATTCACCCGTTGTTGGTCGGAGGGCTCGCATTTTTCCATCGCGAGCTCCAAACACTACAATCTCGGGGGTAACAGCCGCCGAGGTTCGGATACTCGTCGGTGCAGAAAATTCCTGGAAAACCCAAAGCACTTTCGCTGTTTTCCAATTAATTCCAACAAATCGGCCATTTTCCGTCCCTACATAGGCCATTTCACCGAGCACGGCGGCCGCATTGCCCGTCGGCCCTTCCAAGGGTACTCGGTGGTCCACTTCTCCTGTGGCCAAATCGACCACATGTAGGTGCCCATCGCAGCCTGCTAGGAATGTCTTTCCCTCGCAAATGGTTGGAAAGCAACGAATTTGATCATCGCTTGTATACTTCCACCGGAGCTGCCCCCTCTCTGCATCTAGGCAATAGAGATTGCCGTCCTCCGAACCAAAAAGCACACTGTTTTGCCAAAAGCTGGCAGGAGAATCGATGGGACCTTCGGCAGAGAATTTCCAGATGAGTTCTCCTTTCTGGGCATCCCAACAGTAAAAGGTCCCGGTGTCGTCCCCGATAAACACCCGAGCCCCAAAAACGGAAGGTGATGCCGTAAAGGCCCCCTCTACCCTTGCCCGCCAAACTAATGTGCCGCTCTCTAGACCGACGGCGACCAACTCGCCGTCAGAACTTGCGGCAAAAACCAGACCCCTGGCGATTACAGGAGAACTTTCGAACCGCCCTTTTTCCAAGGCAAATCGCCACCGCTCCCGAAGAGGGCCCACCCTCACATGGGGCAGCCACCCAGTAGCTTGAAGATTTCCTCGGAAAACCGGCCAGTCGTGAACTGTGTCCGCTGCCGGCTGCTCCTTGCCGCGAGGGCCACGAACATCCCGGGGTTCCATCCCCGCAAGGCTCGTGGTGGCCGATTCAGCGGTAGGGGTAGGCTGAAGTTCAGAGGGCGAACCTACTTTCTTGCCAAAAAAGCTCTCATACCCCACCGCATCAGGAGCATTCTTCCCAACAGTTTCGGAACCGAACCGGCTACATCCTAGTACCACCACGCCGATAGCTAGAAAAGCCAGAAAAGCCCACATCCTCGCCCTCAGTTTCGCTGAGACCTAAAGCCCTTCAGGTGTTATGGCTCGAAGAAGGGACTTTCCTCCCGCATCTTCTCCGCGAAAGAATGGACCGCTACGTGCAAAGCCCTCATCGCCCGGTCGAAAACTTCTCTGAAACCCTCGATCGGGGAAACAAACATTTCGATCGTGGCCCAAACGTTATCCCGGACCGGGAAAACCTTGGCCACCTTAGTTTTCGCCGTAGCATAAAGGGCTGCTCGCTCCACCCGATGCCGCTCCTCTTCGCTGTCGATGCTCCAGAAATTGGGAAAGACAAGGCGGAAGAACTCCTCGTCCTGATCATCAATAAGGATCAAATAGATCCGACCACCTTGCCGAAAGATGACATCGCCATCTTCGTCGATCTCGGGCTGGTACCCGTGGTCTTGCAGAAATTCGCAATACATTCGGGCTTGTTCAAGTTTCGACATTGCTAGCCTCCCATCACTACTCCACTATTCAAAACTGCCACAATTCTTGCACCCGGGCACCGTCCCGAGAAACCTACATCGCAGAACTACCGCGGTGGTAGAATCCCTCTCAATCCCGCGACAACCCGCCCATTTTGGGAAGTGCTCCAGGCACCGAACCACTTTGCCCCAGCTCATTTTATCGGAGGACTTCAGGTTCCCGGCTTCCCAGCCGTTTGTTACCCCCTCCGGCTATTGTAGCGCGCGGACCATCAAAAGCCTACCCTCATGCTGCGAATTAGAATACTCAAACGTCTCCGGTCGCCGGTATCTACCGAAGCATTCTCATAGTCCCGTCAAACCCTTCTTATCACTCCCCACCCCGAAAAACTTCCTGAACCGCGAGCTTTCCCATTGTCTCACACTACTGGCCCGGTTGGTAGCCCGTTGGGGGCCACCAGCTTCTTCATGGAGTTTTCTCCCGATTTGCCTTTCGCTTTTTCGAAATCACAAGGATCCGCCTTCAGATCAAATCGTGGGGTATTCCGCAGATTCAAAGGCCGGCTTTGCTCTTCTCCAGTACAAAGATCGATACGTTGTGGCCGAACCTCGACTTGAATTTAGACCGACACATGGGGATTCCGTGGCAAAGCGAATTTCTTGTAGAAAAAACGTGCTCGCCTTATTTTTCCTCGCGAAGACCCGCCCCAAATCCTTGTTCTTCGAAAGAGCCGAATACTAGCCTCCCAAACGAAAACCGTGGTCACCCACAAGGCGAAGATGCCTATTCCGCCAACCTCATAGCCATTCCTGTGGGAGGGTGAGCTCGAAAGTGGTTACTTATCCCGAAAGGAAAACTCGCCACCTAACAAGGGCATCTGGGGCCTAATTTCCCACATGGTGCTTTGGAAATCGCCGTGAGTTTGTAACACCCTACCGGATTGAAGCAGAGTTAAGGTAACTCCGGAAAAGGCAGAAAGTTACGAGATTTACGCTCCCTTTGCTGCTCCCTATGTTCTCACGAGCCGGCATTTCCTTACATTTCGACAGTTATAGCGATATCCCGCTAGGTTTCCTCCATTCCGGTGGACTGTTACATTACTTTCTTCCTGGGTCCATCGATGCCCTCTAGGTAAGACTGTGCCCGCTCGGGAATCCCTCGGCCAACCGGAAACCCAACCTCCAATAAGTGTGTACCCAAAGGTTTCTCCCCTCCAACTTGCCCAGACTACCGGTTTAAGCAACTTCTGCCAAGTCCAAGGCCTTCCCGTATCGGGCCAAAACCTGCTTACGAAGAAGGCCGAACTTCGGATTCGCCAGCCCCGGATCGTTTGCCACAAGCTGCTGGGCATCAGCCCGAGCTTCAACAAGAGTGGCATAATCCCGGCGGAGATCGGCCACAAGCAGAGGAGGCAGACCATGTTGACGTGTGCCGAAGATTTCCCCCGGTCCACGAAGTTCGAAATCTTTTTCCGCCAACTCGAATCCGTCCGTTGTGCTCACGAATGCTTCCAGCCGCTTGCGGGCTTGTTCGGTCAGCTCCTCACCGGGAAAGAGGCAACAATAGCCGGGGTAACGACCGCGACTGATCCGCCCTCGCAATTGGTGGAGCTGGGCCAGGCCGAACCGTTCCGGATTTTCGATGGCCATCAATGTGGCGTTGGGAACATCGATTCCCACTTCGATGACGGAGGTACAAACGAGCACCTGGATCTCCCCCGCCCGAAAAGCCTGCATGATGGCCTGCTTTTGCTCTGGAGAAAGCCGGCCATGCATCAGCCCTAGCCGAAACGCCTCCAACTCCCCATTGGCCAAGGACTCGTAGGCCCGCTCGAGGCTCACAAGATCCAAGTCCTCGGATTCCTCAATGATCGGTGTGACCACATAGCCCTGCCTGCCCTCCCGGAGTTTTTGTCGGAAGAACTCCCACCACTGACTCCGGTGCTCTTTGTCTGCCAAAAAAGTGTACACCCGTTGCCGGCCAGGAGGAGCATCCCGAATTGTCGAAACATCCAAATCCCCAAACAAAGTCAACGTCAACGTTCGCGGAATCGGAGTGGCACTCATCACCAGGTAATGGGGATCCTGACCGGAGGCCTTGAGGGCTGCCCGCTGGCGAACTCCGAACTTATGCTGCTCGTCGATAATCACCAGCCCCAGTTTATGGAATTGAACGTCCTCTTGAATCAGGGCATGAGTTCCAATGACGAGGTCGGCCTCGCCGGCAGCAATCTGGGCCAACACAGCCGCCCGCTCCCGGGGGGAAAGTCCACCGGTCAGAAGAACCCGTCTGACTCGGCTGTGCTCCAGCAGACGCTCAAACGTCCGCATGTGTTGTTGGGCCAGAACCTCCGTCGGGGTCATCAGGGCCGTTTGGTAGCCGTGAGCAATCGCCACCAGAATTGCGTAAGCGGCCACCACCGTCTTTCCACTGCCCACATCCCCGTGAAGAAGGCGAAGCATAGGGACCGGCTTGGCCAAATCCGCACAAATCTCCTGAATGGCCTGATTTTGACCGGGAGTGAACTCGAAAGGGAAAAGCCTTCGGATCCTTTTGTCCAGCTCGGGTGTGACCCGAAACACCGGGGCCTTGCGAAAGCTTTGTTGCTGGCCCCGCCGAATCGCCAAGGCCAGCTGCAAAACTAAAAGCTCTTGATAAACAAACCGACGCCTGGCCAACTCCAGGGTCGGCCAATCCGGGGGAAAATGGATGTACCGAAGGGCCTCCTGGATAGAAAGCAACCGATGACTAGCCCGATAATCCTCCGGAAAGACATCTTCCACGCCCGGTAAGGCAACTTCCAAAGCCGTGCGTACAATTCGCCGAACTTCCCACTGTTCCAGGCCCTCAGTAAGAGAGTAGAGAGGCAAAAGGCCCCGCTGCGGCTCTTCCTCCGCCCCCAGCTGTTGGACCATGGGATGAAACATTTCCCAGATAAGTCCCCCTCGCCGAGGTTTGCCGGAAAAGACTACCCGCTGGCCCCGTCGAAATTGATCCCGAAGATAAGGCTGATTAAACCAGATCCCCCGAAGATATCCCCCCTTGCCCTGCAGACCTACCGACACCACCGTCCGCCCGCCGGGAAGCAGCCGGTATTCCACCGAATCGACTACCCCCTCCACCGACTGGACTTTGCCCTCTTCAAGATCCGAGATGTCCCGGTAGTCCGTTAGATCGAAGTAGTCCCGAGGGAAGTAAAAGAGAAGATCCTTAACGTAGTGGATCCCCAAGCGGGCAAGGAGTTCTGCCCGGTGGGGTCCAACCCCTTTAAGATACTGCACTGGCTGCAGCAAAATCTTGAGGGCCTTTTCTTGCGTCCGCTCCATATCGTCAAAGTATACTCGGCATTTCAACCGCACCCAAGTCCCTTGCCGACGCAAGAAAGCCACCCTCCAAGGGCTTCGCTCATCAATCCAGGTAACCCTTGGGGGTACAGGAAACTTGAAAAAGGCACTCGACAAGTGGGAATACCGAGCCGTCGCTCCCCTCGCACTGGCCCGTGGCCGAGCCTTCCCTCTGCCAATTCCCCAGGACAGATGCCCCAATGCGGAGAAACGAAGAAGGCCGGGGCCCGCATAGGGCACCGGCCAGCGACCGAAATCTACCGGGAACCCTCCTTTTTCCCAAATTGTTCAGGTTTCCGACGTCCTGCGGCCTGCTTCCTGCAGTCTAAGCCACCAGGCCATCCGTCGCAGAATGCCCATCACTCTCTCGGAGCAGCATCCTGCAGGTGGATAAGCCGAACCTCGCCGGCAACAGCCGATCTCTCCGGATGCGGAAGCGAGGTGGTGAAGAATCGGGCCGGCTGGATCTGCAATAGCGGTGTCATGAAATCGCTCGCAGAAGCCTCGCCAGCCAGAATTGCCCGCAGCTTCGGAACCTTATCCTCCAGCTCACCAAGAACCACGTCCATACAGTGCTTGAACTGAGCGAAGGTGACCACCGAATCATCGATGGCGATATTCAGCTCAAACGAAACTTCGCCATCGCGAGGATCGTAACAGAATTTCCCCAGAATAATCGAATAGTTGAAGTACCCGATGGCCTTCAGAAGTTCCAGCAATCGATCCGGGGACGTTGTGTCCACAGGGGCGTGGAAGATTCGGGGGACCTTAAAAAGAAGACATCCTTTCTCCACAATGGGATCGATCACGACCGTCACTTGGAGGTCCTTCTCAACGAACGTGAAGCCCGAAATAATGACCCCCTCTTGTTCGAAAGGCTCTGTTACGGTTGCATGCTTGTAACCCAAGCGATGCATGTAACCACTCAGCAATTCCACCGTAGTACCCGTGTTAGGTTTCCGGGCTGGTTCCTCGAAGACGGGTACCGGAGGAGAAACCGGGACCGGTTCTTCATGAGAAATCCTTTGCACGCGGCTCCGGTGAACCCATCCGCGGACGTCGCCCACCTCAAGGAAGACCCAATCGCCCTCGACGTACTTCGCTTCCGCTACGGTGCCTCCCGGGATGGTTCCGACCACTTCCCGTTCGACTTTTGCCGGCGAGTCGGAAAGCACTCGAACCCAATCGCCTTGGGAAATCGGCTGGTTTGCCCAAACGGGCAGCACCAGTACAAGAATGCCCAGCCAACCTCCACCGCCCGCCACAAGAATCCTCCGAGCCATGGCTAGACCCTCCCCTGACTTTTAGACTACCATCACTTCCTCCCCAAACGCCCAGCGATAACCCTCCCTTGGTGGTCGAGGCGGCCTCCTATCTCTGGCCCAGTAATTAACTAGGTCTGGTTATCGCTAACCCCTTGCCGCCCCATCACGCACTTGCCCGATCCTCTTTTTGAGCCGAGATGGCCTACGAGGGGATCGGTTATTGACACCCCCTAGCAGCGTTTTTCCGGTGCCGGGGCAGGCGATTTCTCCGCCGCTTTTCTTTTGGCAACACGGCGTTTCCGCAGAATCACCCGCAACTGTGTGACCTTCCCTGCTTTAATGACCACCTTTCCCTTCCAAAACCACCTTCGCCCATAATTGATTCGAACCGTGTGATCACCCGGCGGCAGTCGTACCGCAAGATCGGTTTTGCCTATCGGCCGGGAGGACCCGTCCAAATACACTTCTGCCTGGGTAGGGTGGGTTATCACATGGAGAAATCCAAAGTCACAGTGCTCGTTTTCCACACCCGCCCCGCTGCACAAGCTTGCCAGACTGCAGATTGCTTCGAAAACCTCTGGTAGCACGACTTCAGCCCATCCATTTACTGCCTTGCTGACCTGGCTTTCGGACTTTCCTGAGGCCAGTTTTTGCTTTTGGTGGCCCCGCCCCGAACCGTCGGGAACCGGAAGAAACAGAATCTCCCCAACATCCGGCCCTAGTCCATTACTTCATCCGGGGGCAGACTACCGGAGAGTTCGGGTACCGAAGCCTCAAACGGAAAAACCAAACCGAACAAACGTGGACATTTCCGAAGCCAGAGAGGGGTTTGCACCATCCTTGGAGGGAAACGGAACCGCTGTCTGAGAGGAATTGAACGGTTGTTTTAGCGGCGGCCCTGGGGAGGCCGGGTTGCCCTCTCACGCCCCCGCAACCGCTTCCCCGCTCGGTAGGACCCGGCTTCCCAGGGCCTTGCCTTCTCCCGTGCCCGTGGGCCTCCCTTCGCCCCTCCTTCCGCTTATATAGACGAAGGGTTTTCGAGAGTTTTGCGCGCGAGTTTCATTTTTTTCTGGCCCTTCCTTGCTCCCACAGGGAAAAGATTCCTTTGAGCAATATAACGGAGGATTCGCAGGAGCCACCTGAGAGAAGAAAGTTTGGCCGGGCTGGTCTGAATTCAGCAATCACCCGTCACTTGCGAGCCAGATATCTGGCTGCAACTTAGGCCCGGGATGAGAGAAACGAGTCTCCTTCCGAAAGGATACTTCCTCGCTTGCCAACCCGGAATTACGACTAACCTGTCAAGATGGTCATTCAAAATGGGCTGTTCCGTCGGCTGGATGAATATGCGGACAAATCCAAGGGTTTGAGGATGGCATAACGAGCTGGGATTCAGGAACTTTGCCTTTTGAAAGCGGTTTGCAATGTGAAAAGAAAAGGCCTCCCCGCCCACGCTATTCTAGGCTTGGGAAAACTCGGGCCTTGTAGTCTGGAAGGTTTGGCCGAAGTCAACTTCTGGCCAAACTGGCAAACTCCTTTAAGCCGGAGAAACTCCGCCTCCCTTTCAATGGCAATACCGGAAGAGAAACCTTGGCAATACCGGAGGATAAACTTTCATTTACCCCGAAATTTTGCCCAACTTGAAAGCCCCGAACCGACAGTCAAACTTACATCGGCCTCCGGGTGGGGAAGGAATTAAAAAGGAAATCCGTTTGCCTTCAACTTACCTCGGTCCCCAAAACTTTTAAGACATTGTACTGGCTTGACGTGCCGTATTTCGACGTTCTCTTTTGTAGAGTATCCGCCTGTGGCCGTTGTGGTGGGAAACATCTTCCGAGGAAAAATTAAGGCCGGGCCGATCCGGGGAGAAATTGCCGGCATTTGCTAGATCGGCGGACCTCTCCCGTCGGTGGTCCGATATTGCTGCCGCGAAAAACCCCGGCCAGTCCGAGGACCCCCGACCCCCTTGTCGGCCCAGCTCAAGCATTAGGTGATCGCAAGCCAGTCGAGGCCAGCTTTCCGGACGGCATACCCTGCTTCGCGAAGGTACCGGCCGTAGACTAAGATCCAGTGAAAACCACGAATTTCCGAAAGAAGCCGCTCCCACTGACCTTCGATGGCCAGGTCGAGTTGAGTTCGGCAAATCGGGAAAAATGGGGAATCGATGATCTCCGCCTGGAAGCCAAGCCACCGTTTCCCGGCAAAATCAGCATCAATAACCGTTACAGCCTGACCTTTCCGCATTTCCACCTTGGGTGCAGCACCGAAGTCCGATTCGTAGTGAGTAAGCAGTCGGACGGGCTCAAGATCCTTGCCATTCATCCGTCGCGGAGCGGTACAGTGGGAGACAGTGACCACCCCCTGGTGCGGCCAAGAAGGATTGCAGAAAAACATGGGTTTTCCGGAAATGTACCGCATGAGCACCCCCGCCGGGATGGCTACAAAGTCGGACTCGCAAAAAGCAAGAAGCCCTGCGTCATTCAACAGAGACAGGGGCATGCAAGCGGTGGTCCCCGAAACCGGCATGATTGTGCTCATGCAGTTGTGGACGGTGAGAGCATCGGTACCTGCCTCTTCAAGAAGATCCAAGAAAATTTCATTCAGGAGGAAGGCCCGCTCCAGGGAGTCCTGGGGAATTTCCAAACTAACCCCCGGGGAGGCTACATACTGACGGGCCAGCTGTTGCGAATACCGAACTCGGGCCGGATTACTCAAAGCAGCCTCGATCCGTTTGCCCAGCTCCTCGTAACTCACCGAGACGTATTCGAATTTCCAATTCTCGGCAGCGATTTTTGGGGCCAAGGCACCCTCGGCCCCCCAACCGGCCGGCTGTCCAATGCAGACAAATTTCTTCCCCAAAGTGTTCTTCAGCCCATAAAGGGCCCGCAACCGCCAAAGAACTTCACCATAGTCGTCCACCACCACATCGTCGATCGTCATGGCCGGCTCGGCGAAGAAATCCCGGCGTTTGCGTAGATAGTGTACATGAGCACCAATGTACATATAGTACAACGGCCCAGAACGGTGCCGCACGAACATAATGTTCCATCGTTCGGGCCGAGCTAAAGCCTCCAAAACGGGCACGTTCCGCCGAGCAGCAAATATCAGCATGACATCAAAATTCCCCTGGCTCACTGCTGCAGCCTGCTCCACGTTTTCCACCCGAACCAGGGGGAGAATTTCCAAGGGGAATTCCGCCTCGCGGGCTAACCTCTCTAAGTCCTGGCGGATTTTCACCTCCTCAGCCTGCATTTCCGCTTCATCGTTGATAGCCCCCGTCACTCGCCAGCTTGTCTGCGGCCGGCGGGGATAAATGTGGCAATTAAAAACCGGCTGGACCCGCAGAGGTTTCTCAATGGGCGAGATCCGCCTTGCGGGAATTTCCTCCGCCCCAAGCGACCCCAAGGTGGAAGCTAAGGTTAAGCCGCCGGCAGCCGAGGTAGCCGCAAGGAAATCCCGCCTATTCAATTGGAAGTTACTAACCGCAGCCCTGTGAAGCCTGCAACCACAGCAACCCGACTCGGAATGCTCAAGTAGGGATATTTTGTTGAACATCATTTGGATCTCCTATTTGGAAGGCCGACCTGTCTTACTCCCCAAGAGCACCGCCAATAAAGTGTTTCCCCGGTGGTAATCCCACGCGAATATCCCAGGACCAATAGCTTGCCCTAATTAGCCCTTCTCATTTGGAAGCCAGCGAATCGACCGAAGGTACCGGCGGATCTCTGCGACTGCCTCCCCCGCGTGACCTTCCACAATATTCGTTTGCACAGAAGCCAAAAGCTCGGCATGCTCGGGCAGGAAAGGCACTCCGGCCCCCGGCGGAGGTGCCTGGGGGATTAATCGCTGCCGAATGGCCACCCACAAAGCCTCCACTCCTTCGCCCGTTTTGGCACTAGTGACTACTCCGGCAGGTCGTCCCCGCAGCCGAATTGATCTCTCCTCCACATCGAGGAGGTCGGCCTTATTGTGGACGTAGAGAAATTTGTCACCAAGAAAACTTGCAAAATTCCCGGCAAGCCGATTAGCCCCAGCCCACGGCCCCGTCCACTCCTGCGATAAGTCGACGATCCAAAGAACCAAGTCGGCCTGATCAATAGCAGCCTGGGCTCTGGTCATAGCTGCCTGGTCGAGGGGATCCGCCGGTGTTGTAAATCCCGCACTATCCGCCAAGGTAATAGGCCAGCCGTCGGTTGCTACCGTTTCTTTGACCACGTCCCGAGTGGTTCCCGGCATCGGGTGAGCAATGACCCGCTCAAACCCCACAAGGGAGTTAAATAGGGTACTCTTGCCTGCATTGGTGGGGCCAGCAAGCAGAACAAACCAAGGCTTCAAAAGATGTTTACCTACCTCGTAGCGTAACCGAAGTTCCCTAGTCCGGGCCTCCGCATCTTTTCTCTCTCCGGCCAAAAGAATCCCCGCAATCTCCTCTAGTTCACGAGGGAAAGCCCCGGCCAGCTGATCTAAAAGAATCGCAGCAACCCGCGGGGTAGTAGCCTGAGCCAAAGCTCGAAGGCATTGAGCCTGCCATCTGCTCGGAGTGGTTCGATCAAGCCATTCTTCCCAACCGACGATGCGGGCCCCGCACCCGGCCATTGTCTCCAACACCCGTCGCACTGCTGCCCGTCCTCCGTGACAATGAACATGGATCCGCCTGGGTTCTACTCGGCAAACTACTACCTTTTCCGGCGGATGACCGGGGCAGCGGAACTGACAAACTTGAATTCGGCCTACAGGAAGCGAGGAGACAGGTGCTCCATCCCGGCGAAAAAGCACCTGACAAAGGATCGTCTCCGCCTGGTCTCCCCAAATCCCCACGGTTGCGATGGCCCCACGTCCGGGAGGAGTTAACTCCGCCACCAGCGTTTCCGGAGCCATTGCGTCGGTTGGATCCACAATGGTTTCGCCTACTTCGCTAGCCATCCCGGCTAATCTGAACCCTCATCAGCACTCTACGTGAACGAATATACACATGCAGGACTGGCCCTATTTTACCCGGCCCCCATCCAAGCAATTCCTTCAGATGCCTGCTGATAACAACAAACTTTCCTGCTCTAAACGAAATCTTCCGAGCCGGTGCAGGCGGACTCCCTACTCCGCAGCATCGAGAATTTCCAAAACCCTCTCTTCTCTTCCAATAGCCATAATGTGGACACCTTGGCAGAGTCTTTGCTCCCGAATGGCACGAACCAGTTCGGCAGCAATCCGTATGCCCTCGTTTAACCGTTTTTCCTTCGGCACAGAAGCCAAGCGATCTATCAATCGATCCGGCACAAACACCCCGGGGATATTCTCGTTGAGAAACTGGGCCATCCGCGGGGAAACAAGCAGGACGATCCCCGCAAGAATGGTCACACCATCCGGCTGAGCACGATCGAGAAAACGCTTTAGCTCATCCAGATCGAATACCGCTTGCGTTTGAAAGAATTTTGCACCGGCCGCAATTTTCTTTCGAAACTTCAGCAGCTGAGGCTCTAAAGGATCGGCTCCAGGCGTCACCGCCGCCCCGGCAAAGAAATTTGGTGCCCCATCCAAGGAGTTTCCTGCCAGGTCCTGACCGGCATTTAGCCTCCCAACCAGTTGCAGAAGCTGCACACTGTCCACATCAAACACCGGCTTTGCCGCGGGATGATCCCCAATCCTCACGTGATCGCCCGTTAAACAAAGCACGTTACGAATGCCGAGTACCCACGCGGCCAAAAGATCCGATTGCAAGGCCAACCGATTTCGGTCTCGGCACGTTAACTGGAGAATAGGCTCACCCCCCGCCTCCAGAACTAACCGACATGCCGCCAGCGAACTGAGCTTCATCACAGCACTTTGATTGTCCGTGACGTTGATAGCATCCACGGCCTCCCGTAATTTGCCTACAAGTTCCTTAAGGTGGGCTACATTGGTCCCTTTGGGCGGACCGACCTCCGCTGTCACGACAAACGATTTTTTGGCACAAGCTTCCCGAAACGTAAGGGCCATGGATCCTTGCTTTCCGCCACGGAGCCTCAAGCAAAACTTGCGGATTACTCCTCGGCAACCGATTCCAAGCTGTATCGTCCCGGTCGAACAAGCACACTGTGGTCGCGGGGCGGAGCAATCTGCTCAATCAGATGGAGTCTTCCCAACCGTTCTAACCGGCGATAGATCCGCGTCCAAGCACAATCCTTTTCGGGATCTACCTCACATTTTCCCCGGTTAGTTCCGCCGCATGGACCATTGAGTAACCCTTTGGCACACATTGTGATCGGGCAAATGCCACCGGTCAGATCCAATAAACATTTCCCACAGGCCGAGCACCGCTCCCCCCACACCCCAGGTGCTTCCGTCACTCCGATGAACAACGTATCCAAAGCCGGAAATACCGGAACATCCTCGAATCGCTCGGCCAAGAACTGAACACCTGCACCACATGCCGTGGAAAGAATTGCCTCGTAATTTCCCACAAAGGCTGCCAAGGGTTCAAAAAACTCTCGATCACATTGCCGTGGAAGAACGATCTCGTCAATTTTCTGTTTGCGGCCAGTCAAGCGGGCCCGCATTCGAAGTTGGGTTGCCAGAATCTCTACCTCCTTCTCCCCGCCAGCTTGACAAACCGCCACACATGTCCCGCATCCTACCACGAGTACCCGGGAAAATCCCTCAATATTGGCCTCAATTTCTTCTAACGGCTTGCGACGGGCAACAATCATCAGTTAGTTCCACCTTTGTGCCATCGATACCTTGTTCCCCAGATTTTTCTTTCCCCGAGCTTTTGCCCAACTTTTATCACTCCACACAAAACGCAGACTTCGTGCAATCAACATGCCAACTACCGGTGCCGGCAACTTGAGCTTTTCCCTCCACCATCCCAAGCTGCCAACACTGGTATTGATGGGTTTCTTAGCCCGGGAAGTTACCTCCTAGCTTCCTTTAGCTGTTAACCTCGACAACTCCTCAGAAAATCCCCCTTTAGATCCAAAACCCTTTCAGGAACCTCCGAATCATTCAACCGCAATAGGTCAGGCCCCAAGTTGGCAGATACTTTGTTCTATCACTTGCCCACAGTTCCCCGGGGCCGGACACTGCCTCCGTACTGGAGATCGACTATTCAGAGGTTCCTTCAGGATGTTCCGAAGGGGAAACTCTTTCCTCGTGAGTAACAAGTCGGCCGAATTGCTGGGAAACAATCCCTCTCCCATGAAAGTCGGGCAATGGAATCCTTCCTCCGTAGCTACCCGCAGAGGTTCTTCGCAAAGGATTCGGCCCTAAAGTTCTCGCCCGTTCCACCATTTCTCGGGCCCGTTGGGCAAAGAGCTGTCCTGCTGAGGCGGGGATATGAAAGAACTCCAGGCGATCGGGCTCCAACCCCACCTCGGCCAGCAATGTCCGGCATCGGGCAACCTCCTCCAAAGCCCGGCGGTTGCCATCCACAAAGTGACAGTCCCCTAGGTTACAGCCGGCAACAAAGACGGCATCCGCTCCTTCCGCAAATGCCTGGAGAAGCAACCCTGCGTCCACTCTGCCGGTGCACGGCACCTGAATAATTCTGACTTCTGGGGGATAAGAGAGCCTTAAAGCCCCTGCCAGGTCGGCCGCGGTATAGGCACAGTAGGTACAAGCGAACCCCACGACCACCAGGCCCGTTCCTTCGGCACAGTGAGCCTCTTTGACATCCGGAAGTCTCGACCCCTGATCGGCCGAGTTCGCCGATCGGCCGACTTCGCGACCGCCTGCTCGGAGGAAACCCGATTCAAGGTTGTTTTGCCCGGCAAACAACGGTCTTAATTCCAAGCCAAAATCCACATTCCAAACCAAAAATCCACTCACCCCTAAAATTCAAAATTCCGGTGAAATACTCCCGCTTGTTGCCCCGACCTGCAAGCTCGCTCGGCTTGTGTGAACCTCGCAGTGGGTACGGAGCAAATCTCTCCGGATCGTCAAATCTTTGTGCACTTCCGAGGGTAAAACGGGAGCACTTTCTGCACCATACGGTGGCCGCAGTGTCTGAACACATGTTCCGAGTCAACCCTCGTTTCAACCCCCCACCGCCGTAGCCACCCACTCCGACTGCACCAAGGCTTTAACCTTCGCCAAAAGCTCCTCCTCGGTAAAGGGCTCTAAGTGGAGGGCCCTTCGCGGGCACTTGGCCACACAGGCCCCACAGCCCTGACAACTGAGGGGCTCCACCTGAACAACACCCTCGCCCGACAGGGAGATCGCTCCAAACGGACAAACCCGCATACAGGTCAGACAGGCGGCACATCGAGAATTATCTAAAGACGCCCACGTCCCTCGCCGGATCAGCACCTTTCTGACCAG